>Ga0268299_1000099_pt1 | contig 337857 bp, 284 predicted proteins | sample NOBtaG_FD_193484 | JGI IMG/M metagenome (GOLD analysis project Ga0268299, IMG submission 193484) | Activated sludge microbial communities from bioreactor in Nijmegen, Gelderland, Netherland - NOB reactor | ecosystem: Engineered > Bioreactor > Aerobic > Activated sludge | place: Netherlands...
TAGAGTCAGCTCGTATCCATTCCGAGACAACTTCCTAATGAAAGTCTCTCATCTTTATTACAACATTGTCTACCTATTCAATGAACGACTCATTAAACTGTACCCTCGGTAGACATTCAGGGCACACGGCAGCGCACAACAAAATGTTTATGCCAGCTTGGGGTGATGTGTAGATTAGAAGCTTTGTTTTCTTAATTTCGTTCAGCAACGTGGGACAGTGACGTGCTTCGAACACCCAAGCCGTCATAAACATAAACGTTGTGCGCAATGCCACAAATAAATAGACTGACAGACAAAGAAAAAAAATACACAATGAAGGCGGACCTAGCACCTAAAAATTTATTTCTATACTACTTATTGACGGCTGGACTAGGATTAATAATTGTAAGTATTATTCATCAGAGCACGATGGACATTGCAATGCACTCTGACAACTTTGTTCCTTTTATGACAACAACATCAGTTTGGTGTGCTTTCTTCTTAACGATACTATTCATATTAAATAAATGCCGGTACGTAATCTCGACTGACGAGAATCAATTTAAAGTAGGAAACCTATTAAGTCATTCGCAAGTAACTTCGGACAACATTAAGGTTGACAACAAAGTTTTATTGAATCTATTTAAAGTAACTATTGAGAACAAGAGATACTATATATTCACGTCCGACAAAATCATTAGCGACTTTAAAAAGAGCAAACAATAAACTTGGGACAAGTGGCACAACGCACAACAAAAAGTTTATGCCAGCTGCGGGTGACGTGTGGCTATAAAGTTTAGTTTTCTTAATTTCGTTCAGCCACGTGGGACAAAGACGCGCTTCGAAAGCCGCAGCCGTCATAAACTCAAACGTTACCTGCAAGCCTTTTGGACAAATGAGTTAAACTAATGATTATGGACAGACATATAATTTCAATAGTACCATTCCTATTGCTTTTGCTTTGCAGTCAGTCTTGTAAGACAAGTTCTAAAACACATGGGACAGCCCTTAACGACTCAATACCGACAGGTGTTTTATCATTTTTGACAACAAGAGATGGCAATTTTGAAGTTTACACAATGACAGCTGATGGGAAGAATGTTACAAATCTAACCAATAACAAATCATTAGACTTCTGGTCGTCTTGGTCACCAGATGGAAATTATATTCTATTTTATTCAAACCGTGATGGCAACAATGAAATCTACCGAATGGATGCAGATGGAAGAAATCAAGTAAACATCTCAAATCACCCGTCAAACGACTATTTACCGTGCTGGTCACCGAATGGTAAGCAGGTGTTATTTACTTCTGACAGGGACAGTAAAAATCGTGAAATCTATGTAATGAATATCGATGGTTCTAACCTGACCCGATTAACTAACAACGACCTGTTTGAAGAAGTCCCCACGTGGTCAAGAGACGGTGAAAAAATACTTTTTACACGACAACTTATTGAAATGGTCGACACACTAAAAACAACCAATGGTGAAATCTTCATCATGGACAAGAATGGTATGAACGAGAAGCAACTGACATTTAAAAAAGGCTATGACTCTGGAGCGAAGTTCTCTCCTGATGGAAAGCAAATCGCATTCTATGGACCGACCGAAGACAAAAACTATGAGCTCTACATCATGAATGCTGACGGAACTAGTGTTACAAATTTAACAAATGACATTTTGGAAGATTACTCACCGGACTGGTCGCCAGACGGAAAGTGGATTGCCTACTCAAGCGGTACACCAAAGCAATATGACGTATGGGTGATTAACATAATGACAAAGAACAAACTTCGTCTGACAACTGAACCAAAACGAAATGAAACACCAGTATGGCGCCCCAAATAAAAAACTGTGACACTAAAAGGCCAGCCGCTAACAAAACCTATACACAATTGCGGAGCGTTACTATTTATGATTGTTCACTAACTCACCTGCGACCCCGCTGCCACCTCCCCAGAAGGATTTAGTAATTTTAAACTCCCATCTTTATCCGAGGCCATTAAAATCATTCCCTGCGATTCAACTCCCATTATTTTACGGGGTGCGAGGTTCACTAAAAGGGTTACTTGTTTTCCAATTAGTTCTTCAGGCGTAAAATGTTCTGCAATTCCACTCATTACCGTGCGGGTATCAATGCCGGTATCCACTTGCAGTTTCAATAGTTTTTTGGATTTATCTACGCGCTCAGCTTTCAGAATTTTGCCGATGCGAATATCCATTTTCGAAAAATCATCAAACGAAACTTCTGCTTTGGCAGGAGTTACAGGCTGATTCGCCAATTCAATAGCATTCTTTGTATCCATCAGCTTTTTTATTTGCGCTTCAATTACGGCATCCTCAATTTTTTCAAACAGCAACGGAGCATCGGTGAGAGGCGCTCCTGCTTTTACAAGATCCTGAAGACCGGCTTGTTGCCAGGTCAACGCACCCACCCCCAACATGTCTTTCAGTTTTCTGGAAGTAAACGGAAGAAACGGTTCTGCCACGACTGAAAGTGTAGCGGCAATTTGCAGCGATACATTTAAAATGGTGCCCACACGAGCAAGGTCTGTCTTGGCCAGCTTCCAGGGTTCGGTTTCCGCCAGGTATTTATTACCCACACGCGCCAGATCCATCAGATTAGCTGTTGCTTCACGAAATCGAAATGTTTCAATGGAAGCTGCAATTTTTGCTGGTGCCGCTTTCAAATCGTCCAGCGCTTTTTTGTCAAGATCAGTCAGTGTGCCTTGGGCCGGAACTTTATTATCAAAATACTTCTGCGTAAGTACAACGGCCCGGTTCACAAAATTTCCAAGGATGGCCACCAACTCGTTGTTGTTCTTCGCCTGAAAGTCTTTCCAGGTAAACTCACTGTCCTTAGCCTCCGGCAGATTGGTTAGCAAGGCATAACGTAACTCATCAGGTTTACCAGGAAAGTCATTAATAAATTCATGCATTTCAATAGACCACCCACGGCTGGTAGACATCTTATCACCCTCGAGGTTCATGAACTCATTGGCCGGCACGTTGTCTGGTAAAATATATTCTCCGGTCGCCCGCAACATCACCGGAAAAATAATGCAATGGAATACAATGTTATCTTTTCCGATGAAGTGTATCAGTCGCGTGTCTTCGGCCTGCCAGTATTTTTTCCAATCGTCTTTTTTGGCCCCGGTAAAATCTCTGCGCGGAGTAGCAAACTGGAGTTTGCCAGATTGAAGTTCATCAAACAAAGCACGGGTGGCTGAGATGTATCCAATCGGAGCATCGAACCATACGTACAAAACTTTGCCCTCTGCATCCGGTAGCGGCACCTTAATGCCCCAGTCAAGATCACGCGTCATGGCACGCGGTTGCAAGCCGGCTTCAATCCACGACTTGCACTGACCGTATACGTTCGGTTTCCAATCTTCCTGGTGCGTTTTCAAAATCCATTCGCGCAGCCAGGGCTCATAGTTTTCGAGTGGCAGATACCAGTGTTTGGTTAGCTTGAGCACAGGGGGTTTGCCACTTACCGTAGAGCGGGGATTAATCAACTCGCGCGGACTTAACGTTGAGCCGCACTTTTCGCATTGATCGCCATACGCGTTGGGGTGACTGCACTTGGGGCACGTGCCTACGATGTAGCGATCCGCCAGAAACAAGTTAGCCTCTTCATCATAATATTGCTCGGAAGTTTCTTCCGTGAGCAATCCCTTGTTATAAATATTGAGAAATATCTCTTGTGAAGTCTGATGATGAATAGGCTCCGTAGTCCGATGATAAACATCGAAGGAAATTCCCAATTTCTGAAAGCAGTCTCGAAGTAACGCATCGTATTTATCCACAATGGCCTGCGAAGTAGTATTTTCTTTGAGGGCCTGATTGGGGATAGCCGTACCATGTTCATCGCTGCCGCAAACATAAATCACATCTTTGCCGCAGAGGCGCAAATAGCGTACATACACATCCGAAGGAATGTAGGCTCCTGCCAGGTGACCAATGTGTTTAGGGCCATTGGCATACGGCAATGCTGCTGTAATTGTATATCGATTAAAAGTTTTGTCGCTCATAGAGAATCTGTTCATAAAAACAGACTGCAAAGATGCGAAATGGAAGGCAATATCAGGAGGTGAGCAGATTGTTTTGTTTGGAGGAAATGCCATTCACGGCTTCATAATCTCCTGCTTTTTCGCGGGCCTGCATTTCCTTTTCGCGTAACGCTTTGTCTTTTTTGCGTAGTTCTTCTTCTTCTCTCCGCTTTTCCAGAATAGGCCGCAGATCAGCAGGAATAAGCACCATAAAGGTTGTTCCCCGCTCAGAGGTATCTGCCAGTATTATTTCACCCCCCAGGCGGTGTGTTGAGAGTTTGGACAGGTACAGACCGATGCCCCCGGTTTCAGATCGTTCTGACGCGCGTACAAATAAATGGAAGATCTGATCTTTATCGCGTGGGTTGATGCCAATACCATTATCCTCCACCCTGATTCTGATCTTATCGGCATTGCCGCGATCTACTTTAATTTTTACATAGGGTTTTATGCGTTCGGATGTATTATAAAACTTGATGGAATTATCAATTAAATTTTCCAGCACGATCCGGATCAGGGCGTGATCCGAGATTAATTTTACTGATGGATCAATCTGATATTCGATCGATAAATTGGGAGGCAAACCATTCTTTCTTTCAGCTACAAGAATGTTATCGATCATTTCTTTAAAGTCGATAGTTGAGGCCTCCAGATCAGAATGATTAATCTGGTTCACAATCAGCAAGCGGGTAAGAATGGAATTCAACTTTTCGGCTGTTAAGTCCAGTCTATTTAAATAATCGATGGCGAGGGTATCCTTTACATCCAGGAGGGCCACGTTGCATACACCCTTCAGTGTAACCAACGGTCCGCGGATATCATGCGAGGTGCGATAGATAAAATTATCCAGCTCTTCATTCACTTGAGTTAGTGATTCGTTGGTGAGAAAAAGATCGCGCGTTTTTTGTTGCACCCTTCGATCCAACTCCTCATTACTTTTGGTAAGTTCTTTATTCTGATCTTCGATTACGCGCTTGGCTTCACTGAGCGCTGCATTGTGGCGGTGTTGCCGTCTGTTAGCCCAGATTAAAACTGTGGCGAGTAAGACAACCAGTATAGAAACCAGAACGATGAATATGTATTGAATGCGCTGGCGTTGAAGTTGCTCGTCCTTGAGCTTTATATTTTCGTTGATAAGTCTAATGGTTTTTAAGTTCTCTCTGTTTTCATAATTGGTTTGAATGGTTGCCAGATTTTTAATTAGGCTTGAGCTATAGATGCTATCCTTTAGTTTAATGTATCTATCCTGAAATAGAGCGGCATTCTTATAATCAGAAGTAAGATTATAAGTTCTGGATGATTCTCTATAAACATCAATCAGCGACTCCGTATATTCAGCTCCCTGAGCCAATCCATTTGCTTCATTCAAATAATTTAGACTCTCCGTATAATTCCCTAGCTGGCGCATAATTCGCCCAAGTCCAATAAGATTCTCAATCCAATAACGCGTATCGTTTTGTTTTTTGGATAATTGAAGGGATATTTCAAACCTTTCTTTCGCAGATTCAAAATTACCATTGGATAAATACGCTGCACCTAAACCAAAATTTGCTTCCTTTAAAACAGATTCAGAACAATTATCTTTACAATCGCTAAGCGCCTCATTAAATGAGTTGATTGCCTCCTTAGTTTGCCCTAGTTCATTATAGCATAATCCGATATTGATTAAAATTTTATCCACGTCCACATGATCATTAAGCTCCCTTTTAGTTTCCAGAGATTGACTGTAATACTCTAGTGCCTTCTCATGATTTCTTAATTTAAAATATACAAGACCAATATTGTTTTGGGCAGTTCCTATAGATTTTTTATCCCCTTCGGCTTCCCGTATCTCTAAAGATTTAAAATGATAACTAAGACTAGAATCATAGTTACCTCGATGCATGTAGGCAATAGCTGCATTGTTCAAAAGAAACTTAATTTTAAGTTTAAGTTCTGGATACCGTTCTTGATTACGTATTGCTATCCCAATGACCTCATTAAGAATTTCAATCACTTCATCATTTTTTCCTAAATCATCTAATGAGTACGCAATCATTCTGCCTCCCTCAACAATCTTTGCGCTGTCACCCAATGCGGCCGCTTGACTATAAGCCAATCGAGCATACTCTAATGACTCTTCAAAATTAGTTTGATTAGTTGCCCGGAAGAGTTGTGTTAATAAATTAAATCTTGTTGTATCTCTCGATGAGCTTAAGAGGGATTTAAGAGAGTCAACTTTGGTATTTTCTTGCGAAAAAGCAGGGCATGAAAAAAACATGCACATCATTGTGATCGCAAAGGTTAACCATTTTACTAACTTATAGTACTTGAGCAATATTGTAATTATTATGAATTGAATTATCTGAATAATTATTTAAAATTTTGCACCACAAGTTAATCGTAACAAAACAATTATAAAACCTATAACCCATTTAAAATTTATGAAAAAAATAATCTTTTCGCTTCTGTTAGTAATCATGACTTGTATAGCTACTATTTCATGTACCGATGAGGATGTAAAGCCTCGAACTGAAACAAATAACAATGGCGGAAGTCCTATTAAAGAATAAATAAATAATTAAGTCAATTTACCTAAAATTCAACCCCATGAAAAAGCTACTTTATGTCCTTCTCTTTGTAACTCTTCTTTCCACCACCATTACTTCATGTACTGAAGAGGAGGTAAAACCTCAAACTGAAACAAATAACAATGGTGGAAGCCCTATTAAGGAATAATTAATTTTCTATCTCAATATCAATTATTATGAAAACCAAAACTATAATCTTCATCAGTGCTGCTGTAGTTGTCCTATCTACAACGTTAGCTTTCACAACTCACACAGAAAAAAGAACTATTGCTAAAGAAGAAAAAACTACTACTTCAACCAACAATGGTGGCTTTGCTCTGAAGGATCAAGATCAGTGGAAATAATCCACTAATCAAAATCCTCAGCGAAACCCGCATCCAAAAATAGAATGTAACCAGGTAGTTATATTCTATTTAAGCTGGCATGTTGCGCATGCGTATTCTTTGCATGTAGTCCGCAATAATGTGAGCAAAATCTTCTTACTATTCCGTTAAGTCGGACTTTCGGTCGATGAATGCATCGAACTGCCAAGTCAGAAGCAGACCGCTTTTGTCAAAAAATTACCAAAATCTACCATTCCTGCCTCAAACCTTACACCTGAAAATCAAGGGATTAACCCTCTTTATCGGATAATCAATTCGAAGGGCATCCGCGCCTGGCTACCTTGGTATTCTTTCAGTTTTTTGAGCTGCTCATAGGTTTTATAATGCGCTCCAAGTTCGCGGGTCAACGCCCTGGTTTCAGCATTCTCTTCCATTTCTGAAAGCCACTCCTGGATAAATGATTTTTGCACCGGGTAATAACGAAGCTTATAATCATCCTGTACGCCTGCTTTTACTGTTGCAATGTTTACAGCGTCTTCAAAATTTCCCAACACATCAACAAGACCCCGCTCCTGGGCCTGCGCTCCCGTCCATATACGGCCCGAAGCAATTTTCTTCAACTCCGTTACTGGCATGCTTCTTCCTTCTGCGGCCTTGCTAGTAAATGATTCGTAAATCTCATTGGTTCGTTTTTGCCAGATTGCTTTTTCTGGTTCCGTCAACGGTCGGGTAACAGTGATTAACTCTCCTACCGTACCGGTTTTTACTTCTTCGAACGTGATGCCGATTTTATTATCCAGAAAACTACTGAGATCAAATAACACACTGAATACTCCGATAGAACCCGTAATGGTCGTTGGCTGCGCAACAATGGTATCGCAGGCCATTGCCAGGTAATAGCCACCGGATGCCGCATAATCCGACATGGAAGCAATGACAGGTTTTACTTCCGTTGCCAATTTTATTTCGCGCCACATGACATCCGATGCCAGCGCACTGCCACCCGGAGAATTGATCCGAATGACAATAGCTTTCACCCGATCATTGGTGCGCGCCTTGCGAATTTCTTCCGCAAATGTATCAGACCCAATTGTGCCGGCACTTGCTTTTCCAGGCAGGATATCTCCATCCGCCACGATCACTGCAATTTCATTTTTTGATTTCGAGTACGCTGAAAAACTTTTCTTATACTTTCCATACTTAACAAAATTGATAGGACTATCCTTTTCCAATCCCAATTTGCTACGCAGATTATCCTGCACCTGATCAAAGTATACCAGCGAATCCACCAGGCCTAGGGCCACAGCAGAGTGTGTGTTGGTTACCTGCATCTGGTCAGCGATTCCGCGAAGTTGATTAACTTCTATATTTCTGCTTTCCGCAATATCCGAAAGCATGGATGCATGAATGTCTGTAATCAATTCATTCAGTTGAAGTTTGTTTTCATCGCTCATACGCTCGAGCATGAAAGGTTCTACCGCGCTTTTAAAATCACCCACCCGGAAGATCTGCGGTTTGATCTCCAACTTATCAAACAACTTTTTAAAGAAAGACACTTCGATGGCCAATCCATTAAATTCTATTTCGCCCTCGGGGTTTAACAGAACCTGATCGGCCGCGGAGACAATGTAATAGGCAGCCTCGGTATAAAATTCACTGTAGGCAACAATCCACTTTCCTGAACTTTTAAAATCCAACAGGGCCTGACGGATTTCGCGAGCCACACCATAACCACCCATATACATGCTTAGGTCGAGATAAATGCCTTCAATTTTCGGGTCCGACTTGGCATGTTCAATCGTGCGCTTTAATGGCAATAAACCGATAGAGGACACTGCCCCTGGGAGCGGTAAACCTTCAAACGGATCTTCCAGATCGTTTTCAGTGATGGGCACATCCAGTTTAAGATGCAGCACAGATTTATCTTTTATAAGCGTCAGTGCATCGTCATTGGATAGCCCGGAAATAAGGGCGGTGATGAATAAAACCATGAGGATGATTAGCACCCCCATGGCAATTATCGAACCCAGGCAAGACGCCAGAAATGTTTTGAAGAAATTCATGTTAATGAGAAAATTAGATGCAAAAATACTCAAAGGCCTTTCGGAAAGGAAGCCACTGCCCTATCTTTCACACCCAATGAAACTGTATCCGGTATTCATATTGTTAGGCAGCAACCTGGGCAACCGCAAAGCGAATCTCGAAAAAGCAGCTTTGGGGATCGAAAAGAGCGTAGGCATGATTAAAAAAAGATCATCGCTCTATGAAACCAAACCCTGGGGCAAAAGTGACCAACCCGATTTTATTAATCAGGTATTGTTGGTAGAATCCAATCTACCCATTGAAAGTGTATTGGATGGTGTTTTGGCTCTTGAACAGGACTTGGGTCGTAAACGAGGCGAAAAATGGGGTGCCCGCGTGATTGATATTGATCTGCTCTATGCAAACGATCGAATAATCGATTCTGATAAACTCACACTGCCGCATCCTGGCATCGCAGACAGACGTTTCGTTTTACAACCCCTGGTTGAAATTGCACCTGACTTTGTCCACCCGATACTTAAGAAGACTAATCTGCAACTTCTTGATCTGTGTTTCGATCCGTTGTTGGTTAAAAAGATTTAAAGACTGGACACCTCCACCTGCGGAGCAATTTTCTTTACCAACCCCTGTAATACTTTGCCGGGTCCACATTCAATAAAAGAATTACCTCCGTCCTTTGCCATGTTTTGAACCAACTGGGTCCACCGCACAGGAGCCGTGAGCTGATCGATCAGGTTCTTTTTAATTACTGTTACATCCGTTGATGGCAAAGCATTTACATTTTGATATACAGGACAAACCGGTGTTGAAAATTGTGTTGATGCTATGGCAGCTGCCAGTTCTTCACGCGCTGGTTCCATTAACGGAGAATGAAACGCTCCGCCTACCTGCAGCGGCAAGGCGCGCTTGGCACCCGCTGCTTTCATTTTCTCGCAGGCAATTTCAATTCCTTTCATTGATCCGGAGATGACCAATTGTCCCGGACAATTATAATTAGCGGCAACTACAATTTCATCTTTTATAGAAGCACAAATTTCTTCAACCAATCCATCTTCCAGTCCTAAGATTGCCGCCATGGTGGACGGATTTATTTCGCATGCCCGTTGCATAGCCATGGCCCGTTTAAATACCAATTTCAATCCATCTTCAAACGACAACGTTTTGTTGGCAACCAGGGCGGAAAACTCGCCCAGTGAGTGACCTGCTACCATCTGCGGCTGAATCGCATCTTGTGACAAGGCAACAATTACCGAATGAATAAAAACGGCAGGCTGCGTAACCCTGGTTTGTTTTAATTCATCGGCCGTGCCGGTAAACATAGTTTCACTTATTTTGAAACCGAGTATTTCATCCGCCTTGTCAAATAAGGTTTTAGCAATAGCATGGGTTGTGTATAGTTCTTTGCCCATGCCGGTAAACTGGGCGCCTTGACCGGGAAAAATAAATGCTTTCATCAGTAAATTAATTCAGATTCGATTTTACACGATGAAAAGCTAAGAACAAAATCCAGGAAAGAAATTATGCAAGAAAGCGAGACTTCAATTCGGGAGTTGGAATCATGCAGGCATCTTTTTTCCCAAACCAACGATAGCGGTTTCGAGCTATCCAGCTATATACTCCATCGCGAAGAAACGCAGGCACCAGTTTAAAAATATAAAAAACCGGCCACACTCCTCCAAGTTGCTTTGCTATTTCTAAGGCCGCATTACTTTTTTGAAAAAGCTTTCCTTCTTTAATAAACAATACGCTATTCAACTCGGTGATGGGTAAACCAAATTTTTCAAGGTTTGATTTCCCAAACTCTGATTGTAAGGACGCAAACTTAAATTTAGCTTTTGGATCTCTTTTAATGATGAATAAAACAGAGTTATTGCATAAATTACAAACTCCATCAAAAAGAATTACCGGATCAGTTGCACCCATCCTTTAATCGTTTGTTTTTGCTGGGCAGGATCTACCACATCAAAGGTGACTTCGGCACTATAATAATAAATACCCGCAGAAAGCTCTTTGCCACTATTATCCTGACCATTCCAGTCAATATAAATGGATCGTTCACCACCGGATTGATAACTATACACTTCTTTGCCCCAGCGATTGTAAACCGTAAAATCAACATTTAGGACAAACCGCGCGCAACGTTTTCTTAAATCAATCAAGTCTTGGCCGCAAGGAGTAATTCCATCCTCACCTACCTCGCTGGATACGCGATCGCTATATGCACTGAACAAATCATTGCACTCATCACCATTAGGTGTAAATACATTGGGCAGCTCATAGTAAGGACAATTATCGAAGCAGAATTTCTCACTTGCACTCAATGCGCTTTCATTACCGGCCCTATCCACCGAGGTAACTTTATAACAAGCCGCAAAGGATGGAAGGTTGGAATCTACGTAAAACGTATCAACCACATTGGCTACGAATGTAAACGTGGTATCGTCCGCACGCCTTGCTTTATATATATTATAACTTCGAACATCATCCCTGCATTTTTGTTCAGTGGGTCGATTCCATGTAATTGTGTTGCTGTACAGATTTACTCCACAAGATGATGATTGCAGATATTCCGTACAATCGCGCCCTGTAATTGCGAGCACTGGCGTGCAGGGTGGCTCATCATCATTCGGCTGATCGCAGATAATCTGCGAGAAATTAATGAGTGGTTCATCTATTCTGGGATTACCATAAGCACCCCGGGTCATTACCCGATAACAGTAGACATCGGTTTCTTTTAGTGCAATGTTTTGATATTGACCGGAATCAATGTAATTGAATTGAAATTGATTTACATCTACACTGTCAATTAATACCAACTGACCCTCTGTGGCATTGGCTGGGCCACGATAAATCAAATGCCAAGGGTAGTCTTGAGTTTGATTTGCCCAGGGCACATCAGCATTCCAGGATAACGCAATCCGCAAAAACTGTGGACTTGTTTCTAAACGAACCGTTGACGCAGTGGGTGATACATCTACCCGGGTGCCATTGCTGGCAAATGCGGTTACCCGATAGTTATAAATTATATCGCGGGTGTTCAGGCCTGTGTCAACCCATGATGTGTCTGGTCGTCTGCCCGGAAATGTTGGTGTTAATCTTATCTCACCAGAAAATCCTTCGGCTCGATGCACTTCATAGGTATAAGGTGGCGGAAATTGTCCGGGGTCAGCATCAAAAGGTGGCTGCCACCTTACCGTTACCTGGCCATTATTATTACTGATACCATTGGTAGCTGTACTCGTAATATCAACCGTTACGTTGGTGATCACCGGAGCATCTGCCAATATCGGTGGCAAACAAACTTCCTGCGAAACATAGCTTTCTCCACCCCCTGGCTGCGGAAAGATCGCCACCAACCGATAACAATATTGCGCACCTACGGCCAAGCCTATGCCATTGTTTGTATCAACAAAAGTGGTTGTGTTGATCGGCACTTCTGTGATAAGGGAATAGCCGAGGAAATCTGGCATGCCGGTAACACATTCGGGTGGCGTAAAAGTATACTGGTCGACCCTACGCCACACCTGCATCGTGATTGCATTCGATTCGCAGGCATAATCTTCCCAATTCAAAGTTGCTGAGCGTGTGCCTAAATCTACCTGAGGCGGTTCCCAAATTGGTGCCGGTCCTACCACCCGTACATTCCAGGTCTTAAACTGAACAAGTGTGGGTCCGTTACTTGATTTGTCACTGATTTTAAAAACAACCTGGTAGGGTTGATCTTTAACGTGCGCACAGACCGTGTTCCATGTAAACGTAAGTTTTGCATCTTGCCCCGGGCCGGTTTTTTGAAGAATAGCAGGAAAGGGCGTGTAGGTTGCCGGAGAAGGATTTATACTAAATACCTGGGAAAAGGCTTCGATCTTAACGCTATCAAAATCAGGATCGGTTCCGAATACATCAATTGATATTGACTCACCTGCTTCCACACAAATATCCGGAGGCACTAACAATTCCGGGCGTTGATTAAGACAATCTTCAATGATGATCTGCATATCCCGAACCACATATCCCAAGGGCACCCAGATCCCATTAATTTCGCGCCACTCAATAATTTTAAAGGCCACATTATATTCTCCCGGTGCACCGGGTGCATCCCACTCCAGCGTACCTGTAGCTGGATCAATAAAAAATTTTGGCGGACCATTTCCTTCCTCATTGGCCGTTCCATAGTTTAAGCCGATAGCATCATAAAACTTTTTGTTGTTGGGATCCAGATAGCCTAATACATCCGCATCCCGATCTCTTTTGGGAATGGTTAGTTCATAGGAAAGACTATCTCCATCCGGATCGAAAGCACCGGCATTATGAAAAAATGTTGCACCCGTACATCCTTTGTCTATCGGAGGCACCAATAGTCTTGGCGTATTACTACATCCCAGAAAAGGATCAATCCGAATTTCCGTCTCCACAAAAAAACGGGTATCTACCGAATTAGTCATATTGAGAATACCGGCATTCCGGTTGGCTTCCAGGTAGGTAATCAGGTATCTGCCCGGGCCCGGATAGGTGTGCGTAATGGTATAAGATACGGTACCTACTTCGGGGCCCAAATCGGGTCGGACAGTATTATCAATTTGTGGTGTAATATGAGGATCACTGCCATCACCAAAATTCAATTCACCATCTCCAAATTTTATGGGTGAGCCTAAATCGGTATACACCGTGATGGTGATTTTAAAGGTAAGATCCGTACAACTCACCCGCTCAAGTGTAATTTCGCCTGCGCGCAAGTGAGTAGCCAAAACATTAACATGAAAAGCAAGAACCAGCATCGCTACTCCCAACACTTTCCATACCCACATCAATCTATCAATACCCATTCGTGTGAAACTTAGAAATACAACACGCAAAAATAAGATTAGGTTACAAGTAACGACAAATAGTCTGCCCACGAAAGCCTTTTTTCACAGTTTAACGCACAAGTCTGCCAAATATTTGGTTCCCTATTAACAAATCAAGTGCCTTCACCATGGGGTTAAAATTTATTCTAATTTTACCCATTACGCGCCTATGAGAGTTGTTAAAGAAATACCGTATCCCCTCTTTAAAATCACCATATTTCACTGGAATAACCGCTATCTGATCAAGTTTGAGTCGGGCACCCTCGAACAAACCTTTAAGGTGAGCGAGTGGGATGTTCATTCAGAAAGTGAGGTACTTGCGCTGCTGGATGAGGACTTTTTGAAACAAGCCATCAACCGGTTTGAGGAAATGGCTGCCAGTCTGGGCAGTGCGCTGCAGCGTCAGCAATAAGATCATTTTTTGTGTTTGATCTTTCACCGACTAACTTTGGCCCCTTGCTTTAAGCATACCTGGCGGATGGAAATACTGGAAGAAAAGAAAAATAAGAACAGGCCGTATGAACCTATTTTGGAGGGAATACCCGATTGGCCCGTTTATCAACTTAGTAAAAATCGTAAAGAATTTATTGAGACTGTAACTCGTAAGTCGCTGGAAAGGATAAAACAGTTACGCCCAACCCGGAAGCAACTTATCGATGAAATAGAGGCAACGGCCTATCGGGAACAAAATAGAATTAAACGAAACCGGTGGCGCGTAGACCCCAAAGATGACTCGAAGTTTTGGTCAGCAATAAAAAATGATCTTGTTGAACTAAGTTCAAAAAATCAAGAAGAGACCGGTGCGAAAGAAGATGAAATTCTGGAGCGTATTGTCAGCCGGTATGCCAACGAAATAGCGGGTAACTTCAAACCAAACTCCTACCGCGTTACCCGCGAAGTAATTAAATTCTTTTTTCAACGCTTACTGAACGGAGCCCGCGTAAAAAAATTCGGGGCCTTCTTCCGCAATCAATACACCTTGCGGGATAAAATTCAGATTGTAGGCAAAGTTGGTATGCTACGCAAGCTTGCCAAGCAAGGCACGGTAGTTATGGTGCCTACCCATTTCAGCAACCTGGATTCTATCTTGATCGGGTGGGTTATTCACTCCTGTGGATTACCCGCGTTTATTTATGGAGCCGGACTCAACCTGTTCAACATAAAAATCTTTGCCTATTTCATGAATAGTTTAGGTGCCTATAAGGTAGACCGAAGAAAGAAAAACCTCCCCTACCTGGAGACACTTAAAATGTATTCCAACATCGCCATTCAAAAAGGCGCACATAGTTTATTTTTTCCGGGCGGCACGCGCTCACGTTCGGGTCTAATTGAAAAGCAATTGAAATTAGGACTTCTGAGCACGGCTATTGAAGCCCAACGCAATCTTTATCTTGAAAATCAGCATGAAGAGGTTAGAAAAATTTTCATCGTTCCGGTTACACTGAACTACAATTTTGTTTTGGAAGCGCCTGATCTCATTGAAGATTATCTGCATGTAAAAGGTAAGGACAAATATTTTCCTGAGCAGGATAAGTATGGCAGCTGGCAACTAATTCGCTTTCTCTTCAAATTCTTTACCAAGGGCTCTAATATTTCCGTTTCGATAGGCCCTGGGTTGGATGTATTGGGCAATTTTGTAAACGAAGATGGCCAGAGTGTTGACTCGCACGGTCGTATTATTGATACCAAAGATTATTTTATCTCTAATAGTAATATAACTACTGACAAACAGCGGGAAGATGAGTATACACGGATGCTCAGCAATCGAATTGTTAAAGAATATCATCGCATTAACCGGGTTTTTGCCAGCCATATTGCTGCCTTTGTTGCCTTTGAAATGTGGCAAAAGAAATTCCCGAAACTTGATCTCTTTAGTTTGCTACGCTTACCCGAAGAAGACCTTGAAATTGAGTATGCAGAATTTCGTGAAACCTTTAAACGGGTTCGGAAAAAGATTTACGAATTAAAAGATGAAGGCAAGGTTTACCACGCTACGCACCTGAAAGGAAAGGCAGATAAGGTTATTAAACTAGGCATAGAAAACGTGGGTATCTTCCATCTAAACCGACCACTCCTGCTAAACAAAAAAGGTAATATCATCACAAAAGACTTGACGGTGCTCTATTACTACCATAACCGATTGGTTGGCTATGACCTTGAGCAGCATATCTGAAAAACCGATTGGAGTTATTGGTGCAGGTAACTTCGGAACCGTAATCGCCAACATTCTTGCCATTCATAGTAAGGTATTGCTGTATGCACGGGATGAACGGGTGGTGTCTCAAATTCGTGACAAGCGAGAAAATCGCGGCTATCCGATTCATCAACAAGTGGAAGCCACTCACGACCTGGCTCACCTGGCCAGAACCTGCGATATCATTTTTCCCATGGTGCCTTCAGCTCACTTCCGCACCATGATGCGGCAGCTGTCACCTCACCTTCACCCCTATCATATTCTCATTCACGGAACAAAAGGATTTGATATTACTCTTCCACCCGGTCAGACAATTGAAGAGATTCCGAAACTTACTCGCAATCAGGTCAAGACCATGAGTGAAGTTATTCAGGAAGAGAGTGTGGTGGTTCGTGTTGGTTGCCTTGCCGGACCTAATCTAGCCAAAGAACTGGCTCAACGGCAGCCGGGAGCGACTGTAGTTGCAAGTCATTTTAATGAAGTCATACAAGTTGGCAAACGACTTTTGCGAAACGACCGGTTTCAGGTTTATGAAAACAATGATATTGTTGGGGTTGAGATTGCGGGCGTATTAAAAAATATCATTGCTATTGCTTCAGGTGCATTAAGTGGACTAGGCTATGGTGAAAATGCCAAAGGCTTGTTGATAAGTCGCGGAGCTGTTGAGATGGTTTACCTGGGTCGTGCGCTCGGGGGTGATTTGAAAGCATTTTTAGGCGTTGCCGGTATTGGCGATCTGGTAACAACCTGCAACAGTCCAATGAGTAGAAACTTTACGGTAGGTTACAGATTGGCTAAGGGAGAAAAACTGAATGATATTCTTGCCGACATGTCGGAAATAGCAGAAGGTATCAATACGGTAAGGATTGCAAAAAAATGCGCAGACCATTATAAAGTACGTGCACTGATAACGGATCGGCTCTATAAAGTACTTTTTGAAGGAATGACCGTTGAAGAGGCGCTGGAGTTTTTAATGCGTTATCCCCTGAATGTGGATATCGATTTCCTTTAGGATTTACTTCCCTACTTCATTCCTAATCTTTTCAGCAAGTGTTTTCATTCGCTCCGGTGCAACCGAAAGCTTTGGCTTTGTAAAGTTAATATCTCCCATGGTGTTCATGGGCACGAGGTGAATGTGTGTATGCGGTACTTCCAAACCGATAACGGCTACTCCAATTCTCTTACAAGGTATCGCCTTCTTTAAGGCAATCGCTACCGTCTTTGCAAACACCATCATCTCTGCCAGCATGGTATCGTCCAAATCAAAGATATAATCTATTTCCTTTTTTGGAACAATGAGTGTGTGACCCTCCACTAATGGCATGACATCTAAAAATGCTATGAAGCGATCGTCCTCGGCAATTATATAGCCTGGAATTTCGCGGTTGATTATTTTTGTGAAGATGGAAGCCATGACAACTTATTAAACTCCAATATTCAAAATTTCAAATTCAAGTTCACCAGCTGGGGTTTTAATCATGGCCACCTCGCCTTTCTTTTTTCCCAGTAAGCCTTTTCCGATGGGCGACTGTGTGGAAATTTTTCCAGCTTTCAGATCGGCTTCTTCCTCTGACACGAGCATGTAAGTAACAGAAGCTCCGTTCTTCTTATTCTTGATTGTTACTTTAGATAAGATTGACACGGTGGAAATATCAATTTTTGTTTCATCGAGTAATCGCGCACCACTTAACAGATCTTCAAGCTGCGCAATTTTTGCTTCCAGATGTCCTTGTGCGTCTTTGGCAGCATCGTATTCAGCATTTTCACTTAGGTCGCCTTTATCACGTGCCTCTGCGATTTGTTTGGCAATATCCGATCGCCCTTTACTTTTTAAAGTTGCCAATTCATTGGTAAGTCTTTCTAAACCTTCTTTGGTGTAGTAAGAAATTTTCTTGCTCATAACTGCTTTTTATACATGTCCACCCTTCTAAACTTTTCTGCTATCCATCATCGACAAAAAAAAGAAACAACGGCCTAGGGGTTATAGCCGTTGTTTAAACATACCACAAAACTAATTTTTTAATTCACTAATTCAAAATCAAGAACCCACCAGTTCAGGAATGGTGGTCTTTACTTGTTCCAGAATCTCATCGTCAAATTTGGCAAGATATAATGTCTTTGCTTTTGTAAGTTGTTCCAACGTAAGACCTTTTGCACCTCTCAAATCTGCTTTATATAAGCTGGCATTTTCGAAATCGGCACCCATCAAATAGCTACCGGATAAATTGGCCTCCATTAAAAAAGCATTTTTAAAATTAGTCTTAATTAAGAAAGCATTCTCAAACTGTGCTTTAATCAAAAAGGCATCTTTGAAATTAGCGCCACTGGCATACGCACCTTTTAGTATAGCTTGATTCAGGTTAGAATTTTCAAAGTTGGTTTGATTGAGTCGGGTATTTTCAAGGTTAGTTTCGATGAGCGAAGAACTCGAAAAATTTGCCGAGTTTAAATTGGAGCCTTTCAGATTTACATAATTCAGATTGGTGCGGGCTAGGAAACAGTTAACAAGATTAATTTCCTGAATCTTATGCCTGTTTAATCGCTTTATGTTACCCACAGTTCTAAAAGCTGCTTCATCGGATTCCCACAAACGAAAATCATCAATTTCATCGCGATAAAACCGGATCCTTTGCCTGATTTCTCCGCTTTGATTTAACCAAAAGAGAAGGATACCGATAATTGCAATATCGAAAATCATTCCATGCGCCTCGGCCAGAATCTGAGGCCAGAAATTAGTAAAATCGGTGATGTAATATTTAACGCTTAAACTGATAACTAATAAGGAAACACCTGCTAACACAAGGGACGCGGTAAGGATAGGTCGCTCAATAATAACATTGAACTTTTCATGAATACCCGCTTTAAACTTCTTAAATCTGGACATATATACGCACTATAGCCTTCAAAATGCTCATTTTGAATTAAAAGATACTTAGGTTATCTCATCAAATAAAAACAAAAAAGCAGAATGAATCACGTTTGAATACCTTCTGAATTGAGATTATGCTTACTTCTGTACACAAGCCCATTAAATACACCAAACCCTACAACAATAAATGAATCGTCAAAAAGTATACGGCCAAGCCTAACAAGTCGTTGGTGGTTGTAATGAAAGGGCCTGAAGCCAGTGCGGGATTAAAACCCATCCGGTTCAGGATCAAGGGAGTAACCGTGCCAATAAAAGATGCAAACACCACTACAAAGAAAAGCGCCAACGATACAACCGTATTAAGTGAATCGTAACCAAATACCAACCATGTTATTCCAAATACAACCACGGATAAAAAAATACCATTTAGGATGGCAACACTAAACACCTTTAGCAATCTTTTCCATAGCCCTTCTTCAACAAAACCTGGGTTTGCCAAACTCTGCACCACCAGCGAAGAAGATTGAATACCCACGTTGCCACCGGTAGCCTGAATAAGAGGAATAAAAAAAGCGATAGCTGTTATCCGGGCTATTTCCATTTCGAAAAAGCCCATAAAACGAGCACTCACCATGCCACCCAAAATACCAATCAATAACCAGGGTAACCTGGCGCGGGTATTTCTCCATACACTATCATCTTCCTCAACATCCTCCGTGATACCCGACATGAGTTGGCGTTCTTCCTCAGCCTGTTCCGTGATTACATCCACCACATCGTCAATGGTGATCCGGCCAACCAAATGACCCTGCACATTCACAACAGGCACTGATTCCAAATCATACTTACTCATAATCTCGGCCACTTCCCGATCCTCCATGTACGTTTCCACGGCCACTACATCTTCATCCAGAATGTCTTTTACAATGGTTCGGGGATCGGACAAGATTAGTTTTTGAAGGGATACCCGACCCAACAGTTTATCGGCATCATCAACCACATAAACTGCATAGAACTTAGTAACATTTTCGGCTTGCTTCCTGATTTCCTCCACGCATTGCACCACCGTCCAATGATCCCGCGCCTTAATTAATTCTTTGGCCATTAACCCACCTGCCACATTCTCTTCATAACGCAGGAGGTCAATAACCTGCGAGCGAAGGTCAGCATCAAGGCGGGCGATTATTTCTTCGCTGGTCTTGATGGGCAACTCGTTCAGAATATCTGCCACATCATCTGAGTCGAGGAGATTTACAACTTCGGTGATTTCTTCGGTGGTATAATTACTCAAAAAGTTCTTACGAGTGTCTGCATCCAGATCGTTGATAATCCGGGAGCGAACATCCAGTGTGAGTAAGTCCAATACATACTTGGATTCTTCGCCATTAAACTCATAAAGAAGGGCTGTGATATCAGCCGGATTCACTTCCTGCAGGCTGTCACGAATAAAATCACCATCGCGCGTGTTCAGGGCCTCCTGAAAGCGGTCACGAAATTCCTTATTCAACTCAAATTCAACGTGCTTCACGGGAAATTTCTAATTGCCGGGTTATAAAAATAAATTGATCTACCTCCAATTGCTCAGCACGTTTGTCCAATATCGGATGGCTCGAAAACGAGGCAGGCAAATTTAGAACTTTCAATGCGTTGCGCAAGGTCTTGCGCCTGTTTTGAAAAGCTTGTTTCACCACTGCTTTAAAAAGTTGTTCATCACAATCCAACTTGATTCGTTTGTTACGAGTAAGACGAATTACAGCACTCATTACCTTGGGAGGTGGAAAAAAAACTCCGGGCGGAACTTTAAACAGATACTCAATATCATAATACGCCTGCAACAGCACACTGAGAATTCCATAGGTCTTGCTGCCCGCCTTCTCTGCAATCCGATCGGCCACTTCCTTCTGCAACATACAAACCACCTGTTTTACCTGAGACCGGTGATCCAGCACTTTAAAAAAAATTTGTGAAGAAATATTGTAGGGAAAATTGCCAATGATATGAATATCGTCATCAAAAATTTTGCCCAGATCACTCGCAAGGAAGTCGCCCTCTATGATCTGCGTGCTGAGTTGGGGAAAATGCTCTTTCAGATAAGCAATGGATTCGCGGTCAATTTCAATGAGCCGCAAATCCAAATTTGGTTTTAGTATTAAAAATTGAGTAAGCACTCCGGTGCCCGGCCCAATTTCCAGTACCTGCGTGTGCTCAGGCGCGAGCATTAACGAATCAACTATGCGCGAGGCAATATTTTTATCTTTCAAAAAATGCTGACCAAGGTGTTTTTTAGGACGCACCATCTCATTCAGTACGGTAATGGGTATTTACAAATTCTAAATCCAGGCAAACTGCAAAGTATAAAATCAAAACAAGAAAATTCCTTTAAATTGCAGGGAAGACAATTTCAACTATTTGATTCATGACTCAACCTCATACTGTAGATAAACCCCGCATCGGCATTACACTTGGTGATCTTAACGGAATTGGCCCGGAAGTGATTATTAAAGCGCTTGCTGACCACCGGTTGTTAAATTTAATGACACCTGTTGTTTACGGCTCTACAAAAGTACTTTCGTTTTATCGCAAGATGATGAACCTGGAAGAATTCAATTATAGTCAGGTAAAAACGAAAGGACAATTTTTTCCAAAAGCCATTAACGTAGTAAACTGCTGGGATGAAGTGATTGAAATCAATCCCGGCCAACCCTCGCGACAAACAGCCAGGGCCGCGTTGTTGTGCCTCAAGAAAGCAGTGGAAGAGGTTCGTGAAGGTCTCATCGATGGATTTGTAACCGGGCCGATCGACAAAAATACCATTCATGGTGAAGAGTTCCCCTTTCAGGGTCATACAGAATACCTGACACAGGAATTTAATGCCGGTGAAAGTTTGATGTTGATGGTGGGGCATGATTTGAAAGTAGGACTGGTAACAGAACACATACCCGTTAAAGACATTTCATCGTTCATTACCAGAGAAAGAGTGGAACTTAAGATCCGCTTAATGGAGTTGACATTAAAAAAAGACTTTCTCATCAGTAAGCCCAAAATTGCAGTACTGGGACTAAACCCGCATGCAGGAGATGAAGGTCTGTTGGGTAAAGAAGAGATTGATGTAATCCGCCCTGTTATTCAGGACTTGAAGACAAAAGGAAAATTGATTTTCGGTCCCTATCCTGCTGATGGTTTTTTTGCTTCCGGGCAGCACTCAAAATACGATGGGATAGTAGCCATGTATCACGATCAGGGACTTGTTGCGTTCAAAACACTCTCCTTTGAGTCGGGCATCAACTACACGGCTGGATTACCTTATGTGAGAACCTCCCCCGATCACGGAACGGCTTATAATCTGGCAGGAAAAAATCTTGCTAATGAAGGATCGATGCGGGAAGCCATGTATGTTGCCTGTGATATTATTAAAAATCGTAGTACACAATTGGTAGAAAAATAGAGAACCTTACATGGTTTTATAACTTCTCAACTCTTTACCCCATTAATACACTCAATTAATGGTAGATTTGGTAAACTGTAGATGATTAATGGATATCGTTACCAAGAAAAAGCTTAACATTTTGATTCAACTCGCTGAAGCCGACAAGCATTTTGCAAAGGCAGAACGGGAGATGATTTTGAAAATAGCACAGGACCGAAAGTTTCCGGAAGAGGAAGTAAATCAGCTTATCCGTAATCCGGAACCCATCGATACCCTGGGAGCACTCTCCAACGACCAGAAATTCAGCTATTTAATTGACTGCATAGATCTGATTTTTGCCGATCAAAAGGTTTTTGAAAGTGAAATTATCTTTACCAAAAGCATTGCAATCAAACTGGGTTTTAAAAAAAATGTGGTTGATTATTTGGTAGAAAATATCAACAAAAAGCCGCTGGAGGAACTTAAGGCCTGTGTCTTTGCAGAGTATTGGTAGTAAAATGGTTCATTTTGGCCAAAAATTGAAGGAAACGCAAAATTTCGCAGTTCCAGGGGCGTAATTCCAATAATTACTGATAAATTTGCCCGCTCATTTTAAAAACCCTTCGGGTTGAAAGAATTTAGTGTCAATATCATCGGGCTGACCAAAAAAGCCCATCTTTTTGATTATCAAATAAAAGATGGATTTTTTGAAAAGTATGGAAAAGAGGTGGTTTCCAGCGGCCTGATAGATGCACACGTAATACTTGACAAGAAGGAAACGTTCATTGAGGTTGATTTTAAGATTTCCGGCCTGGTACACCTCGAGTGCGACAGGTCTTTAGAGCCCTTTGATTTCCCCATTGAGGTGGCTAAAAAGATCCTGTTTAAATACGGTGACGAAGCCCAGGAAGTCAGTGATGAAATTGTGATTATTACCCGTGATCAGGATAGCCTCGATATCGGACAATACATCTACGAATTCATCGCGTTAGCAATTCCAATCAAAAAGCTTCATCCAAAATTTCAGGTGAATGAAGAAAGTGATGACAATGAAGTAAAAATAGTATACAGCACTTCCGAAGATGAGGAAGTAAGTGAAACCATAGACCCACGGTGGGAAAAATTGAAAAAGTTAAAATAAATAAAGTATAGGTTATGCCAAATCCGAAAAGAAAAACCTCGAAGACCCGTAGAGATAAAAGAAGAACTCATTACAAGGCTACAGCCAAGCAAATGGCAGTGTGCCCTACCACTGGTGAAAATCACTTGCCACACCGCGCTTTCTGGCATGAAGGAAAGCTCTATTATAAAGGCAACGTGGTGATGGAAAAGGAGGTTCTGGCTTAACACGCCATGATCATACCCACTAAGCGAAAGAAGTATTCTTGTCTTGCTTGTCATTACGACAAACAAACGAGTTGACGTACATACATTTCAGAGCCCGGTTGAAAAATCAATCGGGCATTTGTTTTTTTTAAGCAGATGGCAAAATTCAAATGCCAACCCAACGTATGAATAAAATAAGAGCAGCAATTACCGGTGTTGGAGGATATGTTCCGGATTACATTCTTACTAACAAAGAGTTGGAGACGATGGTGGAAACCAATGACGAATGGATCACCTCCCGAACCGGCATTAAAGAACGAAGAATTTTAAAAGGCGAGAATCAGGGTGTATCTGTGATGGGAATTGCCGCAGTAAAAGAGATGCTGGCTAAAACCAAAATCGACCCTAAAGAAATTGATTTACTAATTTTTGCAACCGTAACACCGGATATGACCTTTCCGGCTACCGCTAACATTGTAGCCTCGGCCGTTGGCGCTACCAATGCATTCAGTTACGATATGGGTGCAGCCTGTTCAGGATTTCTTTATGCTTTATCAACCGGAGCTGCCTTTATACAATCTGGTGTGTATAAAAAAGTAGTGGTTGTGGGGGGTGATAAAATGTCTGCCATTGTTGATTATACTGATCGCACCACCTGCATCATTTTTGGTGATGGAGCGGGTTGTGTTTTACTGGAACCTACCACAGAAGATGTTGGTGTTATGGATTGGATGTTGAAGAGTGATGGAAATGGTGAAGCCTATCTGCACATGAAAGCAGGTGGAAGCCGGATGCCAGCTTCACACGAAAGTGTTGACACCCATCAGCACTACGTTTATCAGGAAGGAGCTGCCGTATATAAGTTTGCTGTTACCAACATGGCAGATATTTCTGCGCAGGTAGCGGAACGAAATAATCTCACTGCCAAAACTATTGACTGGCTGGTGCCGCATCAGGCAAACAAACGCATTATTGATGCAACCGCCAGTCGCATCGGTATTAGTGAAGATAAAGTGCTCATGAATATAGAGCGATATGGAAATACAACAGCTGGCACCATTCCACTGCTTTTGTGGGATTTTGAAAAGAAACTTAAAAAAGGCGATAACCTATTGATGGCTGCTTTTGGTGGTGGATTTACCTGGGGTGCCGTTTATGTAAAATGGGCCTACGACAGCAAGTAAGAAGCGAATGCCGGGTTTATTAAATTGTTATTATTCAATTCATTTGTAAATTAAAGTCTGATTTTTTTATGGCAACTATTTCTGACCTGAGCAAGGGTAATTACATTCGATACAACGGTGAAGTTGTGCAAGTTGAGGAATTACAACACCGCACACCCGGTAATCTGCGTGCCTTCTATCAATTAAAAATGAGAAGTGTACGAACAGGAAAAATTGTTGAGAATCGTTTTCGTCCGGGTGACTCGGTAGATCAACTTCGTGTGGAAACCAAAGAATACCAATATTTATATCTGGATGGAGAAAGTCTTGTCTGCATGGACAATGATACGTTTGAACAGATTTATCTCGACAAAGTGCTCCTCGGTGATTCCGTAAAATATATTAAAGAAGGCGTTACTCTTCTTATCGCGTTTGAAAATGGAACAACCCCTATCACGGCAGAAGCTCCCGCGCAAGTGGTCGTAAATGTAACGTATACGGAGCCTGGCGTTCAGGGCGACACGGCTACACGCACGTTAAAAGCGGCAACGATTGATACGGGTGCTGAAATAAGAGTGCCTTTGTTTGTCAATACTGGCGACAACATCAAAATAAAAACCGATACCGGTGAATATGTAGAACGCGTTAAATAAATATCATGGCAAAGAAAATTATCGCTTCTAAAGAAAATGGAAAAACATCTGCTACAAGCGGATCCTCTGACTCTAAAACTCAATCTGAAATGAAAACTTCTGAAATCAGAGACCTTATCGACTTCATTGCGCATTCAGGCCTCAATGAAGTTGATATTGAAACAAAAGAATTAAAACTGCACGTTAAACGCGAGCCGGATCAAAAGGTGATCAAATCATCGACACCGGTGATGAGTGCCCCGATACCTGTTACCACGGCACCCATAGTACCGATTGCTACCGCTGCAACTGAAAAAATTGAAAAGCCTGTAGCCGCTTCAAAAAATACAGTAGAAATTAAATCCCCCATGATTGGTACGTTCTACCGATCTGCCAACCCCGATTCTCCAGCGTTTGTTTCTGTTGGTGACAAAATCACGAAAGGTCAAACGGTATGCATCATTGAAGCCATGAAGCTCTTTAATGAAATTGAATCGGAAGTTTCGGGTACCATCATCAAGGCGATGGTCGAAAACTCTTCTCCGGTTGAATATGATCAGCCCCTCTTTGTGGTAGAGCTGGACTAAGCACGGAGTCAACTTTCAAGATTCGTATTTCACATCGTGTGTATGTAGAATTACCAATCTTGCATAATAACTTTTGAACTTTGAATTAAATCTATGTTTAAAAAAATATTAATTGCAAACCGGGGTGAAATCGCATTACGGGTTATTCGTACTTGTAAAGAGATGGATATCAAAACGGTGGCTGTCTATTCAACCGCTGACCGTGAAAGCCTTCATGTTCGATTTGCCGATGAGGCGGTATGCATTGGCGCTCCGCCCAGCAAGGAATCGTATCTGAATATCCCACGTATTATTTCAGCGGCAGAGATTACCAATGCCGATGCCATTCATCCAGGATACGGGTTCCTTTCTGAAAATGCTGAGTTCTCATCGGTATGTCATGAATATGGTATCAAGTTTATTGGTCCCACACCTGAAATGATCCGCGCCATGGGCGACAAGGCCACTGCTAAAGCGACCATGATAAAAGCTGGCGTCCCTTGTATTCCAGGATCCGAAGGACTTCTTGAATCCATGGAGCAAGGCCTGAAAATTGCCAAGGAAATTAAATACCCTGTGATCGTAAAGGCTACTGCCGGTGGTGGTGGCAAAGGCATGCGCATCATCAATGATGAATCTGAATTTAAAAAAGCCTGGGATGATGCCAAACGGGAAGCAGGAGCCTCTTTTGGCAACGATGGATTGTATCTTGAAAAATTTGTCGAAGAGCCACGTCATATCGAGATTCAGGTGGTAGGCGATCAATACGGAAAAGTATGCCATCTGTCCGAACGCGATTGCTCGATTCAACGCAGACATCAAAAATTAGTCGAAGAAACTCCGTCACCTGTGGTGAGCCAGGAGTTGCGTGATCGAATGGGTGAAGCCGCCATCAAAGGGGCTAAGGCAATTAATTACGAAGGTGCCGGTACCATTGAATTTTTGGTTGACAAGCATGGAGATTTTTACTTCATGGAGATGAATACCCGGATTCAGGTGGAGCACCCGATTACCGAAGAGGTGACCAATTACGACCTGATCAAGGAGCAAATCAAAGTTGCAGCCGGGGTTCCTATTTCAGGCACCAACTATTACCCTAACTTATTTGCGATGGAATGCCGCATCAATGCGGAAGATCCTGCAAACGGGTTCCGTCCCTCGCCCGGAAAGATCATTAACCTCCACAAGCCGGGTGGTCATGGTGTGCGTGTAGACAGTCATGTGTATGCCGGCTATACAATTCCGTCCAATTACGATTCGATGATTGGCAAGCTGATTGTCACCGGTCAGTCCCGCGAAGAAGTAATTACTCGTATGAAGCGCGCCTTGAGTGAATTTATTATTGAAGGAGTAAAGACAACGATTCCGTTCCACCTGAAACTGATGGATAACGCCATTTTCCGCTCTGGAAAATTTACTACCAAGTTTCTTGAAACCTCGTTTGATTTTTCGGACTTGAAGTAATCCTAAGTGAAGTAAAAAGAGCGGCCTTTCGAATTGAAAGGCCGCTCTTTTTTGGTGGTCATATTACTTTTTATCTTCTCGCTTTGTTTCCTGCGGCAGCCCTTTGCTCTGTTTTTCCTTTGCCTCATCTGCCATCTTTTGCAACTCTTCCGCTGTCTTCCCTTTTAAATACTCCGGTAGTTCCATGCCCGCCATATTAAAGACTTCCTGCAGAGGTGGTACCGATTTGTATAGACCTGATATAAAATTAGCGGTTGATGTTTTACCATCGCCATTTGCACCACCGTTGCCCCCATCCCACACAGTGAGTTTATCGATCTTAATATTTTTAATGGCTTCGGTTTGTAAACGCACGAGTTCCGGCAATTTATCCACGATTAACAGCAATACGGCATCGCGTGCATTATCACCCGAAGCTTGCACTATCTGCTGCAAACCCTGGGCTTGCTTAGTTAAAATTTCATACATACCACGGGCTTCCGCTTCCAACTTTGCATAGATGGCATCGGCTTCACCTTTTGCACGCTCTCTTAATTTTTCCGCGTCCGCTTGTGCTTCGATGATGGCTTTTTGCTTTTGGATTTCAGCAGCCACAACGATGGTAGCATTTTGCGTAGCACGGTCGCGTTCTGCACGCGCTTGTTCAGCTTTTTGTTCTGCCAGATAAGCCTCTTCCAGGGCTCTGGCGGCTTGCACCTTCTCCGCAGCCATGGCCTTTTTTAGTGCCTCCGCTTCGCGTTCTCGCCTGGCTGCATCCGAGTTTGCAATCGCGATCTTCGATTGGTTTTCACCGGTTACTGCCAACGCATTGGCTTCCGCAGATTTAATTCGGGTATCTCGTTCGGCTTCTACCTTACCAATTTGTTCATCGCGCTTGGCACCTGCTATTAAAACCTCTTTGTCTTTAATGGTTACCGCCACTTGTGTATCGCGGTCACGCACCATTTCGGACACTTTAATATCTCGTTCTTTTTCTGCTTCTGTTTTACCGATGTCACCCAAGCGTTCCTGATCGGCTACCCGGATCTTAGCCTCATTGATCGCCTTCGCAGCGGCTTCTTTCCCCAACGCGGCAATGTATCCACTCTCATCTTTAATGTCGGTAATATTAACGTTGATCAGTTTCAAGCCGATCTTTTTCAACTCGACCTCCACATTGTGTGAAACGTTCAGCAAGAACTTATCACGGTTAGTATTGATTTCTTCAATGTCCATCATGGCCACCACCAAACGCATTTGCCCAACAATAATATCATGGGCTAGTGCATGAACATCCTGCCGCTGAAGACCTAATAAACGCTCAGCGGCATTCTCCATCACACCCGATTCGGTAGAAATACCAACTGTAAATTTGGACGGAACATCTACACGGATATTCTGCTTACTCAGTGAATTTGTAAGATTTACTTCAATCGAAATGGGTGTAAGATCCATGAAGGAATAATCCTGAAATACAGGCCAGATAAATGCAGCGCCCCCATGAATACATTTCGCAGAACCTCCACCGCCCACCTTACCATACACAACCAGGATTCGATCCGAGGGACAGCGCTTATACCTGCGCAAGACCGAAGTGATCATGATAAATACAAAAAGGGTAACAATGGCCAGAATAATTAAAGTAGGCATAGCTGAATAGATTATTTTGAAGAGACTAGAAGAATATTGTCGTTTACGATTTGTGTTACACGGGCAAGTTGACCGGTTGGTAAGGGTTCTTCATCATCGGTCATGGCATCCAATGTCCTTAGCGAGCCACCCACTTTAACTTGTATTTTTCCGATACCCGCTCGCTTGGCGCGAATGGTTAGATACACTTCGCCTGACTGACCAATGGCATCATTAATTTTCATGGTACCGTCCGCCCCGGTTTTCATCATCAGATAAAATAAGCCCGCCATCAAGCCAACCATTAACAGACCAGCAATCGTAGCAATCAGGAGTGTTAGAGCAGTTGATAATCCGGCTTCCAGACAGGCAATCCCCGTCCATGAAAATATGGTGAAAAAACCAATGAGGTTTTTAAGGGTGAGAAACTGAAAGGGAATACCGTGATCAGCGTCAATTTCCGCATCGGGTAAATCATCGGGGGATTCTGCTCCAAAAAATGATAAAATCAATTGCAGAACAAAAAACAATGTAAAAGGTACGGCAATACCCCAGAATATTTTGAGTATCACACTTAATCCTTCCCACCAGGTACCAAAGGCTTCCATAGACAATTTTTGATAATTTAATTCAGAAATTCATGAATTACAATATCAAAAAGTAACCTCCTGAAAAAATTAAAGCCACGCAATTGGCGTGGCTTTCAACTCATTAGGTTAAATTTAATTATACGTACTGGTTCAGCATTACGGGCATTACGAGCATTAAAATATCTTCACCTTTTTCTTTTTCCGATGGGAATATCACACCCGCTTTGTTTGGTGCCGACATATTTAGTTTAATCTGATCAGTGTCCAGGTTCGTTAACATCTCGATCAGAAATTTAGCATTGAAGCCAATCTCAATGTCTTCTCCTTCATGCTCACAAGACAGTCTTTCGTTCGCCTCATTGGAAAAATCTAAATCCTCCGCAGAGACTTGTAATTCGCTGCCGGTAATTTTTAACCGCACCTGGTGTGTGGTTTTGTTTGCATAAATAGAAATACGTTTCAACGATCCTAACAAATCAGTGCGGCTGATAGTCATCTTGATTGTATTCTGTGATGGGATTACATTTTCATAATCCGGGAAACGTTCATCAATCAACCGGCAAATCATGCGAATGTGTCCAAACTTGAAAAACGCATTCGACATGTTGAAATCAATACTTACATCCGTATTTTCAGTGGGCAAGGTGGCCTTTAATAAATTCAGGGCTTTGCGCGGAATGATGATGGAATTACCATTATCAGATTTGATATCCGATCTGCGGTAACGCACCAGACGATGACCATCGGTTGCTACGAAGGTTGTATTCTTTTCGCCCAGGTTTACATAAACGCCTGTCATGGCAGGACGAAGTTCATCGCTGCTGGTAGCAAAAATGGTATTGTTAATTGCTCTGGCTAATACTTCAGAAGAGATAGAAGCGGAGAAATCATTGGATACTGCGGGTACTTTTGGGAAGTCAGTAGCATTTTCACCGGCCAATTTGTAACGACCATTGTCGGAACTGATTTCTATGCTATAGGTTGATTCGTCTATTGAAAATGTAACAGGCTGATCGGGCAGGTTTTTTAGAGTGTCCAGAAGAATCCGTGCGGGCACAGCAATGTTGCCTTTTTCTTTCGACTCCACCGAGATCTCCGTAATCATGGAGGTTTGCAAATCTGAGGCTGTAACAGTCAGACTACTCTTATCAATTTCAAACAGGAAGTTCTCAAGGATCGGAACTACCGGGTTGGTGGTGATTACCCCGTTGATATTAGAAAGCTGCTTAAGCAGGTAGCTTGAATTAACTATAAACTTCATTGCAAATCAGTGGTTTGTGGTTGTATAGGGCGGTAAAGTTATAAAGAAAAACCAATCAGAAAAATGAATGAATGGGTTGGTTTAGAACTCGAAATAGCTCCTTTTCCGTGCGATTTGAGCAATTTGTTGTGGATTAAATAATGCAGGGAAGTCAGCATTAACCCGACCAAGAATAACCTGCTCACCTTTTAATGGTGGAAAAACCTCCAACTGGTATACCCTGTTAGCAATATCCCTTATAGTAATGGAATAAACCGGAGAGGTATTGAGCAGGCTGTCATACTTCCCGGAAAGAGTAGTAGGAAACTGATCTGCCTGAAGATTAAAGACCGACTCCAAATAATTACTCAATTTGGTAGTGTCTGCCACTGCCACTTCATTTATACCAAAAAGCTGATTGGCAAATGAAACTGTAAAATCCTGATTCCCTTGCTGTGGGAATTGAGCTGTCAAACTTTTAAAGTTCTGCCAGTTGAAATTAAAAATTCTTTTATCGCGCCATTCGGAAGCGGTCAATTCGAAAATAGAAGCCACATATACCCGATACCCGGGTATGGTGACCAGATAGGGAATCTTAGTTTGCGCTAACTGAAAATAAGTTTCGGTTTTGCGTTCATTACCACTTACCCAAAAATCTTTAACGAGTACATCATCCTCGAAGAGTGTAACACGAATGCCGTTATTTACAAGAAAATTGCTAACCGAATCCTGAATACCGTCTGCCACCGGACGTTTAGGTACAGCCTGCAAAATCGTAGCAAAAAATATTTTTACCATCTGTCGGTCTGCTTCGAAAGAACCATTGATCATCCATTTTGATCCATCAAACCTAAGTTCAATGTTGCCTTGCTTACTTTCCATCACAACTTTGTCCACCTCGGTTTGGTCCTCTACCCGAAAAAGTTCTTTGTCTACATCAACCGTATTTCTACTACTCCCAAAAAATACAAAAACAATACACAACCCGATAAGCACCATCAGGGAAACCAGCAAACGAATGTTTTTTTTCTGCTGCATCAGAAGCGGGTATATTTTATTTTTCTCCAATACGATCTAACCAATCCAAACAGAATAAGAATGACAACCGGAACCACCAGGTTTATTACTTGCCAGAACGATCTTTCCTTACGGATTTTTTCTTTGTCGAGTGGACGCACCCGAACTTCTTTATTTCTTGCCTTGATCAATCCATTCTCGTCAACGAGGTAAGCAACCATGTTCATTAGCAAATCCTGATTGGAGAAGGTATATTGGGTAAACGGATCCAACCCTAACTGCTGCGGATTGCCATCGCGGGGATTAACGTCATTGCGGGCCAGATCGCCATCGGCAACAACAATCATTTTGGTCGACTCGCTTTGATCTCTATACCCGGTTGTGTCAACGCCTTCCGGGGCAAATCGATTTTTATACAGCGAGGTAAACTCACCCTCCAACAGATATCCAATCGGAATTTTGCCTGACTCAAAATTGCCCTCCTGCATTTGCTTGCGCAGATCGTTTACACCCACTTTTACAGGAGCTGTAACTTTTCTTGAATACTGCGATGAAAACAACAAGGGAGTTTTTGTTACGCCCACTGCCTTTACGGTGTCGATACTACTTACAAACTTCAACAAAGAGGCATCCAGGTTTCTGGTGATGGGATGATTGGCATATTGATTCACCAGTGGAAAGAAATGCCAGTCCATTTGCATAATCTGTGGCTGATTGCGGTCGCCACCCACTACAATAGGATATTTACCTGATACCCCATCCTGAATAAGATCCTGATTGATACGCACGCCATATTTAAACAACTGATCATCCAGATTAAGGTCATACGGAAAAGCAAAGTAGTCTTCTTCGGAGGCGCGTTTCATATCCGCATCAAGGCGATCGAGTAAAAAGAGAAGCTTGCCACCCCGCATCAGAAACTGATCCATTTTATACTTATCCGATGCTGAAAATTCGCGCGTGGGTTTGGCTGAGATTAATAAATCATAGCCAGATATAGCGGTCTTGTTCGCTAATGAAACTTTAAAGACATCATATTGATCCAGCAACGCGTTGTTGAAACTTGCAAACTCAAGACTATCTAACTCTCCATGGCCTGTAAGCAAGCCAATGCGTTTGCGATCTGTGTTACTTAGCTTGTGAATAGCATTTGCCAATTCAAATTCAATTTCTTCCAGCGATTGATTGATATTTTGCGCACGACTTCCTTTCAATAACATCACCCCGGTTTCAAAACCTTCGTACGAAATCAGTGCACCCGGAAACACAAATTTTTCAATGCGCTGACCATCTCGTGTTTCAATAACATTTTTTGGACTGATACCTTTAGAATTTAATTCAGCAATAAATTCGTTGCGTGCTTTTTCGTTAGCTGCCTGAAGTGGATTGGTGAATAGGTATTGTAGCCGGTTGCCGGAATGAATCTTAAATTCTTCCAGCGTTTCACGAATGGATTTTTGAAATCTTCTGAACTCCGGATTTAAGTCTTCTCCTTCCAGAAAGACTTCTACAAAAACATCATCTTCTAAATTAGCTAACAGCGCTTTCGTTTGCGGTTGAATGGTATAACGTTTCTCCTCGGTAAGATCAAGACGGAAAAAATAAAATGAGGCAAGTATATTAATCAATATCACCAACACCAGCCCATTGGCCAGCAGCAAAAGATCACCTGCCTTCTTACTTTTCATCCAATTCACCATTGCCTGCTGCTGATAACCACTTTGGTGGTGAGTAAAACAAACCCTGTTACGCTCAGAAAATAAATCACATCGCGACTATCGACCAAGCCCTTGCTGAGTGCTTCGTAATGATACAATATGCCGGCTTGCTTAACGAACAATGCAGCATTTGCACCCAAAGAAGAGAGTGAATCAAATCCTATATAAACAATAAAACATAAGAACGCAGCTAAAATAAATGACACAACCTGATTGGATGTGAGGGATGAAGCAAGCAGCCCAATGGCACAGAAGACCATGGCAAGCAAGGCAAGGCCCAAATAGGAACCGATCACTCCGGCTGTATCAATATTACCAACCGGGTTACCCAAACGGTAAACGGTGAAGTAGTACATAACCGTTGGTATCAACGCGAGAAAAACCAATGCCCACGCGGCTAAAAATTTTCCCAACACCACATGCCAGTCGCTTAGTGGTTTTGTTAACAGTAACTCCAGGGTTCCCATCTTTTTCTCCTCGGCAAAACTTTTCATGGTGATGGCTGGAATCAGAAAGATAAATACATAGGGCCCCATCGAGAACAATGTGTCAAGATCTGCGAAGCCATAATCCAACACCGATGTTTCGGGAAACACCCACATCATTAAACCGATACCCGTAAGAAAAAATCCGATTACGATATAGGCAATCAGTGAATTCAGGAAGCTGTTAAACTCTTTGGCAAATACCTGGATCATACAGCTTCTTTTGAGGTTAATGACCTGAAAATTTCTTCCAGGGTATTCTCTTCCTGTTTCAATCCAATCAATGAAAGTTTTTTGTCGGCTGCAAACCGAAATACTTCCGGTCGCAAATCAAAACCCTCTTTCGCAGAAAGACGATAACATCCTTTTCGCAGTTGGATTACTCTTTCAATTCCGGGCAACATCCGTAAATCATCTTCATTCACTTCACCTTCAAACTCAACTTCTACATTTACATTTCCCGTCTGCTTTAATAAATTATTCACAGTATCATCTGCCACAATTTCACCCCGGTTGATAACAATTACCCGATCGCAAATAGCCTGCACTTCCTGCATGATGTGTGTGGAGAAGAGTACGGTTTTATTCTGACTAATATCTTTGATCAGCTTTCGGATTTCTAAAATCTGGTTTGGATCCAGTCCTGTGGTGGGTTCATCCAATATCAATACTTCCGGGTTGTGTATCAGTGCCTGAGCAAGCCCTACGCGTTGACGAAAACCTTTGGACAAAGCCTCTATCTTTTTATTTTGCTCCAACCTTAATCCACAGAGGGAAATAATCTCAGGAACCCGCACTTTTAACGTGGAGGATGTAATTTTAAAAATCCTCCCAATAAAATGAAGGTACTCATGCACATACATATCCAGATAAAGAGGATTATGTTCAGGCAGGTAGCCAATCATTTTCCGAACGTGAAGCGACTGCAATGTAACGTCATGATCATTTACGTGAACTGAGCCGGATGTTGGAGGTAGGTACCCGGTAGCAATCTTCATAGTGGTAGACTTGCCCGCTCCGTTAGGGCCCAAAAAACCAACTATTTCACCCTTCTCAATTGAAAATGAGATATCATTTACAGCCTTTTGCTGACCATAGACTTTGGTGAGATGGGATACGTATAGCGACATTTTTAGCGCTGCAAAAGTAATTTTAAAAGTTGATAGTGCATAAGGTAGAAAGGTTAGTAAAGAAAATTGAGGGGTAGACTTACCTTCCGTTACGTTGGCCTATTAATTGTTCTTGGAAAGACCTTTGAATTTTAGAAATTTGTCAAACATTAATCTTGAACGAAAAATGAGGTTGCTGATTGTTTTATTACTTGGTTTTTCTTCGCTTCAGGTTGCTGCCCAAACTGGTTATGCCATTGACTTCAAAATAAAGGGCTGGAATGATACAACAGTTTATCTGGGACATTACTATGGCGAACAAACCTATTTAAAAGATACCGCGCGCTCTACAGTAGCGGGGGCTTTCAAGTTTGATAATGCACAAGCCTTGCCTCAGGGCGTATACTTTCTTGTGCTCGGTAAATCAAAAATTTTTGATTTTGTCGTGGGCTCCAATCAGAAATTTACCATCGAAGGGAATTCCGAAGACTTTATTAATTCCGTTTCTGTAAAAGGAGATGAAGACAATCGACTCTTCTTTGAGAATATGCGATTCAATATGGAGCGCGGTAAAGAAGCAGATCCTTTAGTTAAAATACTTAAGGACAGTTCGCTAACCGAAGATCAAAAGAAGTCAGCGAGAGAATCCTTTAACAAAATCAATGAACAGGTTGTCAGACATCAAACTGAATTGATTGAAAAAAATCCAACAAGCTTAACGGCCCGCTTGCTGCAGGCAACTCAACCCATAGAAGCACCCGCACCACCAATAAAAGCTGATGGCACGATTGACTCAACATTTCAGTTGCGGTATTACCGCGAACACTTCTTTGACAAGTTTGATCTTGCCGATGATGCCTTGCTTCGCTTACCACGGCCGATTTATCAGGAGAAAATCAAAGAGTATCTGAATAAACTTTATGCACCGGTGCCCGACACCATTATGATGGCGATTGATAAGATGGTTGCCAAAGCAAGGAAGAATCCAGAAACATATAAATACTTAGTCTGGAACTGTGTGTTTATGTATCAGAATCCAGAGATTATGGGTCTTGATGAAGTTTTTGTTAGGCTCTATGATAAGTATTTTGTGTCTGGTGAAATGAATTTTTGGGTGAGTGACCAAATCAAACAGAACCTAAAGGATTATGCCGAAAAACTTCGTCCGAGCCTGGTCGGTAAAACCGGAGCCAACCTGATTATGCAAGATCAAAACCTGCAACCCCGCTCCATGTATGACATCAAAAATAAATATACCATTCTCTGGATTTTTGATCCGGGTTGTGGCCATTGCCGAGAGGAAACACCAAAGTTGGTTGAGTTCTACAACAAGAGCCGAACAAAGTTTGATTTAGAGGTATATGCGGTATCGTCAGATACCTCAATTCAAAAAATGAAAAACTTCATTAAAGAAATGAAAACAACCTGGATTACGGTAAATGGCCCCCGATCTTATATTCCTCAACATTACTCCAAACTGTATCACTCAGATACTACCCCATCACTCTATATACTTGATAATAAGCATAAAATCATCGGTAAAAAGTTACCCGTGAAGCAGTTGGAGGATTTTTTCATCAAACATGAGAAATTCATTCAAGCGAAAAAGGCAGCTCCCGGGAAAGGAACCTGACAAATTCCTGAACCATAATCCCGACTCACGACAGTTTTTTGAGGGTTTGATTAAAAAAATGGCCAGGCCATGCAACTATTTACTCAAATCGAAGTATCTAATAGAGTAAAATCAAATCCATGGCACTTTTAGATACACTGTTCGGCAAAAAAAAGAAGGAATTCAGGGCTAGTTGCCAAATCACCAAGGAGCCGATTGAAAAGGGATATGGCTATCTATTGACTACTGCACAGATTATTACCTCCAAAAGATATTGGGATATGATCATGACTGAACCGGAAACCATGTCTTATACTCTTTCCCATTTCAAAAATCAAACGAGCGGTACACAGATGCGATCGATGATCTTTGAAAAATATGCTACGGTGGCCAAGCCCTGGATCATCTCTGATTCCATTATCAACTACTTTGAAGTAGATAAAACCGAAGCTCGCGAAAATGCAAAGAAATGGTGGGAAACTGAAGGTACCTACTCACCTTCCAACATCGGGCCGGCCTCGCAAATTTTGGAGGAGCCGCTTTACAAGAGTTCCAAAGAATATGCTATTCTGGAAGCAGGAAGAGATAAGGTAAGATTATCCTAATTTTTTCTCTCGATCGTAAATTGAACAAGATCTTCCAGCGATGTCTTGTATTCAGAATCAGGAAAAGTATGAAGCACTTGTAATGCTTCTGTATGATAGCCCCGCATCTTCTGATTGGCATAGTCAATGCCACCCGAAGTTTTTACAAAGTCAATCACATATTTAACCTTCTTCGAGTTTTCACTGTCGTTCTTAACAATACCAATGATTTTTCGTTTCTCCAACCAGGAGGCTTTGGAAAGTGAATGAATAAGGGGCAACGTCATCTTCTTTTCTTTGATATCAATACCCAACGGTTTTCCGATTTCATCTTCCCCATAATCAAATAAGTCATCCTTGATTTGAAAGGCCATGCCGACCAACTCACCGAACGTCTTCATGTTTTTGATTACTTCCGGAGACGCCCCTGCCGAACTGGCACCTACCGCGCAACAAGAAGCAATTAAGGAAGCCGTCTTTTGGCGGATAATCTCATAGTAGATTTCTTCGGTGATATCGAGATGGCGGGCTTTCTCCATTTGCATTAATTCCCCTTCGCTCATTTCTTTCACTGCATCCGTACAGATTGAAAGCAGATCATAATCTTTATGCTCCAGGGCGAGAAACAACCCCCGGGTGAGAAGGAAGTCCCCTACCAGCACTGCGATTTTGTTTTTCCAGAGAGCATTTACGGAGAAAAAGCCTCTTCGGTAATTTGAGTTATCCACCACGTCATCATGCACCAGGCTGGCGGTGTGAACCAACTCTATTAAGGAGGCACCCCGATAGGTCGACTCATTAATCTGACCACAGGCACCAGCACTCAGGAAGATAAACATGGGCCGCATCTGTTTGCCTTTGCGCTTCACAATGTAATTCATGATCTTATCCAGCAAAAGCACCCTGGTTTTCATAGAGGCCCTGAACTTTTGTTCAAAGTCAGCCATCTCCCGGGCCACCGGGGCCTTTATAATTTCCAGATTTTTGGTCATGAAATGCAATAATAAGCAATCACCGGAATAGTAAACATCAAATAGTTAGGGATAGTTACGTTTTCAAAAAATGGGTTACCTGCCTGCAACTGCCAACTAATTACTAATTTCGAGGTCATGAACTTAGTTGACGAGAAGTGGGAACAAGTGGCCTTTGCCACAATTGTGCTGGCTTTCGCTTTTCTGGTATCCCGGTTGCTTCGGTTCCTGATCGGTCGCTTTATCCGTGGTGCAGCCAAAAAATTAAAGGTAGACCCTACCCGTTATAACTTTTTTAAGAATGCCGTTGACTTCCTCATTTACCTGATCGCGGCCATTATTATTTTCCGGTCTATTCCTTACTTTAGGTCAGTAGGCACCACCTTGCTTACGGGTGCTGGGGTTCTCGCAGCCATTGTTGGTTTTGCTTCACAGTCAGCGTTTTCAAATATAATAAGCGGTTTCTTTATTGTCATCTTTAAACCTTTCAGCGTTGGCGATCGGGTTAAAATCGGCCAGTTGTACACAGGCGATGTGGAGGACATTACCTTGCGCCACACCATCATCAAGGATTTCGAGAACAGACGCATCGTGATTCCGAATAGTGTTATCAGTAATGAAACGATTATCAATTCAACACTAACCGATGAAAAAACCTGTGTATTTATTGAGGTGCCCGTATCGTTTGGTGGTGATGTTGATCGGGCCATGAAGATCATTCAGGAAGAGGGACTAAAACATCCTAACTACATCGACAACCGATCCCCTGAAGAACTTACCAAAGGTGAGTCGCCAGTTATGGTGCGCGTTATAAACTATGCAGACTTCGGCATTCAATTGCGTGGTTATGTTTGGGCTTCTACGCCCGGAAATGCTTTTGATCTGAAATGTGATGTTCTGAAATCCATCCACGAACGATTTCAACATGAAAATATTGAGTTTGGCTATCCGGGTCGGATACTCATCAACCGATAAATACGTGATCAATGAAACAAACCAAGTCTAAAAGAAAAGCAGTTCTTAAACAGTTAAATGAACACTTAACTGAGCATGAGCATACGGCATTGGATAATAACGTCATACTTGAATTGATTTCGTACGATGAAAATTCCTATGATTTTAAGGATAACATAGCTATTGATGACCTGTTAGAGCAATGTAATCTTACCCGGATCAACTGGATCAATGTCGATGGATTATCGGATGGGGATTTAATCAAAAAAATCAGCAAAAAATTTGATCTGCATTATCTGCTGCTGGAAGACATTCAAAATACCGATCACCAACCCAAAGCCGATGAATACGAAAATCACCTGTTCTTTACCTTAAAGATGTTGTACCGCATCGATGGGCAAAACAACATAGACTACGAACATATCAGTTTTGTGTTGGGCAAAAATTACGTGTTGTCTTTTCAGGAAAAAGAGGGTGATATTTTTGACAGCCTTCGAAACAGGATCAAACAAGACACCAATATCATTCGAAAAAGAGGTGCTGATTATCTTTTGTATCGTTTAGTCGATAGCATCGTGGATAGCTATTATTCGGTTCTCGAAAACATAGGCCGGCAGGTTGAAGAAATTGAAGATAGTATCTCGAATAATCCTACGGTCGAAGATTTTCAACGCATCCAGAAATTGCGCAAGGAATTTATTTACCTGCGCAAGGTTGTTTACCCCTTGCGTGAAGCGCTTAATAAGGTTGTTAAAAATGAAGACGGGTTTATAGAAGAAAGGAATGTGAAATACTATTCCGATGTTTATGATCATGTGATCCATCTGATTGACTCGCTGGATACCTACAAAGACCTTACTTCTACCCTCATGGATTTATACATGAATACCATCAACTATAAGATGAATGAAGTCATGAAACTTCTGACGATTATTACCGTCATCTTCATTCCCCTCACCTTTATTGCCGGGGTTTATGGCATGAACTTCAGGAATATGCCTGAACTGGAATGGAAGAATGGCTATTTTGGTGTACTTGCCATCATGGGTGTGATTTTCTTTGTTATGATCATCTACTTCAGGCACAAAAAGTGGTTCTGAAGGTATTGACTTAGGATGTTGTGATTAGTTTTACCTCTACAGTTTCAGGCAAGGTTTGATTAATTTTTTGAATCTTTATCTTATAGTTAAACAATTCAAACTCATCACCTTCTTTCAACATGGGGCGCTCATAGGTAAGCAAGCCAGCCAGCGTTTCGTATTCTTCCGCTTCCGGAAAAGGGACTTCCAGTAATTTGTTGATATCATGCAGGGAAGATTGGGCAGCAATCTGAAATGTTACTTTGTCGATAGGTACAACAATCTGTTGCTCATGGTCGTGTTCATCCTGAATTTCTCCTACCAGTTCTTCCAGAATATCCTCCAGCGTAACCAAGCCAATAATTCCACCAAACTCACTCACTACAAATGCCATCTGGGCTTTGGTCCGTTGAAAATCCCGAAGCAATACATCGATAGGTTTTGTTTCCGGTATAAAGTGTACCGCCCGCATGATGTCTTTCAGGCTTTTATTATTGTTAAGAATGTAAACGGATACAATGTCTTTTGAATGGACCACACCAATTACTTCATCTTTAGATTGCTCGTAAATCGGATAGCGCGAATAGCCTTCTTTCAACACAATATTCATGGCTTCCGCAATAGGAGTGTCGGCTTTGATCATACTCATTTTAACCCTGGGCACCATTACTTGCCGGGCCACGCGGTTATCAAAGTCAAATACATTTTGAATCAACTCGCGCTCGCTCGACTCTATGGCACCTCCCTCTTCACTTTCGGCTATAATCAGTTTTAATTCTTCTTCTGAATGAATTTCCATTTCACTCATTGGCTTAATGCCAAATAATTTTAAGATCAGATTCGCAAATCCATTTAATAACCAGATGAAGGGGCGGAAAATGAAATAAAATACACGCAAAGCAATGGAAACCCGTAATGTGGTGCTGGCAGGATAGCGAATAGCGATCGACTTTGGGGCCAACTCCCCAAAAACAATGTGCATGATCGTAAGAATGAGGAACGCTATCGGCAAAGCAATACTGTGGGCGGTAGCTTCGCTCATCTCCAATCCCATCGAATTCATGGTGTTTAGTACAATCCGCGAAACAACATCTTCACCTACCCATCCGAGGCCCAAACTGGCCAGTGTAATCCCCAGTTGGGTTGCAGCCAGAAAACCATCCAGGTTATTCACTATTATTTTGGCAGCATCTTTCGATAATGTGCCCTTTTCGAGGGCAATTTGAGAAGAACGAACTTTTACAATTGCAAATTCAGCTGCTACAAAAAAGCCATTTAAAAGGACGAGGGAGACTGTAATTAGGATATCTATGGTCATTGGTTGATCAAACCGCAAATTTAAGAAGAAACCCCATTTTAAGTAGGTTAATTTTTTACATGTACCTTTTCGGTCAAAAATGAAAAAAGATTTTATCTTTCGGCTACCCTAAACCAACCTTTCATGTTATTAGCCATCTCATTGCTACTCGCAGGCTTCGTAGTTCTCATAAAAGGTGCTGATTTTCTTGTCAGTGGTTCTTCATCGATAGCCAAAAAATTTAATATCTCCAATATTGCCATTGGCCTCACCGTAGTAGCTTTTGGAACTTCTACACCTGAACTTCTCGTTAGCGTTACTTCTTCCTTAAAAGGTTATGATTCGGCAGCTTTTGGAAATGTTATTGGTAGTAATAATTTTAATTTACTGTTCATTCTGGGTGTAGCCGGGCTTATTTATCCACTCGTTGTACTTCGCAATACAGTACGCTATGAGGTGCCTTTATCCTTATTGGCGGCCTTGGTACTTTATGTATTAGTTAACGATACGTTGATATGGGGAAGTGACACCAATATTTTAAGCAGGCTTGATAGTTTTATCCTGCTTGTCTTTTTTGGTTTGTTCATGATGTATATCTACCGCACAATGAGCTCTGCTTCCGATCTTGATTCAGGCAGTGATTCCATTAAAATCTATTCAACCCCTGTGGCTGTTGGGTTAATGGTTTTAGGCATCATGATGTTGGTAGGCGGAGGAACATTAGTGGTTGATAACGCCATAGCCATTGCACAACATTACGGGCTAAGTGATAAATTAATTGGCCTTACAATACTCGCTGCCGGTACCTCGCTGCCCGAACTTGCCACATCCGCAGTAGCCGCTTACAAAAAGAATACGGATATAGCCATTGGAAATGTGATCGGGTCTAACATCTTTAACATCTTTTTTATTTTAAGCATTACCGGACTAATCCGTCCGTTGCCGTTTGATGCAGCCCTCGATTTTGATTTGTATGTGTTGGGTGCATCCACCATTGTTCTTATGATATTTATGTTTACATTGAATACACGCAAACTTGATCGGTGGGAGGCATTCCTTCTACTTTCAGGTTACATCGTGTATACAATTTACCTTGTGGGGATGGAGTAAGTTGTCTTCACGATCGCTTATTCGCATTGCGTTATTGTCCTTTAGTCTGTTAATCCTTGCAGGATCATCTATTCCAGGTCATCAAATCCCAAAGGCATTTGAACTATCACCTGATAAACTGATTCACTGCGTTGAGTATTTATTTTTAGGGCTTTTGATTTACAAATGGCTCGATCTTGAATTTACGATCCGTGAAACTTACTATATTTTTATTTTGACATTGATGATTGGTTCCACGTTTGGTGCCTTGGATGAAAATTATCAGCGTCTAACACCTGGCCGTACACCGGATGTTTGGGATTGGGTTTTGGACACGGTTGGAGTATTGATTGCTGCAATAGTCGGTTCTATCTATTGGCGAAAACGGGAAACAAAAAAGCCCTGACACGCAGGGCTTTTTTATAATGATCAACCAGCTTCTATTTCAACTTCTTCTCCAATTCCGTAATCTTAGCTTGGGCTTCTTCCTTTCCTAAGGAAAGTGATTTCTTATAGAGCTCAACGGCTTCCATAAGCGTTTCCTTTTTCTTTTTTGGCGCCAACTTTGTTCTGTTCGCTGCTTCTTCTACAGCTTGTGCGCGGGCAAAATAGGAATCTGCTTCACTTACCTTGCTGGAAATCATAAGTTCCTGAATCTTTGCCTCAATGAGCGCCAACTCTTGCTGCTTGGCAAGTATCTGAGACTCTTTGTCATTTAATTCTGCTTCTTGTAAGCCCACCGTGGTAATCAAATTCTGATTTTCATTGCGCAGTTGATCCACATGTTCATTTAATGCTGCTATTTCTTTATTGCGTTCTTCCAGATCTGCTTTCAGTTTTTTGATAGTGGCAGAGAGAGCATTTGTATTGCCTTTTGACTTCTTCAAAGATTTCTCAAGGTCTTCAATTTTATTTTGCGTGTCTTTCACATAATTATTGATGTCTTTCATTCTTGAAGTGTAGTCATCATAGGTAGTACCCTCTACCATATTTACACGAAGAAGTTGACGATTTGCATCGATCGAGTCCATCAATACCCCAACTTCTTGTAATGTAGTGGCAAATTGTTGACTGGTTTGCAGCTCGCTTTTTAGCGAGTCAACTTGCGATTTGAGTTTTTCGGCCTCACCGCCACAACTTACCATGACGGCACCGATTGAACATATGAACAATAAATTTTTCAGCATAACGGTTGTTAGTTTAGTAATACAAAATTACAGTCTTTACTTTGGTTCATGATGGAAGAACAAAAAAAATATTCAAACACGGTGAAATCCTTCGACAACCTGTAAATTGCACCCTTTTTAGAGCCATATTTCTCTTTTAAATGCCCAAATTGATAACCACGCGAACGCGTATTGCAGACCTGGGCAAACCCCGCATCATTGTAATTGGCGGTGGGTTTGGAGGTCTCGAGGTAGTGAAAGGTCTGGAGGGAGTTAAAGCCCAGGTAGTACTTTTTGATAAGTTCAATCACCATACATTCCAACCACTGCTCTATCAGGTAGCAACTTCTGGTTTGGAAACCAATTCCATTGTAGCCCCCTTTCGGAAATTATTTGGAGGTCAGTCTGACTTCTATTTCAGGTTAGGTGAAGTGAAGAAAATCAAACCGGAAGAAAATTATATTGAAACTTCCATTGGCGGGGTAAAGTATGATTATCTTGTTATTGCAACCGGAGCCGTTACCAACTTTTATGGAATGACGGAAGTAGAAAAGTATTCTTCTTCCATGAAAAACATCGTTGATGCTACCAAGCTCAGAAATAAGATTATCCGGCAATTGGAGTATGCATTACTCACGGAAGACCAGGAAGTAATGAATAGCCTGATGGATTTTGTGATTGTAGGTGGTGGACCTACGGGTGTAGAGTTATCAGGCGCACTGACGGAATTAAAAAAGAACGTATTCCCGAAAGACTATAAAGAATTGGACATGCAACAGATGGATATCCATCTGATCGAAGCCTCGCCCCAATTGTTAAATGGTATGTCCGACATAGCAGGACAAAAAGCACTTGAGTTCTTAACCGAGATGGGTGTAAAGGTACACTTGAATGCAGCCGTAAAATCCTACGATGGGTATGAAGTAGTTCTCAGTACCGGAGAAAAACTTGTTTCGCGTTCATTAATCTGGGCGGCCGGTGTAAAAGGAAATCCCATTGAAGGAATGAACCCTGAACTTATAGGCAGAGGAAACCGCTTGATGGTAGATGAGTTTAATCGTGTTAAAGGCTACGAGAATATTTTTGCCATTGGAGATGTAGCGCTCATGGAAGGCGATATAAAGGCACCGAAGGGCCACCCGATGATGGCACCCCCTGCGCAACAACAAGGGCGATTAGTCGCAAAAAATATCAAGAACCTGATGCTGAAGAAACCTTTAAAACCTTTTCGTTATTTTGACAAAGGATCTATGGCTACAGTAGGCAGGCATAAAGCAGTTGTCGATATGAAAGGAATTCGCTTTCAGGGATTTTTTGCCTGGTATGTATGGATGTTCGTTCACCTGATGTCGATCGTTGGTTTTCGTAATAAAGTGTTTACCTTTTTCAGTTGGATGTGGAATTACTTTTCTTACGACCGCAGTAATCGGTTAATCATTGGTCGTAATGAGGAGAAAATAAATCAGGAGGAATTGAATAAGCACACAGTATAATGGATTCAGGAAAAGATCCTAAACTCAGTAAAGCAACGGCAGCCGGAATACTGGTAGCCATGGGTATAATTTATGGCGATATTGGAACATCGCCTATCTATACCCTGCGTTTTATTGTTGGCGATCATATAATTACCGAAGACCTTATTTTTGGAGGATTGTCCTGCGTTTTCTGGACCCTCACTTTAATAACCACTATCAAATACGTTTACCTCGCGCTGAATGCCGATAACAAAGGGGAAGGTGGAATTTTTGCGCTCTATGCGTTGGTGAGAAGATACAAAGCCCGTTGGGTTATTTTTCCGGCCATCATTGGTTGCTGTACGCTTATTGCCGATGGTTTTATTACTCCGGCTATTAGCGTTACCTCCGCCATTGAAGGATTACGTTCATTGAATCCTGATATTACAGAACAGACCATCATTACTATCGTAATTGCCATTTTGCTTGCCCTGTTTATTTTCCAACAATTTGGAAGCAGTGTGGTAGGCAAAACATTTGGTCCGGTTATGCTGATCTGGTTCTTGTTTATCGGTTCCATCGGCATGTTCCACCTCGTTGGTAATATGTCCGTGCTCAAAGCAATCAACCCGGTGTATGCCTATGATCTGCTGGTTAAGTATCCAGGCGGGTTTTGGATTTTAGGGGCGGTGTTTTTATGTACCACCGGGGCCGAAGCGATGTATTCCGATCTGGGACATTGTGGAAAATCGAATATCCGGGCGGGATGGTGGTTTGTAAAATTCTGTTTGTTATTAAGCTACTTTGGTCAGGGCGCCTGGTTGCTGGAGCATCAGGGAACAACACTGGATGGTGCAATTCCTTTTTTTGAAATCATGCCTCAGGCATTACTGTTCGTGGGTGTAATTATCGCCACATTCGCTACCATCATTGCCAGCCAGGCATTAATCTCCGGCACGTTTACCTTAGTCAACGAAGCCATGAAGCTTAAACTTTGGCCGGCTACCCGAGTTCGTTACCCAAGTCAGTTAAAAGGTCAGATCTATATTCCCGCCATTAACTGGATTTTAATGTTTGGTTGTATCCTGGTGGTGCTCTACTTCAAAGAATCCGATGCCATGCAGTCTGCGTATGGGTTGGCGATCACCTTTGATATGCTCATGACTACTTCGTTGTTGGTGTATTATTTTACCACATCTAAAAAATCTACCATTCGATCCTCCGTACTTGCGCTTCTGTTCTTTTCCATCGAAGGAGCATTTCTGATATCGAACCTCAGTAAGTTTACTCATGGTGGTTGGTTCTCCTTTTCGATTGCGTTTATCTTCTTTCTGATGATGTATGTTTTACTACGTGCACGGATTCTAAGGGACCGGCATACGGAGTTTGTCGACTTAAAACATTACGTACCCTTAATTCAAGATCTGCAAGCCGATAACTCGGTGCCGAAAGAGGCTACAAATCTTGTGTATATGGCGGTTGCCAATAGTAAGCGTTACATCGATTCGAATATTATTTACTCTATTTTCAAGAAACGACCCAAGCGAGCCGATGTGTATTGGTTCGTGCATGTAGATACTGTGGATAGTCCATACACGTCAAAATATTCCGTAGACACAATCATTCCAAAAAAATGCTTTTTCATACGGATAAAACTCGGCTTTAAATCCGACCATCGTGTAAACTTGCTTTTCAATAAAATCCTGCACGATATGGCCGACTCAGCCGAAATTGATTTGACAAGTCATTATGATGCGCTGCAGAAACACAGCATGCCTGCTGATTTTAAATTTGTTATCCTGCATTCACTCGCTTCGGTAGACAGTGAAATTTCAACATTCGATAACCTGATTATTCAAGGGTACCGACTCATTAAGAAAATCAGTCTTTCTACAGAAGCTATGTATGGACTAGAACTAGCTAACGTGGAAGTTGAACGAGTGCCTATTATGGTGGGGCCACCCGCCAAGGTGCGCATCAAACGCGAAAAAGAAGAAAGCGAACGCGAAAAAGAGTCTCGCTACCACGGCCATTAAGATGGTCGGTTGCGGACAGTGTCGTTCGTAAATGAGCCACTCAAAAAATTAAAAGCTGCTTAATCTTACCAAATAGCTGGTTTTCATACTGGCACCTTATTGGAATATCCGATGGCTAAACGCTATCGAAATGCTTCGTAATTATTTCAAAATCGCTATCCGCAGTCTTTTTAAAAACTCGGTTTACTCGTTTATCAATATTACAGGCCTTTCTATCGGTATAGCCAGTTCTGTTCTGATTTTATTATGGGTGGCGGATGAATATTCTTATGATCGGTTCCATAAGAATTACAGCTCCATTTATAAAATATATCAAAGCCAGCAATGGGCACAGGGTATTGGAACCGGACCTGCCATGCCCTATCCGCTCAAAGAAGTTATTAAAGACAAATCCAGCCAGATTAAAAATGTAGTGATGACCAACTGGGGCGAAGGTAATATGCTGGAGGCGGGTGATAAACGGTTGAATAAAATGGGATTGAGTGCCAGCGAAGACTTCTTTAAAATTTTCAGCTTTGATATGGTGAAAGGAGATCCCGCCACGGCATTGTCCGATCCTTCATCGATAGTAATAACTGAATCAACAGCAAAATCTTTTTTTGAGGATCAGGATCCCATTAACCAAACGATAAAAATCGATCATGGGCAAGAACTGAAAGTGACAGGTGTAATAAAAGATGTGCCCCGTCAGTCATTTTTCAGATTCGATTATGTATTGCCCTTTGCCTATTACGAGGCAACTCAAAGTTGGGTACGCTACTCGAAAGACAATTGGAATAATAACTCCTTTCAAATGTACGTGCTGCTTCAGCCTGGTGCTTCCGCAGCTGAAGTAACTAACAGTATCGAAAGTATTTTAAAGGATAACAATCCAAAAGCTCCTACGGCAAAACTTTTTCTCCATCCCATGAGTAAATGGAGACTATATTCCAATTTTGAAAATGGTGTAAACACAGGCGGTATGATTGAATATGTTCAATTATTTACAGCCATTGCCATTTTTGTATTAGTCATTGCCTGCATCAACTTTATGAACCTGGCCACGGCCCGAAGTGAAAGCCGGGCCCGCGAAGTAGGAATTCGCAAAAGTGTGGGTTCCAGAAGAAAGGAGTTAATTTTTCAGTTTCTCGGAGAATCAGTCATGGTTACGTTCCTTTCCTCTGTGCTGGCTATTGTAGTGGTAGAACTGGTATTGCCCTCTTATAATCTATTGGTAAATAAAAATATTTCAATTGATTACTCCAATCCATGGCTATGGTCTATTGCAATTGGGTGGGTGTTCGCGATCGGAATTTTCGCAGGGAGTTATCCTGCCTTTTATCTTTCCTCATTTCAACCTGTGAAAGTTTTGAAAGGGAAAATTAATGTTGGAAAAGGTGCCACAACGCCACGGCAAGTATTGGTAACACTTCAATTTGGCTTCTCCATTTTTCTGATTATTGGCACCATTGTTATCTATCAACAAATCATGCATGTGAAAAGTCGTGATATGGGATATGATCGCGAAAACTTAATGCAAATCTGGACTAATGGAGAGTTAGAAACGAATTTCCAGACCATACGGGAAGAACTGGTTCGGACAGGTGTTGTTAAATCTGTTTGCAAAAGTAACAGTCCGATTACCTCCATATTTTCCAACAACGAAGTGAAATGGGAAGGTATGCCCACCGAGCAGAGGGTCTCCTTCGCTACCATCGCTACCGAATATGATTACACGGAAACGATGGGCATAAAAATGCTGGAAGGCCGCGATTTTTCAAGAGACTTTAAAAGCGACTCCATGGCAGTCATTGTAAATCAGGCCGCCATTGAATTAATGGACATTGAAGATCCCGTTGGCCAGAAACTATTTTACAATGATCAGGAACTTGAAATTATTGGGGTGATGCCTAATGTCGTGATGGCATCCCCGTATCAGCCCGTTGAACCCATGACATTGATTTTTGACCCGGATTGGAGTAGCACTATAACTTTACGGCTGAACAAAAGTCAAGACTTGAGTGAATCTATTAATACGATAGAAAGTGTTTTTAAAAAATTTAACCCAACGTATCCATTCGAATTTCGATTTGCGGATGCTGATTTTGAACAAAAGTTTGCTACTATTAATTTGATCAGCAGGCTTGCCACCATTTTTGCTGCATTGGCAATCATCATTACATGCCTTGGGCTTTTAGGTCTTGCAGCATTTACAGCCGAACAGCGAACTAAAGAAGTCGGCATCCGAAAAGTAATGGGTGCTTCGGTTTCAAGTTTGGTATTTTTAATTTCCAAAGATTTTTCGCGTCTGGTAATTGTTGGTTTCCTTTTCTCGGGCCCGATAGCATGGTGGTTTCTAAGCAATTTTCTTGAGCGATATGAATACAGAACTACCGTGATGTGGTGGGTGCTGCCGTTGGCGGGTGCCGGAGCGCTAATCCTTGCCCTAATCATTGTAAGTACACAGGCATTGCGAGCGGCTACAGCCAATCCTTCACAAAGTTTGAGAAGTGAATAAATTTTAAAAATTAAGACTTACATAAACTGAGAAATTTTTATAAGTATTTAACATACTAAAACATGATTCGCAATTACCTTACTACAGCTTTCCGCATTCTGATGCGACAAAAGTCCTATTCTGCGATAAATATTTTAGGACTTACGCTGGGGATCACCAGCACATTGTTATTGATGCTTTATATAACCGATGAACTAAGTTATGACAAGTTCCATCCGGATGCTTACAGAACATATCGGGCTACTTTTAAAGCTAAACTTCAGGACAGAGAAATTGCCACCGTCTTTACGGGAATACCCATGGCAGAAGCCCTGCTCAAGGATGTACCGGCTGTTGAATCAACCCTGCGTATTACAAAATGGAATACAATTCCAGTACGCTTCGAAGACAAAACATTTACCGAAAGAAATTTTCTATTAAGCGATTCAAATTTTTTTGAATTCTATGCCTACAAACTTTTAGTTGGAAATCCCAAAACGGTTCTTGACGGACCAAACAAAATCGTCATTACAGAATCAACTGCCAGAAAATATTTTGGATACACAGGGCCCGGTGATCTATCCCCTATCGGAAAAACATTCGCCATCGGTAGTCAGGGTGAAACGAAGGCAGAGGTAACCGGAATTGCTGCTGATGTGCCACACAATACACATCTTAAATTTGATTTTTTGCTTTCCCTGTCAACTTCCCAAATGTTCGATTATCCCATGTGGTTGAATAGTGCGGTTGTCACATACTTCAAAATACATCCTGAGGCAAAAATTGAAAGTGTCAATGACAAGTATAATTATTTTATTGAAACGTATGTGGCAAAGGAAATTCAGCGGTTTCTTAAAATGGACTTGCAGCAATTTACCAATTCCGGAAGTATGGTTGGATTTGAAAGTCAAGCCCTTCTTGACATTCACTTACGTTCTCAATTCTCCGATGAACTTGAACCCAATGGCAATCTTGAATATCTGTATTTGATTGGCACCATTGCAGCCATGATTATTCTATTGGCTTGCATCAACTTTATGAATTTGAGTACTGCCCGTGCCGCTAACCGGGCCAAGGAAGTGGGTATACGAAAAACCATTGGGGCTGTACGCAATCGCCTGATCGGTCAATTCATGGTTGAGTCTTATCTGTATACAGTAGTAGCAGTAGTATTGGGTCTCGTACTGGTGTCGCTGTCGCTGGATCCCTTTAATATAATAACCTCAAAGAACATCACACTCATCAGTATTTTCAACCCAACCTTTATCATGGGTCTGGTTCTGTTTACTTTGGTGATTGGTCTGATAGCGGGAAGTTATCCTGCTTTTTACCTGACCGCGTTCAAGCCAGCCGAAGTGTTAAAGGGAAAGGTGCGCGCAGGCATGAAAAGTTCCGGGGTAAGAAATGGACTGGTGGTGTTTCAATTTTTTATTTCTATCTCACTCATCATAGCTACATTGATTGTATTCCAACAATTAAAATACGTTCAACAACAAAATCTAGGATTTAACAAAGACAATATTCTTTGTTTGATGCACACGATGAATCTTACGAAGAATAGTGCAGCCTTTAAAAACGAATTGCTTCAATATCCGGAGATTACCGGGGTTACCTACTCGAACCGCATGCCACCCTATATTGATTGGAATTCTACGTTTCGGGTTGTGGAATCCGGGGAGGAACATCTGTTAACCGTTTATACTGTTGATCATGATCTTATTAAAACGATGGGGTATGAAGTAGTGGCAGGTCGTTTCTTTTCACGCGACTTTCCTGCGGACTCCAGTCGAATTTTAATAAACGAAACGGCCCTGCGTCAATTTGGCTGGGATTCTTTTGAGGGAAAGAAAATTATGTCCCGATTCAATAGCATGGATGAACGGGAAGTAGAAGTAATTGGTGTGTTGAAAGATTTCAATTTCGAAACCTTGAAAAGCGCTATCCGGCCTATGATCATCTTCCTGGGAGGTGAACCTAACTTTGAGATGGGAGTTAGATTTGCCTCGGGGGATGTACAAAAAAATCTGGCGATTGTTGAGAGTACCTGGAAAAAATATGCACCCGATGCTCCCTTCGAATACAGTTTTCTCGATGCGAATTTTGATGCAACCTTCAGATCCGAACAACGCATGGGACAACTTTTTGTAATCTTCACAGGCCTGGCAATTCTAATTGCCTGCTTAGGTCTATTAGGCCTTGCAGCTTTTAGCGCAGAACAACGAACCAAAGAAATTGGCATTCGGAAAGTAATGGGGGCCACCGTTCCTAATCTTATCTTTTTAATGACAAAAGATTTTTCACGATTGGTCATTGTTTCTTTCATTATTGCCGCGCCAGCTGCCTGGTGGGCTCTGGACAAATTTCTTCAGCGGTATCCGTACCATATTGATTTTCCCTGGTGGGTTTTACTGGTGGCTGGGACTCTTGCTTTATTGTTTGCAATCTTAATTGTAAGCACCCAGGCTTTGCGAGCTGCCACGGCCAATCCCTCACAGAGTTTGAGAAGCGAATGACTATGGTCTTAAACTAAATGATTTGCTGATTCATCGTTTAATAAAGTAGCCGCACCATGATAAAAAGCTTTTTCACCATCGGATTTAGAAATCTTCTGAAACAAAAAGGATATTCCGTCATCAAGGTTGCAGGATTGGCTTTCGGCTTGGCCGCCAGCTTAATCATCTTTTTGTTTATTCAGGAAGACCTATCGTACGACACCATGCATCATAATTATGATCGCATAGGCAGGTTGCTTACCATTGATAATGGTGAAGGTGTAAGCAGCAAATTAGTAGGAGTTACACCACCTCCCCTGGGGCCAGCCATCGAAGCTGAACTCCCGGAAGTAATAAAGAGTGCGCGCCTTTCAGGGGGAAGCCGCCAGGATATAAGTTATGAAGACAAATCTCTTAAGTGTGATGCATTTTTCCGTTCCGAATCTTCCCTCTTTGAGATTTTTGACTTTCCGATTATCGCTGGGAAAACTGAAAAGATGTTGGATGAGCCCAACTCGATCGTGATCACACAATCCTTAGCGAACCGAATTTTCGGGACCGAAAACCCAATTGGAAAAACAATCAGACTCAATCAGACAACAGATTTGCATGTAACTGCTGTAGCTGCCGACTTGCCTCGCAATTCACACATTCAATTCGATATGCTGCGATCAATGACACCCGCTCAAAATGAAGATGGGTATCGTCAGTATCTTGAAACCTGGCAAGGCATCAGCATGTTCACCTACTTGTTGTTGGATCGTCCGATCGAGGTGAATGACATCAACACAAAACTTCAGGCGATCAGCAAAAAGAACAATGCGGTTGAATTCTTCCTACCCGTTATTCAGCCCTTAAAGGATGTGCACTTACATTCAAAAGAAATACTTTTCGAAAGCAATGCAAACAAATCCGATATTTTGAATGTATATGTGCTATCCACCATCGCCTTATTAATCTTAATATTAGCAGCCGTCAATTTCATGAATCTGGTTACCGCAAAATCAACCGGACGTGCTAAAGAAATAGGTATGCGCAAAGTTATTGGAGCGGTACGTTATCAACTCATTGCCCAACATCTCGTTGAATCCATCCTGGTCACCTTTATGGCGGCCTTGCTTGCCATCACCGTAGTCTTTGCAATCATGCCTGTATTGAACAGCACCTATCACCGATATGCTGATTTTTTTGAACTGCTTTCTCCAATAAATCTTATTTGGATCACAGCGTTCATCTTGAGTGTTGGCATTCTTGCAGGTCTTTATCCTGCCTTTGTGCTTTCTTCCTTTAAACCTGTATCAGTACTAAAAGGTGCATTTAAAAATTCAACGAGTGGTATTCAACTTCGCAGGGTGCTTGTAGTATTACAATTCACGATTTCAATAGCCTTGATGGTTGGCACCGGAATTGTGTACCAGCAAATGAAATTTATTTATTCCGCTGACCTGGGGTATAACCGGGACCAGGTACTAACCATTCAGCAAACCGGGCAACTGGCAAGTCGGTCCACAACTTTAAAGAATGAATTGCTAAGAAACCCGCACATAGTTGCCGTGGGCACCTCTACCGTAAGATTAGGACAACAGCTAGGTCGCACCCAGATCTATCCGGAAGGCGCAAGCAATGAAACGAATATTATAACCAGTATTATGGCCGTAGATGAATCCTTTTTGCCCACGATGAACATGTCGATGGTAGCGGGAAGGAATTTTTCACTTGATTTCAATGACTCCCTGAGCATGATCATCAATGAAGAAATGATGCGTCTATTAAAATGGAATGAAGCAGCGGGTCGAAAAATTAGTTTACAAAGTGGACCCAACCCAACGGATCTAACTGCATATACTATTGTAGGTGTTGTGAAAGATTTTCACTTCGCTACCATCCGACATCGACTTGAGCCTTTGTTTATGCTTTACAACCAAAACAATAATTCGATGGCTATCAAGGTCAAATCTGAGAATGCAAGCGAGGCCATCGCTGCCATTGAAGAAGGTTGGAAAAAAGTGAATCCCGGTTCCACCTTTGAATATGATTTTCTGGACGAACAGTTTGCGAATCTCTATCGTAACGAGCAAGCCTTCGCTTCCATGTTTACCCATTTTACAGGACTTGCCATTATTATTGCCGGCCTGGGTCTGTTCGCACTCTCGGCCTTTACTGCGGAGCAACGTAAAAAAGAAATCGGCATTCGCAAAGTATTGGGTGCAAGCAATGGCACCATCCTGGTAAAACTTTCATCCGAATTTGTATTGTTAGTGGGCATTGCTTTCGTGCTCGCCAGCGGCCTGGCATATTTTGTTATGGAAAAGTGGTTAGGAGATTTCCAATACAGTATTAAGATCGGGTTCGGAGTTTTCGTAACGGCAGGAATAGCCTCACTAACAATTGCCATGCTTACCATCAGTTTTCAGGCGCTAAAAGCTGCCTTCCGTAACCCCGTGGATAGTCTTAGAAGTGAATAGACAAGGAGCCTTTTGAATACTTTACTGCTACTCTGAATAAATTTTCTATTTGGAATAGGGGAATACAAGTGGGTGGTTGTCTTACTATCAAAACAAAGAAACTATGAAAAAAATAGCCCAATACCTGATTTTTGCTGTCCTCTTGACGAGTGGTAGCTCAAGCTTTGCACAGGAGTTTGAGAAAAAATTAAGTCCTTTTAGTCGGATTACAGTGTCGCCCAAGATCAATCTTATTTTACAAAAAGGGGATCAGGAATCCATTCGGGTTACGTATTCAAACATAAATCCTGGAAAGATTAACATCGTGGTGGAAGGCAATAAATTGAACCTCTATCTGGATCAGGCCCGCATCGTTGACAAGCGCGAGCGCTCGAACGATGACTATAATTCAAAAACAAGCATTTATCGCGATGTTGAAATAACTGCCTACGTTACTTACACACAACTTAAATCGCTTGAAGTTCGCGGTGAACAGGAAGTCGCCTGTCGGGGATTGCTGGAAAACGAAAACTTTAAACTTAAAGTTTATGGACAGTCCGAGATAACCTTTGATTCGTTGCAAACTCAAAAGTTCAAAGCTGTGGTATATGGTGAGAATCGAATTAACATCAACGGTGGAAAGGCTGCCCACCAACGCTATCGCCTCTATGGAGAGAATAAAATAGATACCCGGGCATTAGCCAGCGCTTCCGTATCAACCAGCATCTATGGAGAAGGAAGGTTGACGGTACATGCCAGTGATGAAGTAAGGATCAATGCCTTTGGTGAGCCCGAAGTTAATGTGTCCGGTACTTCGTACATTAATAAAGGAATTATTATCGGCAAGGCAGATATCCGAACCATGAATTAGCTTTCAAAATCATACAAAAAGAGCCTGTCTTAAAAGTTCATAAAAAGTGGAATGTAACTCCGGCACTAAGTCGGATTCTCATCCATCATGCAAAAAAATGAGATCGCGGCTCACAGGCCGCGATGACTGTACGACTTTTGAGACAGCCTCTTTTTATTTTAAGCCTGGTGCATGAGCTCTTGAGGGCTTGTGTGGCCCCATTCATTAAAATAATTCTGAAAATTTTTACTTATTAGGGTTATCAAAATGCCTAATTTCGAATCAAGAGAAATAACTAACCCTTAAGTTCCTACCTATGAAGACTTGTAACGCAGTTGTCTTAATTTTTTTACTAGGGATAATCTTTATTCCCAATCATGCGAGAGCCCAGGATGATTTCGATGATTTATTAAAGGGTAGCTTAAAAGATGCCAATATTCTGGCCGAAGGATATGCCGGCCCGGCCATGCGCGCCATCGGGGCCGGTTTAAATCATGGCTGGTACAATACAGCCAAAACCCATAAAACGCTTGGTTTTGATTTGACCTTTACCGGCACGCTGATGTATCTCCCTAGTTCGGATCAGTTATATAAGGTTGATAATAATACGCTAACTGATGTTAAACTTATTTCTTATGATGGGCAAACGATAAGCCCGACCGGATCAGGAAACGTGCCTACTATTTTTGGACCGTCCAAATCACCCACCTATGAATATGTTGATACGGGAGATACCTTTTTGGGGCCTGAAGGACAGAGTTTAAAAGATGCTATCAAAATTGCTGATGCCCTTCCTGTACCAATGTATCAATTGGGAATAGGCCTGCCTAAAAGCTTCGAATTGAAAGTAAGATTTGCACCGACTGTGAAAATGCAGGATTTCCAATTCAATTTATTGGGGATTGGTATCATGCATGATGTTAAACAATATATTCCAGGCATTAAAGTAATCCCATTTGATCTATCCATGTTTGTGGGGTATACCAAAATGAAAGCTGAATTAGGGATTGACGCCAGCGCGGGTAGTAATCAAAAAGGTGTGCTCGAGTTTAGTTCCACGACCATCCAGGCGCTTGCTTCCAAAAAGATTTCAGTACTTACTTTCTATGGTGGATTAGGCTATGATTTCGGTTCTTCCAACCTGGCCATGAAAGGAACCTACGACCTGGATGATGATGGAACACCTGAAGCTACAGACCCGGTGAATCTTGACTTTTCTACTTCAGGTTTTAGGGCAACCGCGGGTATGCGACTTAAGTTAGCCGTATTTACATTCCATGGTGACTATACATTGGGCCAGTACAATGCATTAAATGTGGGATTTGGAATTAGTGTGCGCTGAGCAGGAATACCAGATAAGTGGGAATAATAATTTAAAAGCTCCGAAAAATTTCGGAGCTTTTATTTATTTATTTGATTTTCTCAAAAAGTAGTTTCATCGCATTCTCAATCAAAACCGGCACATTCTTTTGCTTTTCAGGTAGTACACTCTCTGCCGAACCTTTCCATACCAACTTATTTGCAGCGCGATCTACCAGATGCACCGTTACGGTGCCTTCACGATACCTACCCACTTCCACATCACTTGATGTCCAGGAATAATTTCTTTGTCCCATATATGCGGTACGATCGCCAGGATTGGTAAAACTGGTTTCTCGGGTTTGAACCTCCTCAGATACAACAACGCCAATATTTACAAACAAGTCAGGATTATCACCGCTCAAGGTTACCCCCTTCGCATTCATTTCTTTGGCGATAGCTTCTTTGAGTAGTTTCAAATTATCCTGATAGTTGGGACCCAACGCGTCCCCACCAGAATTAACTTCATAAAAACTAAAAGTTTTATAAGAGGAGATATAAAAATCATCCGCTTTTTCAACACCTTTAATTTTGGCGCTGCTGCATGCCACAGCCACAACGAGTAATATACTTATGATCTTTTTCATGGTTATACTTGATGGTTTTATCAAAGTTATAGGGCCAGCTCCGATTTTTATAATCTTACAGGTTCATTCTAAGCTCTTAAAGTTTGTCCTCAATAAACGTCACCGTCTACCTGTTTGAAGGACCCATCAAATACTCTTCGATCAAATTCTATGCGGGAATGGAGAGATTATTTAGTGACATAAATCATTTTACTACTGTGATTAACTGACTAAATTGCTTTCGTATAACCAGACTATCAATTACCCTATTATGAAAAAATTAATCTTTTTTGCAGTTGTTATTTTGAGCTCCTGCAGTTCTGTGAAAGTGGCTTATGACTATGATAAGCAAGTTGATTTCAGCAACTATAAAACGTATGCATTTACACCTGAATCCATGAATCTTGGAATTGATCAATTAAACCGCGACCGAATTATCAATGCGGTTGAAGCCGAATTGGCGGCAAAAGGTTTCACTAAATCTGAAAATCCGGATGTACTCATCGATATACACATAACGGCAAAAAAAAGGACGGAAGCTGTGGCCAATACAACTGGTACAGGTGCTTATGGAGGCTATGGCCGATATGGACGGTATGGCTATGGGGGTGGTTTTTCAACTACTACAGTGGATTACAATGAATACATCGATGGGACCTTGTTGATAAATATGGTAGATAAATCGACAGAAAAAATTGCCTGGCAGGGCCGAGGGTCCAAGACAATTGATGAAGATGCGAGTGCTTCCAAACGAGAATCCAATATTAATTATGCCGTAAAGCAGATTTTTACCAATTACCCTCCCAAGAAATAAAATTTCTGAATGCAACAAAAAACCCACTTCGAAAGAGTGGGTTTTCATGCATTTGATTTTCTGATCTGATTTTCTATCTCCTTCTCGAAGGCGTGGGCCTCGCTCCGCCTCCACCGCGGTTCATGCCCCCCATGTTTCCACCGCGATTGGTATTGTTAAAATTATTATCTCTGGCATTACCACGATCCCGCATTTGCTGTTGCTGATTGATGGAAGATTGCTGATTGCGATCTGTGTTCTGCCACTGATTGTTATCTCGCTGCTGCCAGTTTCCATCATCCTTTTTTTGATACACGTTGCCCTGTTTATCAGCAAGAACATTGTTTGGATTGCGTGTGACGGGTTGTTGAGCTGCGTTGTTTTGTCCCCGGTTCTGAATATCCCGGGTACCGGCTGAGGGTTGGTTTACTTTGGTCCCAGCATTGCCTCGTTGCACATCGCGTGTACTCACATCCTTCCGGTTATTGTAAATATTATTGCTGCGATCAATATTTATATTGGTATCACCATAATGGTTAATGTTGTTGCGTCCGTAATAACCGCCATGATAAGGAGGATGATAGGGCGGCCTATACATAGGTGGGCCCCAATACCCACCTCCGCCATACATACTCATATGAAAAAACCCGGAGCTGTAATGGAAACCCATGCTCCATCCCGTCCACGGATTGTAATGCATACTGAATCCATACGTAACCGGGCGAGGATAATAATACGGTCCATACCAGGGATTATAATAATAGCCAGTTCCATAAACAACTGTGGGCCCATATACATAACAACCCATATAACCGGGTGTATAACCGACATACACAACATCGGGTGTGGAATCGTAGATATAAACATATTGCACATTGTACGCAGGTGAACTGGCTGGAATTTTATCCACTTCCTTAGGTCGTTCGGTAGAAACTTTCCACGGGCCACTCGCTGCAGCAGACTCAAACCAAACTGCATTCTCAACACAATAGTACTTACCATTCGATTTGATCACTGTACTACTGGTATTCATTGCCAACTCCATGGAAGTCCCTTCAATTTTTTCAAACCGGGGCTCGCCATCATACTTCACTGTACAGGTAGCGGTTTTGCGATCCACTTTAGCAGTTTGTGGAATCTGTGCATCCAATACTGCTTCTTTGGCAGCCTCTGTTCCGGCAACACTGGAAAGCACATTGTCCTTTTCAGAGCCTTCCGGAATTTTCTGGAAGTCAGCGGGTAGTTGATCAGAAGCGACATAGGCCCAGGGTCCTTTCATGGCCGCAGCAACATACCACCGGCCAGACAATAACACATAATATTTCTGTGTGTTGATGTCCATAAAAATTTCATCCTCCGAATTGTTCATGTATAAAAGACTTGTTCCTGCAATGGAGGCAAAAACTCCCTCCCCTTTTGACTGAATTAGTTCGGCAGGCTCCGTGCTGATTCTTATTTCGGGAGGCGGACTATTGTCCTCCGTACCCGATCCTGTCTTCTTTTTCTCTTGCTCTTTTACCTGACTATCCAACTTCTTAATGGAACCAGGAAGTTGCGAAGTACTTTTCCAGCCCTCATTTACTACCGATGATACATACCAGAATTTCCCACCCAATAAATAAAACTTCTTGTCCTCGGTACTTTGCACAATCAAAAAGGGCGTATTAATCACACGCTGCATTTTTAACTTTTCATCCAACTGAAGTTTTGGCTCGCCATCTATAAGCACCAACGTGGTGGGCACCGTAACATAAATCACCCTGGGCGGATTATTCTTAAGGGCATCAGAAACAACTCCATGGGTTTCTTCCAATGTGGCAATCAATGCATCCATAGAAATCTCCAGATTCCATTTTGGTATTTCCATTTCCAAAAATTTCCTGAATCGATTCAACTTATCACTATCTTCAATACCTGGTAGTTTGACATCCGTAATTTTTATTCCGTCCATCGTTGCCATCCTCGAATCGCGATCGGTTAATAAGGTTGTTTCATACCAAAAAGCACCGAACAGGGGTTCGTCTCCAGCAATTTCCCGTACCGAAACGGCTGCCCGCCCCATCAACTTACCATCCTGTAAACGTTCAGGTTGAGGTTGATAAATGATAATGGTACCCCCTTTTTGGGTAGTTAGCGTTCGCGGCCAATCTGATTGTGCGGGTAAGGAATCCGCGATCAGTAAACTTATCAGAAGAAGTATATTTTTCATCATTATTAAATTGTGTTCAGGGTATAAAGCTATTTAAATAAATTGTGATCGGTTAAGTCCATTTACCTTGCAAGAAAAATAAAAATCTCAAGTGTAAACGTTTGCGTCTATAGGTTAATCGATTCTATGATATAAGTCATTTTTTACACACAACCCCATTGTTTACATTTACATCGAAATAAAATTCAACTACTAATGAAAAATATGTTTAGTAAAACGATTCTTGTTGTTGCGGCAGGAATTTTTCTTTGGGGATGCTACCCCGCAGGCCCTGAATTCGTTGAGGACCTGGACGTAGTCTACAGTTCCTTTGATGAGGAGTATGACTTTAAAAGCAAGGGCACCTATGCTATGCCAGACAAAATTGTAACCGATGTCGAAATCAAAAATGGTGACACCACATATGTTTATATGAAAGACGTATTTGCTACGCCCATCTTACAAGCCATTGAAACCAACATGACAACCCTTGGTTGGACGAAAGTGAATCTTGTCAACAACCCTGACATCCTGGTAACACCCGCTGCTATTTCTTCAACTACCTATTATTACAGCTACTGGTACGACTGGTGGTATGGTGGGTATTATGGAGGATGGTATGGTTGGTACTATCCACCCTATTATTCAGTTAGCAGTTATACAACCGGATCGATGATCATTACCATGTCTGATCCAAATATTGAAAGTGCTATCGACAGAACTCCTACTATCTGGATTGGCGCCATGAATGGGCTCTTAACAGGAAATGGAGATGTTAATCGTGTTACAAAAGGAATCAATCAGGCCTTTGCACAATCTCCATATCTTAAAACCAACTAATGCAAACGAATATGAAAAAGCTATTTATTATTGCCGCGCTAAGCGTATGCACAGTTGGTATGATACACGCACAAAGCATAACCTCCGTAACTTATTCAATCGGACTTCCTACCGGTGATCTTAAAGATTTTATTCAGCCTGCCAGTTTCAGAGGAATCAATTTTGATTTTCAGAAGTTGGTTCAACCCAATATCGGGGTAGGTGTGAGTGTAGGTTGGAATGTTTTCTACGATGCCCTCGAATATGATACGTACACGATTGAAAATGTGACACTTTCTGGTAAACAATGGAGGTACAGTAATCACGTCCCTGTTTTATTAAGTACAGCTTATTATTTAAAACCTGGTGAAAATATTAATCCTTTTGTCGGATTAGGAATCGGAACTATATATACACTCCGTAACACGGATATGAATCTTTACACCCTGAAGCAAGAAGCCTGGAACTTTGCTCTGCAACCTTCCGTAGGTGTATTGATCATGGCGAATGATGTAACTACCTTTCATCTGAGCGCAAAATATAATTACGGATTTAAAGCCGGGAATGAGTTGGATAATGCCCAATCCTACATCTCACTGAATGTTGGATTTACATTTGGGAATTAACTATTCTCATCATGGAAATTAAAAAAAGCTGGTCATTAGGCCAGCTTTTTTTTATTGCCCGTATTTAATATAGTGTCGGTTTGATTAATTTACGTATTGAATACCCGTTATGATAAAACTCTCCCTGCTTCAGTATCTTCCCACAATTCTGGTGGCTATAGTCTTGTTCATATTATTGATCACATTCTATATACTTGGCTACAAGCTCCGTTTGAGAACCCTGGAAAGAAATCCGGAGAATTCCATGGACGACCTGGGTGCCATTAATGGAACCCTCTTAGGGTTGTTGGCATTATTACTTGCCTTTACATTTGGCATGGCTAACTCAAGGTTTGATACACGCAGGCAACTGGTTATTGAAGAAGCAAATGCCATTGGTACTGTGATTCTGAGAACTGACTTGTACCCGGACAGTGTGCGTCAGTTGTTAAGAACCTATCTCCACGAATATGTTACAGATAGAATTACATTCTATAAATCCGGCATGAATATGGAAAAAACGGTAGAGGCGTATATAATGGCAGGCGAGATTAGCACCAAAATATGGCATGTTGCAACTACCTATGCAAAGGTTGATCCGGTCACCACAAAAACTTCTGAGTTGATCCCGGCTCTGAATGCGATGATTGATATTACTACAACGCGAAGAGCTGCCGGTGAAGCAACCATCCCGGATTCAATTATGTACTTTTTGTTTACTCTTTGCCTTTGTTCTGCCTTCCTGCTTGGCTATGATCGGAAAAATAAATTTGACTGGATTGTAGTCATAGGATTTGCCATTATGTTGTCAGCCACTGTATTTACGATTATCGACTTGGACAGGCCCCGCAGCGGACTCATCAATATGGACGTTCCCAATCAGAAAATTGTTGAGTTACTGGAATTATTCTAAAAACACCTCCCCTATTTCGTGATGGTCTTTTCCTGATCCAATGAAAAAAGAAAGAAAAATTATCTGGGGTTTTATTTGCGTTTTCATCTACAGCCTCATATTCATGCTTGATAGTTGTACAAATGAAAAAGAAAAAGCCATCCTTCCAGAAGCAACCAACCCCACTACATTTGTCGGATCTTCTACCTGTCAATCGTGCCATGCAAAAGAATATGCTGATTGGAAACTATCGGATCACTACATGGCAATGCAACATGCTCATGACTCGACTGTAGTCGGGGATTTTAATAATACTACTTTTAGGGCCGATGGCGTGACCAGCAGGTTCATTAAACATGAAGGAAAATTTTTTATTAACACGCAAGGTGAAGATGGTAACAATCATGATTTTGAAGTACAGTATGTGTTCGGATATTTTCCCTTGCAACAATACCTCATTGCTTTCCCCGGTGGAAAACTTCAGTCCACCCGCGTAAGTTGGGACGCACGCGAAAAGAAATGGTTTCATCAGTATGGGGGGCAGAAAATTCATCCTAAAGATTGGCTACACTGGACGGGCAACAGCCAGAACTGGAATACCATGTGTGCCTCCTGCCATTCCACAAACCTTCAGAAAAATTATGACTTCACCACAGATTCTTACAGCACTACCTGGGATGAAATCAACGTAACCTGTGAGAGCTGTCATGGTCCCGGAAGCAAGCACACAGAATTTATTAACTCAGCCGAGTACAAACGCGGAGTACGACAAAAAAACTCGGGACTTGTATATGCCAAAAGTACCAACCCACAATTGCAATTGAACACGTGCGCACCCTGCCACGCCCGTAAGTCGGATATTGCACAACAATTTGTTGTTTCCGATGAAATCCTGGATAACATGATTCCACAAATCATCAGTAACGAATTTTATTTTGCCGATGGACAAATCGATGACGAAGATTACGAATACAGTTCTTTCGCTCAAAGTAAAATGTTTCACAAGGAGGTGCGATGTAGCAATTGTCACAATCCTCACTCTGGCAAACTGGTGGCGGTTGGCAATAGTCTGTGCATGAGTTGCCATGAACCCAAGTATAATACAGAGCAACATCACTTTCACAAGATCAATACCGAAGGTGCCCAGTGTATCAGTTGTCATATGCCGGTAAAAACCTATATGGGTAACGACCATCGCAGAGATCATAGCTTTCGGATTCCAAGGCCAGATCAATCCATTGTGTGGGATACACCCAACACGTGTAACAGTTGTCATACAGACAAATCGAACACCTGGGCAGCCGATGCCATTAAAAAATGGTATGGCCCTACACGCGCCTATCACTTCTCTGATGATTTGTTGCCAGGCAGTGAATTGGATGACAAAAGTGAATCGCATTTGTTAACATTATTATCAGACATCACACAGCCTGAAATCGCCCGCGCCACCGCAGCCTATTATCTCGGTAATATCCAAACTCCCGGCAGCGTAAATGGATTATTAAATGTGCTTGGAGACGAGAAGCCGCTGGTACGATACCATGCGATACGTGCGTTGGAAAATTTTCAACCGGAATGGTGGCTAGAAAAAGTCACCCCGGCATTGGATGACAAAGTAAGAGCGGTACGTATTGCGGCTGCTGATTTATTTCATGGCCTTCCCGCAGAATCCATTCCTGCCCACGCCCGCCTAGCCTATGCTTCAGCCGATGCTGAAAATAGAAAATATCTAAGCTATCAAACTGATTTTGCTGTTGGCAATGTGATGCTGGCCGATTATCATCTGCAAGGAGGAGATCATCTCAATGCTATTATTCACTATGTGCGTGGTTTAAAGAAAGATAGTCTGATGAATTACGCACGGTTAAACCTGGCATCCTCTTACAATAGCATCAGCAAAAATGATGAAGCATTAAAAACATTGAAGGAGGCAGCCGTGATTGATCCTCAAAACGATAGAATTTATTATAACCTTGGGTTACTGTACTACGAACTGGGTAAGATTCCTTTAGCCAAGGAGAGCTTTCAAAAGGCAGTTCGGTTAGGCTCAGCAAATACAGGGTTGTATTATAATTACGGTCTTCTCTTGCATCAGCAAGGAGAATTGAAGCAGGCGGAACAGATCTTATTAAAAGGGTATTCGTTGAATCCACAAGCAACCAATATCAATTATGCGCTTGCATTTGTATATGTTAGCCAAAATCAATCTGAAAAAGCCATCGTGCATGCAAAGGTTTTACGCAAGCTGGATCCCAACAACCCTGAATATCAACCATTGTTTAGAAATTTAGGGTTGTGAGTACGTACGGGAAAAGTTGTCCTACACCTCAACACCTCTAAATGAATACCCCACGTCATGAAAAATAAAACCACCAACAAATCACATCTTCAAAAGAAGACACCTGGAAAAAATAGTAAACGCTCATGGAGCATACTGGCTGTAGTGATCATAGGCGCTACAATCGGGGTTATATACTGGAAGATCAACCAAACAACAAGTAATAAGTCAACATCTACCCCACCCACTCAATTGCAACCCAAAACCGATCAGAATCAATTAGTCGGCCGGTGGGTACGCACGGATAGTGATGGTAATTATATCATTGAAATAAAAAGTGCCGCTGTAGATGGCAAGCTCGATGCTGCTTACTTCAATCCCAATCCCATAAAAGTTGGTCGAACGGAATGGCAACAGAAAAATGGCAGCTTGATGATTGTTGTTGAACTACGAGATGTGAATTATCCTGGCTCGACCTATACCTTGAACTTATTGTCAGGTGGCGAACGGTTGGCCGGTAATTATTACCAGGCTGTTGAGGGGACTAACTTTGATGTGGAGTTTGTGCGTAAGTAGTATCCAAAAAAGAACCTCTGCACATCCCCGGCAGGCAGACAATGCAGAGGTCGTTCACGTGGTTGGTTCATGGTGTTTCTTTTGGCGTTAAACGAATCCGTCTGGCAGCCAAAGCCGCTTTGCTGGTTAACAATGTGGTGATCAACTTTTCAAAGTAATACACCATCCAATCCTAGGGAACCAAATCAATGTTTCTGCGTACCCAACTATATTCCTATACCTTTTTATTCTGCGAGAAGTTCTTATTCAGGCAGCTGTTTAAGTGTATTTTTGAGGACCTAACGAAGGCACGAATCAGGGTGAAAATAGCATAACCAAGCAGATAAAGGTGATCATGCAAGTCCCAAAAATATTCGTACGAATAGCCAACATTCTTGGACGAACCATGCTGGGCCTTTTGTTGATTTTTCTCCTGACGTTGATCCTAGTTCATTTACCGCCTGTACAGAAGCAAATCACCCGCAGGTTGGCATCTTATCTATCGTCTAAAATTGAGGCGAAAGTTGAAATCCAAAGAATCACATTTTCGATACTGGGTAATGTGACCCTTGATAATCTGTCGGTATGGGATCCTGAGAACAATCTGATTATTTCAATCCATAAAGCAGAAGTTGCATCGAGTATTTACAATTTAGCTACTGGCGACTACATCTTTGATCAGGTTCATCTTGAAGGTGCAGCCTGTAGTCTGGTTCAAAATCAAGACGGTTTGAATATTCAATTTATCGTAGATGCCTTTAAGTCGAATGAAAATCAATCTTCTGCTACATCAGCACCCACAACACTTCAGTTTAAAAATATTCAATTGCAAAATGTTGCGTTTGAATTTACTTCCACACTAAGTGGCATCTCCGTTGATGTTGATCTGGGTGAGTTTACGAGTCAGCACGCTGAGTTTTCCACGAATCCGACTACAATCAAAGCCGATCAGATTATAATCCAACACACTTTTGTAAAAACGTTGTCACTACAGCAGTCGGAGGTTGAAAAAGACAGCCTTCCTTCAACAAACACCACACTCCTAAGTCCTGATTTTGGTACGGATATCCTATTCGATATTAAAGATCTTGTGTTGAAAGAGGATCATTTTTATTTTCACAGAGAGCAGGTTACAGAAACCTCGAAATTTGATCCGGCTCATATTACATTAAAAGGTTTACAGGTTAGCTTGTCCAATATTTTAATCGATAAAGACTCGTTAGGAGCAACACTGCATACATTCTCCACTCAACTTCCTGGATTTAAACTAACAGATGCCCACGCAGATATTCACATAAATCCGAATCAATTAGTTCTTTCGAACCTTGAACTTATTGCTGGCATTAATGAACTTCATGCTGATATCACAATCCCGAATAACTCGGAGTTTGCCAAAGAAAAAACGCATGATCAGATTCAAATCGATGCCCGAGGTAGGGTTGATCCTAACGATTTTGTTTATTTTTTCAGTGACTCGCTAATAAATAAATTCCACTCCTGGGGACCTACTGAGTTCGCCACCCGATGCACCTATAGCCTGGGAAAAGGAGAAATAAAGACATTGAAAGTAAAAACAGAGAACAGTCAGTTGTTAGCGAAAGGAATGGTAAGTGATGTATTCGATCTAAAAACTATCGCATGGAAGGATCTGGTAGTTAACGCAAAGGTTGGTCCTGATTTTCAAAGCATAGTATCACCACTTCTTTCTAGTATACATCTGCCACCAGACATTTCACTCCAACTGACGAGTTCCGGAAATCCAACCAACCTGAAGGCGGACGGTGCAGCAATTACTACGTGGGGTGATGCAAAGTTTAATGGTCAGATAAACCCGCAATCCAACAGCTCAAGAATCGACTTAAACTTGAACGGGGAGAAAATCGATCTCGGAAAATGGATGAATCTTTCGTGGTTGGGGCCGATGGATTTGACGGCTGGTGCAAAGGGAGTAATTGGCCAGGATCAACAACTTGAAATCAATGGTTTGATTGACAACATAGACATGCTGGATCAATCTATACATAAAATCTCCTTTCAGGGGACTACCCGAACGGACAACGCTACAGTCGCTATTTCAATTACAGACGTCAATTATAACTCAGAGATTAACTCCGAGATTTTATTCCAAGGCCCCTGGGTGTTCACGAACACCATTCAATTCGATAATTTTAAATTAGGACGATTACTTGGTACTGACAGCACTTTATCAATCTCTGGTGACACAAAATCTAAAATAACAATTGACCCATCTTTCTTAGAAGGCTCTGTGGCGGGCACACGAATTGTCTTTAACAAAAAAGCTATTGAATATTCCATGGATACACTTGCTTTCCATGCGTTTCTTTCATCCACAAAGAGTGACATTGATTATTTCACAGATAATGCAAAGGCCAATCTGGTATCCAACTTCGATGCCCGGGAACTCTCTGGAATATTCCAGCGCTGGTCAGGAAATATTTTATCCGATCAAAGCCAACCCATTGATAGCACCGGTAACAGAAACGCACACATAAACATCGATCTCGAAAACGCCAACTTTCTTAAACTGCTGGATATTGAAGTCGATGAATTCTCCTCACTTAAATTGAACGGAGAATTCGATGAACAAAAACAAACAGTCGTAGCTCAAGCTTCATCCGGAGAATTTAAAGGCTATGGAATTTCGCTGGACACTATGTACACAAACCTAGTTATACATCGGGATAGCATAATAGCCAACCTAAATGCAGAGCAGATACTTTATGATTCGATTCAGTTGGGCAATCTTGACTTACATGTAATAACCTACGGAGACACGGCAACCTCAACACTGCTAGTGTCTAAAGATTCTCTTACGCTACTACGTTTACAGACCCGAATTTTACGTACCGATAGTGGGGCATTTGTTTACCCCGACAAACTGCGAGCCTTTAATAATGATTATCTCATTGATTCAAAAAATCCAGTCCACATAGGAAACAACAATTTAGTGTTTAGTGCCTTCCAGATAAATCGTGATGCACTGCAAATTAATTTGGATGGTGATTTGAACTACTTTGTTGTATCCGCAAAGAATGTGGACCTTACCCCCCTTAACCTTCTGCTGTCACCTGATACCACGCTCATAAGTAAAGGCCGTCTCAGTGCAAACATCTCCTACTCACGCAATCAAGAACTGGATCTCAAGGCATATCTTGATAGTCTCATACTTTACAATTCCAGCCCCGTGATGATCGAAGCCACTGCGGTGAGTGAAGGAAACCATGTGCCTTTTCAATTTCTACTGACCAACTCAACCAATAAGATTGATCTGAAGGGCCACTACTTCTCCGACAATGAAGAAGTAGATGCCACCCTCCTGATGGACGTGACCAACCTGGAACTTTTTCAATTTTTAGTTTCCGGAGTTATTGAAAAAATGAATGGAGCCATCCAGGGCGAAGCAGCGATCCGTGGACCGATAAAAAAACCGGATGTAAAAGGACATGTACGTTTTGTTGATGTGGGCGTAACTACCACTACTCCCAGATTAACATTTACTCTTGAGGATGATCGCATTGAACTGGATAATACTGCTCTGCTGTTTAAGAATTTTACCATCTACGACACAGATCATAATCCTCTCACCATCGATGGAAATATAACTTCAAAAGATTATCAATCCTTCGTATACGATTTGCAAATAAACAGTGATCAATATACACTCATCAACAATCCTGATTCGATTAGTGGTAAGCTACGCGGCCAACTCGTAATTGATAGTAATATAAAATTGAAGGGCAACGAAAAGGATAGACTTATTGAAGCTAGACTAAAGATTAAAGATGCTACTCATCTTACGTTTGTAAATTCAAGTGATGATATTGAACTGTTGAAAGCCGAAGGAATTGTTGATTTTATTGATCCGGCCCTCCTCGACTCAGCCGTTAGGGAATCTTCTGCTAATTTTTATGATTCTTTAATTTCAAGTCTGCCGGATTTTAATCTGAATTCCTCGATCACCCTTGAAGACAATGCTGTGCTGAGGGTATTGATTGATGAACAGTCTGGAGATTATATTGAAGCTTCGGGTGGAGCCAACGTGGAGTTGGGTTACGACCGCACGGGTAACCTTACTCTTACCGGAGATTATACCATCAAAAAAGGAGTCTATCGTTTGTCCTTTTATGATCTTGTTAAAAAGAACTTCGCATTGGTACCTGGTTCTTCGGTTACCTGGAGTGGCAACCCAAAAAATGGAGATCTGAACATTAAAGCCGTGCATACGGTACAATCCAATTCCATTGGTTTGATAGGACATGAGATTGGTGAAAATGAAAAATCAATCTACAAGCGATCACTGAATTATCAAGTGGGCATCAATATCATTGGCACGCTGGAGAATCCTATTATCTCCTTTTCTTTAGATCTTCCACAAAATGAAAAGGTGAATTATCCGGTGTTAGCAAACAAGCTGGACCGGTTGCGGCAGCCTGAATATGCATCCGAATTGAACAAACAGGTTTTTGGACTTTTAGTACTCGGTGGCTTTTTACCCGAATCCAGCGCTGATATAAATTCCAATGTGATTGCAACCACTGCCTTATCGAATAGTGTTAATAATTTATTGGCGAGTCAACTCAATCGGTTTGCGAGTCAATATGTAAAAGGTGTCAACATTGATGTAGGCATCCAGTCTTTCAGTGACTACTCGGCACCTGGTGGAAAAACCCAAACGGCCATGGACTTCCGCGTGTCGAAGAGTATCATGAACGACCGGTTGTCTTTTGAAATCGGGGGTGATTTCGATATCAACCAGGACCAATCCGGGGCCAACACAGGTACAAAAAATTACCGGGGAGATATTGCGATCATTTATGACCTTACGGGTAATGGCGATAAACAACTTAAATTATTTAATAATGAAACGTATGATATTATCTATCAGGAAATCCGAAATACCGGTATCTCCTTGATCTTCATCCGGGAGTTTGACAGGCAATCTAAAAATAAGAGCCAGCAAAAATGATCAGGTCAATTCCATATCGTCTCTTATTAATTTTTGGTCTGGCACTGACAGGTTGCACAGGGTTGAAAAATATTTCTTCCAGGGATCCGCTTTATATTGGGCACGAAATAAATTATTCTAAATCGAATGCCACACATAAAAAATTAACTCCAATCATTAGTGGCGTACTAAAACCAAAACCTAATGCTACGTTATTATGGATGCGACCTGCGTTAGCCAGAAACAATACGCTTTCCGATAAAGCCAAAAAAAAGAAATTCTGGAGAAACAAAATTACGGAACCGGTTTTGATTTCACAGACCAATCCCGTTCAGGTTTCTGCCGCTATTCAAAACAGAATTTTCCACCGCGGATACTTTCACAATACAGTAACCTATGATACTATTCGTGTTGGTGGACGAAAAGCGAAATATGCATACACCATTACCCTGCACGAACCATATCGATTTGAGTCCATCGTGTTTCCAAAACCAACCAGTGATCTCACAGAAAAGATAAGCCACTATCAAACAGAATCGTTGTTGAAAAAAGGCGATATCTACACGCTGGAATCAGTAAAGAATGAGCGGATCAGAATTGATAGAAACTTAAAGGAACATGGCTACATTTATTTTAATCCGGAATTTATTTCTTTACAGGCAGATACCGTAACCGGTGATCATCAGATCTATGCCGAGGTATCGGTAAAACCAGAAACACCACCCGAATCAAAAAAACAGTATACCCTCAGAAAAATTTTTATCCATGATGACCACGTGCTGGATAATGCTCTGACAGACACCCTACAGTTCGAAAACTATTACCTGATCTCCCAGCATAAAGCACTTCACTTTCCGGCACTGCAACAAGGAATTTTCCTGAAGCCGGGAGAACTTTATTCCAGTTCGAATCACATGCACACAATTCGTTATATGAACGAATTACCCATCATCAGAAATGCAAGCATCAAGTTTTCTCCTTATCGAAAAACGGATTCTTTGGATGTGGTGCTGTACTTATCACAACGAAAAAGATTTGCCTACTCCGCGGAATTCAATGCCATATTCAGATCAACCAATTACTTTGGCCCGGGCATGGTATTCAGCTATACAGACCGAAATAGAAATAAAGGTTCGGAAATGCTGAAAATAAACCTGAGAGGAAGATTTGAAATGCAGATTGTAGATGGAGAAATTAATCCTGCCTACGAAATGGGTCTGGAAGTAAACTACACGCTTCCGAGATTTTACCCAGCGTTTTTGTTTAACACGGCTAAAAAAAGTTTACCCAAAACAAACATCACACTTGGTTACAATTTGTTTAACCGACTGGATCTTTATCGGCTAAACTCACTCTATACAAATTTTGGTTACCGGTGGAGCAAGACGGACCGTATCAGTCATTCTTTCAATCCTATTGAAATTATCTTTACACAAATTCCTGAATCTTCGAAGTCAGCAGAATTTAACGATTATCTGGATGAGAACCCTGGCGTGCAGCGAAGTTTTGATGAGCAATTTATTGTTGGCTCTGGCTACGAATTTACCTATCAACCTGTTGCCAGTAGCCGCACTGAATTTTTCTTTCGGGGTGGAATTGATATAGCGGGTAATTTCCTGAATGGTATTTATTCTGCCACCGATGCAGCCAAAGATTCACTGGGGAGATACACGTTGTTAGGCGTTCCCTTTTCACAATATGTGAGAACGCGAGTTGATGTACGTTATAGTTTCAATTTCAACCGATCAAAACTCGTTACCCGGTTTAGCACTGGAGTGGGTATACCTTTAAATAATTCGGAGATACTTCCCTACGTAAAACAATTTTATGTGGGCGGCACCAATAGTTTACGTTCGTTTATTGCCCGATCAGTCGGTCCGGGAAGCGAAGTGCCACCGGAAGGATACAATGACTTAACGGGTGATATTCGCATTGAAGGCAACCTGGAATATCGGTTTGATATTTCTACTAAATTAAAAGGTGCACTGTTTATGGATGCCGGAAATATCTGGCTCTACAAGGACGATCCATCGCGACCCCATGGAACCTTTCGTTTCGGCACTTTCGTGGATGAGATTGCCATCAGTTCCGGTTGGGGTTTGCGTTGGGATTTCACTTTTATTGTGGCGCGGCTAGACTTTGCTTACACGGTGCGAACTCCCTACTTACCGGAAGGTGAACGATGGGCAACTCAATTTAACTTCTGGAAACCTGCTCTCAACATAGCAATCGGGTATCCTTTCTGATTTATAAATACAATGTGAAGTCTGCTTTATAAAAGTTTTTTCATCTCAAAAACATGAAACTGCCAGGGCTTCATATCCAGGTAGAGTCCACCCTCCTGCAGATCATCGCCATCGCGATCGTAAGAGGCTTCACTCAATAAGTCCTTGAGTGTCCAGATTGACCCGGTGAGATCGGTGAAAGGAAGTTGCAGGTAGCACTGCGAAGAATGCGGTTTGTAGTTTACTACCACCACCAACTTTTCACCCTCGGTGCCACGCCAGCCAAATGCAATGAATGAATCATAGGAACCATTGCCTTCCCAGGCCGGAGCACACCAAAGAAGTTTCCACACACCACCCCGAAGCATGGGTACTTTTAATACATCAAGCAGCGATATATAAAAACTTTGGAGATCCGCTTGGAGTGGTTCGTGCGGTGCGCGTATCAAATGCGGTGAAATTCTTTTCGTCCTGCCTTCCAATTGTCCCTGATGAAAGAATCGCAGACCCGGTGATAAAAATGTAATCACTGCTGCAGACTTATGCTGATCAATTCCGAAGGTTACTGCCGCCCGTGGTTCATCATGATTTTCGAGGAAACGGGCCAGCTTATTCTGGTACTCCAGTGCGGCATGAAAATGTCCACGAATAAACGGAACATGGCCTTCCCGCAAACGATCATATAATCGTTTGTCATAGGTGTAATCAAAGCCTAGTTGCTGTAGTGTCCATTCCAGATCCCAATACACTTCTGCCAGAAAACAAAATTGAGCATGTTTAGCACGAACTGCCTTGATGGATTCAGGCCAGAATGATTGTGCTTTGCGGCCCCACGTTCTTTCAAATACATCGGGTATCACCAGCATAGCCATATCACATCGCACGCCATCACATTGACCAGCAATGCGCACGAGTTCTTTCATCATCGCATTTACCGTTGACGGATTGCTGTAATCCAGTTGCACCGTATCGGCCCAGCCGGAAAAGTAAGGGTCGCGGCCATAGGCGAGGATCAACTCCCCTTGGCTACTTTTTAATTGGGTGTAATTCTGTGGAGTTTGTGCGAGGTTGTCTTCGGTTCCGGAAACAAAATATTCCGGATGCGAAGTAACCCACGGATGATCAGGGCCCATGTGATTGGGAACAAAATCGAGCATCAACTTAAGTCCCCGACTTTTTAATTTTTCACGAAGCCGCTTCAAGGCAGCATCACCGCCCAGGTTAGGATGCACGTGATAATCAGCGATGGCAAACCCGGAACCACCTATGTCCTCATCCTTCAAATCTGTTAATGTTTGTTCGAATTCATGTCGCCATGCAGGATTTTCAAGTGAAACTTTTCGTCCTTTCTTACCCGTAGTCCACACACTTAAGAACCAGATCCAATCAAAGCCCATTTCAGCCAGGCGGTCCAGTTCTTTGTCAGGAATATCATCGAGTGTGGCAGTCCGGCCCAGCTCTCCCGAAAGTTCCGTGAGCCAAACCCGGGTGTTGATTTGATACAGGGATGGATATTTTGGTTGATTCATTTTGATTCTGCGAAGTCAGCCGATTCGATGTGGATCTATTCAAAATTAAGCCTGAATAATTTAATTCCACCTCACTAGTATAAAAATTATTCAAGGCTTAGTATCCTAATAATTTACCTCATTGATTCGTCACCATCTCAATTAAAAGAAGAAACTCGTGGTACTATGACCATCGTCATACTTTATTTCCACTTCAGTAAACACATTTGTGAATTGAAAAATACACTTCGGAGAACCTCCCGGAGTTAAAAATTCAACCAGAAATTTTTATGGCCGCAACACTATTGAAACACTTCCAGTCGAAGCAACGAAGTGTAGAAGAGCGTATGGAGATCGGCAAGAAGTTGCGTTCTAAATTTCCGCGCATCAAACAAGGCGAGTATAAGCCTTCTAAAAAAAGAAATGATCCGGTTTCCATTCTGGAGGCCCAAGGTAAAACAAGGATTCAGGAATTAGTACCCATTCGCTATGCGCGCATGCTAACCTCACCCTTCGCTTTTCTTCGTGGCGGTGCAGCAATTATGGCAGCCGATCTCGCAGCCCAAGGCAAAACCACTGAATTGAAGGTACAGGCTTGTGGAGATATGCATTTGGCCAACTTTGGCATTTTCGCTTCTGCGGAAAGGAACCTTATTTTTGGCATCAATGATTTTGATGAAACCTTGCCGGGTCCTTGGGAATGGGATGTAAAACGTTTGGTGGCAAGCATCCTAGCAGGCGGAAGATTTCTGGGCGCAACAAAAACATTATGTGAAGAATCTGTTCGATCAGCTGTAAGCTCCTATCGTAAACGAATGCGCCAGTATGCTTTTATGGGTAATATGGAGTTGTGGTATTCCACCATTAAGGAATCTGATATCAGGAGCTCGCTTACCGGCACAGCACTTGAAGGCCTGCGGAAAATAACCAGTAAAGCCCGCGAGCGCACACACTTGCAGGTACTTGATAAACTTACTGATCTCGTGGATGATAAATTCCGACTTCGCGATGATGCTCCGTTCATTGTGCATGAAACCCATGTTGAATCGGGCAAGACCATCCACGAAGCAACAGAACTTTTCCTGCAGTCCTATCTGCCTTCGCTGGCTGACGATCGCAAGTACCTGCTAAGTCAATATCGCATTGTAGATGTGGCGCGTAAAGTAGTGGGCGTAGGAAGTGTGGGCACTCGCTGTTGGGTGTTGTACCTGAGAGGAAATCATGATCAGGATCCGTTATTTCTTCAATTAAAAGAAGCGCAACCTTCGGTGCTGGAACATTTCACTGAAAAGTCGAAGTATAAAAATCATGGGCAGCGTGTAGTAGCCGGGCAACGATTGCTGCAGGCTTCACCGGATATCTTTCTGGGCTGGGGTGAACAAAATGGAAAACATTTTTATGTTCGTCAATTGCGGGATATGAAGGGCGGTGTAGAATTCGATCCTGAAAAGGTAAAACTTGAAAACTTACCCCAGTACACTGCGTTATGCGGCTGGGCGCTGGCGTTGGCTCATGCCAAATCAGGCGACCCAGCCCTCATTGCCGGGTATGTTGGAAAAAATGAGGATCTCGATGACGCTATGATTCACTTTGCTTTTGCCTATGCAGATCAAACTGAAAAAGATTACAAAGCACTGCAACAAGCAGCAAAGAGTGGAAGAATAAAAGTAGCTGCTTCGAATCTTAGCTAGGTGTCCTACATTTTAAAGATATAGGATACCTAAACTAAGGAGAAACGGGCACCCGTTGTTTAAAACTTAATACCCAGTCCTAACGATGCTGTATTCAACCAGCCGTCTTTGTAATAGCTATTGGACATCCACACCAACTCATACTCTGCACTTAAGAAAAGCTTTTCATTGAGAAGATACATGAGGCCGGCACCGCCACCGCCAATAAAACCACTATCATTAACCTCAAGGCTGCCTATAGATCCGCTTCTTTCCAAATTAGAAAATTGCCAACCGACTGCGCCTTTAATAAAGCCCTTTGCTTTGTCGCTACCAAACAAGAACTTCGGAGCATAATATATTGGCCAGGCTCCGATATCATAATTTGTCGTTAAAGAGACTCCTGTATCTTCCCCTGAAAGCTTCACATAACCAAAAGATACCCCATGGGCAAATTTGCTTCCGGTAGGAGTGTATTCATACACACCGTTGATACGCCAACCTGTTGCTTTCACATCGGTGTCTTCTATTGTAGCGAAGCTATAGCCACCACTTAGGGTGAAACTGTTTTCCTGGCTCCAGGCTGCAATTGAAAACAGGGTACATACTGCAATTAAAATTATCTTTTTCATATAGGGTTATATTAAGTAATTGATTTTAGTTTCCTGATTATAAATTAAACCCAAACCGGATATTTGGCCCAAAGGTATTCATGTTATAACGAAAACGGTCTTCACCGGTACCTTTATCATAATCGATTCCAATAATACGATAACCAATAGTGGTTTGAAACAATTTTGAAAAACGATAGCCTGCATACCCTTGAAGCTGCCACGTAAATGTAGAGCCGATACCAAAACCACCAAAGTCGCCCCGGAATACAAAGATCCATTTGTCATCAATATCGGCCGTGAGCCGGGTAACGATAACCGGATCAACCCATGTTTTTGAAAGCGATGCGTTAAGTGATTCTGTTCCGTTTATTGTGTTTCGAACGAGATCCATTTCCGAGCTGATGTTGTTGAGTCTCAAGGCTACTCCGGATTCTAAAAAGGGTGCAATGCGATAAAGCCCTGCCAATTCATAACCGAGTTGTTTTGCCGTTGCTTCTCCGGAATTAATAACGGTTGTCGGAATCGCATCTTGTTTCAGGTTCATGTACAATAAATCTGACGTGATTGCCCACTTGTCATTTTGTGCTTCCATGTATAACATAGCCCCAAACTGAAGTTTGCTAAAAATATCTTCGGCATTGGCATCTACATTTACACTGGGAAGATTACGAATGCCTGTTTCACCTGACATAGAAGGAAACATCATGTAGGGTTCAATTAGAAATTTCCATTTCTTTTCCGGAAGATTATCCTGCGCTAAAGTGATGTTAGCAATAACTGTAAGAAGAAGTGCGATGATTGTTTTCATTAAAATTATGTCTTCTGGATTTTAAATTAGACGATTACATAGATCACTATTATACTGCTTTTTTTTGAAGCGTAAACTTAAGATGGGGTGTCAAAATATTTTAAACGCTATCGTCTATTAACAGTGACCTACCATTTTAATCTTTAGGCTATCATTTGACTCTCTTAGCTTGAAATTGAAAACCTGGTACCTGTCTTTCATTTTAATCTTAGTGATCTGTGAAATGGATTCACCCAAGTTTCAGTATTACCTCCCTCCTAGACATCATCCACCACTCAGCAAGCCTGAAACTTTTAGGTGATAGGTTTGTTAGTTTTTGGCAAAATATTTTTAAACCCCGAAAAAGAAGTTACCTACACCTTAGTACTAAACGGATCAGTTTAGTATTTTCGTTAAAACCAAAACAATCCCCCAACCCGCATGAGCAGGATAAACTCCCTCAACACCTGGATTAAAACAGGGTATGAACAATTTGCAACCGAAGGTCTTGAAGGCATTCAGGTGGAACGTCTAGCAAGAATCACCGGTCTAAACAAATCAGGGTATTACCATTACTTTGGAGACCGCGATAGTTTTTTGAGTCAGCTCATGAAATATCATATATTATTGGCAGAACAGCTAGCCAATGACATGCGACAAATGAAAAATTTTGATCCTGATTTTATCCATGTATTACTTAAATATCCCATCCCAGTATTGGTGCACATGCAATTGGTCAGAAATCGACATGAAAGTCAATTAATTGAAGTTTTTAATAAAATAAATAGATTCACAGATCAGGCAGTGTTGCCTGCATGGGCTGAGTTTATAGGAACTCCATATCACCATGAATTTGCGCTTAAATATTTTGAGCAGGCCCGCGATATGTTTTATTCACGTATCACACTGAAGGACATGAATCACGAATATTTGCATACGCTAATCTATGATGCAAAAGGGCTGGTTCAGGAAGCCATTAAGATTAATTCCACCCAACCACAGTTATAGACGAAATCGTCTAGCTGATTACATATCTTTTATGGTTATTTGACATTGCTTAAATCATTATTACTGATAAGCTTATTCCTGATTTTTGAATTACAAAACCTCGTGACTTATGAAAAAAGATGCCTTTAAAATTATTTTGCTGATTGGTTTTTTAGCCTTCATATCTTGTGAAACCAAAAAATCAGAACCTATAGCGGAGGCCAGCACGAAAGAAGGAATCGACCGTACCGTGTTGCCCATTAAACAACCGAAGCGTCCCACCTATACGCAACTGGATGTAAAAGACGCAACACCACCACCTCGCCACGAGGTAAAAGCTCCTGAGGGTGCGCCCAACGTGATTCTCGTACTTGTAGATGACCTTGGTTTTGCCGGCACCAGCAAATTTGGTGGCCCCGTAAGCACCCCTACGTTTGACCGTATCGCCAGTGAAGGTGTTTATTACAATAACTTCCACACTACTGCGGTGTGTTCACCCACACGCGCTGCCATCAAGAGTGGACGCAATCACCATGTGAATAACATGGCTTTTATAACTGAAATGGCAACTGGTTTCCCTGGTGGAACTGGGGAAATTCCGCAAAACGTTACACCCGTTGCAGAAATGCTTCGCCTAAATGGTTATAGCACCGGTGCTTTTGGTAAATGGCACGAAACTGCTACCTGGGAAACCAGTGTTTCTGGTCCTATGGACCGCTGGCCACACCGCCAGGGTTTTGATAAATTTTATGGATTCTTTGGAGGCGAAACCAATCAGTGGGCTCCGTTTGTGTATGACGGCACGCATGTGGTTGAATTGCCCGAAGATCCCAACTATCATTTCATGAATGATATGACCAATCAGGCAGTCTCCTGGCTGAAATATCAGAAGGCCTTAACTCCTGATAAACCCTACTTCATGTATTTCGCTCCGGGTGCTACGCACGCTCCGCACCATGTGCCACAAAATTACATCGACAAATGGAAAGGCAAGTTTGACGGAGGATGGGATGTTATACGTGAACAAATCCTTGCTCGTCAAATCGAAATGGGTATCGTGCCGAAAGGGACAAAACTGGCTCCAAAACCTGAAGCAATACAAAATTGGGAAAGCCTCACAGCGAATCAGAAAAAACTGTTTACACGACAGGCAGAAGTGTTCGCAGGTTTTCTGGATATGACAGATCATGAAATTGGTCGCTTGTTGGATGCCGTTGAAGAAACCGGACAAGCCGATAACACGATGATTATTTTTGTGTATGGCGATAACGGTACCAGTGCGGAAGGTGGTGCGAACGGTATGTTTAGTGAAATGACCTACTTCAATGGCGTTCAAGAGACGGTGGAAGATATGCTAAAAAAATACGATAAGTGGGGCGGCCCAGAAACCTATCCGCACATGGCGGCCGGCTGGGCAGTCATGTTTGATACTCCGTTTCAATGGACCAAACAGATGGGATCGGATCATGGTGGAACCAAAGTAGGTATGACTATCCGTTGGCCCAAAGGCATCAAAGCCAAGGGCGAGTTACGCACCCAGTTTGCCCATGTCATTGATGTGGCTCCTACCATTCTGGAAGCAGCCGGTTTGCCTGAACCAAAAATCGTAAACGGAATAGAGCAACGCCCGATGGACGGAATCAGTATGGTTTATACGTTTAACAATGCCAGTGCAAAAGAAAAACATACCACTCAGTATTTTGAAATATCGGGTAACCGCGCCATCTATCACGAAGGCTGGTATGCACGCACGATACACAGAGCACCCTGGGAGCGTGAACCAAGAAGACCTTTAGCTGAAGATATCTGGGAGCTTTACGAGGTTGCCAATGATTTCAGCTTAACGAACAACCTTGCTGATAAGAATCCTGAAAAGTTAAAAGAACTAAAGGATCTGTTTATGAAAGAAGCGGAGAAGAATCATGCATTGCCAGTGGATGACCGCGTTTTTGAACGTATGATTGCCGCCAATGTAGGTCGTCCGGATATTATGGGCGATCGGAAATCGCTCACCCTGGCGGAAGGCATGGTAGGCATGTCAGAAAATGTTTTCATCAATATTAAAAACAGGCCCATTACACTTACTGCTGATGTGGAGATACCAGCGGGTAAAACTGCCAACGGTATTCTCATTGCACAAGGCGGACGTTTTGGAGGCTGGGCATTTTATGTAAAAGATGGCATAGCCGCCTACGACTATAATTTCCTCGGTATGCAACAGTTTACTGTTTCATCTTCTGTAAAACTGACACCCGGCAAGCACACCATTAAATTTGATTTTGCTTATGATGGTGGCGGTCCAGGTAAAGGCGGTATGGGCACTATTTATATTGATGGCAAAAAAGTAGGTGAAGGAAGAATCGAACACACCCAGGCCGGTATTTTCTCTGCGGATGAAACAGCTGATGTGGGCATTGATCTGGCTACACCGGTAGTAGAAAGAATTGGTGCAGAAGCAAAATCGAAATTCAACGGAAGCATACCCAAGTTGGTGGTGGAAGTAAAATAATGAAAGGAACAGTTTAATTAAATCATAAAATAATCGTGAAAAAGATAATGATGTCAGTTACCCTGCTACTATTGGTAGCTGCAGGATTCGCGCAAGTCGATAAAGAACAACTTGCTTTGGCAATCAGTAAGGCCGATGATGCCAACACCGAAAAGTTAAAAGCATATCTCTGGAAAAGGAAGTCCGATGTGTCCATCGATGGCCAACTGAAACTTACCACCATTACCGAATTCAGTTTTGATGACCAGGGAAAACTGCAGGCTAAACTGGTAGATGCAGAAAGCAGCGTGAAACAAAAGCCGGGCGTGCGCGGGAAGATGCAGCAAAATGCTGCCGAAGATAAAATGGACTATGTGGGGAAGGCACTTGAATTGTCGCTTGCCTACACCTTCATGACCAAAGGACAATTGATGGATTTCTTTTCAAAAGCAACAATCACCGAAAAAGACGAAGTGATTGAAGCCACCGGTGAAAACATTTATGTAAAAGGTGACAAGCTTACCGTTTGGGTTGACAAGAAAACAAACTTGTATACCAGAAAAGTATTTTCCAGTTTACTTGGTAAAGATGCCATTGACGGGCAGATCAACTATGAAAAATTTAGTTCGGGTGTCAACCATGGTTCAACCACCACGCTCAACATGCCTGTACAAAAAATGAAAATTGACGCTACAAATCAGGACTATTCACAGCGCGTAAAATAAAGGTGATTTGCCTGATCTCTATGAAAACATTACTAACTATAATGGCAATTTTTGAAGGGATCACCGGCCTTTCTTTACTTACTATTCCCGCCTCGATTGTTTCATTATTATTGGATGTTTCCATAACAGAACCCGTGGGGATTATAGTGAGCCGGTTAGCAGGTGTGGCGTTGTTGTCAATAGCCATTGCTTGCTGGATGTATAGAAACAAATCGGATGCAAATGGAATCATCACGTCAATGTTGTTTTACAACATAGCCGCTCCCGCTTTACTTGTTTATGCCTGGATGTCCGGATTCACAGGACTCGGTATCTGGCCAGCTTCCTTATTACATATTGTCTTGGCGGTGTGGTGCGTGAAGGCCATTGGACTGGTTAAAGAAAAAGTACTTTGAAGCAGGTATCAGAATTTTATCCTACAGTTAGGATAAGTCAACCGATTGTCACCTTCTTTCTTATTGGGTTGCTAAGTGTACATTTTGCTTGGGCTCAGGATGTATCCGTCATAACTCAAGATACTACATGTGTTCCGCGCGATTTACCCGATGTCATCCGGAGTGCCATGAACAAACCACTCAAAATAAAGGAGGAATCTGCTGGTTCTTTACTTCTCATTCCTGTCATTGGCTCGAATCCGGCCACTGGCTTTGTCTTTGGCGTTGGTGGGCAGTATGCATTTAAAATGCCAGAGAGTAAACTCTATTCGCTAATCTCTGGGAGTGCCCAAGTCACCACCAAAAGCCAGTATATTTTCATGCTCAAGAACAGCATCTATTCCAGAAAGCAAAGATTATTTTATTCGGGTGACTGGCGCTATCTGATTTATTCGCAATCCACATATGGCTTAGGCACCAACGCTCCGGAAGGCGGAATCCTCGAGTATCAATATAATCTGGGTGGACTTGAAACCACTTCTGATTCTCTCACCCAACCCATGCAATTTAATTTTGCACGGCTACATCAATCGATCGGGTTCAAGATACGTGAGGGAATTTATCTTGGGTTTGGTTATCAGTTCGATGGGTACAATAAAATTGTTGACGAAAAGTTACGGCTAAATCCGGGCGACTCCGTGATCACCAGCCATTATGCGTACAATACAAAATATGGCTTTGATCTGGATAGTTATTTCTCCTCTGCTATCAATGTAAGTCTTATCCTCGATACCCGCGACAATATGATTAATGCCTACAAAGGATACTTTGCTTCGATTGGCTGGCGGGGTGCAAGTAAATTAACCGGCAACCGAACGACTGACAATATTTTCCAAGTAGAGTGGCGAAGTTTTCATGGTGTTTCTAAAAGAAATCCGGCACACCTGGTTGCATTTTGGTTGATGGGAAATTTTTCTTCCGAGGGCGACTTCCCCTATATGAATCTACCTGCCACCGCCTATGACCAGCGTGGCCGCAGTGCACGCGGATATACCCAAGGGCGCTTTCGCGGAAATAATTTCGTTTATGGTGAAACTGAATACCGTTTCCCAATTTCAAAGTGCGGAGGCGTGCTCAGTGGTGTCCTCTTCCTAAATGCCACAACCACAAATAATACAGTACAAAATCTTTCCTTGTTTGAATCAGTAAGGCCTGGCTATGGATTTGGTTTGCGGATACTGGTGGATAAAAAGTCGCGCACTACGTTGGCCATTGACATTGGATTTGGCGATAAAACAAGTGGGTTTTATTTGGCGGCTGCCGAAACATTTTGATACTTTACTATTGACAAAAATTTTTAGCAAAAAAAATCTCAGAACATGAAACAATCAACATTCCTTCTGGCAGCATTGGCCATGGTGGCCATGCTATTCACACAATGCAGTACAAAACAAAAAGAGGCTGCTACACAAGTAGCAACACCTGAACCGCCATCGACATCAGTGCGTCCTGTACATTGGGGGTATGAAGGTGAAGATGGACCTTCGAACTGGTCAACCCTAAGCCCTGTTTATGCCCTCTGTGGCGAAGGCAAAAATCAATCACCCATTAATATTGTGAAGTCTGACACAGAAGGAGGCGTTAACTGGAAACTGGATTATAAAACCACTTCTCTGCGCATTGCTCACAACGAACACATGGAAGATATTATTGACAATGGCCATACCATTCAAATTACGGTAGATGAAGGAAGTATGTTCACCTTCGGTGACAAAACGTATAGTCTCAAGCAATTTCATTTCCATACTCCGAGTGAACACACAATTGATGGACAGCATGCCCCCATGGAAATGCACATGGTGCATCAGGGTGAAGATGGAAGTCTTGCCGTAATTGGAATCTTGTTTCAGGAGGGAAAAGTACCCAACAAGAATTTCGAAAAGATTATTGCTAATCTACCGAATGCCAAAGGTGAGAGCAAACACATTACCGATATTAATCTGGAACTAGAAGTTCATATACCCAAAGATAACTTTGCTTATCACTATGTGGGCTCGTTAACCACGCCACCCTGCAGCGAAGGGGTTCAATGGCTGGTGTTGCGCGATCCTGTTTACCTGACGGCCGATCAGATTGCCGCCTTCTCATCCCGCATCGGCCCAAACAACCGGCCAACCAATGCATTAAATGAACGAACCGTAAAGTTGGATGATATGATGACCAACATTCAATAGTAAAATAGTGTATGAAGAAAATCGCTCTCGCTCTTGCAGTTATTCTGCTGATTTCGGAAAGTATACTGGCGCAAACTCCGGAGGAAAAAAAAGATCTGCCACCTGGCTGGTGGTTAATTCCTCGTACCCAAACTCAGATTAAGTTTGGTGGGTATGTCAAGTTTGATCTTATCCATGATTTCAATCCGATTGCTTCGCCCGATTTTTTTGATGTTTCAAAAATTCCTACCGATGGTTCGAAAGGACAAAATACAAATCTTATTGCTAAAGAAACCCGTTTGTTTATTGATACACGAACTCCTTCTAAAGTGGGTGAAATCCGTACCTATGTGGAAGGTGACTTTTACGGAAGTGGCGGAGCCTTCCGATTACGACATGCATTTGTTGAAATTGGTGACACCTGGTTAGCTGGTCAGTGGTGGTCAAATTTTATGGACGAAAACATTATACCCAACACATTAGACTTTGAAAAGCCCGCAGCCTATGCTTTTGCACGTCACGCTATGTTCAGGTACAAACACAAAATTTCTGAGCATGCGTATTTTGCGCTGGCCGTTGAACAACCCAGCGCAAGCGCACAGGCACCTGCACAAGCGGGAAAGTTTGAAAGTCCATTACCTGATCTTACCGGCCGCTATCGGGTAACTAAGGATTGGGGTCATGTGCAAGTTTCAGCTTTTGCAGCAAGGCTTGATTATCGTTTTACTTCCGGAGAAAAGGATGAGGTGTTTCTTTGGGCAGGAAATCTGTCTGGGCAGTTTAACTTTTTTGAAAAAAAGGATAAGCTAATTTACCAGGTTGTTTATGGTGAAGGTGCCAGCCGATACCGCGGTGGACTTTCTGCCGCGTTGGATGAAAATGGTGAATTGAAAGCAATCACAGACTTAGGTTTTACGTTAGGATATGAACACCGATGGAGTCCTGCGTTTACATCAATCCTTGTATTAAATAAAGGTTCTGTTGATAACTTAGCTGGCCAACCGTCTTCAGCCATTCATCAGGCTACTTATGGAGCAGCCAATGTGTTGTGGCATTTTACTGATCGGGCATTTGCCGGTGTGGAATACCTCCATGGACTACTTGAAAATAATAATGAAGCAAACGGAACAGCCAACCGCATTCAGTTTAGTTTGAAGTATACATTTAATTAAATTTATAAACTGATTGTTTTAGCAACCTATGACCCGCCTTATTAGACTGACTATTCTCTCAGGTTTGCTGTCATTCTCAGCGTCAGCTCAAAACACTCAGATCTGGGGCGAATACATGCTTAACTATCCATTTGCCAATGCCTTTAATCTGGAGAATGCCTTTAGCTACAGCACATTGATTGGAACACCAAAGTGGCGCGCCTATGATTATTCAGCAACACTCGAATGGTCTGTTAGTAACCATATTGATCTTATTGCACAGGGAGTTATTTCTTACACGAACCAGACAGATGCCTATAACACACTGGAGTTGAGACCGATTTTGGGCACGCGTTTATATTTTACACCCAATAAAAGAATTCAAACCCGGTTGCTGCTTCGACTCGAACAACGTAACTTCAAGAACCTTGAGACTCAGGAGTGGAACCAGGTGTATCGGCCAAGGGCACGGGCAGAAGCAATCATCCCCATCAATAAGAAATCATACTTTGAAGATAAACTATGGTATGCGATCACAGATGTAGAGTTGCTATTTACCAATCAGGATGTGGAAGAGCGTTTCGCCAACCGCTTCCGGTGGCGGATTGGTGCAGGTTATCGTCTTAGTTACAATCTCCGTTTTGAGTTCTTATATATGCTGCAGGAATCAAAGAATACACTGGAAGCTGATTTTGAAACCAGCGACAATATTTTTCGATTTCGTGTAAAGCAATATCTCAGAAAACACAAACCATCTACAGTCCAGGGAACTGGAAATTGAGCCTTTAAAATCATAAGCTCGTTCGAAAAATCTTTCGGTCATTGACTAAAAAAAATGGACAAATAAAACCAGTCACAATCCTTTTATTAAATTGTGGGTTATCTTGTTAGTATGAGACGCTTGAACAGCAGAGACCAATGGATTGAAACCGGGTTTGACCTCTTCGTCCGCGAAGGACATGAGGGCATTCAGGTGGAACGCCTTGCACGTATTCTGGATCTTAATAAATCCGGATTTTATCATTACTTCGGTACGCTTGATAATTACTTCAACGTATTGATGCAGTACCTCCACAAGCATGTAGATGTTATCGTATCAGATACTCAGGCGGCACAACAATTTGATCCTGGTTTCTTACATGTGATGATTAAAAACAAAATCGCTTTCATGGCCATCACACAGTTGGTAAGCAACCGAAGCGTACCTTTGTTCACAGAAACATTTCGTGAGGTTACTCAAAAAATCGATCAGGCTTTATTACCCTTATGGGCTGAGCATATTGGTGTTAGTAACGACCCCAACCTTGCCTTGCGCTATTTTGAAATGATCCGCGACATGTATTTGGCCCGTATCACGTTCGATACGTTGAATTATGAGTACCTGCACAACATGGCAACTGAAGCGAAAACAATTATTCTGGATTTGAAAAAAAATGGTTGAAGTGTAAGTCTGGACCAATCTTAGAATTATTCAAAAAATTCAGGCTGGCAATGTAAACGGTAGCGTTCCCAACTCTTTAGATATACGGATTATTATTACTTTTACAGTGCATTTTTTTACATGTAATTAATTAAGTATTCGATAACACAACCCTTATGAAAACTTCCCTCAAGATTTTAATGTGCGCAAGTGCGCTATGGTTTTCTGCCTGCGACTCCAAAAAATCGGAGCCTGTTAGCGTCTCTTCAAGTGGCCTTGACAGAAGTATCCTTCCCATAAAGGAACCCACTTACGCTGCCATTACAGAGTTAGATGCGCGCAAATCAACGCCCCCTACCCGATTTGAAGTTAAAGCACCAGAAAAAGCTCCAAACGTAGTGGTAGTCTTAATTGATGACATTGGCTTCGGTCACTCCAGTGCATTTGGAGGCCCTATACAGATGCCGACACTGGAACGCCTTGCAGCGAATGGTCTTAAATACAATCGCTTTCATACTACATCGTTATGCTCACCCACGCGCACTGCACTATTAACCGGATACAATCATCACTCAAACAACGCTGGTGCCATCATGGAAGTAGGAACAGCCTTTCCCGGTAACACTGGAATAAGACCACAAACCATTACACCGATTGCTCAGGTGTTGCGTATGAATGGATACAGCACTGCAGCCTTTGGAAAATATCATGAAACACCACCGTGGGAAGCTTCTGTTTCCGGCCCCTATGATCGGTGGCCTACAGGTTCTGGTTTTGATAAGTTTTACGGATTCATCGGTGGTGAAACCAATCAATGGCACCCCATGGTGTATGATGGAACCACCCGTGTTTATCCAAACGTAGAAGATCCCAACTATCATTTTACTTCAGACATGACCAACCAGGCAATAGCCTGGATGAATACCCAACAATCACTTACACCCGACAAACCCTTTTACATGTACTTTGCTACTGGTGCCACACATGCTCCACATCATGCGCCAAAAGAATACATAGAAAAGTATAAGGGAAAGTTTGCCCAGGGTTGGGACAAAGTGCGTGAAGAAACATTGGCGAGACAAAAGAAGTTAGGCGTTGTTCCTGAAAATACGGAGTTGGCACCCAAACCAGAAGCCATTAAAGATTGGGATAAGCTGACTGCAGAGGAGAAGCGACTCTTTGAAAAACAGATGGAAGTGTTTGCTGGCTTTGGCGAACATACAGATTATGAAGTAGGTCGGCTGGTGGCTGCTCTGGAAGAACGCGGTGAATTGGAAAATACATTATTCTTATACATCGTGGGTGACAATGGCTCGAGTGCCGAAGGTGGTATGATTGGAATGTTTAACGAAAACACATACTTCAATGGTGTGCAGGAAACGTTGGAGATGCAGTTGAGCCGAATAGATAAACTTGGCACAGAAGAAACGTACAACCACTTTGCGGCTGGTTGGGCGGTGGCAGGAAATACCCCCTTCACCTGGACCAAACAAGTAGCTTCCAACTTTGGTGGTACACGCAACGGTATGGTATTTCATTGGCCTTCGGGTATCAAATCAAAAAATGAAGTGCGTTCACAGTTTCATCATGTGATTGATGTAGCCCCGACCATTTATGAGGCCGCAGGAGTACCCATTCCAAGAATGGTAAATGGCATTGAACAACGTCCTATGGAAGGAGTAAGCATGGTTTATTCCTTTGATAATGCCACCGCACCTGATGCCCGAAAGACCCAGTATTTTGAAATGATTGGCAATCGTGCCATTTATCATGATGGATGGTTTGCCGGCACCATTCACAAAGCTCCCTGGGAAGCTGCACCCAGAAGACCCTTAACAGAAGACATCTGGGAACTGTATAATGTGAATGAAGATTTTAGCCAGGCGCACAATCTTGCGGAGCAGCAGCCTGAAAAATTAGAAGCGCTGAAAAAGAAATTCATGGAAGAGGCCGTCAAATACAATGTGTTACCCATTGATGATCGTTCCATCGAAAGACTTGACCCGGCTATTGCCGGTCGTCCTGATTTAATGAATGGCCGAACAACACTTACCCTTTATGAAGGCGCAAAAGGTATTCCTGAAAATGCATTCATCAATATTAAGAACACATCGCTCACCATCACGGCTGATGTAGACGTGAATGCACAAGCCCATGGTGTGATCGTGTGCCAGGGTGGTGATTTTGGCGGCTGGACTTTCTACTTGCAGGATGGAAAACCTGCTTATTCTTATAACTGGGTAGGCCTTGATACTTACACTATTTCGTCATCAGAAAAAATTCAACCCGGCAGGCACCAAGTCACATTTGACTTCGCCTACGAAGGAGGCCGTGGTGGCGGGGGCACCGGAACATTGCTAGTGGATGGCAAAAAAATAGGTGAAGGTAAAATTTCTCATACCAACGCAAACACGTTTGGCATCGATGAATCGGCCGATATTGGCATGGATGAAAACACCCCAGTGTATCCACCTTACCACGGAAAAGACAAATTTACAGGCAAGATTAATAAGGTGACGATTGATTTGAGAAAGTAAAACTATTCTTCCATCAATCGATGAATGAGTGCCGGCATTGGTTCCGGGAACTGATCGAGGTGTTCGCGTCCAACAGCCGCTCTGAATGAATGCATATTCAGAGAAACTGATGTCAGTGCGTTCCAAGAAGAATACATCTCTACGCTGCAACAGTCGAATACTACCCTTGTAACGATTTTGAAACCAATGAAAATGTTTTTGAAGTCATCCTGAATTAATATCAAAGAAAAATAAAAATTTCATTAGGTCAGCGAACCGGAAATTAATCATCTCCAATTAGACGGTAGTGTTCACTGAATTATCTTCTGTTTTTTGAAGAGTCATGAAAATTTCACTTTAATCTCAAGTTAATAGATATCCAATTGATTAACTTAACAACATAATATCACGTCTATGGACACGGGTTCCAATACCACAATAAAAAAGTGGCCCACTAAGAGAATCATTATTCTTTCTGTCCTGGTGTTGTTAAGTTTAACCGGAATTTATTTATATCGAAACTTCAATCGAATACTTTCTGAGGCACTCCTTAATAGTTTTAATTCCAGTGTCATTTCGGATGTGTACGAATTGAAATTTGAAGACCTGCGGGTAAATCTTTTGGAAGGGAATATTCGTGTGTATCATGTTTCCTTACTTCCACGTAAAAAACCGCTGAATGAATATTCTTATATCAACAGTTCATTCAGTCTGAAAACAGAAAACCTGCTGTTGGAAAGTGTTGATATACGCAGCTTACTAAAAGAAAATCGTCTTATTCTACATAAAATTCGGATTGCTAAACCAGAGATTGAATTTCTATTAAATGGCAGCCGACATATCATGTTGCCCTTTAAAGATACAACGGCAACGCTTCTCAAAGAGAAACCAACGAAAAGAGCACTTGCTGCCTTTGCCTTGCGTGAGTTTCAATTGATCGATGCCGCATTCCACGTTACCAATTCGTACAAGCAACGGGAATTCAAAATCAAGGATTTCAATATTACACTCCATGATCTTCAACTCGACCAGCAGCCGGGTGAATATTTTACTTTTGTTGATCAGGTAACGTTAGCGATTGGAGAATTTAATGGCGATCTAAAAAAAGGTGCTATCCAGCACATGAGTTTTAAAGATTTCAAAATAGGAATTGATTCCTTGAATCTACACCTGACACTGGATACTTTGATGTTTCAATTCCATGATTTTAATACCGGAATCCGCGATCTCGAGATTCAAACTAAGGATAGTCTCTTTCATATTTCTATGAAATCATTTGATCTTTCCTACGCGGCACGATCTGTCAAACTCACAGACATAAGTTTCAAACCGAATGTAAGTCATGCCTTATTGCAAAGAAAACATCAATTCCAAAATACAGAGCTCTCTGGTTCCGTAGGCAAGGTTGAGATCAGGGAGATAAACTTTGATTCACTTATCTATAGCCAAAAATTATTTATTGCAGAGATTGATCTTAACAACGTAAAGGCCGCCATTTTCAAAGACAAAACTAAACCCATGGATTCCACACGCAGGCCCGTTTACCTTGGGCAGACGGTGCGCGCCCTTTCTCTACCCCTGCACATCCGGCTGGTGAAAGCTACTGATGTAGAATTGGAAAATACCGAACGAAAACCCGATAGTACCTATGCAAAAGTGAACATTACCAGGGCCAAACTGGAGGCAAAAAATATTACCAATCTTTCAACTTCCCCTGGTCTTGCTATGCAGGCGGATGCTCATATCAATGGCACGGCACATTTTAAAGCTACGTTAACGTTCTCTTATCAGAAGCCACAATTCAGTTTTGAAGGGGCTGTTGAAAAATTTGATCTTCCTGATCTCAATCCGCTGATCCAGGCATACACACCCGCTAAGATCAACAAAGGCGTAGCCGATGAAATCGCTTTCTCGGGTGTGGCAGAACAAACCAAAGCAAGCGGCACCATGAAGTTTTTATATCACGATCTGGAAGTTGACCTGGAACTTAAGGAACAAGCCAAATGGAAAAGCTCAGTGATTGCATTTGCCGCAAACGCTGTAGTCAACTCCAGCAATCCTGTTTCAACCGACCTTCCAAACCGTATTGTTCAGTTTCAGATTGAACGGGACATGACCAAAGGCTTTGTGAATGTGGTTATCAAATCCATTTTGAATGGCGTAAAAGAAACGATGATCATGTCAAAGGATAATCGAAAAACCTACCAGGAAACCAAAAAGAAATCCAAAGCAGAAAAATAAATAATCGCTTAGCATCTGTTAATGCCTGTTCGATCAATATTGAATTTGATGAAATAATCTTTACTCCATGTCAAAAAACCTTTTAACACCAACCACACAACGATTTGTTTTTACCGGCCTGGGAATTTTGTTGTCTGTGTTATGCTTACTAACTCCGTTTTGGGAAGTTGCTGAGCCCGCATCCTATGTTGGAGGCCTATTGGTGTGGGCAGCTGCCTTGGAAATTGCGCATGGGTTTAAACGCGCTGAAACACATGCACGAAATTCGGCCTGGATCAGTGGTGCCATCACACTGGTTATTGGTATTCTTCTGATCAATGCAATATTATTTCAGCTGCATGCTCTGGTGAATTTCATTCTTGCGCTGTTTCTGATTGATGCAGCACGATATTTCTACTCCTTTCTGAAGTACAGGAACAAAGGTGTTCTTAATGGGAGTGCACTCATTGCAGGGATCGGGAATGGCATCATTGTCCTACTCATTATTTTATTTCGGGAGAAGGGACTCGTTTGGGTGATTTCACTCATTGGTGCATTACGCATCATCGGTATCATCTATAATCTTTTCACTGCGCGTATGGGCTCTGCAGAAAACGTAGCTGAAGATATTATTGTCAGTTTGGGCCTTCAGGGAAATACCGAACTGGAATCGTTGGCAAAAAAACTTAGCAATGAAGACGCCCAGCGATCAAGGATCGACCGCGGGTGGATCATCACATTTACACTGATTCTGTTCTTCATTCACCTGGGCCGCATAGGTTTTGATCAATCTACCTCGGGAATTCTTTCTCCCATTGTTGCAGTTATTGGTGATATGGTTATCGCGTTAATCGTTGCGTTTGGGTTCATCGCTCCGCTGCGAACCCTCTTTAGAAAATTCACGGGTTTATTTGTACGTAGGTTATGGACGTGGGTGCAGCGCGTACCAGAATCCGAACGGAAATTATTTAGTCTGCGCACACTGGCAATAGCCTGGCTGAAACGCGAAATGCGAATGTCAATCAGCATCCGGAAATCTGGGTACTCGTTTATTAATGCTTTTCGAAATGGGCTGAGAATCGGACTTCCTTTTTCCGCCTTATTAGTGGCTATTATACCTGTGTTAGGAATGAGTTGGTATTTCGACACCGAAAACTGGGCCTCCGGTGTTTGGGATGGATATGCTTCATCACGGGCCGAAGTGTGGCGCGAAGCGATGGTTAACGCAACCGGTGAAAAAATAACCGCAGATGCTTTCAGGATGCATCCGGACGGAATCAATGACACCACAGATTTTTCTTTTGTAGTGATTGGAGATCCTGGTGAGGGAGATCCTTCGCAACATATTCTGAAGGATCAGATTCTGAAAGTATCCAACAAACCGGAGGTCAAGTTTGTAGTTATCTCATCAGACATTGTATATCCCTCCGGGGCGATAAAAGACTATGAGAGGAAATTCTTTTTGCCTTTTAAAGGAGTAACCAAACCCATCTATGCGATACCTGGCAATCATGACTGGTATGATGGTTTGGATGGATTTACTTCAACCTTTTTTACACCGCAAGCTGCGAAACTTGCCATAGAAGCCCGTGTGCGCAGCGATTTAAAACTGACTGGAGCAACCCCAAAAAATATTGATCGCATGATTCAGCAAATTTCTTTTTTGCGCAAGGAGTATCAGCTTCCCGTAGGGTATCAAGCCGCGCCCTTCTTTCAGGTATCAAACAAATATTTTGTGTTGCTTACCATTGACACAGGCGTGCTTAGACGCGTGGACGCCACCCAACTGGCCTGGATCAAATCTGTGCTCGATTCTTCAAAAGGAAAATTTGTAATGGCAGTATTAGGTCATCCCTTCTATGCTATTGGCGAATATCAGGGAAACATGAATCCGGATTTTAAAGCATTGCATGATTTACTTCGTGAATATAAAGTTCCTCTCGTCATGGCGGGTGATACACACGATCTTGAGTATTATAAGGAGTTGCCACAAAACAACGATGGCCATACCATGCATCATTTTGTTAATGGTGGTGGTGGCGCCTATCTCAGTATTGGTGCAGCTATGGCTCCAACTGACAGTCGACCCACAAAAGATTGGGCCATCTATCCGTCACGCGAACCTCTGATGAATAAAATAGATTCACTTACTCCGCGGTGGAAATACCCGGCCTGGGTGTGGCTAAAAAAATACAATGGCTATCCATTTTCTGCCGAGTGGTTATCAGCAGCATTTGATTACAATCAGGCACCGTACTTTCAAAGCTTCATGGAAATAAAAATAGAACGTTCCAAAAACAGAATCCGGTTGATCCCTTACGGGATTCATGGACAACTGCGATGGAGCGATATGGAATATGGAGGGTTAGGGAAACCCGCTTCTGCAGTCGATGATGATTTTGCAGCGTGGGCATTTTCAATGGCAAATTATAATTAATGTTACATTTGAAATCACCAAATTAATCACAACGGCTTTCTGAATATTACAGCACTTTAATAAACGACATCGTTTAAAACTAAATTTTAAAACTTGATCTAATTTGTAACTTAGTATGACTTATGTCATGTGTCGTTGCGCCAGGTGGTGCTAACTTCACTTGCTCAAAAACAACGGGATCAAGTGTATTTTAAAATGCTTAACTATGAAACGCAATTCAATTCTATGTTTTTGCTTGATCCTAAGTATTCAAACATTCGCGCAGGTATTTACTAATAAAGAAGTAGGCAAGAAAAATCAAGAACTTGCTGACAGCTTAAAAAAATCTGATTATCCTTTCTTACTACCCATTTGGGGTGATAAAGCGACCAAAGCAGGTTTTAGTTTACCCTACTCGGCAGGATTCAGCATGCAATACCTGGGGCAAGAGTCTTTACTTATAATCGATAACCTCAATGTTGGGTTTAACAACGGGCCTATGTACAACCTGGATGGGATCGTGCGTTTCGATGAGGCCAAGGCTTTGGCCAGTGCGCTTACCGTGAGACCTGATGTCTGGTTGTTCCCTTTTCTGAATGTGTATGGAATACTCGGCAAGGCCCAGGCCTCCACCAATGTAAACTTTGGAGTTTGGGTTCCCGATGCTTCAGGAATTGAAAAAGAAGTTTTATCGGCCGGTACAACCGTAGATTTCAATACCACAACTTTTGGTATAGGAATGACTCCCACGATTGGAGTGGGCGGTGGTTTTCTTGCACTCGACATGAACATGGCCTGGGTAGATGTGCCACAGTTAAGGCAACCAGCTCGTTCATTTGTTTTTGGTCCGCGATTTGGAAAGAATTTCAAATTAAAAAAACCTGAACAGACTGTAGCTGTTTGGGTCGGAGGATTTCGGGTATCGATCAGAAGTGGAACCGATGGCTCAATCAGTCTTTCCGAAGTGTTGCCTGAAGGAGGTGCTGAAGCCGGTGCAAAAATTGACGCGGGGATTCAGAAAGTTGGAGAGGCCCAGGAGCAGGTGGATGCATGGTGGGGAAGCCTAACACCGCCACAACAAAATAATCCCGTGAACAAAGCAAAATATGAAGCAGCCAATGCGGCTTTAGGCAGGGCCGGAGAAATATTAAATGCTGCGGATGCCGCGGTGAATACCATTGCAAATTCTACGGTGCAGTATTCCATGGACAAAACACTCAAAGACGCGTGGAACTTTATTGTAGGCGGGCAGTTTCAGTTCAACAAGCATTTCATGTTTCGCAGTGAAGTCGGATTCCTGGGTTCACGCACACAGGTATTGGCAGGTGTGCAATATCGATTCGGACTATAAATTCATTGAATATAAGCTCACGAAATATCGTGATGCTCTCGAAAAAAATCGATAAACCAAGAAATACTTATTAGTCTATTCAATGGCTATTATCTTCAACATCTTGTTTATAAGCACCTTATAAATTAAGTATTTATCCAAAATCTCTGGTACAGTCCTTGGAATAGGTTTTTTAACCTCTTTTAATACCATTATGGAAACCGAAACTATTTTTGCTCCAGCGCCCCTATTTATAAACAAAACAAAATCATACACCTCGTGGGTAAAGGCGGGGTATGTGTTATTTGCCCTGGAAGGTCCTGAAGGCATACAGATTGAGCGGCTCGCACGGATACTCGACCTTAACAAATCAGGCTTCTATCATTACTTCGGAAATCACGATACCTATTTTCAACATCTGATGCAGTATCATTTGCTGCAAGCCGATTTGCTCGTGGAGCACCTAAGCACTATCCACAATTATATTCCAGGGTGCATTCAACTTCTGGCAGATTCTTCCACACCCCTACTGGTTCAAAAGCAACTTCAACGATTATCTCACATTTTGCTTTTCGAAAAAACATATGTAGGGGTAAACGATAAAATTGATCATGCCCTCCTCATCCCATGGATGAATTTTATTGAAATGCCCGACAAGCCAACACTTGCGAAAAAATTCCTTGAATTAGTTCGTGATACATTGTATGCGCGTGCTACGCCTGGTACGTTGAGTTTTGAGTTTCTATTCGATCTTTCTATACAAGCAAAAGAAATTTGTGATGGAATGAAAAATTCATACAGCCCTGCTATTCCTTCAAGACACCCAGCATAGTTGTTGCCGTTTTATTACATGATGATTTATAAGCCACACACTAAGTCATTCAGGCTTGGGTAAACTGATGGCAGATTTTCCAAACCACGACCGTTGCCACCCGATTGAGACGGTGGTAAAATCCTGTCCTATCCGCACTACGGCACCGGTACTTGCAGATAATTTTAATGAATTACGTTTTCCAACCGGCATTACGGTGGTAAGTCCGATACGGGCATTAGCCTGGCGATCATCATTGAATAGCTCATTCACCGAGGAGGTTCCACCAACATAGTAAGTCGTATTGAGGGCAACCCAAAATCGGGGTGTTATGTTATAGCTGATGTGAGCCTGAAACGCGCCCATTGGTTGTTGTGTGCGCAATGAATTTCCGGGATAAAACGAATAGTTATTTGTGAAGAACCATACGCCTGCATAAACATCAACAAGCCACCGTTTACCCATAGGTTGTGAGAGGGCCAGCTCGGGCCGGAATGACCATCGGTTGGTGCCCAGGTTAATTAACTTATCAGAAAAAAACTGACCTGTTGGAGCAACCACATTCATGCTGAGGCCTACTATTGTTCTTTTAGGTGCTTTCATAAACTCCTGAAGTCCTAGGGCAGGTGCACCGTGTATCAATACGGTCAGTCGCAGCCGGGTATCAGCAAAACCCGATCTTGTAATACTTTCTGGTTGGCCCCCGACCAGGGCTGAAGCCTGCGCCCATGAATAGGGTTGTACAACCAATGCCTGTGCGGTAAGACCAAATAAATTAAATGCGTGGACGTATCCGAGCGATGCCACTTGTACTGAAGCTTCCAAATCCTGGAGGGGTAATGTAGGGTCAGTTACAACACCTCCTTCTGAGTATGAAAAGCCAGCAACCAGTGTATTTGTTTTAATGGGAACCCATATATATGCACGCGGGTCTAGGTCCTGCCCCATCACGCTTGTGGCAAGCAACAGGTGAAACAAACCAATCCACACTAACCTGTATTTTTTCAAAAGGATAATTTATAAATCTAAGATATAATGAATCGTTCAGAAAGCTAGTCTAAAACACAACAATCGGTTGCGTTTCATTCCTAATGTAAAAGGGAATTATTCAGTATACCATGACGATTGTCATTCCTTTGGAAATACAATGAGATCACATTTGCCATGTTGAAACAAATAACCCGGGATGTGTATCTTTATCAGTGTATTGATGCACCTTCCCAATACAATTAGTTCACGATTTTTATGACAAACGCTATTTACCTCACCACCACCGAGCCCTATTCGGGGAAATCCATCATTGCTTTGGGCCTGGTGAACCTGCTGGCCGGCAAAACCGAAAAGATCGCCTACTTCAAACCGGTGATCAGCCGCGAAGGAAATGAGAAGGATAGTCACCTGGAGATGATAGCAAGTCATTTCAATTTAAGCGCACCCTATTCTGAAATGTATGTGTTTACCCGCAATGAAGTAGTAAAACAAATCAATGCCGGAAACGAAGCCTATATAATTGATACCATTATAGATCGGTTTAAACAGGTACAGGAAAAATATGATTTTGTTGTTGTTGAGGGAACCGATTTTATGGGGGGCAGCACCAATGTTGAGTTTGATGGCAATATTTCCATTGCGAAAAACCTGGGCATACCTGCCGCTGTCATTGTAAAAGGCGAAGGCAAATCTGTACAAGAGATTGTTGACACCGCGGTTTCTACTGCGAAAGGTTTTGCAGACGAAGGTGTACAGATTCTTACGGTTATTGCCAACAAGATAAATGGCGAGAAGGAAGAAGAAATCCGGGCCCAGTTAACAAAAGCACTTCCACCGAATATCATCATTACTTCTATTCCCAGTAATAAAGAACTTGGCAATCCTACCATGAAGGAAATTCATGAATCTGTAGGAGGAAAAATACTGTTTGGTGAATCGATGCTTTCTAACCCGGTAGATGCTTCAATAGTAGGTGCCATGCAATTACATAACTGCTTAACGCGTTTGAGTAAAAACACATTAATAGTAACGCCTGGTGACCGTGGTGATATTATCATCGGTGCATTGCAAGCCAACATTTCTAAAAATTACCAGAAGATAGCCGGCATGGTACTTACCGGTGGACTTATTCCTGAACCCACCATACTGAAACTGATTGAAGGATTGGATACTGTGGTTCCCATTATTGCCGTAGAAAGCGGAACCTTTAAAACAGTTAACCGGGTAGCGAACACGCAATCTAGAATTGCTTCTGGCAATAAAGATAAGATCGCATTGGCCATCAGTATGTTTGACAGTCATGTAGATGTAAAAGCTCTGGAGCGAAAAATTATTTCGTTTCGTACCACCAGTATTACGCCTCGCATGTTTCAATATCAGATTGTGAAACGAGCTAAGGAACACAAGAAACATATTGTTCTCCCTGAAGGTGATGACGACCGCATACTGATCGCTGCGGATGCATTAGTAAAACAACAAGTTGTTGACATAACTATTTTGGGCAATAAAGAATCCATAATGGCCTCCTTGAAACGATTAAATCTGAGCATGGATACTGAGACCGTAAAGATCATTAATCCTGCAACCTCCGATCGTTTTGAGGAATATGTTGAAACGTTAGTTGAACTTCGCAAGAGCAAAAATCTGTCAACACAGATGGCGCGCGATCTCATGCAGGACGTATCCTACTTTGGCACTATGATGGTATACAAAGGCGAGGCGGATGGCATGGTATCCGGGGCAGCCCATACTACGCAACATACCATCCGACCTGCCTTACAGTTTGTTAAAACCAAACCCGGCATTAACACGGTGTCGTCCGTTTTCTTTATGTGTCTACCCAATCGCGTTTCAGTTTTTGGTGATTGTGCTGTTAATCCAAATCCTACTTCTGAACAACTTGCAGACATCGCTATTTCATCGGCAGAAACCAGTAAGATGTTTGGCATTGAGCCGAAGATCGCCATGCTCTCCTACTCCTCCGGCACATCCGGTGAAGGAGAAGATGTGGACAAGGTGCGCAAGGCTACCGAAATCATCAGACAAAGACGGCCCGATCTGAAAGTTGAAGGTCCGATACAATATGATGCTGCAGTGGATCCTGCTGTCGGTAAAAAGAAAATGCCGAAATCGGAAGTGGCAGGCCAGGCCAGTGTGTTGATCTTCCCCGATTTAAATACGGGTAACAATACCTACAAAGCTGTGCAACGCGAAACCGGGGCCCTCGCTATCGGACCCATGTTACAAGGTCTTAATAAGCCTGTGAATGATCTTAGTCGCGGATGTACGGTAGATGATGTTTTCAACACGGTGGTAATTACCGCCATCCAGGCACAACAATAATTTTTTTGATTCTTCTCTATGAATGTTTTTGTTATTAATTCCGGAAGTAGCTCGATCAAATATCAACTCATACGCATGCCAGAAGCTGTCGTGGTTTGTTCCGGACTCATTGATCGGATCGGGCAGGAAGGATCGTCTATTTATCACAAAGCCTTTATCCACGGCAGCGAACAGGTGCGAAAAGAAAGTTTACCGATTAAGGATCATGCTGCGGGACTAACCGAAGTATCGCGGTTATTAACCGATGTGGAAATAGGGGTCATAAAAGATCCTAAAGAAATTGATGTAGTAGGGCACCGCGTTGTGCATGGTGGCGAAAGTTTTTCCAAGACCATGATCATCACGCAAGAAGTGATGGAAAAAATCAAAAAGTTATTTCCATTAGCACCGCTGCACAACCCCCCTAATTATTTAGGCATTGAAGTGGCATCGAGAATTTTTGCTTCCGCTAAACAAGTAGGAGTGTTTGATACGGCCTTTCATCAAACCATGCCCCCTGTAGCTTACCGCATTGCCATCCCCAAAGAGTTTTATGAAACTCATGGAATTCGTGCCTATGGCTTTCATGGCACCAGTCACAAATATGTTTCGGAGAAAGCGATTGAGTATCTTCAGAAAAAAGATTCCAAAATTATTACCATACATCTCGGCAACGGCTGCAGCATGAGTGCCGTACGTGATGGTGTTTGTGTTGACACCAGTATGGGGCTTGGCCCTATGAATGGGTTGATCATGGGAACGCGAACCGGAGACATCGACCAATCCATTATTTTTCATTTGGTGAACCAATTGGGATATTCATTGAGTGACGTGAACACGATTCTCAATAAAAAAAGTGGCATGTTGGGGCTTACTGGTTTCAGCGATATGCGCGATGTAAAAACGGAGTATTATAAAGGAAATAAAGAAGCCATCCTGGCCTATGAAAAGTATGCTTACCACATTAAAAAATACATCGGCTCATTTACTGCCGTGCTTAACGGCTTAGACGCAATCGTGTATACAGCAGGGGTGGGCGAAAATGATTCCTTAACCCGCAGCCTGGCTTCCAAAAATCTGGAATACCTGGGGATACATCTGGATGAGGAAAAAAATCTGCGCGGTGGAAAAGGAATTTATGAGATCAATACACAAGATTCACCGGTGAAAATACTGGTGGTGCCCACCAACGAAGAATTGGAGATTGCACGGCAATGCTATACCTTATTAAAGTAAATGCCGATGGCAGGTAAAGACACTAAGGAAATAGTAGATTTGTAATAAAGTAATACCGGCTGGTAGAACCTTTTAAGTTGATGCCTTTTATTTTAATCGATATCCTATGAAAGTTTTGAATTCACTGATTTGTCTGTTGCTGGTGGTAGCTTTTCAGGTCTCTGCTCAAAAAAAGAAATCACGGCTGCAACCTGGCAAAATGTATGAGGCGGGTGAAACTCTGTTTGCTCCCCGGTTTGGATTTAATGCAACCGTACCGGTAGGTTGGGAAGGAATTCTACCCCGCGAAAGCGAAGTCTTTTTATTGACTACAACCACGGCTACGTATGGTGAAATATTTGTTTTCGGAAGAGAGCGCAGTGATCTCAATTCGTTAAAAATGATGTGGAGTAAAGGTGTTGATTTAAGTGAAACGATTCGATTAAAAGCAGTCAATATTACGGAGCAGGATTGGATGTTAACAACTGAAATCATTGGAGACGGTGAACATGTTAATAAAGGATATAAAGGATTTGTTGTTGCGAAGTGTAGCCCCAGCGGACCGTGCGTGATCACGTTCATGATCGCGCCCATTCAGTTTTATGAATCTGTTAGAAATACAGTTACGGAGTTTATGAAAAACAGCACCTTTGAACCACCTTCCAACATTAGTCCATATGTTGATTTTGATTGGCAGGAATTTCTTTCTGACAAAGTACTTGCCACCTATGCCTCCTCCGAAGGTGGTTCAAAAGAAACCATGATACATTTGTGCAAGGATGGATCATTTACGGCATCCATCAAAAAGAAAGGATTTTTTAAAGAACAAAATCCCTCTTACAAAGGTACTATGTCAGGACAGTGGACGGCTAAAGGGGATGGAGAGAATGCTACCGTACAATTTATCTTTACCAATAGAAGTTTAGCTCCGGTGGAGGTTGCCTTAACTATAAAAGACGACAAGGTGCTGAGTAATGGAGAACGATATTTTGTCGGGAAATCGGACAAGTGCCAATAATTAAAACAGGCTGTCTCAAAAGTCTCCTAGTCATCGCGGGCATTTGACCCGCGATCCCGAGTTTGTTATGTAGAATGAAATTCCGGCTCAAGGCCGGAATGACAACACACTTTTAATTGACTTTTGAGACAACCTCCAGTTATCCTATAAAATATCTTCGTTCAAATTAATTATTCTCGTAGTAGAAGTCTGTGTTCTTCAACAGGCCAAAACTCAATGAAAAGTAGAATACATTGACATCCATGTTTGCATACGGTTTAAACTGCACGCCCTGACTATCTGTTGCCGTATAGTCTTTATTAAAAAAGTTGGTAAGATAATATTTGAATTTAAGCGTAGCGCCATACGGCATCTGCACACCAAGCATCAGCGAATGATTGAAGGTGTTCACACGATTACTGAACCAGATATTATCCTTGTCTTCTTTATCCTCGTTGATAAAAGTTTTCTCCTTGTAATTAACGGGAACCTCTAGTTCATACCCAGCGAATAAAAAGCTCTTGGATAAATTTCCAATTTTAACCCCAACCGGAATACCCAGGTTATAGGTTCGATACTTTTTACGGGTGCTGGTGCCCGGAACATCGTAAATGAAACCTACGTTGCGAACAGAAAGACCTGTGAACAAACCAAAATTATCGGTCTTATCAATATTCACCCAGTTTTGAATGTTTACCACTGGTGAGAAACGAAGTATGCTTCCTTCTTCATTTCCGTTATCTGTGATGTTGGCCAAGGAGAAAATAAGTTCACCGCTGGTAGTTGTGTAAACTTTCTTAGCGTCTTGTGCGAGCGCACCGATTCCAAAAAATAAAATAAAAAGTGTTATAAAATTCAGTTTCATATAAATTGATTATTTCAGTTTGAAGTTTAAGCTGCCGCCAAGATTAAATTGCCAGATAGTTGACCCTGTGGAAACTCCGGCACCGGAACCCCCAGTTCCAACAAAAAATCCACCACCTGCCCATTGCACCGGAGAAAATAATTGCGCATGAAGTCGCAGGCTCACTTTTTCATTGGCTTTGATTCTTACACCTAATCGTCCGCCAATAGCAAATTTGGTAACGCTAGCGATGTCAAGCGAATTTTCAGGACTGGACCAGGCCACACCCATATCGACCGTTCCAAATCCACTCACTTTATCACTGACCGGAGCATAGCGGGTGCCGCCCAGCATGGCATAGTTAACTCCGATTTTACCATCATAGCGACCATCGAATCCCTGATAATAGGCATCTGTTTTCAGGTTCTGGTAAATAAGCTCAACGGCCATCTCTTCACTGAGTCCGAACTCAAGACCCCCACCCCATTGAAAGCCATCTTGAATTTTACCTTGCCCATATTCGGTATCGAATTTATCGGCAAATGTATAGCTCTCGAACGTTAGCAAAGTAATAGACGGTTGCGTCCATGCTATCGTTGCGAAAACAAGGACAAATCCGAAAACCATGATTCCCCTTTTCATAAAGTAGTATTTAAATTTAGGATGCAATAATACTCAAAATAACATCACCCCAAGCGGAATAAATATGACTTTTGTCACCCAAATAAAGACCGAAGTTCTCTACTTTTGAAAAAATAATTCACCCCTTATATTTAAAATTCAACTTATGAAAAAACTATTCCTCCTTATTGCTGTCTGTGTATCGTCATTTGCTTTCGCTCAATCCAACAAAGAAGATGTCGATTTAATCCAATCCATTTATGGCAAAGAAAAGAAAACCATTGTGGGTGATTTTATCAAATTGGAAGGTGCCCAGAAAGATGCATTCTGGAAACTCTATGATGAGTATGAAGTAAAAAGAAAAGAACTGGGTCAGAAGCGAATTGCCTTGCTGGAAAAATATGCTTCTACGTATGGATCTATGGATGATGCCGCAACATCGCAGGTTATCAAAGAAACCGCAGCGTTAGGTGCAGCCACGGATAAACTGATCGCAACGTATCATAAGAAAATGGAGAAAGCTGCCGGAGTAAAAGCTGCTGCTCAGTTTTATCAATTGGAGGCCTATTTCCTGAGCGTGATTCGCGCCTCTATTTTGGAAAGCATTCCTTTCATTGGCGAGTTGGATTAATTCTCGTTTAAAATAATAGTTAAAAAGCCATCTGATTATTCAGATGGCTTTCTTTTTGGCCGGACTTCGTTGTCATCACACCTTTCATTCCAGGTTCATTTCTCCCACTAAAACAAAGTACACAATAATTACCATAGTAATGATCAACCCAGGAAGTACTGTACATAAAAAACTTTTCAAAGCCAGTATTAATTTATTTTTGTAAAAGGGCGAAAAGTATTGGTAATAAAACCAGGTTCCATATCCTGCGCCAACCCACGCTAAGAGCGTATCCGCCTTTCTTATAATGGAAATATCTCTAACAATGGAAGCAAAGGATAGGAATAGAATATTCATGATAATTATTACCGAAACCCTAAACGAATTAAGCACGAAATTTTCCGCATAATTTTGCTTAGCTTTCCTAAAGAAAAAATAACTAAAAACAGCATACCAAGGTATTATTCCTATATACAAGAATTTAGGATACTCCTTTAGTACCTCGTCAATTATCTCAAAGATTTTATTTTTACTTTCAGTTAATTCAGTAAAATGAAAAGGCGTAATCTGTTCAATTAAAGAAAAGACAAGTAGCGCAATAACTAACAGCGTAAAGTAATTAAGATGAGATACTCTTTTACCCTGATTGTATTCACGAGCTGAATGACCGGGCCGGGTAAATAATTCCTTAATTGAAAATAATAGACCTCTATTAACATGAAAGATGGCAAAAAGAAAATCTTGCTGAAAGATATCCTTTACTGTAAATCGATGGGTTTTGGAAGATTGGCCACAATGAATGCAAAAATTTCCTTCTACTTTTTCATTACAATTTAGACAAGCCTTTGACATTATACTCAAGAACTCCTTTTTCAAATACGTTTGGATATTACTTTTCCTAATGGGGTATCCGTCTCCACCATCATTAGTTTTCCATTCTGATAGGTATAATAGGAGTTTTTGTTATCTGGCGTCACCAAAAGATATTTACTTTGACCCAACTCTTTTACTGTCAACATTTTGGTATACATATTAGAAAAAACATTTTTTATCCCTTTGGGCTCCTTAAAAAACAAATCCGCTACACAAAAAACAATATTTATGTTCTCCATTTTCTCCTTCTTACCATTTCGTTCCACCTGATAGGTCTGATCATCAATTTTAGTGACCATGGCATGGACATCCTCTGCACCCCTATTAGCATGTCGGTAAGCAGTTCCTTTAATCATAATACCATTCTCATGAGCAATTGTAACTTCGGATTCGACATGAAGGGACATCATAATCACCTTCGTGTCGGTTAATGACTTTATATCCTTAATGTAAGTGGGTCCCTTTTGTTCCGCAATAGCGTGCAGGGTTCCAATATTTTCAGATTTAAAATTAACTTGAAATACAATTTCCGATTTCTGTGCCTGGGATGTTTGAAATATTCCAAGGCTGATCAAAAGTAAAAATTTAATCTTCATAATGATGAAAAGTCTAAGACGTGACTATTTACTAACCAAACAATTAGAGTGTTTATTTGTTTATACCAGTTTTCTAACTTATCCAAATTTCGAGGTTTCTTAATTATAAAACCTAATCTGCCGCAAAATTTACTATTTCAACATGAAAATTATCTAGTCATAAAAAATCAAAAAATCTATATGAAGCCATTGGGTAGCGAAAATTCATGAATATTAGTGTTTGGTTTTCTTGACCAAGGAGAAGGATATTTTGTTTAAGTTGCTTCGGTTCTAGTGAATTTTATGTACAGGATATTTTGGCAACTCATCATTGTGTTGGTATCAGTTTGCACTGCGTTCTCACAGCAAGCAGATACCGTTCAGGTAGACCTGGTGGATATAGTTATAGGCCGGAATAAGGTGCAGAAAACTGATAAAATAAGATCCACCAGAAAAGTATACTTCTCCGTTTTACCTGCACCTGTAAGCACACCCGGAGGCGGCAGGGCTGTCATTACTTCCGTCAATGCCGCATTTTTTCTCGGTGATCCGGAAAGAACTAATCTATCGAATATCTATTTGATTCCGTTCACTGACTTTGCGGGGCGATATGGTGTCTACCTGCGTCCCAACCTCTGGCTGAATAATAACCAATGGAATTTTATTGGCGACTATCGTATGGCGCGGTTTCCACAATCTACCTGGGGGCTTGGGGGCAGCACAAAAGCAATTGAAGAAACTTTAATTGATACTGACTTCATCCGAATCTATCAGAATGCATTGCGAAAAATTGCTCCCAACTGGTTTGCAGGGGTAGGCTATTCATTGGATTACAATTACAATATTGAAGAGAGTGAATTTGCAATAGAAGGACACCTTGACCGGTATCTGCTTGACAATAATGATCCTGCCGTTTCTTCCGGGGTAACATTCAATCTTGCCTATGATGCCCGATATAATGCCATCAATCCTCCTAAGGGAGCTTACTTTCTGGCCAGTTGGCGGGTTAACACAACTTCGCTGGGCAGCGATCAAAATTATCAAACGCTTTATATTGATGGACGTAAGTATTTTCCATTTGTTTCTGCGCGATCGATACTAGCCATTCGGAGTTATTACTGGACATTGCTTACCGGCAATGCACCCTATCTTCACTTACCAGCTACCAACTGGGCTCCTGCAACGGGTATTGCCAGTCGTGGTTTTCAATCCGGACGATACCGATCTAATGCCATGCTGTATGGAGAAGCAGAACAACGTTATCAGGTTACGCAAAACGGATTGTTTGGTGTGGTTGCATTTATGAATGTAGCCTCCGCATCAGAATTTGAAACACAACATTTTAAAACCTGGAAAGTGGGAGCCGGTTTGGGCATTCGCGCAAAACTCAATAAGTACTCCAATGCAAACCTGGCACTTGATGTTGGTTTCAGTGAAAACTTCTGGAGTGTATGGATCAATCTGGGTGAAATGTTTTAAAACACACGCAGAGAATCAACTTCTTGCCAGTTGTTTTATCATGATTTAAAACGAGGTAATTACACTTTCCCGTCAGTTGCTTCTTTGGCAGAGTTAAGCCAGGCTTGCATTAGTTTATACCCTACCGAAAGGATAATGGCTCCCGTAAATAAGCCAATAAATCCAGAGGTCATAAATCCACCTATGGCACCCAGGAATACCACGAGCATTGGCACGGGGGCACCTTTACCCAGCATGATAGGTTTAAGGATGTTATCACTTACTCCCACAATCAGCATCCAAATGGTGAGTAGCACGGCTGTAGTGGTGGTGCCATGGCTCCAGATATAAATAATTACACCAATGGAAACCGGCAAGATTCCAACCTGAACAATCGCCAATACCAGGCACACTACTATCCATAATCCGGCCAGGGGAATTCCGGCTAAAACAAAACCTATGCCTGCCAGCATAGCCTGTATAAAGGCGACTCCTAAAATTCCCTTCGCAACATTGCGCACCGTAATTTCAGCCAATCCAACCATATCGGCTCCCAACTTACCAGCCAGTTTAATAAACAATGTTTTTGCAAAATCTCCGGATGACTTCGCATACGTCAACAACACACCGCTGGCTATTACAGCTACCGTAAACAACAAAATACCTTTGCCGGTGCTGGCTAATAAATCCAGGAATTTAAGTGCCACTACTTTGGCCTCATCCGTGTGATCGGCAATCAATGCCGTCATATTGGCGGAACCTGACGACCAAAGTTCAAACAGTTTTCTTCCAATCACAGGCCATTCTTTTACATTTTCAGGAGGTGGTGGAATATGGAATTGTCCGGCCCGATATAATTCAGCCAACTCCTTAACTTCCTTTACGGTGGATAATAAAAGCCAGACTGCGGGCACAATCAGTACCAATAGCATAACCACTGTAATGAGTGCAGCAGCCCAACCATTCCGGCCACGTAATCTGGCTGCGATTATTTTTTGTAAAGGATATAACGTTATGGCCAACACGCTTGCCCACACCATCAGCGTGATAAAGGGTTCAATGATTAAAAAGCAGCTGATGAGCAAAAGCGCTAACGCCAATAATTGGAGTGTGTAATGAATTACAGGATTGTGTAGGATGGCTGGTTTATCAGAGGGTTCCGTAGACATAAATTGGACGGGGTTGATTGGTTTTAAGCGTATGTAAATTAAAGTTAAAACATTCCGCATGATTGAAGAATGACTATTGACAGTTTTTCTATAAATCGCATAAATAATTACTCTTCATTATGAAAAAATTAACCTTTGATTTCATTACGCCATTGAACGGGTCCGTTGTTTTGGTGGTCTTCGTGTTAGGCTCCTGCAGTGGAATTAAAATTGAGTCAACACAAACCAAAGGTGTGGATCTGAAAAAATATAAAACCTTTGCATGGGCCAAACCGCATGATCCCGATCACGAATCGCGCAACGATGATAAATTATATTCGAAATTGATACTTGAATTAGCGAACGCTGAACTTCTTAAAAAAGGATTTGTGCTGGATACGTTGCAGCCCGAAGCGATATTTCTTTTTGACACCCGGGTAGACGAACGCGTCTCCTACAGTCAGGGCCCTCCGGTAAACGCTGGTTATTCCGGTTATGCCTATGGCGGGTATGGCTATTACTACACGCCCATTCCCATGTCATCAGGTCATGTAAGTCAACATGCATATGAAGAAGGAATGCTGTATGTAGATATGATTGATGCAAAAACGCGGGTGCCCCTGTGGGGCGGCTGGGCAACAGCAAAACTTACTGCAAAAAGTGATGTAGAGCAAGATATCCGAACTGCCGTGAAATCAATATTTGCACGACTACAGGTAAACCACAAATAGTTGTAGAGGGAGGTAATGGATCGAGGTAATAAAGCAACAAGATGAAACTGATAATTACACTACTTCTTAGCCTACTGATCTTAACTGCGTGTCAAAACAAGGATAATAATCAAGAAAGGAGTTCCGCGGAAACGCGTGTTTTTGCTGCTGAGCGAGAGACTTTTTTTAATAGCTTAAAGAACCCTGAAGAACTAACGAAACTTATACCGGGCCTTACTGGATTTGAGGAATCATTACTCAACGATACGGAGAATTTTTATCGGTACGGAACCAGTGACGTGATGGCGGCTGCCAACCTGGGCATTTACATGGCCGACTTAAACTATTGTATTCTCTTTAATCAAAATGAAGTAGCCGAACACTATGTAAAAGCTGTCTATGAACTAAGTAAAGTTATCCGTATAGAAAAAGGCACGCTTGATTTTCTCATGAGCCGGTATGAAAAAAACACACATTCGGACTCCTTGAGGTGGGTGATCAATCAACTGTTTAATGAATCCACCCTCGGTTTGCAGGGCACGGATCGTGAGCGGTTGGCGGGGCTGGCGATGGCGGGATATCAAATCGAGAATCTACACCTCATCCTTTCAACATTAAATTCTTTTCCGGAAGAAGTAACCCCACAACAACGTCAGTCTCAAGATGCCTTGCTTAGCTACCTCGTTGAACAACAGGGAAAATTTGAAATTCTATACAATTTCATAAAAGCCAATAGCGATCCTTTAGACCCGGATAGAAATCCAAACTATCCATTTTTTGATAATGCGTTGCGCGAACTGATTAGCCTCTTCAATAACCTCGACAAAACAAAACCTCAGACCACAGAACTTGAAAAACAAGTTGATGAGATCCGAAATAAAATAATAGCTATCAATTAAGAATTCGTCTCAAAAGTATTCCGGTCATCGCGGGCATTGACCTGAGATCCCGTTTCTGCGAGACCGTCTCATTTAATTTCTGTGTTGGTATCTTTTTCACTTGCCTTACCTGCACCAATGGGAATTCCCACAGTAAAATACAAAGACCGGTTCGTTACGGAATCGCCTGAGTCATCGATGACAACATCCACCAGACCGTAATAATAACGTACTCCCAGGTTCATACCATTACCCCCCATCAGTCGATATCCAATACCTGTAGTTATTCCAGCATCCAGCCTGTGGAAGGCATCACGGATTTCATTTCGATAGGTCAGTTCATCTCCTTGTACGGTGTTGGAGAAATCATCGAAAGCTTTATAAAGCAAACCGAATTGCGGTCCGGCCTCCACATATATATGATTCTCAAATTTATATTTCAACAATACTGGCACGTGAAAGTAACTCAGCTTTCGTTCGATGGAACCACCTCCAAAAGAAGTGTCAAGGTTCGGGTCACCCAATGAATACACCGGCAACCCAGCTGCACCCACATTTGATTTAACAATCACACCCGTGTGGAGCAGCCAAGATTTTTTCAGTTTGAAATCGAAATAAAATCCGAGGTTAAAGGATGATAGTGCTTTACTCTGGTTCAATCCACCCTGGTTCGAGAGATTCAATCCACCTTCCAACCCAAATTCAAGTTTGTCCGAATTTAATTTGTCACCTAACAGCAGGGAAATCAGTACCTGGCTTTGTGCTGAGTTGTAAATCAGACAAACTAATAAGAGCATTGTAATTCTTGGTACGTTTCTATTCATATTGCCTGAATTGGGGCAGCCAAAAATAATCCATATTTCTCCCTGAAGCAGGTTTGTTGAATGATTTTTTAATGACAATCGTAAGGGTTTTATCTATCCCAGATCAAAATCGTTATTCGTGTGGTTGACAATTACTTTTTTTAGGAAATCAACAACACCCACAAAATCGCTAAAGTAGGTCCTAGCAAACCCATAAGGATTCCTCCTATTCGAAAATCTTTCTGTTCCAGTAAACCACTGCTATAAGCTATGGCATTAGGTGGAGTGGATACGGGAAGGAACATGGCGGTGGAAGCCGATAGAGCAATGATCAGGGCCACTTCTGTTTTAAACCCAACCAGGATAGCCAACCCAAGCGGTATCATCACCGTGCTTGCTGCGGTATTACTCATGATATTCGATACAAACATGGTAAGGAACGCAAAAATAAAAATCAACAACAGGTTGTTAATTTCTATGCTGATCAACTTTTGCGCATAATAATTTAGCAGACCAGAATGCTCAAGCGCTACGCCCAGCGAAAGACCACCGGCAACCAGTAAAAGGGTATCCCAGGGCAAGCTTTGGATATCCTTACCATCCAGAATTCCGAATAGTGTAAGAAAAACGAGAGGCACAGCACATATAGAGGCTACCGTTAATCCATGAACAGAGGTTGTTAACCATAGGGATACGGTCACTACGATAATAGAAAGAACAAGCCTTCGCTGAACGATCATGCTTTGGGAAAAATCAGCATCCTGCTTGTTCAGAAAATCAAGCAAAATAGGAGACTTGTCTTTTATAAAGATATGAATTAGAACCAAACAACTGATTGCAGTGAGCACCAGGGATATGGGAGCCCCATACTTCATCCACTCAATAAATCCAATAGCAATGCCTTCGTGTTCTAATGCTCCCGCAGCAATCGCGTTGGCAGGAGTTCCGATAATAGTACCCATGCCACCGATGGTAGCTGCGATGGGGATACCTAATAACAGTGCTTTCGCAATGCCAGGCTTTTTTTTCATGGAAGTTACTAATGGAGTGACTGCAGCAATTACCATGGCGGTTGTTGCTGTATTTGACATTAACATAGAAGCGATCATAGTGGTGAACATTAGACTCATTAGTAAAATCCTGGGATTGGTTCCAGACATTTTAATGGTAAGCCTGAATAGCGATTCATCGAGTTTTGTTTTAGTCATGGCCGAAGCCAGAAAAAAACCACCCAGCATCAGCCAGATTACACTGCTGGAAAACGTAGTAACATATTTTTCGATGTTTTCAGGATTAGAATTGATGTGCCTGTTGCCCATAGCAAATACGAGATAGGCTATAATAAACAGGCTCACAGCAAAAGGTGGGATTGGCTCAGTTAGCCACAAGCCACTGGCAAAGAATAATAAGAAGAGGACGTACACCTGCGAGTCATTGAACGCAGGCTCCTTGACAAAAAATGTCAGTCCGACAGCGAAAGCAAAGGAAAGTATGAAATACAAAACAGCCTTTCGTTTCTTTTGATCCGCATTGACATTTTTGACTTCCATACGCAATAGAAATTTTACTTCTTATCGCGGTATAATTTTGAAAGCGGAACCGCTGAGATACCATGAAGAAGAATACTCAGCAAAACCGTGAGTGTAATCACCGCATAAATTTGTTCATACCCTTCGCGGCCTAACGCGATGACGACCATTAACAGATAAAGTACGGAGGCAATACCCCGCGGACCAAACCAGCCAATGAATGTAATGGTACCCCAACTGAGTCCCGTGCCCAGTAAACTAATTGCTACCGGCAACATTCGAATAATAGTAAGACTCAATACTGCATAGATCACCGTTGCGGCATCCCAATACGGAAAAGAGAACGGAACCAGGATCATTCCTAACAAAAGGAAAATAAAAAGAATCAACGCCTGACTTTCGGCTTCCCCGAATTCATGGATTCGGGCACGGATAGCTTCCGTTCGTGCACCTAACAACATGCCCGCAAAAAAGGCTGCGATAAATCCATTGCCATGAACCAACTCGGCCAACGAATACGCCAGGATAGCAATGGCAATGGAAGCCAACCGTTGAAAGGTCTTATTCATCCAGCCTCGATTAGACGCCAACTCCACCAGGTAACCTCCCCCCCATCCTACCGCCCCACCAATTAAGGGTCCGTATACAAATTGTTTTAAAACAAATAACCCCCAATAAAAAAATCCTGAATCTCCGGTTGAATCACCCGCCAGAACTGCAATGCATATTAATAAAGGTGGAAAAGCAATCCCGTCATTGAGGCCGCTTTCTACATTGATGGTCTGTCTTATTTTTAATGGTACAAGTTCACTGGTAACCACGGCCAGGCCAAGGGCAGCATCGGTAGGCGAGAGTATAACCGCCATCAAGATCAGTGGCCAAAGTTCAATATCCGGAAATAAGGGAATGGCAGCCAATACACCCAGCAACATCGTGATGGGCAATCCTATAAATAAAAGTCGTATAGGTAACCTTCTGTCTTTGATAAGCGCTTTAAGGTCTAAGGTAGACGCATCAATAAACAAGACAAGGATAAGTGTTAGCTGGGCAATGGGTTCAACAAAGGTGGCGTTGATACCCTCACGCCATTCTTCACCAACATAAAGACTGATGATAATACCCACAATAACAAACACCATGGGGGCTGTAATGATTGAACTCTCAGCTCGTTTAGAAAAAATACCATAGCCGAGAATCAGCAAGGCTGTAAAAACTATAACGGGGTACTCCAACATGAGTTAACTATTTACTGATTTTTAAAATCTTTTACTACTTACCAAGGTACTGCTGATCCGAGAAACAACAATACTCTATTTCATGGATCTGGCGGCACCGGTTTGGCCGGATTCAAAAACATTTTATACTTGAATTGAATCACATTGTCGGTGCCTGTAAAACTTTCGTCAATTTCGTTTCGCGAGTTTTGACGGGTGTAGCCTAATTCAAATCGATGTTTGTAGCTTAATCGATAAGCCACTCCCATTCTGGCCCTTCTACGATTGGCAAAGCGTTCCTCCAGTTGTTGATCAATTACCGTGAACTCTTCATAGTCTGTGAAGACATACCAAAGTTTATCGGTAAAGAGATTGGGTCCGTTAATGCTGTAAAACATTTCAACCCGAAATCGTGCACGATTACTGGATGTCCAGTCACCGGTTTCCAGGTTTTTAAAACTTCGTAGTTGATATCGTAGTACGATGCGGGTATCAAATTTTTTACCTTGCGTAATAAAAAATCGCCCCCCCACCATCGGAGCAATTTCAAATGTATTGACATCCACTTTTTGTTGGGTGTAGGCAATTCCTAATTCACTTAAAAGATCTAACCAGCGAACCAGCGACATTTCAAAGGTAGGACTCATACTAAGACTTCTCCATTTGCTATCAGGATTCAAAAGCGTTGAATAGGAAGTGGTATTCTCCAACAGATATTTATTGCGAAAAGGATAGGAGAGTTGATAGTCAAGCCAAAGCTGTTCATCGCGTTGCGCAAAAGCAGAAAAAGAAGTCAACGATAATAAAGTCATACAAACCAGCCACCGCATCAAACTTCTGATTATCATTTCATCTTACGTTTCTTTACCCTGTTAAAATTATAACAGAATAGGAATTACTCACAATAATGTTAACTGGAGCCGGCTTTGGAAGAAGTGGGTAGCTCCCTTCAAGTTGTATCGATCCAGCACACCATAACCATACGCCAATCCAAAACGCACATCTTTGGAGAGATACCAGTTCACCATGGGCGTGATTCTCCAGAACTTTCCACCTTTCAAATTTCCTGCATCCAGATCGAGTGTTGAAAACCGGATTAATGCTTCCCAGGCTCCGGGCCCTCCTTTGAAAACCGGTTTGTTTACGGGAACAAATCCATAGATAGAAGTGCTGGTATTGTAGGGCCGTGACTCACCCGTGAACATATAACTGGCCACTACTTCGCCTCCATAAAATACAGGATTTTTTGCAGAGGTCGAGTTAAAACGATACACATAATATTCAGAGCCAAACATCCACGGACCTTGGCTATAATAAATTTCATAACCCATGTGGTTGGATTGATTCGTTTGAAATTTTCCGGTAGAAAGAAAAAAGGGAGCTGGATTTGTTTCAGGCCGTGACCGCATTTGAATTTCTCCATTGGCAGGTTCACCATAGCGGAAGTTTAATCCCACGTGAAGTAATTTTTTTTCATCCTGATCATAGATCGGCAAATACCCTATACGCGATATAAATTGCCATTTAAAGGTGGAGAAGGATTGACTCTTGGAGAGCCAGTCCGTAAATATCCCAAGATTCCAGAACACACGTTTCTTCGGCAGATAAGCCATCCACTTCACACCATCCGCCAGAATAGGAATCACGTCAAGTGCCATTTGCCGCTCCATGGTCCAGCCGGCATATCCATTCATGACTTTATTCAATGAGAATCCCTCTTTAGTGCGGCCGATAAAAATATTTCCCCAGAGTTCAGGCACGTTAACCATCAGGCCGGTCTCGCGTACCAGCCATTCTTTAGTGTCCCCATTATACATAAAGCCTGCCTTCCAGGAAACAATACGTTTAGTCTTGAGTTGTCCGCTAACCACGATGCGAAAGTCGCGCACATCAAAGGCAGGCTCAAGCACCTGGTCTAACGAATCCATTTGTTGTTTAGCAGCTTGATTCTGTGAGTACCCAGCGAACTCGTACAAAAAACCTCCCCCTATTTTTAAAGTAGAATATTTTCCTGGGAATAATCGCCAGCGCTTATCACGCCATTTTTCATGTAGCACAGTATCAGACTTTACCACCTCCAGCATTTCTCCCTCAGTTCCGTCAGGAATTGTTTGCTGACCATGGACCTGATTGGCTACTATGAATATAATTGCCAATAGCAATCCAACCTTTAGTAATACTGGGGAAAGGCTACCCAAGATATCATTACCACTTTCCGGAATTCTATTTTTTATTTTTCCGGTCATCATGCGGTCTATTTAGTTCACTTGAAAAAATAGCCGGAAGCAAATACTGTGACTACTTACTTTCGGCCATTTCATTTACAAAATCTTTAACAATTAGAAGATACCCAGTGGCGATATAAAGCCCACCGTAAATCTTCCGGTGGTATAATCAACTGCTCCGAGGCTGCTCTTGGCATAATCCGAGTAATCATATCTTCTGCCTACCCAGTTGGCAAAAAATTTCATATTCAGATCACTCCAGGGGTAATATTCAACAGCAGGAATAAATCCCCAGGCATTGCGGATGTGTTCTTCACCGGTAGTATTATTAGGATCATTAAAACTGTTTTTCCAGTTCGCAATGTCCAGCATGGCTACCATGGTAAGATGTACTTTATCACTTACCTTGTATCGAAGATTGACCCAGTGGCCAATGTATAGTGTATTTGCCACCGAATATGCAAAAAGATTATCTGGAATCGTTTCACTAACAATAGTCGTTCTGTCCAGTTGTTCATCACTCCACTTGAAATCATAGATGAATCTGAACTTGCCAAAATTAAACTCATTACCCAACGCGATATAATTCATATTAGCACCATTGCCATTCACATCCTGGGCTTCATTGAAAAGTGAGTATGACCAGATGGTTTTAACTTTTCCATCAAACAGACTTCCACGCCAGTTTGATACAAAAGCTAAAGGCGCTTTGGATTCTGTAAAATTGGGTTGAGATCCATACAATTCATTAAACGACTTTGTTCTGGAATCCAGAATTTGAAAGGTCCATTGATTTCGATTACTGGGTGTGTACGTAAAGCCTACCCCGGTAAGAAAGTTATCTGCATACTCCACGATATCGGAATACTCATAAATATCAATAGGATTCCAGTCAAATTCCCAGGCACCCCAGTCGGCACACATCTTACCGGCCGTAATACTGAACTGCTTACTTACATCAAAGCGTACAAAGGCCAAATCCACGGAGCGGCTGATGTTATCAATGGATTCAGAAGTTTGTGCCCTCGTGTACCGATCGCGAAAACGGAAGTAAACTTTTTCATGAACCTGTCCACGTATCTCCAAACGAAATTGTTCATTTCTAAATCGCGACTGAGTATATTCACCATCTACAAACTCGTTCCTAAAAGCGAAGTTCATATTCGCAATCATGCTTACATTTTTAAGCAATCCTTGCTTCACCTCAGGAATCAGTGTTTTGTAAAAGGTAGTGTCACCCATTTGTCGTTCCTGTTTCTGTGCCCACAACACGGAAGGCAACACAAGAAACAACAGCATCCATTTTATACTTTTTAATGATTTCATACCATTTCATTTTTTTCCTACTTCTGCCCCGTTAATGCTGCAGGGTCCAATAACTTCGTAATCTGGTCTTCCGTTAGCAGTTTTTTCTCACGGATCAATTCAAGTATTCCCTTACCGCTTTCAAGTGCTTCTTTCGCCAGCTCGGTAGTTTTTTCATACCCCAGAACAGGATTAAGAGCTGTTACAATTCCAATCGTAGTTTCCAGATAATGTTTTAAAACTTCTTCGTTGGCAGTAATTCCATCGATACAGTTTTTACGGAACAAAGGCATCACCTTAAAGAAAAGCGCTTGTGATTCCATGATGGATGTAGCCACCACAGGTTCATAGGCATTGAGTTGCAAGAGTCCGTCACGTGATGCGATACCGACCGTTGCATCATTGCCCATCACTTTGTAACACACCTGGTTCATCACTTCGGGCATAACAGGGTTTACTTTTCCCGGCATGATGGAAGAACCGGGTTGTAGGGCTGGTAAATTGATTTCGAAAATACCATTGCGCGGTCCGGAGGTAAGGAAAATTAAATCGCTGCTGATTTTGGATAAAGTAACCGCCAGGTTTTTATACGCGGATGAGAACATAACAAAACCCTGCATGCTGCTGGTGGCAGCTATCAGATCTTTGGGCCCCACGATGGGCTTGCCGGTAATTTTTGCCAGTTGTGCTACACATTTTTCAGCATAACCAGGGCTTGCTGTTAAGCCCGTACCAATGGCAGTAGCACCCATGTTCACTTCATATAAATAAGATTCAGATTTACGAAGTGCTTCAATGGCTGCATCGATCTGAGATCCAAAGGCATGAAACTCCTGACCTAACGTCATGGGCACTGCATCTTGTCCTTCGGTACGGCCCATCTTTACCAGGTTTTTAAACTCTTCTCCTTTTTTATGAAAAGCTTGTGCGAGTAACTCCGCTTCTTTTACCACTTTATCATTGTGTAATAACAAGGCAATATGAATGGCGGTAGGGTATACATCATTCGTTGACTGGCCCATATTCAAATCATCATGAGGTTCGATGAATTGATATTCGCCTTTTTTCTTGCCCATCATCTCCAGCGCAATGTTTGCCAATACTTCGTTGGCATTCATATTAGCCGATGTTCCGGCACCACCCTGATACAAGTCCGTTAAAAACTGATCATGATATTTTCCATCGATCACTGCCTGGCAGGCTTTCTCAATAGCCGCCATTCTTTCGGGCTTCATTCTTCCTACTTCTGTGTTGGCGCGGGCAGCTGCCAGCTTTACGATAGCGTATGCTTTTACATAGTCAGGATAGAAATTTGTCTTAACACCGCTGATCGGAAAATTTTCCAGTGCCCGGAGTGTTTGTACACCATAATAGGCATCATAAGGAATTTGTTTTTCACCCAGCAAGTCTTTTTCTGTGCGGAATTTTGGCTCTTGAACCGTAGCGGTCTTTTTTTGTGCCTGTACATACTGAAAGCTAAGGAGCATCAGTATCAGCAAAAATTGAATTGAATATATCTTCTTCATATTGGTTTACTTTTTTGTTTGAATTACGCCCGGATAATGAATCCGGACGTAATTGAATTCAGTACTTCCATCAGTAGTTAATAGGTGAAGAAAATTTCCTGAAGTTGTTTTTTATCTTTTGTTCTGGTCAGTGCAAGCATTAATAGTACTCTGGCTTTCTGAGCAGTAAGGTCATCAGAAACGATGGTGCCCAATTCGTCATCATTGATTTCATCATGAAGTACTACTCGGCCGGATGGAGCACGGCTGGCACGGCAAACAATAATACCCGCCTTCACAGCACGTTTCACTGCTTCCATATACGCTTTGTTGAAGTTTCCATTTCCCACACCGGCAATGACGATACCATCTACTTTTTTGCTAATCAGAAAATCAATCTGATCCGCAGGTGCATCGGCATACATGTACACAATATCCACGCGGGGTAATTTTGTGTCGGCTTTCAACACGATTGGCTTCGGAGGATTTACTTCACGAACAGCGGATGAATAATATTCTACTCGGCCATCATAAGCCTGGCCAACGGGGCCTGTGTTAGGAGACCCGAACGCATCTGTTTTGGTAGTACTCATCTTCATGACTTCACGCGCATCGTAAATACCTTCGTTGAAGCTCACTAATACGCCTCTACCTTTGGTTTGAGGATGAATGGCTACCGTAATGGCATCATACAAATTTTTTGGGCCGTCCGCACTGATAGCCGTTGCAGGACGCATTGAGCCCGTAAGCACAACGGGTTTGTCGGAAGGAATAACCAAATCAAGAAAGTAAGCGGTTTCTTCCTGGGTGTCTGTACCGTGTGTTACAACAATGGCATCCGCTTCGTTTTTCGCAAAAATTTCATTGGCACGAATGGCCAGTTTTTTCCAGATGTCAACCGTCATATCCTGGCTGCCCACCGATGCAATTTGTTCACCGGTAATGCTTGCAATTTTCTTTACGGAAGGTATAGTACCGATCAGATCGTCAATAGGAATTTTTCCAGCTGTGTAGCCGGCCCGGTCTGCGGAAGCTCCTGCTCCGGCAATGGTACCTCCTGTTGCCAGAATAATTACCCGTGGTAATTTTTCCTGAGTCTGAGCCTGAACTTGTATTGTCAGGATCAGAACTACTAAAATTGAAATAAGCCTTTTCATAATTGTCATAGTTTAATTTGTTGTAATTCTATGCTTATAGTTAAAGTAAAATTGATTGAAGAAGTAAACCGGCCAATACCGAAACTGTAGTAGTGACCAGACCCGGTAGCATAAAACTGTGGTTCAAAACATATTTACCAATACGCGTTGTGCCCGTGCGATCAAATTGGATAGCTGTTAGTAAAGTCGGATAGCCCGGAATAAAAAAGTGTCCGTTACATGCCGGGAAAATTCCAATCAGGTAAGCTGGCGAAATACCCAATGACAATCCCAATGGCATCAAGGCTTTGGCGGTGGAGGCCTGGCTATAAAGTAACATACTCAATAGGAAGAGTGCTATTGCAAATGACCAGGGATACGATGAAACAAGGTCGCCCAATGTTTTTTGAATTACTTCAAAGTTGTTGTTCATAAACGTGCTACTCATCCATACCACACCAAATACTGCAATGGTAGCCTGACCGCCTGAAATGAATAAACTTGCTTTCGTGACTTTGGCCGCTGTTGTATTAGCCAGTAACACAATAAAACCCGTGGCAGCCAGCATGATCATCATGATCATCGAAGGCATCAACACATGACCCGCTTCATTGACGGCAAAGCCAGGAGAAAAACCGGGTTTGTTTCCAAACTCAGGCAACATCTGTGGAAAGGAACCCAACACCACTACGGCCACAACAGCCAATCCAAAAATGATGACCGACTTGATAGCACCGGGTGCCAAAACAAATTCTTCCTTCTTACCGGTTCCTTCCAGGTTGGCAGCAAAGGTGGGATCCTTCATGCGTTCCTGAAATTCCGGATCTTCGCTTAACTCTTGTCCGCGCTTCCAAACGAATAAGATTCCGGCAATTACGCCAATGAAAGTGGAAGGAATTGCAACCAATAAAATATCAGCAAGCCGTATACCCGTTGCACCCAATACAGTAAGCAACGCTGCTGCAGCAGCTGAAACAGGGCTGGCGGTAATGGCCATGTGCGCAGCCGTTACGCTCATGCTCATGGCACGCTCAGGGCGAATGCGGTTTTTAATGGCCACCTCCGCGATGATGGGCATGATAGAATAAGAGATGTGAGCCGTGCCCGCAAACAAGACAAAGAAGTAGGTAATCAGTGGACCCAAGAAAGTAATCTGCTTCGGATTACTACGCAAAATTTTTCCGGCCACTTGCACCAGGTAGTCCATGCCACCGGCTGCCTGTAATGCTGCTGCCGCGGTGACTACACTTAAAATGATTAGCATAACTTCCAATGGAGGATCAGCGGGTTGTAAACCAAACCCAAACATGAGGATCAGTAACCCAATCATGCCCATTACACCCAAACCAATGCCTGACATACGGGCACCCATGAAGATGCAGATGAGCAAAACAGCAAGTTGAATGAATATCATACCCTAAGCATCAAAGTAGTTGAGTTCAAATAATTGCAGATCAGATTTTTTGCCGGTCATAGTTTGCTCGTATTTTCCCAGGGTCTTAAATGCGCCCATGAGTAATTCAAACTCATGACTGTTTTTAAAGGCAATGAGCGAGTCCTCTGTTTTCCATACTGAATAAAAATGATAGAGGCCCGGATTGATTACGTCAAGCGCCAGATTACGCCCAAGACAAGCATTCGAAAGTTGATTGAAAATGAACTGTACCGTCTGCTGAAATTCCTGCTGTTTGGTCTTGCTAATTAAGCCTGAGATTTTAAGAAAGTATAGTGTGCCTTTGTCCATGGTGATAGCATTAGGTTGGAAAAAAGAATCACCAACGCACTTACCAAGGAGTATACCAGAGTTATCTTTTATTCAAACTATTTGTAATGAGCTAATTCACAAATGGTTGATTTTTGTTTACCTACTCTGGGTATTCATTAAAAATAGATGATTTATTTTATCTCGGGAGTTGTCACGATATTTCGTGATGCACATTAAGATAATAATGAGTGACTAGTCAAAATAGACTCACGCGTCTATAAATAAATTGTGTTCCTATTCGTGATATGTTGATTAGTGATTGAATCGGTTTCGTTTCGAATGAACTTTACCGTTCAATTTATTACTTAGGCAATATGATTTTTATCAGGAACGCAACGCTTATTAGATTAATGGAAGGAATGATTAAAAACATCTATTATGGATCGGCAGATACCGATGGAATTAATCCGGCTATGAATTTTTGACTCCTTCAAAATCGTACGATCAAATAATTTCTTTAATCCTGCTTTAACGGAAATGAAAATTTATGAAATATCCTTAACAGGTCTACTGATCCCCAGTTTCTTCATTTTAGACCTCAATGTATTGGGATGCATATCCAGTTTTTCGGCAGCACCATTTTCTCCATTTATTCGCCAGTGACAAGCCTCCATGATTTTTACAATATGTTGTTTCTCAATTTGCTCCAACGTACTTTCAGCAACTGTATTTTCTGACTCATTCGCCTCGCTCAAAATCCATGATAGTTTTAAGGTATTCCCTTCACTGGCAATTACCGATCGTTCTATTACATTTTTTAATTCGCGCACATTGCCCGGCCACGAATACTCAATAAGTCGCTGCATATCAGCTTTTGAAATCTGTTCCAGTTGCCTGTTATACTTTTTTGCTTCGAGGTTTATAAAATGATTAATCAGCAATGGTAAATCTTCCTTTCGCTTTCGCAACGGAGGTATGGTGATCGGAAATACATTGAGTCGATAGAATAGGTCATCGCGGAAATTACCTTGTTGCACCTCGTGTTGTAATTCGCGATTGGTGGCTGCAATGATGCGCACGTCAACTTTTATTGTTTTTTGACCTCCCACCCGTTCAAACTCACCATTCTGCAAAACGCGCAAAAGTTTGGGTTGCATCGCTAATGGTAACTCTCCTATTTCATCCAGGAAAATGGTTCCACCATCCGCCAACTCAAATCTTCCTTTGCGGGATTGGATAGCCGAGGTAAATGCTCCTTTTTCATGGCCAAACAATTCGTCTTCGATCAACTCTTTGGGTAATGCACCACAGTTTACTTTTATGATAGGAGCGTTGTTGCGCGAACTGTTTTTATGGATGAGATCGGCAATTAACTCTTTACCAACACCTGTCTCGCCTTCGAGCAAAACGGGGGCATTGGTTTTAGCTACTTGCCTGGCTTTTTCCATAGCATAACGGATGACATCACTATTGCCGATAATTTCCAATGACTGTTCGCCTGCGTTATCATTGGTAAATACGATCTTTTCTTTTTCCAATTCGAGCTTGAGTTGATTAACCAGTTTATTTGCATTTTCTTCACTGGTAGTATTGATACCCACGCAAATCATCCCATTCACAATGCCATCGTCCGTGTAGGTACGAAATTGGGTCCAGGTGAGTGTTAATGTATCCCGTTTTTTTGTTTGAATGGTTCTCACGAAATGAGGAACGTCTTGTAGATTATTAACCGATTCAACAAATAATTTTTTCCTCCTGTCAACTTCATTCCCTAAAAAAGCAGCATCAAACCAATTATGCCCTTTTAATTCCCCGAGGGTAGAATAGCCCATCAACGTAATGCCATAGTTGTTGATGTATTCTATGTTCCCCTCCCTGTCAACTTCCATAACAAAAACAGGAGCATTCTGCATCATCATTTGCCAACGCTTATCGCTTATTCTGAGCAGTTTTTCAAGTCGATATTTTTCGAAAACATCGGCCACTACGCGCAAGCCCATGATTAGCATAAAAGCAATAGAATGAAAATGCATAGGGTAAAACAACTTCATACTTATTACACCCTCCATGATACTAAATTGATTAATGGCGGTGAAGAGAAATAAGATACCGTAGACAATCATTGAAACTAAAAGCCAACGGGCCCGCACCTTATCCTCTTTCTTGTATTGCCAGATGGCAGCTACAAATCCATAAATCATAATAACCCCAAAAATTCCTACTGAAACAATCGACCAGAGTGGTTTAGGTCTATCTACTGTTGTAAGGAACATCATGACATAACCTACAACAACCACAAAGACTATAAAGTAAATCGGCTGCCTATATTTAAAGCCTGTATAAGAGGCAATGAACCAAGGGATTAATGCATAGTAGGAATAATTAAAGATTCTCTTAATCAGAATCGAAGCGGGGTATGGTGGTTGGTCATGAAGAATAAAACCTATTGGTGGAATCAGAAAAAATATAGCCAGACAAATGCCCATAATTCCAAAAATCAGGTCGGGCTGGCTATGTTTCCGTACACCAATAAACAAGCTGATAGTACCCATTGCCAGAGAAACCCCTGTTGTAATGAGTGCTAACGCGGTGTAAAATTCTTCCATTTGAATTGTATTAAAAATAGCAAAAGTTCTATACGAAAACCACACAATTTCTTTCTAAAACTGCCAATTATTATACTCAATGTCATCGTCAATTCTCATGTTTAAAATGTCCTGCGTAATTCTAACTTAAGCTATCCCCAATCAATGATGGCAACGGTTGATAATCTCAAAAAAGTTGCTGGAAAGTTTCCGGATGAATAACACCAGAAGGGGGAATCAAAACCTGAAAATGCGCGAAGAATTATCTGAACAAATGATAGAACCTTAGCGGTTTCTCAAATCAATTGCAGCTCCCTATTATTCTCATCTGTACCATCATAAAGAACTGATTCAATGGAAGACTAACTACGCCATATTGGCAAAACAAAGCTGTTGCATTTATCCTGCTTCAACAATGACCTCTGTGATTTATCAAACCGATCAGAAACCAAAAGATAGTGTGCCCAAAAAAAACGGATCGTCAAAGGCCAAATTATACAGGTAGGCGGTGAATTGCCATTTTTTTAATTCTGCTCCGATTAATAGCCCTCGCTGAATATCCAAATCGGTCTGATATAACCGGGTTCGCTGCCCGCTGATTCCAAACCACAGCCAATCATTTGGTGAGTAAGTAATGTCGGACCACATGTAGTAAAAGTTATTTTCATTGGATTCAACTTCAAAGAGATATTCTGATTCGGCATACCATTCAAAGCCCTTGTACGTGATGGTAAACTCCAAGCCTGGAGCAATGCCATTCGATAAACCAACTACTCCACCCAACATTGGGGTGATGGTATATTCTACTTTCTTTCCACCCATAAAATTATATCCGGCCCAGGCCGAAAACGTTTCTCGATCTTCATAGTTATAGCGAGCCTCTACATGAAGCTTGTGTTTGTCTGCCTTAAAGACAGGAAGCACAAAAAAATCATCGGGTATGAAATAGAAGTTTGCATCCGCACTGAAGTTCCATTTCTTCTCAGTTAATATGGGCGAGTCTTGAGCATATGAAAAAATGCAGAAGAACAACATCATGGAAAATATTAGAAAGATCTTTTTCATTTTTTTTAAACTTACTACTTACTTATCCTCCCAATGCCATCGTCAATGCAACCAGGGCAACTCCGATTAAAGTATACACAATCGCGGTGATGCCCGGCCGGAACCCTGCATACCTCGCCAATAAAAATCCTCCAATAAACAAAAGCAATAAGGCTACACCGTTCGATGCACGCATGGCCACTTCCAGATTATCAAAAATGCCAAAAGGAATTGCTACCGGAAAGGTGCAGAGGAACACGAGCATAAAAATCTGCACGCCTGCCAATACATCCGTTCCGGTAATCACCTGTTTCTTTGATGGAACCGGAAGATTTTTCAATCGGATACTCAACTCACTCAGTTCCTGATCACTCATTAGGCCTGCAATCCCAGGTTGAATTTCGTCTTTTAGGATTTGACCAGACTCTGCCGGGTTTTCAGACATGTGTATCTTATTAATTATGGTGATGGCATGGCCTCGTTCTATGGCAACATTCATCAGGTACATGATGGCATCAACCAGCCCCCATGCCACATTACAGCCTAAGGCAGCCCATAACAATTCACGTACATCTTCGCGGGCATCGGTGCTGGCGCTGATGGCACCCGTAAAGGTTAGCACCATAATTAATCCAAAAAGTACTTCTGCAATCCGGTCAACAGGATTCAGTACGCCTGCTTCTTTTACCTTCGATTTCCAGTAATTATCGTCCGGTTTCATGCTGTGGGTATAAAATATAACATCATGCCCATAATCAGGTAGACCATGATTAGTTGAACTCCCTTATACCAATTGGATCGTCCGTCACCGGCAACCATCGCTGCTAAAATTACCGTGAGGAACATGGCAACAATCAAGGGACGTGCAAAAGTAAGGTTCATTTGATGGGGTCCAACAAACAAACTCATGATCACCAGTACAGGTGCAACGAAAAGTGCAATCTGAATAGAACTTCCTAAGGCAATACCAATGCTGAGGTCCATTTTATTTTTGGCAGCCATCGATACAGCCGAAATACTTTCGGCAGCACCGCCAACAACCGCAAGAAAGATGACCCCGATGAAAACACTTGACATACCCAGTACTTTTCCGGTTTCTTCTGCAGCACCCACCAGTACTTCACTCATGAAGGCCGCCAGTACCGAGGCACCCAACAAAGTAACCACCGCCCGGGTGAGTGACCATTTCTCTTCGTGTTCTTCTTCTTGCTTACTGCCTTCGCTCTTGAAAAAATCAGCATGGGTTTTAATCATGAAGAAGAGATATAACACATATCCAATCAGCAGCACGATGGCCAGGTACAGATTTAATGTATTTTCATTATCTACCGCTGCTTTATCGACTGTAAGTAGGTGAAAGCCACTGGGTATGGTAAGGCTAATCACCGCTATCATCATCATTGAGCTATATACCCGAATACTTGTGACGTTGTAATCCTGGTTATGAAATTTGATTCCTCCCACCAGAAATGATGCACCAGTCGCCAGCAACAGATTGGCCAGAATGGCTCCGGCCAGCGATGCAAGTACCATTCCGTGCAATCCAGCCTTCAGTGCTACTACAGCTATGATCAATTCCGGCAGGTTGCCAAAAGTGGCGTTCAGTAAACCGCCCACGGCATCACCCGTATAGCCGGCTAGTTGTTCTGTAGAGGAACCAATCAAATGTGCGATGGGTATAATAGAAAGCGCTGCGGAAAAAAATATCAGCGGTGCCGAAGCATCCATCTTCTCCAGAATGATGGATATCGGAATGAATATAAACAAATAATGAATTCCTGGTTTTAAAATCTTTTTCATAGATGAGGGTTAAGTATTTAAAGGCGTAAAGGGTTTGATGTCAACATTACCCTCCTTAATAATGACAGTGGAACTTTGCGGCACCTCTTTCCATAATTTTTGAAACTTACCTATAGGTTCAGAGACAAGGCATCGGGCATTGGCTTCCAGTCTACCCTTGACTAAGGGATTAACGCTTACTAACTCTTCAACATCCGGACTATAGTATAAACTGGGTCCATCACCATCGCTGCCGTAGCGAAAGCCCCACAGCGTGTTACCATCCGAGATACCCAGCGTCATCCAGACAGATTCAGCAACGCCATGTTTTCTGGCAACCTTTTCAACGAAGCCAGTCATTTTAGCAATCGCTAAAGGCACATCTTTTTCCAATCCAAAAGTTAACGCTAGGTGAAACATTAGCTCCGAATCTGTTGATCCCAGAATATTTTCAAAATATTCATCGGCCACAGCCGAGAGCAATTCTTTTCTGAACCTCTGGAGTTCTTCAATTTGACCATTATGTAAAAACAACCAGTTCTTGTATCGGAAGGGATGACAATTGGTTTCCTGAATGGTGGCCAGAGAAGTGGCTCGAACGTGCGCCATGAATAACGGTGACTCAATATTCAAGGCAAGATCACGTAGATTGAAATCATTCCATGCTGGCCGGATGCTGTGAAACAAACCCGGTTGATCTCCTTTACCATACCAGCCCACACCAAATCCATCGCCATTCGTTGGTGTTTCTTTAGACCGTGAACTTAAGCTCTGATCAATCAGGTTATCCTTCGGTTCAAAAAGTAAATCATGCAACCGAATTGATCCTCCGGTGTATGCTATCCAGCGACACATGATAAAAACGTAAAGGTTATAGTTAAGTCTGCATCAGGCATCTGACCGCTTGGAGTGGTCTGACGACTAACTCTCGTTCTAAAGTACCTTTAAAGAAATGATCTCGAAATGACATCTGTCATATAAAGAAAAACTTCATTCATTATTTTCTTGAGTGTTCAATTTGCAGCGATACGAGCTTGGCAATAAAAATCGCTGGAACCAGCTGCCCCATAAGTCCTTCCATCATAACGAGTATACGCGCCCCTGCATTAACGGCAATGATATCCCCATACCCAATTGTGGTGAGAGTAACAAAACTGAAATAAGACAAATGCTTTAATGCCTCATCGCGCTGAATCAACTCCCCACCGTGCAGAAATGCGGCAGGATCAATAATATAAATCGTCAGGTAAATAGAAGCCCATAAATGCCCTAAAAGAATATACGTAGCCACTCCGCCAAAGATTTTATTTACCGTAATCGCTCCGGCTACAAAAATCTGATTGACCACCAAAACAATAATAAAAATCATGTACCCGGTAGCTGTTATTGTATACAATAACATTAGCCAGGGCTTCTCTGCCTGGATTATGGCAATAGCAATCAGCAACAATAAAGAAGCGATACCGTAACCAATTGCTTTGCCGGAACGCGATAATGCCGATGACTTAATTACAATAAGGGTGAATAGAAAGAAACCAAACCGTGCGATAAACTTGCTTTCCCAGATAATACCCTCTGTAAGTTGGGAAGTGATTAAGGTGAGCACTGTGATCAACAACATCCAGATAAATCCAGTATCATTTTTCCAGAGGTTGTTCAGTGGCTTTATGGCCTTAACAGTTAGAGTAGTAGAAAAATTCTCTGAAGATTGGCACAAGAATAATCTTCAGTTACCGGAAATAAATATACAACCTCGCGATGTAAAAGACAGTGCAACAGAATTGGACGTCATCGTTCAAAAATGTAATCAAGAAGGAACCTATTGAAATTTTTTTTGGTGGAGATTTTTTTGATTTGCGTTATAGTTGTTAATTTTTTTTTAGATGTTACCGATGAACAGTTCGGCAAAGGGTTGCTGACTTGAGGGGATTAGTAGCCATGTTGACCTACTCTGCTCATCCCCCAATCAAATCAAATCAGGTTATATGGAACACGCAATTGAGATAGAGACTGAAGTAGAAGTTGCGCACAGCTAAAAAAAGAAAGCCCCGATAATTCGGGGCCTTCAACATTGTTAACCAGCAAATATTAATTTTTGACCAATGTGGAAGGCGAAGGAGCCTTCTTGTTAGCCTTTGGTTTATCCTCAACAAATTTATAGAAAAACAGTCTCACGGTTTCGCCATCAGCCAGGGAGACTTCTGCACTCATCCCATTATGGATCTCGAGCAGAGCGCTAGCCTTTATATTTCCAGCTTCATCAACATAATTTGAACTTATTCTTTTATCCCACTCCTGAAACGTACCGTCCACTTTCTGCACCTGCGGTCTTCCGCTTATTTTTCCATCAATTACATCAACTTTTCCCAGATAGCATTCTGAGTAATCACCATGGCGAAAAGAGATAATGACATCATGAATACCTGTTGGAATTGGCTTTGCGCCCCTATCTTTAAATAAAGCATACCATTCGTTAAAACAGTCTTTGGAGGCTACCGGTTTTGCTTGCGTGCTTTGTGCAAACGCCCCAAATGATAAAACACTAAATAGAATAGCTAAAATTGGTTTCATAGATTTAATTATTAATACAATGTTAAAATAAGCCAATTTTCTCCTCGTATCAAAACTCAATTTTTGAGTCCCGACTATCTGCCATTCGCTATCTGGTACAAGATTCTCGCCTGGACTCCAGCGTCTACATCAGTGAAACCAGGCGATGACAAAAGTCATTCTTATTTTAGGAATCATGCTTACCGCACCTGTTCATTATTCTTATATATTTGGTTACTGATTTATGGTAAGACCATGGAGTCTGCATAAAAAATTAACCCGTTAACCCCTATGAAATTTTTCCTAACGACCGTTAAACTACAGACATTAATCCTGCTTGGTGGGTTGGTACTGACAGCATGCAGCAAAAAAACAGAAACAGTCATCTTGCCAGCCGTCAAAGTAAACGTGGTGACAGCCATTCAAAACGATGTACCCCTTTATGAAGATTTTGTTGCCCAGGTATATGGTGAATCGGATGTTGAAATCCGTTCGCGTGTGGAAGGGTGGGTTACTGCTGTTCATTTTAAAGAAGGCTCTGCCGTTAAAAAAGGTGACCTGCTTTACACCATTGATGACATTCAATATAAAACCCGGGTTGACCGGGAAGCGAGTGAACTGGCCAGTGCGAAAACAGAAATGGTGCGTGCGCAGAATGAATTGAGCCGCGTAAAGCCATTGGCAGAAATGAATGCCTTAAGCAAACAGGATCTGGATAACTCTACGGCTTCCTACGAAGCTGCAGCAGCGAAAGTAAGCGCTGCCGAAGCCTCTTTGCAAAATGCTAAAATTGAATATGGCTACACCCGGGTATATGCTCCCTTTAATGGTGTAGTAGGTATCACCAATGTGCGTGTGGGTGATTATGCGAGCCGGGCCGGGGCAACTTCCGTGCTCACTACCATTTCCAGCATCAATGGGGTGCGAGTTCGGTTTCAGATTAGCGAACGTGAATACCTGCGCATTGCTCAAATGACACAAGAAGAATTATCATCAGCAAAGAAAAATGTGCAACTTATTCTGGCCGATGGATCACTGTATTCAGAAAAAGGTGAAGTCAATTTTGCCGATCGTCAAATCGATCCTAAAACCGGAACCTTAACGATTGAAGCCCTATTCCCCAATCCGAAAGGATTGCTTCGCCCAGGGTTGTTTGTAAAAACAAGAGTGCTGTTAAGCACAATCCCCAATGCGGTTATGGTGCCACAACGTGCCGTGTTTCAATTACAAAGTTTGTCACAGGTATTTACAGTAACAGACTCCAGCACCTTGAAAGTGACTATCGTGGAAGCAGGACAAAAAATAGGTGACGCCTGGGTGATTACCAAAGGATTGAAGGCAGGCGAAAAAGTGGCGGTGATCGGAACGGCATCCCTTACACCCAATTCAAAAATTGAAGTGGTGGAAATGAAGTGGCCGGACGATGCTCAACAAAACAAGTAAGACTATTTAACCTCCTGAATATTTTATGAGCGAATTTTTTATCCGAAGGCCGATTGTAGCGATGGTGATTTCCATCCTGATGGTCATCATGGGGTTAATCACGTTGCGGAGTATTCCCATTTCCAAGTATCCTGAAATCACTCCACCCATGGTGCAAGTGACTACTTTATTTAATGGTGCCAATGCGGTAAACGTAGAACAGGCGGTAGCCACACCCATCGAACAACAGGTAAATGGTGTGGAACAAATGTTGTACATGAAATCCATCAACGCAGCCGATGGATCGCTAACGTTACAAGTATCTTTTGAAGTCGGCACGGATCTGGACAACGCAAACATGCTTACTCAAAACCGGGTGTCACAGGCAAGTGCGAAGATGCCTAATGAAGTAAAAGCTTTTGGTGTGACCACGAAAAAATCGTTGGTGTTTCCCTTGATGCTTGTTTCCCTATCATCTCCGAATTCAACCTACGATGGATTATTCCTGAACAATTACGCCAACATCAATATTGTTGATCAGCTCAAGCGATTGAAAGGGGTAGGTGATGTCATCCTTTTTGGTGGTGCTGATTATTCGATGCGGGTATGGTTAAAACCCGATCAACTTACCAAACTGAATCTGACGGTAACGGATGTGATGAATGCGGTGAAAAAACAAAATGCCATTTCACCAGGAGGAAAATTCGGTGCGCCTCCCACTCCCCAGGGAGTTGAGTATACCTATAGCGTGTTGTTACAGGAACGATTAGTTACCGAGGAGGAATTTGGAAACATCATTGTGAAATCCGATGAGAAAGGTTCTATCATTCGACTGAAAGATATCGCCCGACTGGAATTGGGAATGGAAAATTATAACTCATTCAGTCGTCTCAATAGTAAAGCCGCCAGTACCGTTGTGGTTTACCAGATGCCGGGTTCCAATGCGTTGGATGTTGCTGCCAGTGTGGAGACCACGATGACCGAATTAAATTCCCGGTTCCCGGAAGATCTTAAATATGATATTTCCCTGAATACCACGAGAGCGGTGTCAGTAGGTATTGAAGAGATTATCCATACCCTCTTTGAGGCAGTTGCCCTCGTTATTCTGGTTGTGTTTTTGTTTTTGCAAGACTGGAGGGCTACCCTTATTCCATTGTTAACCGTTCCTGTTTCCCTGATCGGAACGTTTATCATTTTCCCTTTGCTGGGTTTCTCAGTAAACGTTTTATCGTTGTTGGGTTTAGTGCTTGCCATTGGTCTGGTGGTCGATGATGCGATCGTGGTGGTGGAAGCGGTAATGCACAACATTGAACACGGTATGAACCCAAAGGAGGCTACTCAGAAAGCCATGAAGGAAGTGGGCGGACCGGTAGTTGCCATTGCGCTCATTCTGGCTGCGGTGTTTGTACCTGTAGCGTTTGCCGGAGGTATCACCGGAAGATTATATCAGCAGTTTGCCATCACCATCGCCATTTCAGTTTTGTTCTCTGCATTCAATGCGTTAACACTGAGCCCGGCATTAAGTGCGATCCTGTTAAAGCCAAAGAAAAAGTCAACCGGATGGTTGCAGCGATTCTTCGATGCCTTCAACCGCATGTTTGATAAATTCACATTAGGGTATACCGGAGTGGCTGGGATTGTCGCAAAGAAATCAATACGCTCTATCATCATCATTGGTGTTGTTCTGGGGGTGACCGGAATCTTAGGTAAAAACATACCAGGCGGTTTCGTCCCGGAAGAAGATGAAGGATATTACCTGGTAAACATTCAACTTCCGGATGCTTCGTCAATGGAGCGCACCGATGAAGTGGCTAAAAAGATAGAGAAGATCATTAACGAAACGGAGGGCGTTGCTTATTCAACCATGGTGGTGGGATATAGTATGCTTACCCAATCATATTCTACGAATAATGCATTCGTGTTCGTGTCGCTGGAACCCTGGGAAGAAAGAGAGAAAACGGCCAAGCAATTAATACAACAAACTAACGTAGCTTTTAGGACAACGATTTCGGATGCGACAGCCATTGCCTTCGGTCCACCGCCTATCGAAGGTCTTGGAACTTCTGCGGGTTTCACCATGCAATTGCTGGATCGATCGGGCAACACGCCTCAGCTTTTGGATCAGCAGGCACGCAACTTTATTGCAGAAGCGAAGAAGCGACCAGAGATTGGTAACATATTTACCTTATACCGGTCAAATGTGCCACAGAAACAGATCGTGATCGATTACGACAAAGTTGAAAAATTGAATATTGATCAGAATGAAATTACCAGCACGATCTCTACGTATCTCGGTAGTAGTTACGTGAACGATTTCAACCGATTCGGCCGTCAGTATAAGGTATTTGTGCAGGCGGAAGCGGAAGACCGACTCCAACCGGATAATATTGCCAGTTATTATGTGCGCAGTCGAAGTGGAGAAATCATTCCATTAAATACCCTGGCTCAGGTAGAAGATATTGCGGGCCCTTCATACACCAACCGGTTTAACATGTTCCGTGCCGCAGAAATTTCCGGAGCACCGGCTGAAGGGTATAGTTCTTCGGATGCATTAAATGCCTTGGAAGAAGTGGCTGCGACCTTGCCTAAAGAACTTGGTATTGCGTGGAGTAATATGAGTTACCAGGAAAAAGCAGCGGAAGGAACCGGGGGTACCATGTTCTTAATGGCGTTGATATTTGTATTCCTCATTCTGGCCGCACAATATGAAAGCTGGAAACTTCCCTTCTCGGTTTTGCTTGGTGTACCGGCCGCCATTTTCGGTGCCTTCTTGGGGTTATGGCTCGGTGGACTTTGGAGTCCCAGTTATGTAAACAACGTGTTCGCACAAATCGGCCTCGTGATGTTGATTGGTCTTACCGCCAAGAACGCCATCCTGATTGTTGAGTTTGCCAAGATGTTACATGAAGAGCAAGGCAAGACGCTCTATGAAGCTGCTTTAGAGTCAGCCAAACTTCGTCTTCGTCCGATCTTAATGACTTCCTTCGCTTTTATGTTGGGCGTGGTTCCGCTGTTGACGGCATCGGGTGCCGGAGCGGAAGCGCGTAAAGTAATGGGGATGGCAGTATTCAGCGGAACATTAATCGCTACCATCATTGGTGTGATTGTCGTGCCTGCATTGTTTGTATTCATCGAAAGCATCGGATCAAAAAAGAAAAAAGCCGATTCATCTGTTTCACCCTCACAACCGGCTCATTGATATGAAGAAAATTATTTTCATCGGATTCTTGTCATTACTTGCCGGATGTGCAGTAGGACCAAAGTATTCGCGACCCACTACAAAAAAACCAGAGACGTATTCTCAGGCTGCAACAAAATCAGATTCTATCACCAACATGAAATGGTGGGAAATATATCAGGATACAGCGTTACAAAAATTGATTACGATAGCCATCGATTCAAATTTCGATTTGAGTATTGCCATTGCCCGTGTGGATGAAGCGAAAGCTATTCTGGGTTATAATCAGGCAAATATGTTTCCTTTTTTGGATTACAGTGCCCGGGGGCGGGCCTCTGATTTTGGCAGCGATGCGAGTCAGTCGGGTGTAGCCTTTTCGCAAAATTCAGTGGCTCTGTTAGGCAATGTATCGTGGGAGATTGATTTGTGGGGTAAACTTCGCCATGCCAATCGCGCAGCCTATGCCGATCTGGTAGCAACAGATGAGGTTAGAAAATCGGTATATATAAGTTTAGTAGCACAGGTTGCCGAATTGTATTTTCAATTGCGTGGATTGGATGAACGCATGGAGATTACACGCAGGACGTATGAAACCCGCATGGAGTATTTGCGCATCATCCTATTGCGATTTGAAAAAGGAAACGTGTCGGAACTGGACAAATTACAAGCGGAACAAATCGCAGCCGATGCACAGGCTCAATTATTTAGTCTTGAACGTGCTGTCATCAATACAGAAAACGCACTTAATATTTTATTGGGTCGGAATTATTCACCCATTACGCGCGGACTGAGGAACGATCAGCAACAACTACCGTTGGATATTCCCAGCGGTCTACCTTCCGAACTATTGGAACGGAGACCGGACATACGCTCGGCCGAACAACAACTTATCGCACAAACCGAACGCGTAGGGGTAGCAGTAGCCTTGCGTTTTCCCTCGCTAAGTCTCACGGGCTTCCTGGGCGTGGCCAGTCCCGAAATCTCCAATCTCTTTTCGCCCGATGCATTTTTAGGATCTGTAACCGGTCAGTTGACGGGCCCGATTTTCCGATTCAATCAAAATAAACGGAGAGTGGAAGCCGAGCGAGCAAAAGCAAAGCAGGCTGGCTATCAATATGAAAAGACGGTGCTCACTGCCTTTGCGGAAGTTGAAAATACGTTGGCCGAAATAAGAACGTATCGCAATGAATTCGGGGCCCGCCAAACTCAGGTGGGGGCAACAGAAAGATCGTTGTTGCTCTCAAAGGCATTGTATGACAATGGCTATACCTCTTTTTTGCAGGTACTTGATTCCGAACGTGAACTATACAATTCGCAATTTCAAAAATCAATTACACTACAAAATCAGTTGATTTCAACGGTACGATTGTATAAAGCTCTTGGAGGTGGTTGGTAAAATGAAAGTCTTTATGAAAAAACTAGTTTGTATCGTTCTTCTAATTTCTGTTACATCAATGGTGGTGCAAGCACAAAAGGGGGATACCACCCTGCGTAGAAATACCATTAAACTCGATATTACCTCTTACTGGCTTTACCGGAATGCGATCGTATTTGCCTATGAGCGGCAGGTAAAAGATAAACCGTATCAAACGTGGGGTGTAACTGCCGGAGTTCAACACTTCCCCACTGTGTTTGGTACTATCGATAATATTAATGTAACCCGGGAAAATAAGGCCTCCGGCATAAAACTTGGCGGTGAGTACCGATTCTACCTGCAGAAAGAGAATAAGTATAGAGCGCCTCGGGGTGTATATCTTGGGCCCTATACTACTTTTCACAATTATTCAAATGGACGGTCTATTGAAGTAGATAATGATGGGGTTTTGGAATATGCCAACTTAAAAACTGATTTAAATATTTTCAACATTGGTGTTCAGTTGGGTTATCAGTTTGTATTAAACAATCGTTGGACGATTGATCTTGTTTTTATTGGTCCATCCATTTCAAATTATAGTTTTAAGTCTAGCCTGGATGGGACCTATACGTTTGACCCCGATGAAATCACCAATGAAGTAATTATCGGTCTTATTGATAAATTCCCAGCCTTTGAAGAATTGATCAATGAGGGAGAATTGACTTCCGGTGGAAAAATTAATACCTGGGCATATGGCTACCGCTATCAATTTCAAATCGGCTACCATTTTGGAAGAAAGAAAAAGTAATCTACTCAATTTGATCTCATAATAACAAAGGATTAATTCGGTACCTTATGGAAACAATTCAGCAAACGGATACACGTAATACGAAAGAGGACGAGGGTAAGCGTGAGAAGAAAGAAGGCAAGAAGCTAATCCAGCTGGAACGTACCCGAACAGCCTTTGAAAGATTGCAACTTGCCTGGATCCGCAGTTGTCTTACCATGCTTACCATTGGTGTTGGTGCCTATGAATATTTCTACAATCGGCTGGAAAAAGGTCAAGCTAGCTTACTGAATCTAATAACCGGACGCGAGTTAGGATTTTTTTTGATTGCTGTAGCTTTCGCCATGCTGCTGCTGGCAACCATTCAGCATACTAAAAATATGGCAACATTAAAAAAGCAATATCCTACCATGCGTTTCTCTGTCGCCATGGTATTGTCATATCTGCTGCTGGCCTTGTCATTTTTTTTAGGCTTCATGGTGTTGTTGAAGTTTGAATTTAATTTAGATCTTTAGTTATTCTTAGTTTTTCGATCCCCATTCCTACAATTATGTCAACCTTCAAAACAGTAGCTATATCCATCCTATGCATTATCTATTCCTTTTCTGCGCCAGCACAAAAAATCAAAGTAGATTTTGATGGTCAAACCGATTTTAAAAAATTTAAAACCTATGCCTGGCTTGCACCGGGTGATAGTGTATTAAACCGATATCGTTCTGAAAAATTATATGCGGGCACCATCACGTATTGGGCCAACCAGGAATTGAAGAGCCGGGGATTAAAAATGGATACCCTTCGACCCGATGCGATTTTTGTTTTCAATACACAGGTGCATGAAATAACGAAGTATTCACAAAGTCCAACCTTGAGCGTGGGAGTTGGTGTTGCCGGCCCTGGCTATTATGTAGGGGGATCGGTGCCCGTGGCCGGTGGCACTATTACGGCTACTACCGAGGAAGATGGCATTTTAAGCTATGACATGTATGATACCGAAACCGGTAAACTAGTCTGGACTGCCAGCACGGAAAAAACTTTTAAAATGGCGGATGACATTAAAAAATTACTGGAAGATGCAACCAAAAATATTTTTAAGAAGTTGCCAATAAAGCCTTCAAAAAAATAATCATCATTTGTCAATTACTTAAAGCCTTAACATTTATTGTTGGCAATCAACAAAGCAAGTGACTTAGGAGCTACTCCACAATAGGCTGTGTGAAGTGCATCTAGACAAAGATTCTTGTTTACTTTGCTCAACTCAAAAAACGTCCAGCCTGCTTTACCCCATTTGTTCGGCACCGGATAAACAATAGTCTTTTCCTTTGTACTAAACACGGATTGGTCCACTTCGGACAATTTCATACACACTCTTTTATTGGCAACATCGAGCGTAGCAAATATCTTTTTCCGTACCCGAAACGAGATCTTTTCAAAATGCGGAGCCACTTCTACCTCCGGTAAAGCAATGGCTAGTTTCTGAAAGTCCTCAATTGTAATCATATTTAGTTCGGGCAGACTAGATATTAACCGTTCCGATCTATTTGTGAACACATAACGTTGAACATATTCAAGTCTTTCAATCGCAAGTATATTTAAGACCAAAAAACGTAAACCCCGAAGTAAAAGGGGTTGTTGATATAGATGTTATTAAACCATCGTCATTATATCCTAACAAATAAGTCTCTGTTCGTGGCGGTATATTCTGAATGGAAGGATTGTCCCACGAAACATTAGACTGCAATTTATTATTCTTACTTGGCTCGTAATCAAAGGCAAAAACATTTAATATTTCCAGCGCTTTAGAACCAGAATAAAATCTAGTTTTATTATCGAAAGAAATAATTTCAGCGCCTAGTACCTCCGTAGTAGCAATTGCTGAAGTATAAAATATCTTAATAACATTATCCTGATCGTTGTATTCATAACGAGTCTTAGTGACCATACTACCGAATGCTCTTGTTCGCAATTCAAGTCGGCCTTTTGTATCGTAGCTAAATGTTGTTATTTCCCGTGAATCTGGATTTAAGCCGGTCAGCAATTTGCTGGGTTTATCACCAATATATTCTATATCATACTTATTTAACAGAATTTCAATACCATCCGGATTAATTACCTTATCTATTCCTCCTGAAATTTTATCGCTGTTATAAGAAGGGATAATTTTTCTAGACGCAAAAGATCCACCCTGTGAATAATAGGAAACACTAATTAACATACCTTGATCATCATATTCATATCTGATATCTTGGCCATTAGAGGTTAATGACAACGGTAAACAGATTATTTTTATTTCCTCATCCTTACATGAACATGTAAAAATAAAAAAAGTTAAAAATGCACTTAGCTTGGAAATCTTAGTGAGAGCTTTCATACCTAAATGTTTACAAGTTCTGTTTATTCAATTCCTGCACAGCATAATCAGCAGCACGTGCAGTCAAGGCCATATAGGTGATAGACGGATTTTGGCAAGCCGTAGACGTCATGCTGGCGCCATCCGTTACAAACACATTCTTCACGGCATGCAACTGATTCCATCCATTGAGCATAGAAGTTTTCGGATCTCGACCCATCCTGCAAGTTCCCATTTCGTGAATGGCCAAACCCGGTGCCTGATGATTGTCGTAAGCGTTTACATTTTTAAATCCCGCAGCCTCCATCATTTCGGCTGCAGCATTCACCGCATCTTTGGTCATCGCATCTTCATTGTCGCGCCATTTGCAATCGATATTCAATAAAGGTATGCCCCATTGATCTTTCTTCTCTTTGTCAAGTGTTACACGATTATCCGGATGAGGTAACATCTCCCCCATGGCAGTCATGCCAAAACTCCAGGGCCCGGGTGTTGTTAATTCATTCTTTAATTCTGCACCAATGGACTCTTCGTTCATACCGCGACCCCAACCTTCTCGGGAAGCACCACAGGCATATGCATAGCCACGCACAAAATCCTTTTGCTTGTCCTTGCCCACATTACGGAATCGCGCTAAGTAAGTGCCTGCAGGTCTACGTCCATAATAATACATATCCTCAAAACCATCTACCAAGGCGGTTGCACGACCGCGATAATTATGATCCATCAAATGACGGCCCAATGTGTCGCTATCGTTACCCAAACCATTCGGAAACCGATCGGAAGTTGAGTTTAATAAAACCAAGGTCGTATTTAAAGTTGCGGCATTCAGAAATACAATCTTCGAATAAAATTCTACCATCTCCTTTGTGTTGGTATCGATCACACGCACACCGGAAGCTTTTCCTTTTTGTTCATCATAGATAATAGAGTGAACTACAGAAAAAGGTCGAATGGTCAAATTGCCGGTTGCCAACGCAGCCGGAATTGTGGATGAGTTACTGCTGAAGTAACCACCAAACGGGCAGCCTGTCTGACATTGGTTGCGATACTGACAATTGTTGCGCCCGATTTTCTTATGAACATCCTGGGCCTGTGAAAGATTGGCAGTGCGACTAATAATATAATATCGATCGGGGTGCGATTTTTTTAATTGATTCATGAAGTGTTGCTCCACACAATTCATTTCCATGGGTGGAAGAAATTCACCATCCGGTAATTGGGGTATCCCCTCTTTACTCCCGCTCACACCTACAAACTTTTCAACGTAACTATACCAAGGTGCAATGTCTTTGTAACGAATCGGCCAATCGACACCAATGCCATCTTTTGCGTTGGCTTCAAAATCTAGATCGCTCCAACGCTGCACCCAACGTGCCCATAACAACGACTTACCGCCTACCTGGTAGCCGCGTATCCAATCGAAAGGTTTTTCCTGTTGGTAAGGATGATCGGTATCTTTAATAAAAAAATGTCCCGAGTATTCATTGAATGCATATTCAACTTTGCGTTGAACCGGACTTTCATCATAGGCGGATAAGGTAAGTCGATTGCGGTGTGGTAGTTCCCAGGGATTTTTGCTGGTTGTGGGATAATCCTTTATATGCTCTACGTTGCGACCCCTATCGAGCAATAATACTTTTAGACCTTTTTCACAAAGCTCTTTGGCGGCCCATCCCCCACTGATTCCTGATCCCACCACGATGGCATCGTAAGTCATTTTCTCTTTTGCATCTCCTTGTACGTACATACTGGCTGAATTAGGAACCCAATTTACAAAGAGAGAGATAGGTATCAAGCGATCGGCCATCCGCTTATCAAGATTTCTGCATCCGATTTAAATCCACTCATTCACGACCCAAAAAACTTTTTTCAAGCTTAAGCAGCCTGCATGCCTTACTTCCTGAAAATAACCATAAATTAATAACCTTAAAGACTAATCCTGTACTATGTCCATTAAAGTGGCAATCTGGCACCAAACGTTTTATACTTACGATCGGCCCGTTAATTTATCACCCCATACTTTTAGACTTCGGCCTGCTCCGCATTGTCGCACACCCATACTCTCGTACTCCTTAAAAATTAAGCCGGAAGATCATTTTATCAACTGGCAACAAGATCCTTTTGGAAATATGCTCGCCCGGGTGGTTTTTCCGGAGAAAACAACCAAACTTCATTTTGAGGTAGAGGTAATTGCCGACATGGTGATCATCAATCCCTTCGACTTCTTTGTTGAAAAATATGCAGATAACTTTCCGTTTGCATACGACAATCAACTTAAGAAGGAACTTGCGCCTTACTTTGAGATTAGTGAAAATGGACCGCTGCTTCAGCAATGGATTAAGTCTATTGATGTTAGTAAGAAAGAGATTATTCCATTTTTGGTTGGATTAAATCAGGACCTCTGGAAACGCACCCAATATACGGTTCGGCTTGAGCCCGGTATTCAGACCTGTGAACAAACTCTTGAATTGCGTTCTGGCTCTTGTCGTGATTCCGCATGGCTACTAGTACAAATATTAAGACAACTTGGTTTGGCTGCACGATTTGCATCCGGGTATCTGATTCAGTTAAAGGCGGATGTAAAAGCACTCGATGGTCCATCCGGAACAGAAAAAGATTTTACTGACCTTCATGCATGGGCAGAAGTATTCATTCCGGGTGCAGGCTGGATCGGTCTCGATCCAACGTCAGGACTATTTGCGGGTGAAGGTCACATTCCATTATGCTGCACACCCGATCCCGTAAGTGCTGCACCCGTTACCGGGATGACGGATGTTTGTCAGGTAACCTTTGATTTTAAAAATGAAGTTCATCGCATTCACGAGGACCCGCGCGTTACTAAACCCTATACCGAAGAACAATGGGCAACCATTATCGCGCTTGGCAATAAAGTTGATGAAGATCTAGTGGCAGGTGATGTGCGCATGACCATGGGCGGTGAACCTACATTTGTTTCCGTGGATGACATGGAGGGAAAAGAATGGAACACAGCAGCAGATGGTCCGCTCAAAAGAAAACTGGGTGGGCAACTGATCAAGCGTTTAAAAAATGCGTTTAGCAAAGGTGCGTTCATTCATAAAGGTCAGGGAAAATGGTATCCGGGCGAACCTTTACCGCGTTGGCAATACGCAGCCATCTGGCGTAATGATGGAGTGCCTATCTGGAAAAACGAAACGTTGCTTGACCTGGATGATGAGCCATCAAATTATACTATTGAAGATGCCAATCGATTAGCATTAGAGCTGACTAAATTTTTGAATCTCCCGGAAGAACACATTCATCCCGCCATGGAAGATGCGTTTTACTTTTTGTGGGAAGAAAACAAAGTGCCCGTTAATATCGATCCTTATAAATCAAATCTGAATGATCCGCTTGAGCGACAAAAATTAAGTCAACTGCTTGCGCAAGGATTAGGTACTCCAGCCGGGTATGTCATTCCTTTGGAATGGAATCATTGGAATAACCGATGGATTTCCAGTGCGTGGCGATTCAGAAATAATTATCTCATACTGCTTCCTGGAAATTCTGCCATGGGTTTACGGCTGCCATTAAAATCATTGGCCTACATCAGCGATTTGAAAATGCAGAAGCCCGTAGAGCGTAGTCCATTTGAAGAACTCTCGGCATTAGAAAACTTTAAGGATAAGATTAACAACCGATACGATCAACCTATTCCATCGGAAGAATTGCCGCGCGAGTTTTTTCAAGAGGCCTACCCAGAAGAAGAAGGGGACGAAGATTCATCCAAACCAAAAAAGAAAAAAGAGCCCGAGGTAAAAACAGAAACTACCTTTGATACTTTCATTGTTAAAACTGCCTTATGTATTGAACCCCGGGATGGCAAACTCTACCTTTTCATGCCGCCACTGCAATACCTCGAACATTATATCGACTTGCTCACCTCCATCGAAGCGGCAGCAGAAAAATTAAATCTGAAAGTAGTCATTGAAGGCTACGAGCCACCGTTCGATTATCGCGTTACCAAACTTTCTGTTTCGCCAGACCCAGGTGTGCTGGAAGTAAATATTCATCCGGCCAAAAGCTGGAAGCAATTAGTAACCAACTATGATATCCTTTTTGAACAAGCACGACTGAGCCGGCTTGGTAGCGAAAAGTTTATGCTCGATGGAAAACATACTGGTACAGGTGGGGGTAATCACATCACCATTGGAGGAAGTACTCCTGCAGATAGTCCACTGTTAAGGCGACCCGACTTGCTACGAAGTCTGATTACGTACTGGCAACATCATCCGGGTCTTTCATATTTATTCTCCTCACAATTTGTTGGTCCAACCAGTCAGGCACCACGCGTAGATGAAGGACGCCAGGAAATTTTATATGAACTGGAAATTGCCTTTAGTCAAATCCCGGAAGGCAAAGAAGTTCCTTTCTGGTTGGTCGATCGGTTGTTCAGAAATCTTTTGATTGATATTACCGGTAATACACATCGTGCTGAATTCTGCATCGACAAATTATATTCACCTGATAGTTCCACCGGTCGATTAGGAATTCTTGAGCTACGTGGATTTGATATGCCACCCAGCAAAGAGATGTGCATCGTGCAGTTATTATTGATTCGATGCATCGTGGCTATGCTATGGAAAAAACCCTATAAACAAAAACTGATTCGATGGGGCACTTCATTATATGACAAGTATCTGATCCATCATTATGTGCAGCAAGACCTGGAAGAAGTGATGAGAGATTTACAAGAGGCAGGTTATACTTTTCAAACTGAGTGGCTGGAAACTTTCTTTGAATTCCGGTTCCCGATGCACGGAAAAATTATGGTGCAAGATATGGAGTTGTTCTTGCGGCAAGGTATTGAACCCTGGCACGTGCTGGGGGAAGAAACTGCCAGCGGAGGCACTGCCCGGTTTGTTGATTCATCCGTAGAGCGCATAGAAGTAAAAGTAAACAACTTCAATAACGATCGGTACATGGTAGTATGCAACGGAGCACCTGTGCCGTTGAAAGAAACCGGTGTTATTGGTGAATATGTTGCTGGTGTACGTTACCGGGCGTGGAGTCCGCCATCGGCATTGCATCCAACTTTGGGCACCGATGTGCCATTAGTGTTTGATATTGTGGACAAATGGAATCATCGTGCTATTGGTGGTTGTACGTATCATGTGGCCCACCCCGGTGGAAGAAATTATGATACCTTCCCCGTTAATTCCTATGAAGCTGAAGGTCGAAGGATAAGCCGCTTCTGGAATCAGGGCCATACGCAAGGAACTTTCAGTCCATCACCAAACTTTACTGGGATTGAACGATATTTGGAAAAAAGTATGGTTCCCAGGAATTTCGATCCACCACAAATTAAGATTAGTCCGGAGTATCCAACTACGTTAGACTTACGACAATTTTGATGCAGCCCATGAATCAACCTCAAAACTCATTGTTGGATTCTTTCACGCAAGGTTACTTTACCAACCAAACCTTTCTTGACGAATGCTTTAGCGCGAACGATGGGCCGAAAGAAAGCTGGAAGCGACTACTTACTAATATCGAGAATCTCGGACCAACCGAGTTTAAAAACCGGCAACAGGAATTACTCAAGTTGTTGGAAGAAAATGGTGTAACCTATAATGTATATGGCGATAGCAACGGGCTTAACCGGCCGTGGCTGTTAGATGCAGTACCCATGATCATTCCGGCAGCGGAGTGGCGTGGCGTAGAGCGCGGTATGAAGCAACGCGCTTTTGTTTTGAATAAATTATTAGAGGATCTTTATGGAGACCGGGTGTTACTCAAAAAAGGAATCATTCCACCCGAACTCATTTATTCTCATCCCGGGTTTCTGCGTGCCTGTGATAAAATCAGGTTACCGGGTGACTATCAACTTCCTTTATACTCGGCAGATGTGTCTCGTGGTCCGGATGGAAAAGTGTGGGTGATAAAAGATCGTGCCCAAGCACCTTCGGGTATGGGTTACGCCCTTGAAAACAGGAGTGCCTTAAGTCGGGTGTTACCCGAACTATTTCAGCAACATCAGGTTGCCAAGCTGGGTGGCTTTTTCAATAGTTTGATGCAGTGCCTGATTCAACTTTCGCCACAAGGCAAAACACATCCACGCATTGTATTGCTTACTCCCGGCCCTCGTAATGAAACGTATTTTGAACATGCTTTTCTTGCCTCTTATCTCGGCATCACGCTGGTGCAAGGCGATGATCTAATTATGCGCGATAGTTTTGTCTGGATAAAAACAGTTGAAGGACTTGAAAAAGTGGATGTTATTTTGCGCAGGGTCGATGATACGTTCTGCGATCCGCTTGAATTACGTGAAGATTCGCATCTCGGAATTCCCGGATTGTTACAAGCCGTGCGAAAAGGAAATGTTTCGGTCGCCAATCCGCTTGGCAGCAGCATTCTTGAAAATACCGGATTGATGGCCTTCCTGCATGGAGCGTTTCGTTATTTTCTAAATGAAGATCCGCTTATACCCATGATCGCTACGTGGTGGTGCGGACAGAAAAAGGAAATGGATCATGTGATTGCCAACATTGATACGCTCGTGATAAAAGATATTGTGCGCATGGGCAACTTCAAAACTGTGATGGGCAGTAAACTGACTCGTGCGCAAAAAGATGAACTAATACAAAAGATAAAATTTGAACCGACTCGTTTTGTAGGTCAGGAAGAAGTTCACTTTTCAACCGCACCTGTCTATACAAAAGAAAAACTGGAGCCCCGGTATTCTGTGCTACGCTCTTATCTCGTGGCCGGAAAAGATGGTTATGAAATGATGCGGGGTGGGCTCACCCGTTGCTCACCAGAGAAAGGCAGCTTTCTGGTGTCAAATCAGGATGGCGGCATTTCAAAAGATACCTGGGTTGAGTCACCAACAAAATCTGGAACTTCCGGTATCATCCGCCAGGCGCCCGATATGAAAAGAAAAGCTGTGTTGCCGAGTCGCACCGCTGAAAATCTTTTTTGGGTAGGTCGTTACACACAACGGGTAATTCGCACTTCGCGCTTTATCAGAAACGTATTGAGAAACATAACCCAAAAGGGTTACCTGAGGAATGCCAATGAATCAGAATCTATAAAAGTGTTACTTCAAACTACTACCCATCTTACCGACACATATCCCGGGTTTGTTGACGAGGCCGAAGAAGTACTGAAAAATCCACTGGTAGAAATTCATCAACTTATTTGCAACGCTGATAAGGCAGGCAGTATACTATTCACATTAAATAATTTATTAAAGGCCATGTATGCAGCCCGCGACCGGTGGACCGTAGATAGCTGGCGGATTATTGATGACATTGAAAATGTAAAACGAAGAATTGCGGCCCTGGAACCAGGCAGTGTGCGTCATGCTGTTTCGTTATTGGATGTTTTGATGGGGGGATTGCTTTCGTTCTCTGAAATGACACGCCAGAGCATGTATCGGAGTGATGGCCGGATCATGTTTCGCTTGGGCCAACTGATCGAAGAAATTCAGATGGAGTTAATACAGTTTCGCTCGATACTTTCGTACCGGTTTGATGAAAGTACCGAATTTCAATTACTGGAAGCGTTGCTTTTAAGTAACCAGAATTTATCCACCTATCGTTCGGTGTATCGTACTTCTCTGGATGTTGCCCCTACCCTTGATCTTTTGTTTTTGAATAATCTAAATCCTACGTCTATAGTTTCGCAACTCGAAGGCATCCTCACCCATACACGAACTCTGGCCCAACGAAATGGCGACTCCAGTGAGAATGAAATTTCATTGGTGGCGTTTGAATGTTATAGTCAGGTACGCCTGATGAATATCGAAAAGTTAAAGGAAACAAACGCTGACACCAACCATCGCAAAAATCTGGATGAATTTTGTGAAACGTTGCAAAAGCAAATGGGTATTATTTCCATGAAACTAAGTGCTACTTACTTTAGCCATTCTACCTATCAGACTCAGGGAAGTAAAGAAGGGTTTCAATTTGAAGTATAATGCGGTATAAAATCAAACATAGCACCGAATATAAATACCAGGAGGTGGTGACCACCGGCCATAACCGGTTATGTTTAGAGCCGCTTAATCTTCCTGAACAAATTTTGATTTCATCAGAAATAAAAATTGCACCTACCCCCGATGAACAAGCCCATCTCACTGATTTTTTCGGCAACAGAATATTATTTATCTCCATCTACAAGGAACACACTGAGCTAACCATTCAATCAGAAAGTGTACTGGAAATTCAACCTAGGATAAATGCCGAACGAGCACCTCAGTCACTTTTCTTATGGCAAGATGCCAGAACACAAATTTCTTCACAAAGCGATTTCTATGCTGACGTTATTCAATACACACTACCCTCCCTTCACATTCCCTACAGCGAAGAGATCAGGAATTTCACGTACGACTGCTTTCCGGAAAAAGGTACGTTGTGGAACGGATGCCAAATGTTGATGAAGAAGATTTTTAGTTATGTGGAATTCAAACCGGGCTTCACTACGGTAAATACTCCCGTAGAATCTGTGCTTAAATTACGCAAAGGCGTGTGTCAGGATTTAGCGCATCTTATGATTGCGTGTCTACGCAACATAGGTTTGCCAGCCCGGTATGTAAGCGGATATCTTGAAACGATGCCGCCACCCGGAAAAGAAAAGCTTGTTGGTTCAGATGCTTCCCATGCCTGGGTGTCAATTTATTTTCCTGATCTTGGTTGGGTTGAATTTGATCCTACCAATTGCCTGTTACCCTCCTATCAACACATCACGGTTGCCTATGGCCGCGATTACTACGATGTAGCTCCGATTAAAGGAATTGTTTTCAGTTCTGGAAATCAGACGCTAGAGGTGAAGGTTGATGTAGAGCGGGTCAAATCCTGAATTCAAGACTTATAGTTTGTTGATCTGTTTTGCTTCAAGAATTTTTATTTCACCCGTTCCTGCACTTACAGCCCTGCCCCGCAAAAGATGATTGTACACCATTCCTTTCTTAAAATCCAACACCTGGGCTACACCAATTCCATTCTCCTCGCCCCAGGTAATAAATAATTTTGAATCATCCACCGAAGCGATCACATAGGTTTCGTTTTCGAGTGTGCCTTTCTCATCTCCGGCCATGGCCTCCCAATGCATCGTTGAATCAGTTTCGATCGTTACATGATAAACACTTTCTCCATAGCGATACTCGATGGTTTTTCCTATCAGATCTTTGGGCTTGATTACAAAACGATCGGTTGCTTCTACAGGCTTCTGTTGGCAAGATCCCAATAATCCGACAAGGGCAAATAAAAATACATGCTTCATAATCAATTTTGGTTTTGTAGAAATGCAAGCAAGTCGGCCATATCCTGGGTAGTCATGTTTGCTTCCAATCCTTCCATCATCAAGGAAGTGCCCAGGGAATTAAACGTTTTTATATCTTTTTTGTTGACGGTTGCGGTAGCACCACCCATCTTTTTGATGGTTATAAATTCATCTGTTTCGTTATCCACTATCCCCATGTGTACATCGCCCGAATTCGTTACCAACCGGTGATTAATATATTTTGTATCCACGGCAGCGTTGGGATCGATTATCTCGTGCATGATGGCTTCTTTACTTTTTCTGTTGATCTCGGTTAGTACAGGTCCTACATTCTGCCCAACAGCTCCATACAGGTGACATAGTCCACACGATGATTCAAATACTTTTGCTCCTCTGATCGTTGACCCGGACAATGTTAAAGCTTCCTTCATGGAGTTAATGGCCTCTAGTCGTGTAGTTACCCCAGCATCAGAAAATAATTTCTCCGCTCTTCGCTTGGTTGTTTCATTATCCGTCCACCATAACAATTGTCGTCTTCGTTCAAGATCAAAATTCATTTCACCAATATTAATGGTTCCATTCTCCAAACCTGTTAGCAACGCATCATGATAAATTTCTTTGTACAATAATAAATCACTGCACCATCGCCTGATTATGGGACCTAACGTTGTCCATCTATTCACCAGTCGTGTTCCAATTGTCACGTCATTTGATTCTGCCAGTTGCCGTAACGCTGCTTCCTGTATGTTAATCGGTTGGTTATTATCAAGACATTGAAACAATATCTCCGACTTCGACTGGTATGGTAGTAGGGCCACCAACGACATTTGTTGAAAACGAATGCTATCCGGCAGTGTTCTATCTCCTAACTTCTTCAATGCCTCTTTGCTATAGGCAAGAAATTCAGGCGATGGGGGTAATGAAAGTTTTTGGCGAAGCGAAGCCAGCGAAGCTATCATGCCCAGGTCACCACTCTTTTCTAATTGTCTGATCGAAGCCAATGCTGCAGGATGTGAGATGTTTGAAGGTATACCCAATGCCAGCTGATCAATTATAGATTGTTTCTTTTCGAACGTAAGTGTAGAAGTAACCAACGAACCAAGCACAGTTGTAATATCATTTTGATTCAATCCGGAAATACCAGCCAGGGATTCAAGGAGTGTTATACTCTCCATTTCATTTCCCTCGGTAATTATTTTCGCAAACAGTTCTGCAGGAGCATGCCGGGCTGCCAGGGTGATGGCGGCCACATTCCAATCATCCATGGACATTTTTGATGATTCTGCCAAGGCATTGAAAAGTTCATGGGTATAGCGTTGCGTATTTTCTTTACTCAGTGTACTCATCGACAATATTGCCTGCAAACGCACGCGCTGATCATCATCCTTTGTTAAGTTTAATACCTTTTGCAAAACCGCATCTTCAGCATTCAAATGCTGTTCGGAAATTATTAAAGCATTTTCTCTGATGCCACGGGCAGGATCACTCAACAATTGCAACAAGTGCTCCACTCTCAAAGTCATCTTCTCATTCAAAATCCACATGGCATGTAATCGTGCCAAGTCAGATTCAGCACTTAGTAGTAGCTTTAAACTTTCCGTTTCACGTTCATTTAACGTCTTTTCCATTAACAAACGATGAGCTGTTTTGCGCACCCATTGATTAGGATTACTTAAGCTTGAGATAAGGCCCTCCATTGTTTTGAATTGATCTTTGTCAAAATTGAATTTCTTAGTGCCCTCCCTTTGAATTTTATAAATCCTTCCTTTGTCCTTGCCGGCATGCAAATCCAGGGTCTTTTCAATCTCATCCGGAATCCACTCCGGATGTTCGATCACCTGGCGATACATATCGATAACATGAATTGATCCATCAGGGCCAACCGTCATATTCACCGGCCGAAAGGATCGATCTTTGCTTGCTAGAAAATCGCGTTTGTCAAGAACCCGGCTTGCTGTAAACGAAGCGCCCTTTGCTTTTATCTTATCCACATGGATCAGGTTCAACACAACGTCCGCAACCCAAATGGTATTTTCATACTCATCACCGTATGCACCACCGCCATAATACGTAACACCGCAGGAGCCTGAGAAATAACCCGACTGCTCAGGATGATTCACGCGTGATTCCTGTTCACCAATCGGATAAATTCTTGCCAGTCCATTCTCTTCATGGTCAGAAATTATTGACAAGGAATGATTATTCAACAGGCGAACATTATTCTGGTATCGATCAGGAAAAACAAGATGCGAAATGTGTTCAAGGTTATGGGTTTCATAGAGATGTCCCCATTCATCCATACCTAAACCAAATCCTCCTGATGATTCACCAATGCGCTCCATCACGTTGGTCTCAAGGTTAAATCTGAAATCCTGTCCGCGTAAGTCCATCACTGAAGTAGAATCTCTCCACCAATAGGGCTTTCCTGAATTACCTCCGTTTACGGCATAGATCCAATTGTCAATTCCGTAGGTGAGTCCATTGTAATTATGCTGGAGATTACCTGTTGAAAAACCACCCATCAACGTATCAACAACATCCACTTTGTAATCATCATCTGTATCTATAACATGCAACAAATAAGGGGGCGCTGCTACTAACATACCTTTTTTGTAGGGCATAATAGAGGTAGCTAATTGTAGATTTTCGGCATAGACACTTTGCCCATCATAAATACCATCCTGATTTTCATCCTTTAGCAAAACAATTCTGCTTTGTTGGTCTTCAAACGGATAACCGGGCATCTCGAGCACGAAGGCATTTCCATCTTCGTCAAACTCAAGATCGACTGGATCTTTAATCAAAGGTTCACTGGCCAGTAACGAAAGTGAAAAGCCCGGCTCAATCTGAAAGCCAGATGGTGTAGATTTCCTGTCCTGAGAACAAGAAAGAAGACAGGAAACAAAAGTTAAACCCGTAAAGAAATAAATTTTAGTATTCATGCTTGAAGGCTAAATGGAATTAAAGGATAACAAAATAATCAAACTGTAGCTGAAATTAAAATCAACTGTGATAAACCCGGGACGCAATTATTTTATCGTTTTTGATTTCTAACACCTCACCCACACGCAAAGCCTCCTCACCCTGCACATGCCGCTGATACTCCATAAATACCCGCTCATTATTCGCAGTGAGTGATATCACTTCATACCGCAGCGAAGGCAAGCGATCAAACGCATCCTGCCACCAGGTCCGCAAAGCCTGCTTTCCTTTGATCAATCCTTTTGTTTCGGGATGTCGAATTTTCAGCTTGGGACTGTAATGCTCTGCATCATCATGATACAACTGGAGAAGTTGATCAAGGTTGTGCGCATTGAAGGCCTCAAACCAGGCAAGCGCGATGGCACGGTTAGTAGGGTTCATATTCAAATTTACTATTCCATCTGACTAATCCGTATCAAAAAATCCTCAGAATTCTATACCTTTCAAATTATAATCCCACCCAATGAAATACCTGCTACCCCTTCTCATCATCACGCTGATAAGTTGTAATGAAAAGAAAACAGAAATAGCCGTTAACACGAACTCCGTTCAGCACTATTCCATTCCCCAATTTGCAGACTCTACAACGTTCACCAACATGGAAAAGGCATTTCCCGCGATTGAAAAACTCTATCGCGACTACGCGGAGAAAAATCACTTTCCTGCCATCAGCTTCGGTGTGATTGCCGGAGGGCAATTAGTGTATGCGGGAAGCGTGGGCACGGCCAATATTGCCACCAATACACCTGCCACAACAAATAGTTTATTCCGCATCGCATCCATGAGCAAAAGTTTCACGGCCATGGCGATTCTGAAACTAAGGGATGAAGGAAAACTGAGTTTGACAGATCCGGTTTCGAAATACATTCCTGAGATGAACCAGGCTGGTGCATTGACCAAAGATGCTCCAGCGATTACCATACAAAACCTGCTTACCATGTCGGCCGGGTTTCCGGAAGATAACCCGTGGGGCGATCGTCAACTGGATGACACCGATGAAGAATTATTGAAGCAGGTCAGCGAAGGAATTTCATTTTCGAATGTGCCTGGTGTTACTTTCGAGTACAGCAACCTTGGCTTTGCCTTGCTGGGAAAAATCATCACCAACGTTTCGGGCACACCCTATCAAAAATATATTACAGATAATATTATGAAACCTATTGGTATGAATGATTCCAAATGGGAATATGATGAAGTGCCAAAAGAACAACTGGCGTTGGGCTATCAATGGATCGATAACACGTGGACAGAAATTCCATTGCTACACGATGGATCGTATGGCGCTATGGGTGGACTCATTTGTTCCATCGAAGACTTTAGTAAATATGTGGCCCTGCACCTGGCTGCATGGCCGGCTCGCAATGAAGTGGAGAGCGGACCGGTTCGCAGAAGTTCCATTCGTGAGATGCATCAACCGTGGCGCTTCATTAATTTGTTTACCGATGCAAAAACCCGAAGCGGAGAAGTTTGTCCGGTGGCGGTAGGTTATGGCTACGGACTGGGCTGGCGTAAAGACTGTAAGGGCATCGTGCGCATTTCGCATAGTGGTGGATTGCCCGGCTTTGGCAGTGAGTGGCGTATCTACCCCGATTATGGAATTGGTGTGGTCTCATTCAGCAATCACACCTATGGCGCACCGGGTTCACCCAATGCCGTGGCGTTAGATACATTGATCGCGATGGCCGGGTTGAAACCACGAGTTCTTTTGCCTTCGCAAATTTTAAATCAGCGCAAAGAAGAGATTGTAAAACTGTTGCCGGAATGGAAAGAAGAGCAAGCCAACATCTTTGCTGAAAATTTCTTTCCGGATGAGTCGCTGGAAAGAAGAAGAGAAGCAACCAGAAAAATATTCGAAGAAGCGGGTGCCATTAAAAATGTAAAAGCGCTGGAACCCGAAAATCAACTCCGGGGAAGTTTTCTACTGGAAGGTGAGAAAAAGAACGTTTTAATTTTCTTTACACTCACGCCCGAGAAGGAAGCGTTGATTCAGCAACTGGATATTGAACTAAAAGATAAATAACTCTGTGTAACCCCTGTGCCCTCCGTGGTGAATGTACTTTTTAACTACTGAGAACACGGAGAATGCACAAGGTTATCTCACACACAAAACCAGATTTTAAATATTTGTCATTCACAATAATTAGATAGACATGGTCAACCGTTATGCCGGAGAGATTCACATCAATCCCATTCGTACCTTACGTGGTGATGACTTCAACAACGATGGTCACATCAAAGACATTGAAGCCACACTGAAAGAAGCGATTGAGCTTAATCATAAGATAAGTGACCGGTTACAAAAACTCAAAGCCTGGCTTGATCATGGAAACGCTTCCGCAGGCATTCGTTTTCGTTTTGCCGATGGCGGATACATCAGCGTTACCGGTTTATCCGATACACAGCTACAACAACTAGCCTCCAAAGGCCTTCTTGAATTATTTGATTTTGCTACAGAAAGAGACTGGGTGAAAAAATATGGTTCGCAGTTTGGCTTAATATGGGAAGGTGGCCGGGCGGTAGAAATTTAGTCTTCCCTTATTTCTGGTAGCCAAAAACATTATAATTTAGAGATAGGAAAATGATCTCTTAAAATAGCGACACGCTAACAAGCTTGACAAATGAGTATGTGGAACACCGATACATTATGGTTTGAAATCGCAATCGTAAGTATTCTGATATTAATGGGGCACATTTTTTTAGGACATTTTGAAGAGCGAAGTCCTGCGTGGCGGAAATTATTAAAATATCTGGCCACAGTAGTTATTATAATTTCGCTCTCCATATTTTTTGGGCGAACAATTGCATTTACAATTTTGGGATTAACTTTTATCCCGGTCATTTATATTCATGCCGTGTTGCTGCCGAAAAAAGGAATAAACGGCTGGACGGGTGAACCCAAATCAAAATATTATGAATATCGAGGTTGGAACAAAAATATCTTTGCAGACAAAAGAGATAAACCTGAAGACACAACTAACTCACGTAATTAAAATTTATGCACACGGGAAGTCATTACAAAATCAAAGAATTTTTACAATGGACAAGGCGTGATATTTATATCCTGGTGTTGTTGGCCACTATTCCAACCTGTCTGTTTCAGATTTTCGATTTAACATGGATTGCTATTCCGTGGGTTCCTGTTGCATTGGTCGGTACCGCGGCCGCCTTTATTGTAGGATTTAAAAACACACAAACCTATAACCGACTTTGGGAAGCCCGACAAATTTGGGGCGGTATTGTTAATACCAGTCGTACGTGGGGCATTATGAGTCTCGATTTCGTAAAAACTGACAAATCAGAAAAAGAAAAACTCATTTACCGCCATTGTGCGTGGTTAACCGCTTTACGATTTCAGTTACGCAAACCTCAATCCTGGGAAAACGCTAATAAGCCGTATAACATTGAATACAGAAACTATTTCAACGTGCCCGAATGGGATGGTAACCTGGAAGAGGAATTGAAAAAATATCTCGCTGAAGAAGATTGCAATTATATACTGAGTAAAAAAAACAGGGCTACCCAACTGATTACCTTACAATCCAAACACCTCAAGGAATTAAGAGCCAACGGCAAAATTGAACATTATGAATATGTGGAAATGGAAAGGCGTTTGGCAGAGTTATACGATCATCAGGGCAAATGCGAACGGATCAAAAACTTTCCTTATCCACGACAATTTGCCAGCATCAATCTGTTTTTCACCTGGCTATTTGTATTGATGCTTCCTTTTGGGATGCTCAATGAGTTTCAAAAATTAGGCGGCCATTTTGTTTGGCTTACCATTCCCTTTTCGGTGATTGTGGCGTGGGTGTTTACCTCCATGGAGAAAGTGGGTGAAGCCACTGAGAACCCATTTGAGGGGGGTGCCAATGATATCCCTATGGCCGCATTAAGCCGAACCATTGAAATAGATCTTCGAGATATGCTGGACGAAAACAATCTGCCTGAACCCATTGTAGCTAGTAACAATATTCTAATGTAAAAGAAGGACCACAATAGATTGAGTGAAAACCGATACTTTAGTATGGAGGGTGCCAGATAGTCCCGCGCGTTGTCTCGCTAATAAAACTTCACACTTCGAAAAAAATATAAATTCTCCTGTCCGGTTTCGGGTCCTCTGTTCGTCCTAGAGGAAATTTTAACTAACTTAAATTTAAAATCGTATGGAAAAATTCATGTTTATTTTTCACGGTGGCAGCGATATCGCACCCGAGATGAAAAACCCCGAAGCAATGCAAAAACACATGGAAAAGTGGTTTGCGTGGGTAGAGAAACTGCGTAAAGAAGGTCGCTATGAAGGTGGCGAGGCACTTGAACCCAGTGGAAAATTTGTGAGCGGCCCGAAACGGGTTGTTACTGATGGACCCTTTGCCGAAAGTAAAGAACTCGTAGGTGGCTATTTTATTGTCAGTGCAAAAGATATTGACGAAGCCGTAGCCCTCACCGCGGATTATCCGGACTTTATCTTCAATGGAAAAGTGCAGGTAAGGCCGGTTCAAAAACTGGATATATAAAATCCTCTTTGGCACAGTCTACAGAAAATGTACACCATCTGGTGGGCCATCTTTTTCGCCACGAGGCGGGCAAGATGGCTGCTGTGCTTACCCGGCTGTTAGGCACCGAGCATATCGATACAGCTGAAGACATTGTGCAAGATACTTTGCTCAAGGCAATAGAAGTCTGGCGCTTTCGCGGAGTGCCCGATAACCCTTCAGCCTGGTTGTACAAAGTGGCGCACAACAAAGCCATCGACTGGGTTCGCGCCAATCAGCGGACGACAAAAATTTTGTCTACTCAAGTCGATACCATAAATTCTGTGCTGCATGTATCATCGCCCAGCGAAGATGTATTTCGTGCCGATGAAATTCAGGATAGTGTATTACGCATGATGTTTGCCTGCTGTCATCCTACGATCCCCATCGAATCTCAGATTGCATTAACGTTAAAAACATTGGGTGGATTAAGTGTTGCTGAAATCGCCAACGCCTTTCTTACCTCCGAAGAAACCATTGCCAAACGTATCTACAGGGCAAAAGAAAAAATAAAGCAAGAGAACATTAAGCTCGATCCCCCGGGGCTCTTTGATCTGCCTTACAGGCTGGACAGCGTGCTGCATATTTTGTATTTGCTTTTCAACGAAGGGTATCATTCCATTCATAGCAACACCCTCATTCGCGAAGATCTTTGCGCGGAGGCCATGCGCCTCACCTATCTGCTGGCACAACACCAGGCTACCTCGTTACCGAAGGTACATGCGCTTATTGCACTCATGTGTTTGCAGTCATCCCGTTTTGATGCCCGCATGGGTGCTCTGGGTGAAACCATCCTACTCGAAGATCAGGATCGCAGCAAATGGAGTCAGCCACTGATCCGGCAAGGATTAAATTTTCTGGAGAAAGCTTCCGCTGGAAATTCGCTCAGCGAATATCATGTGGAAGCAGCGATTGCTTCGGTTCATGCATTGGCTAATCATTTTGAAGAAACCCGATGGGATAAACTACTGGAACTTTATGAAACGCTGCTGGAATTAAAACCTGGTCCCATGGTGCTACTCAACAAAGCCATTGCGGTGGGGTATGCACACTCCTTTGAAACTGGAATTAAAGAATTGCTTCTGATTACCGATCTTCAAGACCACCCACTTTATTTAACTGCCCTTGGCAATTTTTATTTTCTTCTGGGTAACCGGAGTGCCGCACATACGTGGTTAGAGAAAGCCTTGCTAAAAACAACTTCGCCACAGGAGGTAGAATTAATTCAACGAAAGCTTAAGAAAATCACTCATTAAAAAATAGATGCTGGAATAAATTTCTCTACATCCCGAAAACGGATCCCAACCCAAAGAGAGACAGAAATATTATTTGACGTAAAGTAGGAAGGATTGAGAGGTGCATAGCCTGCGCTCCAGCTAAACAGAATTTTTGAATAGTATCGGCTTCCATTGTAACCCATGTTTAAATTGAAACTGGCTGCATACTCAGGGTTAGTATAGCTTTTCTTTCCACTCTGTGATTGATACGTATTGAAGGCGGCTCCAAGGCCTGCAAAAATCATGGGTGATATAAAAAATCTTGAGTTCGGTATAACTACATTGATACCATACCCCGGTAATAGTAAGATGCCGGGTGCTCTTACATACTCTAACCCAACCTGATCTCCGAAACGGGTAGTCACATCATAGACAACCGGAATCATGCTCGAGCCTTGGCCACCCAGGTTGCGATAAAAGGGTTCGAGCCTCAGGAGAAATGAGCCTGCCGTTTTAAGTTGATACTCGGATTGATACATAGAAGCCCGATAAGAATACCGGGATGAATTAAATAAATAGGTCATCTGTACACCTGATCTCACTTCATGTAAAGAAGGTGTGGACTGAAACTGATCATCTACATCCGAAACAACAACCCCTTTATTATCTGAATAATAAATCCGAAACGCAATCTTTCGCGTTGAATAGCTCAATGAAAGCTTAACCTGTTTGAGGTTCGAACGCTCTTCATTTAAGTAGGTAGTGCCGGGCAGCGAATAACTTAAATCACCATCCAACCATTTGTAGGTTATACCGATGCCTAAATAATCATTGGTGTTGGTGTAGATGTTTCCACTCAGTGTGGATTCACTCTCCCGGCTGGAGCCCAGCGAGATATTGTTTCCTTGTCCACCATAAAACAAGCGCAGGTCGTTAGACAATACAGGTTTTTTAATAAAGGCGGAATCGACATCATCGAGCACTAACCAATCAGCTTGGGCGAAGCCCGACTGGCTGTTAGATAAGATAAATAGTAATGCAATGAATCGGACAAACATGTATTCTGATGGCCAAAGATAACTAGTAAAACTAGCATGGTCAGACTTTAGTCAGAAGAGTTTTTGTAAGTCGTTTTGAAACCTATTCTATAACAATATTATACGTATCCAGTAAACCAACCACTCCCGCTAACGAAAATTTAGCCTTCCCGATCCGGTTCATAGTGGGGTTGATTGAATAGTTGTAGGCTGTGCGCAGATCTGCGGCTTCTAAAATCGTACTTTCAAACGTAGCACGGCTCAAGTCACAATTATCAAATTTTGCCTGTGTCAAATCCGCCTCCATAAACTCTACTTCATGTAGTTTACAATTCAGAAACGTTATGGCTTTCAATTTCAACTTATAAAAAGAGGAGAAATTCAGGATGCAGCCTTCGAATGAGAACGATAACAATAACTTTTTGCACTCATCAAAACGCAATCCCAACAACTTACAATTCTTAAATTTCACGTTGTTGAACGAAGTGTTAGTAAGTTTAGCCATACTAAGATCACAACCTCCAAATTCACATTCCGAAAAACCAAAGTCATTCAAATCCAGTCCGGAAAAATTACAATTTCGAAAACCGCATCGTTCGTACTCACCTTTATCCAGACCAGTTTCTGTAAAATTAATACCACTGAAGTGTTTGTCTTCGGTATACAGCTTACTCATGAGAATTATTTTGTTATTCCGATAAATATAACAGGTTGCCCTTACCCTTCAAACAAAAAAGACCCCGCAGGGCCTTTTCGTATCGAACATTATTTGTTTGAATAATTCTAAGTCACATGTCGTCTATTGAGACGATTGTGATAGGGATAAAGTTTGAAGACGGTATTTGCTCGTGTATGTACATACTGATCTCGATCATTATCACTGTACACAAACTTATCCATGCTTTCCCTGTTTCGATCTTTATCAGCATGGTTATTTCCTTGCCACCCACTCATCATCATAATCATTCCCAGGAATAGAAAATTTCGGACAGTTTTCATCTTCTGAATGTTTTGTTAAACATAAAAACCTTGCACCCTGAGCATAATTGCAACCCCTGTGCCAAAGTCAGAAATGAAATATTAAAAATTATACAGAGTGGATAATCCGAGCGGGTAAACCTTAATTTACCATTAAATTTCAAAGAAAAACTAACTTACTTAAAAACTACCTTCTTTCCTGTGCGTGCGCTTTTCAATGCTGCATCCAGAATCTCCATGACGATTAGATTATTTTCCAATGAAGATAAATCATAAGCGGGCAAGCTAATCTTCTTTTGTACGACAGCAGCCAACAAGGCAAACGGATCATCGTAGAGATTTTCACGTTCACTCAGCGTTTCGGTTCGCTCTGCAGCTTCTCCCCTTAAGCGAACGCGCAGTTTTGAACGGTTGTCACTCAAAACATAACCAGTAGCTCCATATACTTCCATATCTTTTCTACTGAATGGCCAATTCCACGAAGCCTGAATGATTCCTTGCATACCGGGATATTCAACGACAATCGTTGCCTCATCATCTACGTGAGGGTAAACATCGGGTTGAAATTGTTGCAGCACGGCAAACACCGAAGTGGGTCGTTGTCCATTCGTTAACCATGTAATCAGATTGGCCCCATAACATCCAAAATCAATTACGGCACCACCTCCGTTTAGTTTTGGATCAGTAAGCCATTCCAGAAATTCTGAGTTGACACCAATTTCTTTGGGTCCCTCATGGCCATCATGCACCACCACTTTTCTCAGTTTACCCAGTTGATTTTGTTCAACCATTTCATGGGCCTTGTGGTTAGTGGCATACCACGTAGTTTCATAGTTGGTAAGTAAGTGAATGTTATGTTTTTTAGCCAGCACTTGCATCTGCCGGGCATGATCCAGACTCACAGCCAATGGTTTTTCTACCATCACATGAATGCCACGTGGTGCGCAAGCTTTGACCACCGCGAGATGTTCATAGATAGAACCAAAAGCTGTTACCGCTTCGGGTTTGGTTTTCTCAATCATTTCTTCCAACGAATCAAACAGCAACGACATCGGCAACCCATGTTGCTCCAGAAATCGTTTCGCCAGCGCTTTGTTAGATTCGGCAATGCCCACAATCTGAATATCCCCGCGATCGGGCCGACCTAAAATCCAATGTACATGTGTATGAGTCAATCCTGCTACACCCACGCGCAACGGTGCAGCGTAGCTATCTGCCATCCACACTAAAACAATACAGGCTACAATATTTTTCATGAGAATAATTTTAATATGCCACTTCAGGGCTATGCGTAAGCGAGAGTTCAAAAGCAAGTTCGTTAAAAGCACTCATAATCAAAATCGGTCATCACTCTTTTGAGTTTATGGTATAAAAGAATTTTCTATTTCCTGAAAGGATTGCTACCTTCCTTTTCCATGCCCCTCACAGACCCGTACCGTATTAATAATGAAGCCATCCAGCAACCACCGTCATCCCTGTTGGGTGGGTTAAAGTTTCTGGGGCCCGGGTTTATCCTTTCCGCCTCTATTGTTGGGTCGGGAGAGTTAATTGCCACCACTGTGCTTGGTGCCAGGGCAGGGTATGCTGCACTCTGGATTATCATTGTAAGTTGCCTTGCGAAAGTGGCCGTGCAATTGGAGTTTGGCCGGCATGCTATTCTTACGGGAGAAACTTCAGTGCAGGCTTTAAACAAACTTCCTGGTCCACGAATAAAAAAAGCAACCTGGGCTGTCTGGATTTTGTTGGTCTTACAATTTCTTAAGGTGGTTCAGATTGGTGGCATTGTGGGCGGAGCTGCCGTGGTATTGAACTTGTTATTCCCGGCTGCCTCCGTCTATATTTGGGCCTTTGCCATTGCGATAGTTGCTGCGCTACTTATTTTTAACGGTAAGTATGGATGGGTGGAAAAAGTTTCGCTCTTCATGATCACGATGTTTACGCTCTTTACAATTGCTTCATTGGTTTCACTACAGTTCACAGAATTTGGATTTTCGGTTCGTGAGGTATTTGATGGATTTCGATTTACATTATCCGGAGAAGAAATTGCCATTGCAATTGGGGCCTTCGGGATCACCGGAGTTGCCAGTGATGAAATCCTTGCCTATAATTATTGGTGCCTGGAAAAAGGATATGCCCGCTATGCCGGTGTACCCGATGGCTCGGCTGCGTGGAAACAGCGTGCACACGGTTGGATTAATGTGATGTATCTCGATGCAGTAGTTGCCATGATTGTGTACTCACTGGTGACAACTATCTTTTATTTATTGGGTGCCGCAATTTTGCATGGTCGTGAAAGTGTACCTAACGGGAATGCCGTCATTGAAACATTAGCGATGATTTATACCCAATCGCTGGGTGCGGAGGTTAGAACAATCTATCTGGTGGGTGCATTCTTTGTTTTGTTTTCAAGTGTGTATGCAACGCTTGCCTATTGGACACGTGTGTTTACGGATTTGTTCGGTCAGTTGGGATGGTTTGATTTTTCCAACCTGAAGAAGAGAAAAAACCTGGTATCGCTGTTGGCATTTCTGTTTCCCTTAATCTGGGCCTGCCTTTTTTGTTATATTGAGTTGCCTGTGCTGATGGTGCTATCCGGTGGAATCATTGGTTCGGTGATGTTGCTACTGGTTGTGTATGCCGGCTGGTATTTTAAATACGGTCGCATTCAAACGCTGCCGTCTGGTAAATTTTATAATCTTATTTTCTGGATCAGTGTTGTCTCGATTGGCTGGGTGGCCGTTTATGGGTTGGTGCAGACGTTGGGTTGATGAATCAGACCAATACCCAACACCAACTTGGGATATTCAATCATACGTGAACTTCACTTTAAAGCGACCTTTGCTTAACACTATTTCTTCGCCTGTAAGAGCTTGTAAGGGGCCCGAAAACTCGCCCCGCAACAGGCTGTCCTGATAAGACGTAACCGTAACCTCTAAACCGTTTCCAGAATAATTAACGTATTGCATTTCCTTTCCGGATTTCCACTCCGTAAAATTCATAGTTGCAAACCCATCAAAGTAACTGGTTCGGTTATTAAATTTAACGGGCAATCGCTTAGTCAGAATTCGCGTTTCCAACAGATAGATCTCGCAAAAATCAAAACTTTCCGTATCACCCATCACAAGACCTAACTGATCCTGAGTATCTGATTTGTAATAGATCGATAATCCAATATCCTCTTTGAATTCATAGGCCTTGCCGGCTACTTCAAATTGAATAAATTCATAGTCCGGCTCAACATATACAACAGGCTCCTCTTTACAAGCGACCAGGGCTACTAGAAGTATAACTAATAAAAAACTGACTGCTTTCATAATCTTCATTTCGACTCGAGCAGATACTATTTAACTTTTACATAAATATGCCGGATATTCTTATTCCCTGACTCCCTTTCATCGATCACAAATTTTCCGGTATTCTTTATCAAGGGCAACAATTTGGTAAATCCGTAATTTCGGGGATCGAAGTCGGCCTTCTTTTTAAGAATAAAACTGCCCAACTCGCCTAAAAAAGTCCAGCCACTTTCATCAGCCAGGTCGGCTACGCTCTCTGTTAACAATTTGATTAAGTTATTGTCTACCTTGTTTAAGGGACTGACTTTTGTTTTCACCTTAACCTGTTTCTCTTCTTCCGCAGGTTGTGGTTGGGTTTTTGCCCGTAAGATTTCGAGGTAAATAAATTTATCACATGCAGTAATAAATGGTATGGGTGTTTTCTTCTCCCCGATACCAATTACTTTCATACCGGTTTCGCGCAGGCGTGTCGCCAGCCGGGTGAAATCACTGTCGGAGGAAACAATGCAAAACCCATCTACCTTTTCGGAATACAAAATATCCATGGCATCGATGATCAGCGCGCTATCGCTGGAGTTTTTACCCGAAGTGTAGCTGTATTGCTGAATCGGTGTAATGGCATTTTCCAACAACACGTTCTTCCAGCCCGACACCGTGGGCTTGGTCCAGTCGGCATAAATCCGTTTGATGGTGGGGGTTCCATTCTTGGAAATTTCCTCCAGCATCTCCTTGATATGGGAATACGGCACATTATCGGCATCAATCAGCACAGCCAAGCGTAAGTCATTCATCTTTTGTAGGTTAACTTTGGGATGGTTAACGAAGATAACATAAAAAGTTGGAGGTCTGGCAGCAAATAAAATACATTGTAACAAAACACTACCCTTAATCGACTTAGGCTATATGTGGAAGCTTATTGACTACCTCAAGCAACGATGGATTATCAAACTGTTTGTGATCTACCTTCGGTACCTGATCGGTTTTGCTTTTGTCTTTGCTTCCATTGTTAAAATAAAAGGCGAACGGTTTACCAGCATCCCGACAACCGAACCGGTTGGCTATTTCTTTGAAGCCATGTATCAATCCGGATTTTACTGGAATTTTTTAGGCTGGGCACAATTCGTTAGTGGTGCACTTTTAATGTCGCAGCGATTTTCAACCATCGGGGCTTTTGTTTTCTTTCCCGTTATACTCAACGTTTGTCTGATCACCAATTCCATTGATTTTGGATCGGGAACGCCTGTGATTACTACGCTGATGTTATCAGGCACCTTGTTTCTTTTACTCTGGGATTACAAAAAATGGATTATCTTGTTTTACCAGGATCATCACATCAAACTAGATCTCACGCAGCAGCCGAAAGATAGGTTCATGACCGACCCGGTGTGGACTGTGGCTGGAGTTACTTTCGTGTTATTAACGGTAGCTGTACAAATAAATAAACCAAGCCAGTCACTAATAATTTCATGGTTGGGTGCCATGCTATTGGTAGGAATCATTGCTCTAGTGGCAGGATGGATGCGGTACAGGAAAAGAAATGCAGCTGGTTTATAGCCAGGATAATCCGAGGGCGCTGCGTATCATCATAACTAATTGTTTTGAGTCTCTCCTGATTTCGGCAACCGGTTCATGATCTCACGCGTTAATTGCATTGAGTTCTTTGTACCTATTCTCACCACATCCTGCCTGTCATAAAATTTAAGTTCGACTGCATGCACACCCCGGATGCTATACAGCATGCCATGCGGAATAATCCGAATGCCCAATCCATAGTACCAGGGATTTTCTACCGCCTTTACAGACTCAATTTTTTCGCTTTGAATTTTTTTGTGGATGAGGCCAACCCCAAACGAAATTATGATGCGTTCAGAGGTGACCGTGGTTTTCATTCCATAGAACAACAGATAGATTACCAGGAAAACTGAATTGACAATAATAAATCCAGTATTTGTTATGGGCCTGTCGCCAAGCGAATTTATATACAGGTAAACAATAAGAATATGAATGGGGACTGTCACCACAAACAATAACCAGCCCACTTGAAATTCTTTGAAGGGTTGCATACTTTAATCAATAACTTAGTTTTATAATTTTAGTCTATTACATTCCTTAACTCATTCACCTTATATAGAAGGTACTTCTATTTTCAAACTCCCTGTTGCCTTAGCAAAAGTAACATTCAAATAAACCTTTCTTTCCTCCGTAGAAGTCGACCTCAAATATTCAAATTTTTCAATTCCGATAGAGTCTAACAATTCGTCATACAGTTTATCAATTTTTACTTCTTCAATTTCAATCATCATTGTTATAGAAGTGTCAGAAAAAAATTTAAAATCAACAATATCCCCGTACTTTGAAACCACCATTTTTATTGTACTGATAGATGAATGTCTTTCATCGTTACTATACCCTGTCCAAAAAATATTATTCATTAGATTCGGCTTCAACTTTTTGATGATAACCAAAAGTCAAGGAGGCAATAGCTACCAGGCTAAGAAATCTGATGAGTAAGTTCTTTTTCATAATGAGCGATTTATTTTTTCAATCTGTATCTAGTCGGTTTTGTCGAGGTTCTCTCAAGTATGTTCCTCGCTTCCAAGTCCAGCTTTACAGTTTCAGCGTACCATTGCACTCCGCCTTCAAAGGTATCTTTCACCTGCTGGTAAAGTTTTTCCATCAGTTCGGTATGGGTCAATTCTTTGGTGGCAAGTATTTTCAACATGTGTTTCCTGATAACTGTATACTTCTCCAACGAGATCCGCTTATTCTTTTTCCCTGCATCGGGATGTAGCGTCTGGATTTGCTCATCTTTCTTACGGGTGGTTGTTTTTTGCATGGCAATCAAAAGGTAAAATATGTTCTGAATAAATCCATACATTGAAAATACGAAAAAGTTACGATAACATGATACCAATAGTAAGCATGCAACCCATAACTTAAGACGAATTATTAGTTTACGCCAACGTACAGCATAAAGTCTATTGTGATTTTTGAAAGAGTATTTTTTTTCTTTATTTCAAAAAAGATTATACCCCAACCCCATTTTACATGGCTTCAACCTCCAAACGTAACTCCCTTATCTTCTGGATCTCTACCGGTCTCTTTACTGCCTTCATGCTCATGTCAACCATTCCTAATATTTTATCTACTGAAGAATGGCTGGAAGTTTTCAGGCAGCTGGGTTACCCGGCTTACATGCTACCCTTTTTGGGCGTTGCTAAATTGTTAGGCTTGATTGCCATTGTGGTTCCCGGATTTCCGCGATTGAAGGAATGGGCTTATGCAGGACTGTTTTTTGATCTGGCAGGAGCTGTATATTCCGGGTTGGCAGCCGGTGGATTTGATCCCTTGATGCTGGTGATGGTTATACCATTTAGCCTCGGCACGTTATCATATATATTTTACCACAAGAGGCTAAAAGAAGCGGAAGAAAGAATTTGAGTTTGCCAATCTTTATGTTCAGCCTATACTAACATTGTAAAACTCTGGATCGTACTTTATCTTTAGCAACCCGTCTTTACGCCCGGTGTATCGGTAATCACCATAGAAAAAATGAATAACTCTTTTCAGTACTTATTTCTTACCCTCGTGCTGGTTTTAGGGATGGGAAGCAACACACATGAAGTTTCAAATTCTTCACCGTATCATACCGACTGGATTGATTTCAACAAAAACGGAAAACAGGATCGATACGAAAATCCTAAACTTCCGAATGAAGAACGCATCAACGATTTAATGGCGCAGATGACTTTGGAAGAAAAAGTTGGGCAATTGCTTACTCCCTATGGCTGGCCTATGTATGAACGAAAAGGAAACACCATCCTAATCACAGATGAATTAAAAAAAGATGTAACACAAAGACACATCGGAAGCCTGTGGGGATTTATGCGCGCTGATCCCTGGACGAAGCGCACCTTATCTACCGGACTCACCAACGAGTTATCCGCGAAAGCGGTTAATCAGATGCAGAAGTATGTGATTGAAAACAGTCGCCTGGGAATTCCCCTGATCCTTGCTGAAGAATGTCCGCACGGATTCATGGCTTTGGATGGTACGGTGTTCCCTACCTCATTGGGACTTTCCTCCACCTGGAATCCTGATCTGATTGAGCAAATGGGTAAAGCCATCGCGAAAGAAATCCGTTATCGCGGCTCGCATATTGGTTATGGTCCTGTACTTGATTTAGCCCGGGAGCTCCGCTGGTCGCGTGTCGAAGAAACGTTTGGTGAAGACGCGCACCTGACTTCACAATTTGGAGTTTCATTTGTGAAAGGACTGCAGGGAACAGATCTCAAAAGTTCTACGAGTGTGATCTCTACCTTGAAAGCCATGGCAGGTCATGCTTCGCCCGAAAGCGGTCACAATGCCGGTGCCGCACATCTTGGCGATCGCGAACTTCATGAATTTATCTTGCCTCCATTTGAAAAGTCTATTAAGGCGGGTGCACTTTCTGTGATGAGCGCCTACAATGAAATTGATGGCGTGCCTTCCACGGGCAATCGCTATATGCTTACTGATCTGCTTCGCAAGCAATGGGGATTTAACGGGTTTGTGGTGTCGGACTTATATGCCATACGCGGACTTGTTGGTCATGGTGTAGCAGCTGATAACAACGAGGCTGCGTTGCAAGCCATCACGGCCGGTGTAGATTCTGATCTGGGAGCTACTGATTATTATCCTTCGGTGATTGAAATAATTAAAAGCGGTAAATTAAAAATCGATGTGTTGGATGAAGCCGTAAGACGAGTTCTTCAGACAAAATTTACTGTAGGACTTTTTGATCATCCTTTTGTAGCGGAAACAACAAAGCTCAATAGCAAAGATATATCAGAACATCGATCGCTGGCACGCAAGATTGCCACTGAATCAATCATCCTGTTGAAAAACAAAGACGCGCTGCTTCCCTTGCGGAAAGATTATAAATCGATTGCTGTGATTGGTCCGAATGCCGATAACATCTACAACATGCTGGGCGATTACACCGCACCTCAAAAAGAAGACGATGTAGTGACCGTATTGGAAGGCGTGAAAAATCATGTAGCCAAAGGCACCATCGTGAAGTATGCCAAGGGTTGCGCGATACGGAATGAATCAGAAGCAGGATTCTCAGAAGCCATCAAAATCGCTAAAGAATCGGAAGTAGTGATTATGGTGTTGGGTGGATCCAGCGCCCGCGATTTTTCTTCGAAGTATGAAGAGACGGGTGCCGCCAAAGTTTCCGAAGACATTGAAACCGATATGGAAAGTGGTGAGGGCTTCGATCGCGCCACACTCAGCCTGATGGGGAAGCAGGAAAAACTACTGATGGAAATTTCAAAACTCGGAAAGCCAATTGTGCTGGTGCTGATTCAGGGAAGGCCCTTAACTACCACGTGGGCAGAACAAAATATACCAGCCATCATCAACGCATGGTATCCCGGCATGGAAGGTGGCAACGCCATTGCTGATGTTTTGTTTGGTGATTATAATCCTGCCGGAAGATTAACGGTAACGGTGCCATGCTCTTTAGGGCAAATACCCGTGTACTACACTGCGAAGCGCACTGGCTATCAGAGTAACTACGTAGAGGAAAGTGGCAAGCCGCTCTATCCATTTGGATATGGCTTAAGTTACACCACGTTCGAATATTCTGCTTTGAATGTGAACTTAAAAAATGAAAACGGAAAAGTAGAAGTTACCGCAGAAGTCATCATTAAAAACATCGGCCCGAAAAATGGAGACGAAGTGGTTCAGCTTTATGTAAGAGATAACGTATCCTCCTATACCACACCCGACCGGGTATTAAAATCCTTTCAACGCATTCACCTGAAAGCGGGAGAAAGTAAGAAAGTGAGTTTTGTTTTAGATGAAGACAGCTTCTTACTGTATCAGGGCAATGACAAATGGGCCGTTGAACCCGGCAAGTTTACGATTATGATTGGAGGGTCATCGCAGGATATACAGGTGCAAAAGGAGATTGAGATGTAGGCGGCTTGTTGGTTAGAGAAAACCAACCAAGGCAAGTGTTTCTACAAGAACGCATGAATAATGATTTCGCCAATGTTTTTGTGTGGACACAAACTAAGTGTGGGGCTGACTGTAGAGAAGACCTGCTTCCAATCGGAAACATGTGTAAATTATCCTAATATTTCTACAACCTTTGTTCGTGGCATTGTTGTCACCTTGTGGCTACACTTAACCTCTTACACCATCCCCTATGGCAGCACCATCAGCACCCAAAAAAATTACCTGGATTATCGGCCTCGTAGCAGGTATCCTTGGCATCATTGGGCATTTTGCGCAAATTCAGCTACTGACAGAATATAATTACGAATTGTTGCTTATTGGTTTTGCAGCACTTGCCATCGGCACTACGTTTCGGGAGCTATAGGTGATCACAATCTGCAGACAAGGTTCGTGTCTTACGCGAGACTTGGAAATTACTCCCTTGCTGATCTGCAAATGGCCCCTTTAATTGCGTTTTGTTTCGTAGTGAAGAGCAATTACTCCACAAGAAAATATTTTAGTTTCTATGAGGTTCAGGTTAGTCGTTTCGGTTACACCTTTAAATAACGGAATGCCCTCTCCTAGCAACACGGGATTAACAAATAACCAAAACTCATCAATCAAGCCTTCGCTTAATAATGAATGAGAGGCAGACGGACTTCCAAAAATTAAAATATCTTTTCCGGCTTGGTTTTTTAGTGCATTGATGTTGTCTGCAAGTTGATCGCTAACGACCTTGGTATTAACAAGACCTTTTTCACTCAGGGTTCTTGATAAAACAACTTTCGAAACTTTGGCATACCAGGCAGCATGTTCTTTCTCGTGTTTTGATGCGTTAGGTTGTTGCCCGGCATGGGGCCAATAATTCTGCATCATTTCATACGTTACCCGGCCATACAGTGCCGTGTCTGCCTTTGGCGTCATGGTATCAACAAAGTCAAATAACTCATCGTCAAATTTTATCCAGTTCATTTCACCGTTAAGGCCCGCCACAAAACCATCCAGCGAAGTGTGCATAAAGAATATTAGTTTTCTCATTCTGGTATTTGTTTATTGTTTAATCCGTTTGCATGTCCTTTTGTTGTCTGTTATCGGTCCATAAGTACGGTTAATCGCTATTTTTTAAACTTCCCAAACACAGGCTGCCCCGGCAATACACCGGCTACCGTCTTTCCATTCATTAAGACAAAGGTTCCGTTCACCAACACATACTCAATACCCGATGAAAACTCCAGGCCTTTTTCAAAGGTTGCCTTGTCAATGATCGTGTTTGGATTAAAGATCGTGATGTCTGCATCAGCCCCTACTTGTATCCTACCCTTGAAGCGCATCATAGGCGAAATGTTTTCCAGTCGCTTGGCGGGAAGCAACGTCATTTTTTCAATGGCTGTAGTTAAGTCTATAACTTTCTCTTCTCTTACATATTTGCCGAGTACTCTTGAAAATGTTCCGGCCGTACGTGGATGAGCAAGCTTCGCATAAGGCATGCCATCGGAGGCAATGATTACACCGGGAGCGACAATACCTGTTTCTATCCATTCAGGCTTCATCACATGTAAGATCACGGTACCACCTTCCTTTTTATATTTTTCATACGTTTCTTTCGTAAGCCGTTCACCCGTAGCTACCCATTGCAGATCGCCATACGAAATATTCATTCTTTCCTGCCAGCCTTCATTAAACATAGCACTTTGCAATAACGTGGAGCCAGCCGTATATGGGTAAAGCTCCGTTGAAATATCAAAGCCTCTTTTCTTTGCCTCGCTCACCATGTTTATTGAAAACTCAATATTACCCAATGACATACTGTTGATGTGAACAATATGTAACGGTGCACCGGTGAGCATAGCATCGGCTATCACTTCCTGGATGGTGAGCACATTAGGTTCCCGTGTGTGGGTATAAACCAAGGCATTCATTTCGCCAGCCAGCTTAAAAACCGAAAACATTTCAGCGGGATTGGTTTTTGGAAGATAGCCTATGGGTACGCCTATACCAATGCCACCTTCTTCGAGTGAAGCTTTAATATTAACAAGGGTTTTATTCATTTCATCCGGAGTCAGGGTATCCAAAAAAGAAGGCATGATCGTTACATTTCGGTTTTCAATCGTGGATCCTCCTTTCAACATCACCTGGTACAAACCTTCAGCAGTCGATTTGTACTTGTCTATTGCTTTATATCTTTCAAAAGGCCAGCAAACACTGGCGCCATAATTAATCAATGCCTTTGACCTTCTGGTTTCATACCATTCCTTTAAATATTCAATTCCCCATTCTAACTCCAGCGCGGTGGTTACGCCATGATGCAACTGGTATTCTTGCTCCATATTACTTCTTCCATGAACATGCAAATCAATGAACCCAGGAGCAACGACCAGTCCGCTAACATTGACTATTTTTTTACCTTTCAAGGACTCAGAACTTATCTGGGCGATGCGGTTATTGATGATGCCTACATTTTTAATGGCATCTAATTTTGTTTCAGGATCTATTACACGACCGCCCTGCAATACAACATCATAGACAATATCTGTTTGTGCTGAGGTTGTCAGTGAAAGGCCAAGGAATAAGGCAAAGAAGAGTAGTTTCATAGAAAGGTTTTTTAATTTTTCTGGAGTCTGGTGGAATGCAAGACGTCTATTTTCCATTGCTTTTTATCTTTAATCAGCACCACGGTTTCCATCCATTTTACAAGTTCCTCTTTCCCATTTCGGGTAAAGTTTGATTGCAGGTAGTAGGTAGCCCATGCGGTATTTTTGTTAATGGTAGCATTTACAAACTCAAATTGGTTCGTGCGCTTAAAATCAGGAATGGATTTACTCTTCATTACTTTACTGATCAAGGTGTCCATCGGCCACACTTCACCGTATTCATAAAAGCGAACCGTGCTGGTGGTAAAATTTTTCATAGCCGTAGTATCGACATTCGTTAGAGCAGCAAACAGGTTTTCAATAGTTTGCTGTACCGTTATCTGTTCTGGTGTTAATGTTATTTGTGCATGTACCATTGCGGTGAAGAGCAATGCAATAAACAGCAGTTTGATTTTCAGCATAAGATTATAGTGTGGGGGAGTTCTGTATTACGAAACTTCATAAATACTGATACGTAAAGTTTGTTGATGGCTGTTCCACGCAGGAGTATTACATTTTCCATCACCTTGGTTCGTGTCCTCACGATCCGACATTCTTCAATCCTCTTCAAGACTCTTGCCTTTTTCCCATTTTAGTAAATCGGTATAAACTTTTTCCGGGGAATCTTTACTCTTCAAAATCTGATCATAGGTGATGTGTTGTATCTCAATACAATATTTAACCATGATTAAGTACTTCAGGTGAATCTTTAACGTCTTCGAACCATCTTCCATTTCCACCCAATTATTACTTGTGTTCTCCAGATGTTTATTTACTAATAAACGTAAATCATAGTTAGTCCCAAATGATGTGTATTCTGAATATCCTTCCCACTTCCATTCATCGTAGCCCGCAACTGGATTAGAGCCAAAAAAACCATACTTCTTATATTGAAGGCAATGGGTGAAGGAGTGTGTAAACCACTGTGTGGCTTTAAAGGTCTCATTCCAATCCGTTAAAATCATTTTATTATTTTCAACATCCAGTAGGTCGGCTTGTATAACTGTTTTATTTGAAAAAGACCGTATGACATCGGGGCCCATTAAAGTTTGAATTAGCTTAGGGTATAATGAGCCATCATTTAAGCAGATGCTGATCTGTAGTTCCTTGTCAAATAGTTCCTGATTTTCCAATTTAGAAAAGCTTATCTCAAGTAACTTAATTAAGTTCTCATTTAAGTCATTATTGTGATGGATCACAAAATTCCTATAGATCGTTTCCTTTCCATAGAGGAGTGAAGGATTAAAAACAAAACTGATTAAGAGACCCAAACAAAAGACCAAAGTCACTGTCCCCCTGAAAAGAATCTTTTTTACATTAGTTTTCATATCATAGTATTTAAGTATTTCCAGTGGTAAGACTTTCGTTTATAGTCAGTCATGACATTAATCCATTACGTTATAATTTAGCATAATAGTTTGGCGTTGGACAAGGTTCATGTCTTCACGAACCTTCAATAAATAATCACAAAATTAATCTTGTTTCGTGCGGACACGAACCAAGGCTGGGCAGGGCCATTGTCAAGTCTTTACCTTTTTTAAAATACTTTCCTCAACCAATTTTATCCCTGTCGGTGAAAGATGAACAATATCGTCCTTTTGACTAAACTCAATAAGTTTTTTGTCGTGCATTGGTTTAAGTATTGCCCTTTTGTACATAGAGAAATCTGAGTATTCGATCCAGTCAAACAAGTCGCTTGCAAACTCGAAATTCTCTTGACTTTGATACAGCAAAAGGAGAGTCTTCTCTTTGTAGTCCAAATTGGTTGATAGTATCCTTTTTTTTCCAGCTACCTCCCAAATTTCTGGCAGTTGTTTCTCTGAAATGCTATCAACTATTGCCTGCGCTTCTTCAAGAGATAGATTGTGAAAAATCCTAATTAACTCGCAAATAACCCAATCCGCATTTCTTACTATGGTCTCAATGTCAATTTTATTGGCTTCAATGTCTCCGCCTACATGCCCGATTCCTCTCTTACCCCGTAATGTATACAGAAATGATAACGCACGGGGCATAATTACTCTCAGGCTTTCATTTCCAGCTGTTTGAGGAAGGTTTATTAGTTTGAAACACTCGTCATTGAAATTCTTTACATGGGTTCCAAATGGTATAAATGTTCCAGTCAACTTATCCTGAAGAAATCTCAATATACTTTCACAGAATTTCCCAGCGCTTAATCCAGCCGAGTCATACTCCAAACTGTAGAGTGATTTCGAATACCTAGATTTAATTTCTTTGTATGAAGAAATAATTTTATCTCGAAACTTCTTGTCAATATTAAAAAGAGCTTGGTCAAGCGTTTGAATATTCATATTGCTTGTTGTCTGCGTTTCTTTCTCTCTTTAGCTTTCTTTGTCTTACTAATGCAGCAAGTTTTCCAGAAATTTCATTTGCCTTTATTGGCAAGGCGAGATTGTTCTTACAATGCTCTACAATTTCTCCAATAGATTTTTTTGTTTTAAAGTAGTCTTCGCTTAACAACTGGTCAACGGCAGACCATGGTCCAAGTTTACCAGACTTGTTGCTTGCCTTTTTACCTCCCTCACTTGTGTCGCCACTTTTATTGTTTTTTCTCGATTTCCTTGTTTTTGGTGTCTTAGCGGTACTTTGAATTGCATCGTCATTTTCTTCCCTTACCTCACCATTGTCGATTACAACTCCTTTGAAGATGAGTTCAATTATTTTCAACTGAACCGCTTCTGATTTAAAATTATTAATCACAGTCGATAATTCTTTCAACTGGTTTTTAACTGTTTCGAAGTCCTTTATCATAGTCTTTTTGTTTTTGGTATTACTGGATGGCCTTGACGCTAACATTTGTATATTAGGACACTCCTTGTCCGATACCCTTATTGTAACAGCAATTTCGCCAATCCAAACTTCCCCCGCAACGGGAATTTCCCCGTATGGCCACGGGGTTTTCCCCCTTGCACGCCTTAAAAAAGGCGGGGGTGCCACCATAAAATGCGGGGGTCTGCCTAAAAAAAGTGTTGCCTTTGTATGGAATCCGGCCTTACCCCGCATCCGGATAAATAAAAACAACGCCATGAAAAAATTACTGATCGCCCTCCTCGGCCTGGCGGCCCTCGGGGCACTGGTGTCCTTCGCACGCACCAAAGAAACCACCAAACGCTACACCACCTACAAAAGCATTCCGCAAGGGTGTGTCTTCCGCACACTGATGGGTGAAGAAAAATCGGATTCAAGTTTCCGTTACAAAACTTCCGAGAAGGTAAACACCTCGCTCACCAAAGGCCTCGTCTGGGTGGCGCGCGCACAAAACCCCAATGGCGGTTGGGGTGCCGGCAGTCATCACCGCCAAAATGTAATGGACCCACATGCGGTGCCCGCTGATCCCGCTACCACCAGTATGGTCGCCATGGCCATTTTGCGCAGTGGCTCTACGTTGCGCAAAGGCGAATACTCTAAACAACTCAATGCAGCGCTGCAGTATTTATTAACCACCATCGAAACGTCACCGGCAGCGAGCTACAACATCACGGAAGTACAGGGCACACAAATTCAAACCAAGCTGGGCGCCAACATTGATGTGATCTTAACCGCACAGTTTCTCAGCAACCTGCTGCCTTACCTCGAAGATCAACCCCAGGTGCATGCACGGGTAAAGAAAAACCTGAATACGTGTGTTGCCAAAATACAACGCGCGCAGGATAAAAACGGTAGCACGGTGGGCTCGGGTTGGGCCGGGGTGTTGCAGTCGAGCTTTGCCAGCAATGCGTTGGAAGCCGCGCAGGCACAAGGGGCCGCAGTAGATGCCGGTGCTTTACAGAAGTCGCGCGAGTTTCAGAAAAATAATTACAATGCAAAAACAGGTGATGTAAACACCGACCTCGGGGCAGGCATCATGTTGTATTCCGTAACGGGCTCGGCCCGCGCCAGTGCCAAAGAAGCGCGCAGGGTGGAAGAAGAAATTTCCAAAGCAAAGAAAGATGGTCGCCTTGCACAAAATGCTCCGGCCACAGCCGAGAACTTAAATAAGATCGGCTTCAGCGAAGATGAAGCGATGAAATATTCTACGGCTTATGAAGTATATCAGTCGGCCAAAGTGCAGGCGCAGCGTGATGATGTGATGGAAGGTTTTGGCAACAACGGTGGCGAAGAGTTTTTGAGCTACCTGCAAACAGGCGAAGGGTTGATCATCAGCAAAGACACCACGTGGAAGAATTGGTATGATAATGTGTCGGGCCGCATGTTGCGCATACAAAATGACGATGGTAGTTGGAGCGGTCACCACTGCATTACCAGCCCGGTGTTTTGCACGGCTACATGTTTGTTGATTTTGTCGATTAATAATGATGCGGAGAATTTGATGGAACTTGGAAAGAATTAAACCTCACCCCTGCCCCTCTCCGGAGGAGAGGGGTGGGTGCGGAGTAGTGTTATGAAGTGCGAGTTTTGGTCACCTGATCAGCTTCCTCCTATTTAAATTTGTTCAACATTTTTTTTGCAATTGCATGCAGTGTCTTAAGATATCGAGAAGCCCTAACACCAGATTACGTGCTTATGAATCTTGTCGATTAAAATGATGCGAAGAATTTTGAAATAAATAAACCTACTCCCCCCTCTCCATGGGGAGAGGGGTGTCCGAAGAATGAGGACGGGGTGAGGGAGTAATTTACGAAGCTCGTTTCTACTTTTTTATTTTTCAATAGAAAGCAGTATCCCAAGTTTTTTGTAAGACTTCACACAGGGGCTGGCCAAAAAGTCAATCTGTCATCGCCCCGATTTATCGGGGCGATCCCATGAAGTGAAAACAATTCGGGATTCCGGGTCAAGCCTGCCTTTGCCGAAGCGGCTACGAGCAGGCCGGCCCGGAATGACACTTCGATTGTTATTTGACTTTTTGGCCAGCCCCGATGAGGTATTTTTTATTACCTTGATCTCCAAATCTACCCCGCTATGGATACGTCCAACAAGGATAACACCACCAATACCACCAAAGAAACTTATGGCCCAAAAAAGCCGCTGCAATACAAGTTTCGCGATATCAAAGTGCACTCTTCCGATGAGTGGATGGCGGATGCTACCAAAAAATACCGCAAGGTTTTCGATCGGTACGAAACCACCTACATGCGGGCGGAGTTTTCCTTTTTCAACAAACTGTTTGACGAAGGCGATTGGGAAGCCAGCGTGCGCCTGAAATGTTTTTATATCAACGGCAGTAACAAAAATGAACTCTGCAACCAGGAAACAAAACGTACGATTCTGAAAGATGAAAACATTGTGTATGTGCGGCAGGCCTGGGGCAACGCCACTGCGGGGTCGTATTGGTTTCGGGGCGATTATTTATGGGAAGGTTACATCGATGACGTAAAAGTAGGCGAAGCAAAATTTTATGTAGAAGATCTGGGGCAAGCCAAAGAAGGCGAGAATCTTTACTTCGACATTGAATCGATAAAATTATTTGAAGGCGATGGCCTCGCTTCTACCCTGCCGGAGAAAAAGTATTTAAAAAAATTCAGTCAGAAAGACACGCGCTTTGTGTGGTGCGAATTCAAGTTCAAACCAAAAACCCCCAAAGACTTTTTTACTGAATTGTTTTTCAACTTCTATGATGAAGCCGGTCGCTTGAAAGGAAGCCAGTCGTTGCTCACGTATGTAGCCGTAAACACAAACGGACAAACCTACACGCTTTATCCCGGCTGGGGCGGAGATACACCGGGCCGCTGGAGCCACGATAACTATACACTGGAAGTTGTCTTCATGGATAATCTTATCGCTACGGTTCCTTTTCCCATAGGCGAAGCCGTTGAAGTGGGTGATGCGCCCATCGTGACCGACTCGGGACAATTATTAAAACAAACCGCCACACACCAGGCGGGTATTACCGGTGCTAAAACTCCGGATGATTTGTTGCATGAAAGTCTGGCGGAACTAAATGCGCTCGTAGGTTTAACCCAGATTAAAAATGAAGTGAACGAGATGGTGCAATTGGTTCGCTTCTATCAGGAAACCGGAAAAGATGTGCTTAACAAATTCTCGTTGCATACCGTGTTCACGGGAAATCCCGGCACTGGAAAAACAACCGTAGCAAGAATTCTGGCCAAGATTTATAAGGGCCTGGGCATTTTAGAAAAAGGTCACCTGGTGGAAGTAGATCGCGAAGGGTTGGTGGCGGGCTTCATCGGCCAAACAGCGATCAAGACCGGTGAGAAAGTTAATGAGGCGATGGGCGGAGTTCTTTTTATCGATGAAGCTTATTCGCTGGCAAGTGGCCGGGGTTCGCAACATGATTTTGGTGGTGAAGCCGTACAGATTATTTTGAAACGCATGGAAGACCTGCGCGGAAAGTTTGGGGTAATTGTAGCCGGCTATACCGACAACATGCATGAGTTTATTCAATCCAACCCCGGTTTAAAATCGCGCTTCGATAAATATTTTCTGTTCGAGGATTATTCGGTGGAAGAGATGTATGCCATTGCCATGGCATTGTTTACCCGCGAAGATGCAACACCGGATGCCGCAGCAGCCGCGCATCTCAAAAATTATTTTGCTTATATCCACGCAGCCAAGGATAAACATTTTGGCAATGCGCGCACCGTGCGCCAGGTAGTAGGCGAAAGTGTAAAGAATCAACACCTGCGCCTGGCTGCCATGAAAAAAGAAGACCGCACCCCGGAGCTGATGGCAACCATTATCCTGAGTGACGTAGCCGAGTTTGAGATTAAAGAAACCCGACAAGAAAGAAATTCGATGGGCTTCCGGGTGGGCGGCAAGGAATGAAAAAAATAGAAAGTAAAAATCTAGGAAGGATTCTTTAACCGCTGTTGGTTGGCGATCATGGTCGCGTAACTGGGCGTGTGAACTTCAAAAATGTTTTTTAATTCTTTGAATGCACTCATCAGGCTGGTGATACCATCGCGGATCGGATTTTCTTCAAGCCCCAGATACCCGGCAACTTCCGGCCCCAGAAAATATCGCACCTGCGACTCAATAAAAATGGCTTGCCTCGGTGGCACGACTGTTTTATAATAGTTCATTAATTCTTTGGCAAGACTCACACTCTCCTCCGACTTTTTAAAATTTCGTTTTTCAATCGTGCGCGCGAGCGTGGCTGCCTGTTGAAAAGAATCCGGCAACAACTCCTGGTCAACGTTTAATTGATACCCGATGTAGCGCCATAAATAAAGAAAATCTTCCTTCTCTTTTTCAGTGAGGATAAAACCAGATTTTTGAAGTCCAAGTAAGATAATATACGAGAACGCGAGATTGGTACCCGCCATATCTTCCTGGTTGATGGGTTGGCCCCACGCAGCACGCCAGTTTCCTTGCTGCAAGTAATAGCGTGCGATGGCGTGAATGAGTCTGGTTTTATTGATATGGATATGCCCTGTTCCCGACTGTGTTAATCCACCCGGAGTAGAAACACTGATAATAAACTGAGCCGTATCGAACAATCGTTTTCCCGGAGCCTTGCGCATTTTTTCCGACAGATAGAGTGCTTTGTTACCGGGTGAACCTGCATAACAATACGGCAATGCCAGGGCACCCAGCAACGTCATGATCTCCATTGCGTATGCTTCGAAAACCTGTTGACCGCGTTGCAACTTGTTTTCATCGAACCATAGCGGCAACGGCTTGCGCGCCAACAAAAATTCTTTGGTTGCGGATGGCCTGGCCTGCGCTAGTTCATCATCGTTAAGTTGAAACAGTGCATACAACTCAGTTTGCTGACGATTGGTAAATAAGCGTTTTACCAGCTCGTCAGCGGCATCATCGGCTCGCTGGCGTTGTTTATTCAAAAAGGGCGTTGTGTACTTCATCGTGTATCTGCTCTACTAAGTCAGGTAAACCCAAAATTGTTTTGGATTTCGCCCGGAGTTGGGGAATTTATTCACAGAGTGTTGCTTCTCTTAAATGTATACCCGCTCCGTCAATGTCCCATTTTGCAAACCAACTGCAACAATTGATATGCTACTTCCTTTTGCGATATTGGGCATATTGTTTGACACAAACCTAAACCTATGCCGCATATTGCTATTATTTCCTCCAGCGTACGCACCGATCGGGTTAGCCATCGGGTAGCGCTCTTCTTCAAAAATTATATCGATGAACATGAAATCGCCACCAGCGAGATTGTGGATCTGAAAACAAATAATTTTCCGGTATTTGAAGAACGTTTAAGTCACCAGACCTATCCCCTGCCCGAGGTTCTTGATTTTACTGAGAAGATAAAAAATGCGGATGGCATTGTCATAGTAACTCCCGAATACAATGGCGGATATCCGGCCAGTCTGAAAAATGTTGTTGACCTGCTGTATGACGAATGGCGCAGAAAGCCCATTGCGATCTCCACTGTTTCGAATGGTGTGTTCGGTGGATCGCAGGTAATTACTTCTTTACAGTTTACACTTTTTAAGATGAAAGCGTGGGTGGTGCCGGCTATGTGCCCCATGCCCAAAGCGCAGGAGCTCTTTGATGAATCCGGAATTCCCGCAGACAAGGAGACAATAGAAAAGCGGGTAGCACCGTTTGTGAAAGAACTCATGTGGTGCATAGAAGCAAACCGAAAGATGGAAACAAAATAATTGAATGAACTACTTTTTGCTTCGCGCACTTCTCTTATTCGAAAAATTTTCTGGCTGGCTTAAAGGTCTCACGTTAAAAGAAATCCTGGTATTCAGTGGCAAAGCTGTAGCAGGCGTATTCGCGTTGCTTTTTCTCTTTGTGATTTTAATCTGGGCCGGGTTGTTTGGTTCGCTGCCAAATAAAAAGGAATTGCTGCTGGTACAAAATCCTATCGCCTCGGAGGTATACAGTGCCGACAGTGTTTTGTTAGGTCGCTATTTTATTCAGGAGCGGTCGAATGTTACGTTTCAGGAAATTCCGGCTCATACAATCCAGGCGCTTATCGCGACAGAAGACATTCGTTTTCACCAGCACAGCGGCATTGACATGCGCAGCGTAGGCCGCGTGTTGGTTAAAAGTCTTTTGCTGCAACGCGAATCTTCAGGCGGTGGTAGTACGATCACACAACAGCTCGCCAAAAATCTATATCCCCGCAGGGACTATCAGTTTTTCTCTCTATTCATCAACAAAATGCGGGAGATCATTATCGCCAAACGCATTGAAGCCGTTTACGACAAAGAAGCAATCCTTACCTTATACCTCAATACAATTCCCTTTGGGGATAACACGTATGGCCTGGGCACAGCGGCCCAACGTTTTTTTTCTGTAGCCACCAGGGATTTGACCATCAACCAATCGGGGGTGCTGGTGGGAATGCTGAAGGCTACACGTTCTTACAACCCCAGAATATTTCCTGAACAGTCTTTGCAACGAAGAAATGTGGTGCTGGCACAAATGGGCAAGTATAAATTTTTAAAAGAAAATCAGGTCGACTCGCTGCAAGCGTTGCCCATTGAATTGAAGTATAACAAGATGACGCATCACACCGGATTAGCTCCGTACTTTCGCGAATACCTGCGCCAGCAGCTCGTAACCTGGTGCGACCAGTATAATCTTCAACATGAAAAAACTATCAACCTGTATACCGATGGTTTAAAAATTTATACCACCATCGATTCGCGGTTGCAGCAATATGCCGAGCAGGCGATGGAACGACAGATGGCGGAAACTCAAAAAAAGTTTGTTACCCATTGGGGCAAACGCGATCCGTGGCATCAATACCCCGGCTACCTGGACGAAGTGATTCGCAAATCACAACGCTATAATAAACTGGCGGCCCAGGGGCTGGAGCACGATGAAATTATGGAGATCATGAACAAACCTGTGTTGATGACAATCTTTAACTGGGAAGGTGAAGAAGATGTGATGATGAGTTCGGTCGACTCGTTGAAACATTACCTTAAGTTTTTAAATGCCGGCATGCTGGCGATGGATCCTGAACAAGGTGCCGTTCGCGTTTGGGTAGGTGGCATTAATCACAGTTACTTTCAATACGACCATGTGCAGGAAAGTACCAAACGACAGGTGGGCTCCACCTTTAAACCCATTGTGTATGCGGCCGCATTGGAACGCGGTGTAGATCCCTGTGCATTCATCTCCGCAGAAAAAGTTACATACACAGGTAAGGAAGAAATATGGACCCCCGGCAATTCAGAAGATAATTATGAGTTAAAATATTCGCTTGCCGGAGGGTTGGCTCATTCTGTAAACACAGTAGCCGTGCGTGTATTGGAACAGGCGGGTATTAATAATACGATTGAACTGGCACACGCGATGGGAATAAATAGTACGTTGGCTGCGGTGCCAAGCATTGCTTTGGGCACACCCAATATTTCCATGATAGAAATGGTGCGCGCGTATACCTGCTTTGCCAACAAAGGAAAAACAGTTGAACCTTTCTACATAACAACGATTGCCTCGCATGATGATATCGTGCTGGAGCAATATCAATCACCGAAAGCAACCCGCGCGATGTCGGCAGAAAGTGCAGCGCTTATCATTAAGATGTTACAACGTGCGGTGAATGAAGGAACCAGCTCGGGTTTGCGCACACGTTTTGGACTCACCAATGATATTGCCGGCAAAACAGGTACCACACAATCCAATACAGATGGTTGGTTTATGGCCATTACACCAAAGCTAGTGATGGGTGCATGGGTAGGCGCTGATGATCCAAAGATCCGGTTTCGTTCTACTGCGCTGGGCCAGGGTTCAAAAACAGCCTTGCCGATTGTCGGTGAATTTTTAAGACTCTCCAATCAGGATAAAGAATTAAATTCCATCACACGCGCGCGGTTCGCTCCCCTCCCGCCCGCCTGGGAAAGTAAAATCGATTGCGATCTATTTAAAGAAGATTCCAATTTACTGGAACGGATTTTTGGTAAAAAAGAAGAAACGCAGGTGCGGGAGTTTGGTGACAAAAAGAAAGGCTTTTTCAAACGGCTCTTTAATAGGAACTAAACGCACTGGGAAAATCCGTTGAACACGTAGAAATAAATCTACGTATTTCATCATCACTTCATTCGCTTACAGGCAAACGGCACTCAAACAGCACACTTCAGCAACCGCATTCTACGGCATTGCATTTGATCCCGTTAAGTTGTCTACCAGCAATAGACTTAAGAAGATACGCGGTAATAAAATTAATAGTTATGAAAAATATACTTTTCTATTTGATAGGGATTCCCTTTCTGGCACTCGTTTCATGTTCAGAGGATGTAGATGAAGGGCTTCCTGAGAACATCATACCGTCCACCGTGCGTATAGAAACCCTCCATACCATTGGAGTGATGTTTCCCGATCTAAACAATGCGATAACGAGTCATCCTAATTTGTTTGTACCTGAAGCTGAGAAGCGAATTGTATTGTCCAAGGCCTCGGAAGTTTACATAACCTTTGTATCGGAAGGTGCCAGCAATCACAATTCATTAGGGTATTACACGTATAATTCATCGAACTTACCGGCTGACACGACCCTGCTTGATTTACGCATTCTATTCCCTAGTGTAAACGATGGCATCCTGAAGCAAGGTGATATGTTACAGGTGGGCACCTCTACGTACCCGGCAGGCACGGTGATAGGATTTTTTATCATCGTTAAAGGTTGGGAAGCCGAACAAGTACACTTTGATCGCGAAAAACTATTTACCGATATGGCTTATAATCCAAATAACGATCAACAACATGTCCTGTTCACGCTCAAAGATTTCAAGGAAGTCATTCTTGGTTTTGAGGACATCTCGGCCTCGACTCCCGGGCCAAAAACCAATGATTACAATGATCTCATTTTTACAGTCACCGATAATAAAATTGGTCGCGAGGTTGCAAACTTCAATCTCGATAATGTTGTGAAGTTATAGACACCGGTAGGAATTTTCCACTTCAATCACTTCTCTACCATGCGTAAACAAACAGGCAAGGAAACCTTTATCTCTTTGCCCGTAAAGGTAAGCTTACCGGTTTTTTTATCGCGCTGGAAGATGGCAATGTTATCGGTTTCCTGATTGGCCACCAATACGAAATTTCCTGTTGGGTCAATCATAAAATTGCGCGGCCACTTGCCTTGCACCGATTGCCGCTCTACTAAAGTCAGTTGTCCGGTAGCCGGATCTATTTTGTAGCATACAATACTATCATGCCCGCGGTTAGTGCCATACAGAAACAATCCATCCGGTGAAACATGAATATCCGCACACCAGTTCTTTCCCGTAAAATCATCCGGAACTGTTTTTATTGTTTGTATTGGTGTTAAAGTTTTGTCGTACTGATAGGCAGTGATGGAGGCATTGAGTTCGTTGATGACGTAGGCAAATTCATGATTGGGATGAAAAGTGAGATGCCGTGGTCCACTGCCCGGTTCTGCCTGAACAAATCCAACTTGCTTGAGGGTGCCGGCTTTCTCTACCTGATATTGAATGATTCTATCTTGCCCCAAATCAGGCACGAATACATCGTTATTCTTCGGACCGAATACAGCCGAGTGTGGATGCGGTGAAGTTTGCCGCTCCGGATTGATACTGGATCCCGTGTGTGGAATATTCTGGAGCATCTCTCCGACTGATTTGTTAGCCTTTACCGGAAGTACGCTGACACTGGCTCCCGTGTAGTTTGCTATCACAAGTGTTTTACCTGCTTTATTCACATCAATATAACAGGGATGCGCCCCACCGGAAGACTGCTCGTTCATTAACTTCAATTGTCCGGTTGCCGAATTGAATTGCAAGGCATACACACCACCCTCGGGTTCATTTTCTGCAACGGCATAAACACTTTTTCCATCTGGAGCTATGGTTAGAAACGATGGATTTTTTAGCCCCGATGCAACACTAACCGGTTTCACTTCTCCCGTGACAGAATTAAATTCATAAACATAAATCCCCTCTGAAGTCCGGTTGGTGTAGGTACCCACGAGCAGGTGAAAAGTTTTCTTTCCCTTGGGTTGGGAAATGGTTTGAGTAAATGACATGAGACAGAGGAATATTAAAAGCAGGCGGATCATTCTCGATTTGTGTTAAATCATTATTGAATTGAAAGTTAAACGGATCATCTGATAAGAATAAAATACGGATTTAATTTAACCATATGCAAGGTGAAATTTGTTCTTCTATGCGGAAAAATCGAACAGGCACTAAACGATCCCGGGATCATCAAATTCCGGGCCAGGCAAACCAAACAAACTTTCCAGTTCACTTCGTAATTAGTCGCCAGCGTGGGTTGGTTATTATTTTTCGGTCACCAGCCACACCTTGTTTCCACTCACCTTGTTCATTCTTCAGATCTTCTTCTGTCATTGTTTCTACCATAAGAATCCCGGTCACCGAAATTTCTTCGCCCTCCACAGCAGGTTCCCAGGAGTCCAACCCGTTTATAGAGTAGTTGACTTTATCTTTGGTTACAACCATCGCGCTACCTTTACCATTCCGCGCAATTCCAACAACGGTGATTTCCTGATCGCTCATACCTTGACGCGTTGACTTATGAATAGGATGACAGGCAATGAAAATGACTGCCATGAGTCCAACCAATTCAATACCTCTCTTCATTAATTATCAATTTGGTAAAAGCAGCAACAAAAACCTATACCTGGATAACCTTTCTACCAACTCTGTTTGAAACAATGATATAAATCATGCATACCTATATCAAAGAATTACAAAAAAAGTACATCATTTAAGATCCTATCACAACTAACATGGCAAAGAAAACCCCCATCGTCAGCGAAGTCAAAGCCCTAAAACATACCTCGCGAAAAGCAAGCACGGGCGATATCATAACCGGAGACACCCCCGAAGCAGCTAGAGCCCATACAGTAAACAGACGATTACGGGCGAAACTAAACAGCGAAGCGGCTGCCTTAAAAAATGCCATGCGGTATATGTTGACTACAATTCCCTATAGAAATAAGGATGCAAACATGATTGGCAGAGTAGATCAGCTGAACGTAGGCCGCTCGAATGTGATTTACGAAAAGGGTAAAGATCATTTATTGGAAGATAATAAATTTGGGAAAAATAAATCAGGGGGTAAGTGATCAGTGACAGTCCCAGGTAATAAATCAGGGAACGAAGTGACAAACTTCAATCATAATAATGAGGTCAGTTATAAGATGAATTGCAGAGGCAGGGAATTTTAGTGATGATAAAACATGTATACACTTATCACTGTGTTTTCTTCTTCATCTCGATCTGGTACCCAACAGAAAAGGAAAAACAATTGGTATTAACGCGGTCAAAATTTTCATTTACGTTAATAAGGCCTCTTTCATATTGGGCATTAGTAATAATTGCCCCGTTCCCAAGTGGGACGTAAAAAGAAACTCCCGTTAGAACTCCAACGTCTGATTTTCCTTGAATAAGATCCTTTGTTAGACTCCGATCATAAATCATTTTGTATGTTCCATAATCGATGATAAGTCTTTGGCTAACTAATAAGCCAGCATAGGCCCCACCAAAACCTTGTAGTTTAACCTTACCAATTCTTAGCAAATTATATTTGTAAACGACAGGTAAAATAAGATAATTGTACCGCAAGTAAATGGTTTGTGAATCATCAAAAATTGATTTATCCCCTTTCTGTACATAGTGAAGACCCGAACTTAAGTAACCATTTTTACCAACACTTACGTTCAAATTGGCACCTAGTCTAAATCCTGGCTTAAATTCAGAAACATTCGTTTCAGGGGCCGGGTCAATAACAAAATTTGCAAATGAAATACCTGAAGTCGCCTCAATACTAATTTGAGCGAAGTTGGTATTGTGCACGCCTAGTAAAGCAAAGACAATCAATATTCTTTTCGTAAATTTTGCAATCATACCTTTCTTGCCATTACAAGTTCCCCTTCTTCGCTTCTTCTACGGCATAATTGGCCGCACGAGCCGTCAACGCCATAAACGTTAGTGAAGGATTCTGATTTCCTGTAGAGGTCATACACGCACCATCGGTGACAAAAACATTTTTACAACTATGGAATTGATTCCACTTATTCAGTAAAGAAGTCTTTGGATCGCGGCCCATGCGCACACCACCCATTTCGTGAATATCCAAACCAGGCGCTTGTTTGCTATCGCGGGGACTGATGTTTTTGCAACCGGCTTTGTCAAGCATCTCCTGAGCCTGCACCAGAAAATCATTCATCACTTTCTCATCGTTGTCAGTATGTTCAATGGAAGTAATCAATTGCGGAATCCCCCAAGGGTCTTTCTGATCGGTGCTGAGTCGTACATGATTGCTTTCAATCGGAATAGTTTCGCCCTGCATCATCATCGAAACAGCCCACGTGCCGGGTTTGGCCAGTGTATCTTTCAGTTGTGCCCCGATAGCATCCGTGCGTGAATTCATCCGATAAGCACCAAAAAACGACATATAGCCACGCATGAAATCTTCTTCCTGTTTGCGCACATTGCGGAAGGAAGGCATCATCAATTGTGTTGGCCTGCGACCGTAGTAATAAGTATCTTCATACCCTTCAAAGATGGCATCCACGGAGCCACGGTAATTATGAAAGGCAACAAACTTACCCAACAAGCCATTGTCGTTACCCAAACCATTCGGAAAACGATTGGACGTTGAATTGAGTAACAGCAAATTAGAATTGATGGTGGCTGCATTGACGAAAATAATGCGGGCAAAAAATTCAAACACCTCTTTGGTTTCAGCATCAATCACACGCACACCACTTGCCTTTCCTTTTGCCTCATCATATATAATAGAGTGCACAACCGAATGTGGCCTCAACGTCATGTTTCCGGTTTTCATTGCCCATGGCAGCGTGGAAGAAACAGAACTGAAGTAACCTCCAAACGGACAACCTCTTTCGCAAAGCGTGCGCGCCTGACACTGGCCACGACCCTGTTGCTTATGAATTTCCTGCGGCTCGGTTAAGTGCGCACACCGACCCATCACCACATCACGGTCTTTATAATTGGCTTTGATTCGCTCGAGAATATGTTTCTCCACACAGTTCATCTCCCAGGCCTTCATCACTTCGCTATCCGGCAACGTTTCAAGTCCATCCCGATTGCCACTGATGCCAGCAAACTTTTCTACATAAGAATACCAGGGCGCAAGATCGTTGTATCGGATCGGCCAATCCACTGCAAAACCATCGCGACCGGGCGCTTCAAATTCAAACCGGCTCCAGCGTTGTACTTGCCGGGCCCATAATAAGGACTTACCACCGGTTTGATAGCCACGAATCCAGTCGAAAGGTTTTTCCTGTACGTAAGGATGCTCGGCATCTTTAACAAAAAACTGTTTGGTTGCATCTCCAAAAGCATAACACCGATCTACAATCGGGTTGGCGGATGTTACATCCAATGGCAATCTTCCGCGCAGGGGAAAATCCCAGGGGTTTTTGGTTGCTGTTGGGTAATCCTCCAAATGTTTAACATCGCGGCCACGCTCCAAAACAAGAGTTTTGAGTCCTTGATCGCACAACTCTTTGGCAGCCCAACCACCACTCATCCCCGATCCGATGACAATCGCATCGTACGTCATTTCCTTTGCTGCATCTCCTTGTATGTACATATGATTGCAAGATTTTAAGTTCTGTAATTTAATATCAATTCAGGATACCGCAATAAACGGTAGTAAAAGATTTCGCAAATCACATAGCTTTATCGATGAAGATTAATGACATGAAAACACTTATTGCTTTGTTTATTTTTGTTACTACCTGCTGCCGGGCACAATCCGTAACGCCAGAAGAGCGTTCCCAAGCCAACGACTATTTTACAGCAGGAAACTGGCCACAGGTTATAGTGGCCTATCAGGCGATCGCTAAACGGGAACCTCAAAATTCAAATGCACGGATGCGGGCGGGCATCGGGCTTTTGAATCAATCTAAAACCACTGAGGCCATCAAACAATTGGAAGAAGCCGTTGCACTGGGAACAAACCCATTGTCATTTTTCTATTTGGCTACGGCCTATGCGCAGGCCAATCAACCAGAGAAATGTTTTGATGCGCTCGATAAATCGTTGGCAAATGGCTTTACTTCACTTACGTTGTTTGAAACAGATGGTAATCTTGCCAAACTAAAATCATTCACTACCTATCAGGCATTGCATCAACGATTGCTGCGCGGAGTTTATCCTTGTCGCTATTCGAAAGAAGCCCGGCAATTTGACTTTTGGATTGGTGAATGGGACGTGAAATCAACAACCGGACTACCAGCAGGCCGAAGTAGTATTGAAAGCATCCTGGGCGAGTGTGTGATATTTGAAAACTGGACCTCGGCAGCCCCGCAGAATTATGCCGGTAAAAGCATAAATCTTTATAATAGCACCACCGGCAAATGGATGCAAACATGGGTAGACGACAAAGGTGCTATTACAGAATTTATCAATGGCGAGTACAAAGACAATAAAATGATGTTTGTAACCAGACCCGATGCTCAAAACCAGATCACACGGCTTACGTTTTTTAATCTGGAGCCCAATAAAATGCGACAGCTATTTGAAACAACGAACGATGATGGCAAGACCTGGGTAACCACAACCGACTTGTTTTATCATCGCATAATAAAATAAGCATTCCATACAGCCAAACACAAATACTTACGACCGCTCAACACTTACCTTAAAATTTCATTAGCCTTTTAAGTAGCGGTACTCGTATTACTATGCAACACTTTGCTCTGCGGGTTGTCATTCGTATTTTCAACAACTAAAGTCAGGATCCTATGATTCGCAATTATCTGAAAGTCGCCATTCGTTCTATTTTCAGGAATAAACTCACTGCCTTCATCAATATTGCCGGCCTTGCGTTGGCGATGATGTGCTGCATCCTGATCTATTTATTTGTATCCGATGAATTGAATTATGATCGGTATCATACAAAAGCGGACAGAACGTACCGCGTTACGCGTAACTTTCTGAATAAAGATGGCGAGCCTAACCTTCATCTTGCAAACGTGGCTCCGCCTATTGGTCCGCTACTTAAAAATGACTTTGGCGAAATTGAAGTAATGGCGCGAGCCATCAATTTTGGTTTGGTAATAGGCTTAGAGAAAGATGGAGAATTAGTAAAAAACTTTTCCGAGAACTTTCTATTCGTTGCAGAGCCTGACATCTTTAAAATTTTTGACATTGACGTGATAGCCGGGGACAAAAACACCGCACTTACCCGGCCCTTCACCATCATGATGTCTGAGAAATCAGCCCGGAAATTTTTTGATTCTGAAAATGCGGTGGGAAAACGTCTTCGCGTGAATAGTCAGTTTGATCTGGAGGTTACCGGTGTGTTTAAAGACTTCCCGGCTCAATCCCACTGGCATCCTGAATACCTGGTGTCGTTCAGCACGTTGAATGAGGATAATATCTATGGCAGAAATGCACTGGAAACCAATTGGGGTAACAATGCTTTTGGAACCTATGTGTTGCTGGAAGAAGGTGCCGATCCAAAAAAAGTGGAAGCTGGGTTGCCTGATTTTATGGAACGCCACTTCGCCAATTTTGCCAAAACAAACTTTGGTGCGCCTCCGGATTTCAAAGCTTCCAAAGCAACCACACTCTTTCTTCAAAAGCTTACTGACATCCATCTTTATTCGCACCTGGATGACGAACTGGAAGTAAACGGAAATATTAATAATGTAAGAATGATGTCTATCATTGGCTTATTCATTATTCTGATCGCTTGCTTTAACTTTATCAATCTTGCTACCGCGCGGGCAACTAAACGAGCCAAAGAAGTAGGCTTACGAAAAGTAGTGGGGGCTTTTAAAAGCCAACTCGTAAGTCAATATCTGAGCGAGTCTGTTTTGATTTCCTTTTTCTCGCTGATACTCGCCATCGTGCTATCGCTGGTGGCAGTGCCCTGGCTCAATAGTTTTACCGGAAAATTCTTATCCCTTAATCCTGCTACGCAGATGCCACTGTTCATTGGCTTACTGCTGGTGGCGGTTGTTGTAGGAATCATTGCCGGATTATATCCAGCCTTTATTCTGTCGAGCTTTAAACCGGCTTTGGTATTGAAGGGCCAGCAAGGTTCTGCAAAAGGAAAAGGATTCGTTAGGAAATCCCTCGTGGTAACGCAATTTGCAATTTCTATCGTGTTGCTGATAGCTACGGCCGTCACCTTTCAGCAATTGAGGTACCTGAACTCGCGAAACCTGGGATATGACAAAGACCAGGTAATTGTATTGAACTATTACAACGAGTTAACCAACAACTACGAAGCATTCTATAATGAACTTACAAAATCTTCATCGATAGAAAATCTCGGGCGTTCGTCACGAATTCCAACGGGCCGATTGCTTGACAGCTCAGGCCCACCCCTGATCACGAAGGGCGATAGCCTGATTAACTCAAGCGTTACCACCAAGTATGTTGCTATCGACCAGGAGTTTTTTAAAACTTATGGGATGGAAATGGCAGCCGGTCGCGATTTATCAAAATCAATTACGACCGATGACTCGTTGGCGTTTATCATTAACGAAACCGCAGCGAAAGCCTATGGCTGGAATAATCTATCCGATGGCCTTGATAAAGACTTCAGCTATGCCAACATAAAAGGAAAGTTAGTAGGCGTTGTAAAAGACTTTCACTTCGAATCGTTGCATCAATCCATTATTCCCCTTGTATTCTGGTCACGCCCCGGAATATTCAGTGACTTGTCAATTCGAATCTCGGGCAACCAGATGCAACAAGGCTTGGAGCACATTGAAAAAGTATGGAAAGAATTTTTACCAACACGTCCCTTTACCTACCAGTTTTTGAGCGAAAACTACCAGCGTTTGTATGTGGCCGAACAAAAACAGAGTCAATTATTTACCATCTTTTCGGGTCTTGCCATCTTCATTGCCTGTCTCGGCCTGTTTGGCCTGGCTACCTTCAATACATTGCAACGGGTAAAAGAAATTGGTATCCGCAAAGTATTGGGAGCTTCCGTCCCTAGCATCTTAACCTTGTTGTCGCGGGAAATCGTAATTCTTATAGTGGTTGCCAACCTGATTGCCTGGCCACTGGCCTGGTATTTTATGAATCAGTGGCTTGACTCGTTTGCTTACCACATCAACATGCATGTGGGCATCTATCTGTTATCCGCAATAGCGGCCATCCTGTTAGCCCTGGTTACGGTGAGTACACAAACGATAAAGGCAGCCATGACCAACCCGAGCAATACGTTGCGCTATGAATAGAAGTCACTCCATGTGCATCTTTTTCATAGCAACGTGTTTGATCACATAGCCGATCAGGAAGCCGAGGCTACCAAAGCCGAGGATAATGAACAAGATGTTGTCCTCGAAAGATTGCACCTTGAGATCCAATAGTCTGCCTATCCAATAGCCGGTGGTACTAACGGCCGTTGCCCAGAGTAACCCCGTAACCGTACTGTAAAAAAGGTATTGTAGCGGTCGAAGTCCGCTCATGCCAATAACGACCGGGATGAGAATCCGGAAACCATACAAGAACCGGTAGCTGAACAGGATCTGCAGCTTGTGATGAAGAAAGAAATCTGTGACAGGTTTAACCTTTGCGTTGAGTTTAGGGCGTTTAGCAAGGAAGTATTTTCCATTGAGGCGGCCTATTAAATAATAAATCCAATCGCTGACGAAAGAACCAAAGAAGGCCACCAGCACAGTAAAAGGAAAATTAAAAAGCCCCCGATGAATGAGTGAGCTCGCCATCAGGATAGCCGTTTCTCCTTCCATGAAAGTGCCTAACAACAGTGCGAAGTATCCGTATTGATTCAAAAAACTCTCCATCTGCACTTAACTGTTTAAGCCTGGTCAAAAATAACTGTCATAAAAATCAACCAACTAGTAGAATAATCGTTTGTAATTCTATTAATTTTGTAAAAACTTTTTTTTAAATGCCTTTTATCTGACGATTTAAACACAACAACCAGAATTGAAAACAACCATCACCCCTTTTGAGCCCGCTGACACCACCTTCAGCTTTGCCATCCCGGCAATCATGCTCATTTGCAACGAACTCTCACCCCGACCGGGGTTCATGAGCTTTCGAAGGCAAATCAGAATCTGATACCTTCTCTTACTAACAATTGTATGGCGAGTCTGCAAGGCAGATTACGCTTGAAGTGCTTTTAAGCATTCTTGTTTCTATTCACTTATTAACGAATTATAACTTTGGAAGATAATATTATTGTCAGACCAGCTACGGCTGATGACACCCATTATGCAGTAACCATCACCGATGAGATGGCCGAATCCGCGAAAGCGCGTGGCACCGGAATAGCCAGAAGGTCGCCTGAGTATATCACCATGAAAATGGAAGAAGGCAAAGCTGTTATTGCTATTACCCGCGATGGCACCTGGGTAGGCTTTTGTTACATCGAAGCGTGGGAACACGAAAAGTATGTAGCCAACTCCGGCCTTATAGTGTCACCACCCTTTCGCAAGAGCGGTGTGGCAACAGAAATCAAACGCAAAGTGTTTGAACTGTCGCGCAAGAAATATCCTCACGCTAAGATCTTCGGGCTCACCACAGGACTTGCCGTGATGAAGATCAACTCTGACCTCGGTTATGAGCCGGTAACTTATTCTGAGCTGACCACCGATGAAGAGTTCTGGAAGGGCTGCCGCAGTTGTGTGAACTTTGAAATCCTGACGAGTAAAGAACGCAAGAACTGTATGTGTACAGCCATGCTGTTCGATCCCGTTGAGGATGCAAAGAAAAAAGCCGAAATTGCCAAGACAGTGGTTACTCCGGATGGAGATCTGGAACACCATCGCAAGCGGGAGTTCAAAGGCAACTTTAAACTATTCGAACGCTGGGTGCGCTTCAAGCAATTTGTTCTGCTTAAGGGCTGGAAGAAAAAAGAAGGCGAAGAAGGAAAAAAGTCTTCGTTCATGAGTTTTCTTTACTTCTGGTAAGATAGAATGCCACGAAGTCACAAGGACACTAAGTTTTATTGAAGCTAATTTCGAGGTTTAGATTTTTCTTTGTGCCTTTGAGTCTTAGTGGCAGACATGAATCTTAATTATTAGAAGATCAAACTTAAAAATCAAACTCCTGTAGAGGTGAGGTTATGAAGAAAGTAGTTTTAGCATTCAGTGGTGGATTAGACACCTCCTACTGTGCCATTTATTTATCGAAAGATCTTGGGTATGAGGTTCACACGATTACTGTGAACACCGGTGGATTTAGTACAGAAGAAGTAAAGGAGATCGAAAAACGCGCATTGAGTTTAGGAGTAGCTTCGCATAAAACCGTTGACGAAACCAAAACGTATTACGAAAAGGTAATCCGTTATCTGGTGTATGGAAACGTATTGAAGAACGGAACGTATCCGTTAAGTGTAAGTGCTGAACGCATGTCGCAGGCATTGGCTTCGGCACAATATGCCAAAGCAATCAAGGCGGATGCTGTTGCACACGGAAGCACCGGAGCGGGCAACGATCAGGTGCGCTTTGATATGATTATACAGATCCTGGCTCCGGGTACCGAGATCATCACGCCTATTCGGGATAAAAAGTTAAGTCGCGAAGCCGAGATTGAATACCTGAAATCAAAAGGCGTAGTCTACAACTTCGAGAAAGCCAAGTACTCTATTAATAAAGGTATCTGGGGAACTTCAGTGGGTGGAAAGGAAACGTTGAACTCCATGGGGCAGTTGCCTGAAGAAGCGTGGCCCACACAAGTGACCAAACAAGGCAGCGAAGAAGTAAAACTTGGTTTTGAGAAAGGCGAACTGAAGACTGTGAATGGAAAAACGTTTTCTCATTCCGTAGAGGCAATCCACTATTTACAAACGCTGGCTGGGCCATTCGGGATTGGACGTGATATCCACGTAGGCGATACCATCATTGGAATAAAAGGCCGGGTTGGTTTTGAAGCGGCAGCTCCGGTATTGATTATCAAAGCACACCATGCGTTGGAGAAGCATGTGCTCACCAAATGGCAAATGAGCTGGAAAGATCAGTTGGCACAATTTTATGGTAACTGGCTACACGAAGGTCAATACCTTGATCCCATTATGCGCGACATGGAGGCATTCCTTACCAGTTCGCAACAAAACGTGTCTGGAGAAGTTTCCATTACTTTATATCCGTATCGTTATCAGATCAATGGTATCGAATCCAAATATGATTTGATGTCGGCTAAGTTTGGTAAGTATGGGGAAATGAACTTAGGCTGGACAGCCGATGACGTGAAAGGATTCACCAAGATTTTCGGTAACCAGGTTGGGATTTATCATCAAGTAAAGGAAGAAGCAGAAAAAGCTTAAAGCGGAAAGTAAAAAGCTAAAAGCAGAAAGCTTAAAGTAAAATTGACTAATCAAGCTTTAAGCTTTACCGCTTTGAGCTTTTAGCTTAAAAAAGATATGGTTAACAAAATAAAAGCAGGCATCATCGGTGGAGCCGGATATACCGGAGGGGAAACGCTGCGTCTGCTACTGTTGCATCCACAAGTGGAGGTTGCTTTTGTGCAGAGCAGAAGTCAGGTTGGCAAACCAGTAACTTCAATGCATGCAGATCTGATTGGCGAAACAGCGTTGATTTATACTTCAGACTTCAACCAAATTGTCGATGTTCTTTTTCTTTGTCTGAGTCATGGTGAAAGTAAAAAGTTGTTGAGTGAGAATAGTTTTCCAGCAACTACACGCATTATAGATTTGGGAAATGATTTCAGGTTAGGTGATACAGCAGGCAGTCGAGAGTTCGTTTACGGACTGCCGGAATTTCAACGTGAAAAAATCAAGTCAGCTAAAAATATCGCCAATCCCGGCTGTTTTGCTACTACTATTCAATTAGGGTTGTTGCCATTGGCGAAAGCGGGGTTGCTCAAAGAAGTTCATACGACTGGTATTACGGGCTCTACCGGTGCCGGACAAAAATTACAAGACACCACACACTTTACGTGGCGGGCCAACAATATTTCAGCGTACAAAACTTTAACTCATCAACATTTAGGCGAGATCCATCAAACGTTGAATAAACTTCAACCTGACTTTTCAGATGCCGTCAACTTTGTGCCCTGGCGGGGAGATTTTGCACGCGGCATTTTTGTTACTTCAGTGTTAGATTGTTCTTTAACAGCGGAAGAAGCGAACAAACTTTATAAGGAATATTATTCTTCGCACCCATTCACTCATGTAATTGATGAAATGATCGATCTGAAACAAGTGGTGAATACAAATAAGTGTTTGATCCATTTGGAGAAAGTAGGGAGCAAACTCGCGATTCACTCTATCACGGATAACTTATTAAAAGGAGCGAGTGGTCAGGCAGTGCAGAATATGAATCTGATGTTTGGGTTTGATGAGGCTGAAGGACTTAAGTTGAAGGGAAATATATTCTAAGTTGAAAGTGAAAAGCTTAAAGTTGAAAGCTTAAAAGAGATGCAAGATTATAAGAAACTGATTGTATGGCAGAAAGCTCACCAAAATGTATTGGATGTGTACAAGCTTACTATCAACTTCCCAAAAGAAGAGGTTTACGGTATAACAAGCCAAATCAGGAGAGCTATAGTATCTGTGTCTAATAACATTGTGGAAGGTGCTGGAAAATTCACTGATAAAGATTTTGCTAATTTTCTTCAAACAGCTCTAGGCTCTTGTCAAGAATCTGAATATTTAATAATGCTTTCTTATCAATTAAAATTCATCGATAAGAAAAACTTTGAAACTATGAACGCACAAATTGGCGAAGTCAAAGCCATGCTAATATCACTAATTAAAAAACTGAGAAAATAAATATAGTCACAGCTTTTAACTTTAAGCTTTCGACTTTAAACTTCAAGAAATGAAATTATTCGATGTATACCCTCTCTTCCCCATTGAACCTGTAAAAGCTACCGGTTCGTGGCTATGGGATAGCGAAGGGAAAAAATATTTGGATCTCTATGGCGGGCATGCGGTGATTTCTATCGGTCACAATCATCCACACTTTGTAGAGGCACTAAAAGGTCAGCTGGACAAAATCAGTTTTTATTCTAATAGTGTCAAAAATTCGTTACAAGAGAAGTTAGCTGAAAAACTGGGGCAACTTTCGGGTTACCCAAATCACCAACTCTTTCTCTGCAATTCAGGAGCGGAAGCGAATGAGAACGCCTTGAAGCTTGCTTCTTTCGTTACCGGAAGAAAAAAAGTGATCGCCTTCAAGAAAGCGTTTCATGGAAGAACTTCCGGAGCTGTTGCCGCAACCGATAACCCAAAGATCGTGGCTCCCTTCAATGCGGGTCATGAGATTTTGTTTCTTCCTTTGAATGATGACAAAGCATTTACTGAGGCCATCAACAAAGACATCGCAGCCGTTATCATTGAAGGAATTCAGGGAGTTGGCGGCATTCAATTACCCACTGATTCTTTTTTAAAGTTGTTGGCCATCAAGTGTAAGGAAGTTGGTGCACTATTAATTTTGGATGAAGTACAATCCGGCTACGGTCGTACAGGAAAATTCTTTGCTCATCAATACTCAGGCATTGAAGCGGATCTAATTACCACCGCCAAAGGCATGGGGAATGGATTTCCCGTAGGCGGTGTATTAATACATCCCGACATCAAACCCTGGAGCGGCATGCTGGGCACTACGTTTGGCGGAAACTACCTGGCCTGCGCAGCAGCGTTATCGGTACTGGAGGTAATTGAACAAGAAGAACTGATGACCAATGCCTATACACTCGGCAACTATTGGATGGAACAACTTAACTCGTTTGCTTCAATCACCGAAGTGCGCGGCAAGGGCTTGATGATCGGGTTCGATTTACCGGACTCTTTGTCTTCCCTTCGAAAGGATTTATTATTCAAACATCATATCTTCACAGGCGAAGCTAAACCAAACACCGTGCGTCTACTTCCTTCATTGGCACTTACAAAAAAAGAAGCCGACATTTTCCTGGAAGCCCTTTCTGTTGAATTAAAAAAGCCAGTGTTATCATGAAGCATTTTTTATCTGTAAACGAAGTAACCAATCTTTCACAGCTGATTAATAACGCACTTGCTTATAAAGCCAATCCCTTTAAAGACGCCACCCTTGGTCATAACAAAAGATTGGGCATGCTCTTTCTTAATCCCAGCATGCGTACGCGCATCAGCACCCAGATAGCGGCCAAAAATCTGGGTATGGATGCGATCGTCTTCAACGTGGGGCAAGACGGTTGGTCGCTGGAGTTCGAAGATGAAGCCATCATGAGTGGCACTTCCGTGGAGCACGTAAAAGAAGCCGCCCCGGTGCTTGGAAAATATTTTGATATCCTGGGTGTTCGCACGTTCCCTTCCTTGAAAAACAAAGAGGACGACTATAGCGAACTATACATCAACCAATTTATCAAATATTCAGGTGTGCCCGTGTTAAGTTTGGAGAGTGCAACCCTGCATCCCCTGCAAAGTCTTACCGACATCATTACCATTCAGGAAACTTTTAAAGAAAAAAGAAAACCGAAAATTGTGTTGACGTGGGCACCCCATGTGAAAGCTTTGCCGCAATGCGTAGCTAATAGTTTTTCTCAGTGGGTCAATGCCTGGGGTGGAGCCAACTTTGTTATCACACATCCGGAGGATTATGAGCTCGATAGTAAATTCACGAAAGGCGCAACCATTACCCACGATCAAGATGTTGCCTTGAAAGATGCAGACTTTGTATACATTAAAAACTGGAGCACCTATACCGACTATGGAAAAATTTATTGCAACGATCCGGAGTGGATGCTGACGAATGATAAACTTGCTACCACAAACAAGGCAAAAGTAATGCATTGTTTACCCGTAAGAAGAAATGTAGAACTTAGCGATGAAATATTAGACGGGTCAAGCAGCATCATAACACAACAAGCCGGAAATCGCGTGTGGGCTGCGCAGGCGGTGTTGGCGGAACTACTTAAAATCAATAGGCAATAGGCAAAAAACAGTAGGCTAGATTGCATATTGCTTTTGCCTATTGCCTACTTTTAAAATTATATGAACAAATTATACATCATAAAAATTGGTGGCAACGTGCTGGACGATGAAAAGTCCCTGAAAAATTTTCTAAAAGATTTCGCCTCCATTCAAGCACCAAAAATATTGATACATGGCGGAGGAAAGATTGCTACCAAGTTGGGCGAACAACTGGGTATCGAATCGCACTATGTTAAAGGAAGAAGAATTACCGATGCCCAAACCCTTGATCTCGTGACGATGGTATATGGTGGCCTGGTGAACAAACAAATTGTAGCGCAGCTTCAATCCCATCACTGCAACGCGATGGGCGTAACCGGAGCGGATGGAAACCTCATAAAAGCCGTGAAGCGACCGGTAGGTGAAGTAGATTATGGTTTTGTGGGTGATATCACGCCAGATAGTGTAAACAGTACCCTGTTGTACTTCTTATTAAAACAAAATGTCATTCCGATTTTTGCACCACTCACGCACGCCAATGGAGTGATGCTGAATACCAATGCCGATACCATTGCTTCCGTGTTAGCCATTTCGTTGAGCAAACATTTTGATGTGCGTTTGATTTTCTGTTTTGAAAAACAAGGGGTACTCGCGGATGTTAACAAAGAAGACTCTGTCATTCGTAATCTGAATAGCTCCTTATATAAAGATTTATTAGTCAAAGGTTCTTTCCATGACGGCATCCTGCCTAAACTTGAGAACGCTTTTAATGCCATTCAATCCGGGGTTAAGGAAGTGTTAATCGGTGAACATACCCACCTGCTGGCAAACACCGGCTACGATACAAAAGGAACTCTGATCACACAAGCATGAAGGAGCACTTGCCTCACATTGCGATAGGCTTACTCCAGCAGTTGATTTCTATTCCATCCTTTAGCAAGGAAGAAGAAAAGACAGCGAACCTTTTGGTTAGCTTTTTCAAGCACCATGGCATGGAAACAATGCGGAAAGGAAATAATGTATGGTCAATAAATAAATACTTTGATCCCAATAAGCCTACCATTCTTCTTAACTCGCATCACGATACAGTAAAACCCAATCCTGCCTACACACGCGATCCTTTTTCTGCAGATCTTGAAAATGGAAAACTCTATGGATTAGGAAGCAACGATGCAGGTGGTGCTCTCGTGTCTTTAATTATGACCTTTTTCTATTTCTACAATGAACAGAACCTGAAGTACAACCTGGTACTGGCTGCTACTGCCGAGGAAGAAATTTCGGGGACCAATGGCATTGAACTGATCTGGAATGATCTTCCTGAAATTGATTTCGCCATTGTGGGTGAACCCACCCTTACCGACATTGCAGTTGCTGAAAAAGGATTACTTGTTTTGGATTGCCTAACGAAAGGAAAAGCCGGGCATGCAGCACGCGAGGAAGGAGTGAATGCAATCTATCAGTCATTGAAAGATATTGAATGGTTTCGTGCCTACCAGTTTCCAAAGATTTCTGATTCACTAGGCAAAGTAAAAATGTCAGTAACAGTCATACATGCGGGACAGGCCCATAATCAGGTACCTGCTGAGTGTAAATTCACCGTGGATGTGCGGGTAACCGATGCTTATACCCTGGAAGAAGTGTTGGACATCATCAATCATCATGTTTCCTGTGAAGTAATGCCACGCTCTCTGCGCCTGAGACCATCGGGTATCTCCGAAGATCATCCAATTGTGATAGCCGGAAAATCAATAGGCAAAAATCTGTACGGTTCACCCACCACTTCCGATCAGGCATTAATACCAGCACCTTCTATAAAAATGGGACCTGGTGACTCAGCCCGCTCACACAGCGCGGATGAGTTTATCTTTGTTAACGAAATCGAGGCAGGCATTGACGCCTACATTCAGCTACTTGAAAAAATAATCCAATGAGCGACCGGGTACATATTCTTAAAACTGAAATACTCTCTGATAATTGGTACACACTGAAGAAATTGACATTTGACTTTCTTCGAAAGAATGGAACGTGGACACAACTAAATCGGGAAGCGTATGACCGCGGCAATGGCGCTACGATTCTACTCTATAATAGAGAAGCGAAAACAATTATTCTAACCCGGCAATTTCGACTACCTACCTACATCAATGGCAATCCTGACGGCATGCTGATTGAGGCTTGTGCGGGGTTACTTGATCAGGATAACCCTGAAGATGCCATTCGCAGGGAAACCGAAGAGGAAACCGGTTTTATTCTTAAAGATGTTAAAAAGATTTTTGAGGCGTACATGTCACCCGGTTCGGTAACTGAAATTTTGTATTTCTTTATTGCAGAATATTCGAAAGAGATGCAAACCTCTTTAGGCGGGGGCGTAGACAATGAAGATATTGAAGTCTTGGAACTGCCGTTTGAAAAAGCGTTGCAGATGATGGAAAGCGGAGAAATCAAAGACGGCAAAACCATCATGTTGCTTCAATACATGAAACTTCACGCTATTTTATAAACTTCGTGTAACTTTGTCTGTTGTTGTCTTCGCGGTTCAGAAAGGCTGTGAACCACTAAGGCTCAAAGACACTAAGGTTCACCAAGATCAATACATATGAAGCTCTGGTCTAAAGATAAAGAATCACTCAAAGAAGTAACAGACTTCACCACAGGGCAGGATAATGTTCTTGATTTGTACCTGGCTCCGTTTGATGTACTGGGTTCATTGGCACACATTATCATGTTGGAGTCCATCGGCCTGCTTACCAAAGAAGAACTTTCTCAACTCCATCAGGAACTTAAAAATATCTATAAACAAATCATCGCAGGTAATTTTAAAATCGAAGCCGGTGTTGAAGACATTCATTCACAGGTAGAATTACTGTTGACCCGAAAATTGGGTGATGTAGGCAAAAAGATTCACAGCGGGCGATCGCGCAATGATCAGGTGCTGGTCGATATAAAACTCTACCTCCGGTATGAAATTGAAGAACTTGTAACCCAGATAAAATCGCTTTTCGATTTGTTAATTTCTAAAAGCGAAGAACACAAAGAAAAACTACTGCCTGGTTATACTCACTTGCAATTAGCCATGCCCTCATCATTTGGATTGTGGTTTGGCGCGTATGCTGAAAGTCTCGCAGATGATACGATAACGTTACAGTCGGCTTACACGATCGTCAACAAAAATCCGTTGGGGTCCGCAGCGGGCTACGGATCGTCTTTTCCGCTGAATCGCTCTCTCACTACCCAATTACTTGGCTTCGCTGACTTGAATTACAATGTCGTGTACGCTCAAATGGGACGTGGTAAAACTGAGCGCATCATGGCGCAGGCCATGGGCAATATAGCCGCTACGCTAGGCAAGTTAGCGATGGATGCCACATTGTTCTTAAATTCAAACTTCAGTTTCATTTCCTTTCCGGACGAGCTGACTACTGGCTCGAGTATCATGCCACACAAAAAAAATCCAGATGTGTTTGAATTAATTCGCGCCAAGTGCAATGCCTTGCAAGCACTACCTAATGAGTTGACTTTGCTCACCTCCAACCTTCCTTCGGGTTATCACCGTGATTTGCAATTGCTGAAAGAAAAATTATTTCCTGCGATCAGCACGTTAAAAGATTGCCTGCGTATGACACACCTGATGATCTCCGCTATTCAGGTAAAGGAGAACATTCTTGCTGATGAAAAATATAAATACCTCTTTAGTGTAGAAGAAGTAAATAAACTGGTGCTTTCAGGAGTTCCTTTCCGGGATGCATATAAAAAAGTCGGGATGGATATTGAACAAGGGAAATTCACTTACACTACAAAGGTTCAGCACACGCATGAAGGAAGCATCGGAAATCTGATGAATGAACACGTAAAGGAAAATTTCAAAAATTTAGTGGCTAAGTTTCAATTTGAAAAAACCACTACCGCCATTAACCACCTACTGAAGGACTAATCACACATGGAGCCTGAACTTATTCTCTCGGTTATACTAGGTATTTCCATCATCAGTTATTTGTTCGATCAGATCCTTGATTATATCAATCTGAAAGCACAACGTAAAGACATACCTGCAGAAGTAGAAGATTTTTACAACAAGGAGAAATATCAAAAGTCACTCGACTACCAAAGGGATCGAACGCGCTTCTCCTTCATCACGGCCGGATTCAGTTTTCTACTTTCCCTGAGCATGCTGGCGTTTGGTGGCTTTGGATGGTTGGACGGGTTACTCCGGCCCTATGTTACCAACGAAATCTTATTAGCCCTTGTTTTTTTTGGCGCGATCATGATTGTCTCAGATATCCTAACAATCCCCTTTCAAGGGTATAGTACCTTTGTGATTGAAGAAAGATATGGCTTCAATAAAACTACCATCAGAACTTTTATTGCTGATAAACTTAAAGGCTATTTGCTGGGTGGATTGATTGGGGGTGCATTGCTATCTATATTAATCTACCTTGTTAATACAATCGGGCCCAATTTCTGGATTTGGTTCGGGTTCCTGGCCGCAGCCTTCACACTTTTCGTGAATATGTTTTACACTTCGCTGATCTTACCCTTATTTAATAAACTCACCCCATTGGCAGAAGGTGAGCTAAAGACCACCATCGAAGGCTTTGCCAAAAAAGTGAACTTTCCACTCGACAATGTTTTTGTCATGGATGGATCGAAACGATCCGCTAAAGCGAATGCCTTCTTTTCGGGTATAGGCAAAAAGAAAAAGATTGTGCTTTACGATACGCTCATCAACAATCACTCTACTGAAGAATTAGTGGCCGTGTTGGCGCATGAAGTCGGGCATTTCAAAAAGAAACATATTATCTGGAGTTATCTGATTTCAATAGTTCAGATTTTTTTTGTGTTATTTATTCTTTCCAAAATGGTTTTCAATGATAATCTCTCTATCGCTTTGGGGGGAAGTCAGCAAGCCATTCAACTTAACCTGATCGCCTTTGGCATTCTCTTTTCCCCTATCTCGGCAATTACAGGTTTGCTTATGAGTATGCTCAGTCGTAAAAATGAATTTGAAGCGGATGCGTATGCGAAGGAAACGTTTGATGGCAAGGCATTAGCCAACGCATTGAAAAAACTTTCTGTAGACTCACTTAGCAACCTGTATCCGCATCCGGCCTACGTGTTTTTTCATTATTCACATCCACCGCTATTACAGCGGTTGGATGCCTTGAAATAAAAAGGGTTGGGTTTATGAGCGGGAAACGAGGCTCGAACTCGCGACCCTCAGCTTGGGAAGCTGATGCTCTACCAACTGAGCTACTCCCGCTTGGTTTGGATTGAATCAAAGTTACAATTCAGATTTCAAAAATTGCAAGTTTGCCCTACCTTTCGTGTATGCCATTAAAATCCACACAGCGTTTGCTTTCCCTCGATTTCCTGCGGGGGTTCATTATGGTATTGTTGGCGCTAGAGAGTACACGGCTTTATGATAACTTATTCGAAATAACTGAAGGGTCTGCTCTCCAAAGCATATTGCTCCAATTCTTTCATCATCCCTGGAACGGCCTGCGGTTTTGGGATCTGATTCAACCGGGGTTCATGTTCATCGCAGGCACCGCGTTGACATTTTCACTACATCGGCAAAGTGAGGCCGGCATAGCGTGGAAAAATCAATTTACCAAAACACTCAGGCGAAGCGGCTGGCTTTTTTTCTGGGGCGTGCTGGATTATGCCGTGCGCCCCGGAGGTCTTTCTTTCGAGTTGTGGGATGTGCTGACCCAACTGTCCTTTACCACCTTAGTTGCTTTCTTAATTTTCCGTTGGAAAGCAACCAACCAAATTTTGATGAGCATTGGTTTATTGATCGTAACCGAGGTGCTTTATCGTTTTACTTATATTCCAGGCTTTGATCAACCCTTTACGGATCAGCATAATTTCGGAAACTTTATGGACCTGGTGCTGATGAATAAGATCAACGCAGGTGGTTGGGTAGCCATCAATTGCATTCCCACGGCCGCTCACACCATCTGGGGTGCTGTGGCCGGCAAACTATTAATAAGTTCAATCGAAGAAGTAAAGAAAATAAAATACCTCATGATTGGCGGGATAATTTGTCTCGTGATTGGTTACGGCATGGACTGGACAATAACTCCTATCATCAAAAGGATTGCCACCAGTTCGTTTACGATTGCATCCGGAGGCTGGTGCCTTCTCGCACTTGCTGCTTGTTACTGGTGGATTGATGTTAAAGACCACCGGAAAAATCTTGATTTCTTTACTATAGTCGGAATGAATTCAATTTTTATCTATTTGTTTTTTGAGATTGTTGGTAACCGATGGTTTACTGGATACGCTGGAGCCATTTCGAATGGTCTGATGGATATTATTCATACACCCCAACCATTGGCTATGATTATCACACCACTCTTCATTTTTTCTTTGGAGTGGGGATTGTGTTACTTTCTCTATCGAAAGAAAATATTTTTTAAGCTTTAAGGCTTTCCTGCCTTCCGCCAAATGGCGGATTCAGCAGACAGGGAGTGCCTCAGCCTGACAAATGCTTCGGTAGGTTCAACCTGACATTGATTTCGAGGGGCTCAGCTTGACACTGGCGATGAGTTATCAGATGGGCCTCACTAATGTTGCATGACTTTTATTTTAACCTGTCGATAAACTCCTTTTGAGCAGGAGTTAACACTAAATCCGGATTACCATCCAAATGGATATACTTAAGGTTTGTAAGTTTAGTAATACTTGCCGGTAGTGTGGTGAGTTGATTGTTTCCCAGGTATAAAGACTGTAGTCCTGTAAGTTTGCCGATACTTTCCGGTAAATCTTTTAATTGATTATTCGTAATGCTCAAGGTAGTAAGCTTGTTGAGATTGCCAATGCTTGCAGGCAATGAGGTGATCAGATTATCATCCAGTTCAAGCGTGGATAATTCAGTCAGTTTACCCAGACTTTCTGGTAGTGTAGTTAATTGATTGTTGATTACATTCAGTTTTACAAGACGGAGAAGCGAACCCATGCCTGATGGCAATTCGGTGAGTTTATTATCCTGCAATTCAAGATCCTTTAAATTGGATAATCGCCCAATACCCGATGGTAATTTTGTTAATGAATTGGCATTTAAACTAATAATTCTAAGATTCACCAATTTACCTATGCTTTCCGGAAGCGTATTTAATTTATTTGCGTTTAAATAAAGTTCTTTCAAATTTGAAAAACCGCCAATCGTTTCAGGTAACTCGCTGAGATCGTTAAGTGTTAAATCAAGTGTAACTACAACCCCCGGATTTACTAAAGCATCAGCGAGGGAATTGTAGATCTTACCTTCCTGGGCAATAGTCACAAAGCTGAACAAACATAAAGTAAAAATAAGGACAGCTCTTTTCATTCTTAGCTAAGGTGTCGGTTAACGATAGGCCTGAGAATTTTAACTACCGGCTCAATCACAATTAACTAAATATTAGAAAATAAAACAAGGAAAGTACCGGGTCAGTCAATTCCATTAAAATCGTAACTTTGAAATTCCTTTATTCTGAATGAAATCTCTCTACGTGTTTCTATCCCGCCATTGGATTCTTATCACACTCACATTTCTTACTCTGATTAGTTATGCCAGTGTTTTGGTTTCGCCCGAAGTATTTTGGCCAGCCGGATTTTTATCACATTTGATACCTCTTTTTCTGGTAGTCCAGATATTTACCTTCCTGGTTCTGGCCTTCCGAAGAAAGAAAAATGCGATCATTCCTCTCCTACTACTCTTGCTTGGTTGGCCTTTTATAACCAGTACATTGTCACTTCATACCTCCACATTTTCAGATACCAATTCTATTCGTATTTTAAGTTTTAACACAAAACTTTTCCGCAAACCAGGTACCTACAGCGAATTCTCCACCGAAACGATTCAGTGGGTTGCGAATGACTCATCTGATATCAAATGCTTGCAGGAATATAGCACCAACGATCGATGGCCCTTGCTGGATGTTACAGCTCAAATAGAGCGAAAAGGTTACAAGGGTTATTTGTTTCAGGCAAGCGTAACCGATAACGATCACAATCCGGGTATGGCGATCTTCAGTAAATTTGAAATGCAGGATGCTGGTGTTGTTTTTGAGGATATCAATACCCTGAATGGCGCCATCTATGCTGACCTGATGATCAAAGGAAAAATTATTAGAATTTACAATGTTCATCTGGCCTCCATGAATCTTGAGCTCACTAAAACCAATGGCTTACACAATAATCTTTCAAAGATCAAAAGACTTAAATCCGGATCGATTAAAAGAAGTGAACAAATAAAAACACTTATTGCTCATACTCAAGCATCGCCCTATCCATTCATTATTTGTGGCGATTTCAACGAGACGCCTTACAGTTATGTCTATACAGAATTGAAAGAACAATTTCTTAACGCATTTGAAGAAACGGGAAATGGATTTGGTTTTACCTTCAACGAATTTCCTTATCTCTTGCGAATCGATCATCAGTTTTACAGATCCGATATTAATGCCGTTGGCTATCAGGTTAATCGTACTATGAAAATTTCTGACCATTTTCCTACTTATGGTTATTATTTAACACCTAACTAAATTTCAGCAATGACTACAGAACTTATTTTACGTTACTTCCACTTCATCAGCATATTTGCCATTGTGGGTACGTTGGTAGCCGAACATCTGCTTCTCAAAAAAGAGATGACCCGATTGGAACTGGGCCGGGTCGCACGCATCGATGGTGTGTATGGCATTGCTGCGCTCACCTTGCTGGGTGCCGGCCTAACACTTTGGTTGGGTGAGTTTGGTAAACCTGCCATCTTCTATACCAAAAACTGGATCTTTCACACCAAACTCACCCTTTTCATCATCATCGGGCTCCTGTCCATTTACCCAACCGTATTTTTTCTAAAGAATCGAAAAGGTAATCCGGAAGAACGCATTACCATTCCCAATTCTATTTTCTGGTTGCTGCGCATGGAATTGTTGCTGTTATTCATCATTCCTGTGTTGGCGGGTTTCATGGCGAAAGGAATCGGGCTTACTATTGAGTGATTCCGAAATTAGTAAGATGACCAGTGCTTTGATCAGACTGCTTAAGAATATAAGTTCTGATCGATCCGAAAATGGAGCGGGTTTGTCTATTTTTGTAAATAAATAAGAAAGTTACAAATGAGTAGCATCAACATGCGTTATCGAACTCAAAAAGAAACAAGGCCACTAACTACTATGGATGGCTTTTACGTCCCGGCAGCCTACTTACTTGTAATTATTTTCTTGTTGGGAAGTATACATTCTGGGTTTTCTTCACATCTAGCTTACAAGGCTGTTAATATAGTCGAAGGATCTGGTTGCACAACTCCGTGTGAATCTGGTGCTGGTATTGCGCATACTACACCGGTGCGAATCTTCGCTCATCCATTTGAAAAACTATTTATTACCTATACGGCAATTCAGGAACAAACCATCACTTTTAATCCATTGGCACCTGCTACCTATGGAGATCCTGCTATCACATTATCTGCAACTTCTAACTCCGGCTTACCGGTAACTTTTGAAAGTGATGATCCGAGCGTGGCAACCGTGTCCGGAAATTTACTCACCATAGTTGGTGCCGGAACGGTCAACATCATCGCAAGCCAATCTGGCGATGCAATCTATGATCCGGCTGTGGACGTAGTGCAGGTATTTACTGTCAACAAGGCACCTCTCTCTGCATCTGCCGATAACAAAACAAAAATTTATGGCGATCCCAATCCTGCCCTCACCATCACCTACGCAGGTTTTAAAGGATCTGATAATGCCGATGTTATTGATACACCGCCTTCATTATTCACCGAAGTAACTCAGTTCAGTCCTGTAGATTCCTATGATATCTCGTTTATGACTGAAGGCTTGGATAATAACTATACCCTAACTCTGCTCACGGATGGTATTCTTACCATCGTCAAGGCAACCCTCACCGCAACAGCCGACAACAAAACAAAAATCTATGGCGATCCTAACCCGGCATTCACCCTCACCTACACCGGTCTCAAAGGAACTGACAATGCTTCGGTAATCGATACCCCGCCATTATTATCCACCGATGCAACCCAATATAGTCCAGCCGATTCATACGATATCTCAGTCATCAGTGAAGCCTTCGACAACGACTATGAGATCACTTCGATCACCGATGGCACGCTTACAATCACCAAGGCTAGCCTCTCCGCAACAGCCGACAACAAAACAAAAAAATATGGTGATCCCAATCCGGTATTCACGATAACCTACTCCGGTTTTAAAGGATCTGATAATGCTTCCATGATTGATACTCCTCCTTTATTAGGTACGGATGCAACACCGTTCAGTCCGGTCGCTTCCTATGCTATCACGTTCATTAGCGAAGGAATTGACAATGACTATGAAATCACTGCGCTTACGGATGGCACACTTACCATTAACAAAGCTGATCAAGACATCAACTTTGAAGCTATCATTGGCAAAACTATTTTTGACGATCCGTTTTCAATAATCGCCACTTCAACATCTGGGTTACCTGTTTCTTTTACAAGTAGTAATCCTGCTATCCTATCAATCAGTGGAACTACGGCAACTCTTCATAGTAGCGGTACAACAATCATTACAGCTTCGCAGGGAGGTGATACTAACTTCAATGCTGCGGAGGATGTTACGCAGGAAGTGTTCATCAACAACAAAATGTATCAGACCATCACCTTTGAAGAAATCCCGGATAAAACCTATGGTGATGCTCCTTTTGAACTCACAGCAACATCAAACTCAGGTCTAACGATTAGTTACGCCAGTAGCGATACGCAAGTAGCAACCATCGATGGCTCTCTTGTAACAATTATTGGTGTGGGAAGTACTACCATCACTGCACGTCAATCTGGAAATGATATATACGAGCCTGCCGAAGAGGTGGATCAGGAGCTTGTAGTTGTAAAACAAGATCAACTGATAACTTTCGAGACAATACCTGATAAAACCCTGGGTGACCCAAGCTTTTCTATTTCAGCAAGTAGTTCTTCAGACTTGACTCTTTCATTTGAGGCTGTAACCCCTAACATCACCGTGGAGGGAAATCAGGTAACATTATTAAATGCAGGTACAGCAACGATTCGTGCTACACAACCGGGAGACGAAAAGTTTAATCCTGCGGAGCCTGTTTCGCAGTCATTTTGTATCAATCCAGCCAGACCTACCATTACTGTAAATAACAACAACGGTCCGGAACCTACTTTAACGAGTAGCGCGACTATAGGAAATCAATGGTACCTTAATGGTGTGCTTATTCCCGGAGCTACCAATTCAATTTTAACTGCAGTTGAACAGGGCGTTTACTCAGTAAAAATAAAAGTGGAAACCTGCGAGAGCGTTGCGTCCGAGTCAGTCGCAATACTTATAACAGGAGATATTCAGAAAAATATTATTGATTTAGCTTTACGTCCGAACCCCGTAGAAAACCGATTGGAAGTTGATTTTAGTGGATTTGAATCAGGATCAATCGCAGTTGCTTTTATTGATCCCCTGGGTAGAATAATTGAAAGCCATGAAGTACAAAATAAAATCGTGACGTTTGATCTCAACCACTTTGCTCCTGGGTTATACTGGATTGTGGCTACTCAATCAACATTTAAAATCACAAAACAATTTGTAAAGAAATAACAGGAAAAGAGTATAAAAGAGGCTGTCTCAAAATAAATTCTTAATTGTCAGCCTGAGCTTGTCGAAGGCTATTTTACAAAGGTTTCGACAAGCTCAACCTGACAACTTAATGGCTTTTGAAAAAGCCCGTTTTCATTATCAATAACTATTTCTTTCTGATAATCACATCCCCATTATAATTCCGCATCGAAATTTCAGGGCCACCTCCATTTACTTCGCCTTTTACCCACTCGTCAATCACCACTTTGTAAGTACCTGATTTAGTATCTTTCTTTTGCACCGGGCCACTCTCGATCATCTTCATATCAAAGCCGCTTAGGATTTCGCCTTGTTCGGTTTTCATTTTGAAGGTAGCCTTTACCGTTGCCGGAAAAGTAATATCAATGTCGCCATTATAGGTAGAGTATGACATCGGCACACCTTCTTTCACTTTATCGAAGGTGACTTTAATCTCGCCATTATACGTGGTGGCAATCACCGAGCCGGAAATATTTTCTGCGGCAATCTCTCCGTTATAGGTAGTGATCTCTACTTCGCCTTCCACATTTGAAATTAAAATATCGCCATCGTTGTAAGAACTTACTTTCACATCAAACCCGGTGGGCACTTCAATCACCAGGTCCATTTTAGTATTCCATGATCCGGATTCCACTTTTACGTAATTGCTGTTCTCCGAAACTTCCAGGTCCATGGTGCCACCGCTGATGCGTTTCAATCCTTCTTTCTCACTTTTGTTCCCGTGGTCTTTACCTTCACTAACGGAAGCGTATTTTACCAGCACATCCTTGCGGGCCGTGCCTTTCACCGTAATGGAACCATAATTAAGATGAGCCTTTAATCTGCCTCGCTTGGCCGGGTCGCTCAACGGCACCGGAAAATCTCCGGAGCTTTGCGCATAGGTCATCGTGGCTAAACATACTATCAGTGCTATCAATACTTGCTTTTTCATTTTCTTTTCAATTAAATTTTTTCTTTTACATACACATCTCCATTGAAGGTTTCAAAATCGAGGACCACACCGCCATCGCCCACCTTAAACCGGTTGCCGTTGACTTTGAATTTTGTCCCTTTCTCTGTTTCCTCTTTTTCTATCGCCACCGGCATAGACTCCAGTCGCGGCACATTGGTGAACAACTCACCATTAAAGCTTTCAAAACTCATGTTGGCCGATAATCCTTTCTGAAACCAGGCATTGATGTCGCCATTCAGCGTGTAGAAGCGGCAAGCCTTCTCAGGATTTTTTGTGTAGGTGATATCTACGTTTCCGTTGATCGTGCTGGCGGTTGCTTCCCGCGAGATGTTGGAAAGTTTAATACTGCCGTTTACATTGTTGGCAACGATGCTGCCCTTCAGATTTTCTATTTCAACATCTCCCTGGTTAACCGTACTCATCAGCACATTCAACGACATCGGAACTTTGATCACGTAGTTGAATGTGTAATCAACCAATTCCTTACAATCATCATCCTGATCATTCCATTGATAACCCCATCCATTGCGGTGCGTCCAGTCACCTTTATTTTTTGAAGTTCTTCCAAAGCGGCTGCAGATACCTTCGGTGTAGAGGATGATGGTATCGGCACGATCCAGTACACCCAGTTTAATTTGTGCTTTACCCCTCTCAAGCCGCTCAGTAGTTTTGGCTTTGATCGTGCGGGTTACTTCTACAAGTACCTTATCACCTTCATAGCCCGTTACCTTTATGTTTCCGTTGATGTTGGCGATGATCAACGCATTGTCAACACCCTTCTTCTCGAAGGACAACTCCTTCGTAATTTTCTCCGTGAATGACTGAGCAAACAGGGAGCATGGAATAAGTGTGGTTATTATTAAGATTATTGTTTTCATGTTGTTTTTATTTTTGTCTCACCTAGGGGAGGACTAAAAAGTCAATCTGTCATCTCGGCCTTGAGCCGAGATCTCGTGAAGTGTACTCTTCGAGATTCCGGGTCAAGCCCGGAACGACACTTCAATTGATATTTTGACTTTTTAGTCATCCTCTATTGGTTAGATGAGTACTTCAATACTTTCTGATATTTTATTTTTCACTTCTTTTGGTGTTTTCTCACTTTGCAAAAGTTGCTTCAGGGCTTCCACCGATTTTTTCTCCTGGATGGCCACCATCAACTCGGCCATCGCCACTTGTACGAGTGGTGAATCCTGTCTGGCAATGGATGCAATCAGTTTGGTACGCACAGCGCTATCCTTTGCATACGATTTGAGTGCTTCGAGTGCAGCCAGGCGCACGTTCACGTTCTCATCATTATTAAGTGTGGTGAACAATGCGTTAGTCACCTTTTCACTTACCTGTTCCATTTCCGAAGTGAGACTCACTGCTTTCAGGCGTTGTGTCGCGGATTCTTTTTCCAGCATTGTCAGCATCATCAGTTCTTTTAATTCACTGACCTCCTCCGTCAGCTGACTTACTTCTTTTTTTTCGGAAGGCGACTGAATAAAAAATCCGGCAGAGAATCCAATCAGTATAAGAACCGTAGCCATGGCCAATCTAGGGAATAGAAAATTCCAGTCAGGCATGGTAAATGATGTTTTAGTTTTCAGAGAACGCTTCTCTTTCGCCAGCGCTGCATAGAACTGATCATCAAGCTGGATAGAAGGAACGGGCGATTGAATTTTTTGAATTCGCTCGTCCAATCCTGAAAGTTCACGAAGCGCTGTGAGATCAACCTCACCAGACTCAATCAATTGTTCAATCAATCTGATTTCGGTCGGATCGGCCAACCCTTCGTTATACTTGGCTATCAATTCTTCCCGCTGCTTCTTTTCCATAATCACGTGCTGACTAGTTTATCTTTTCCAATTGTTTATAAATCACTTTCAATTCCTGCAAGGCGCGAAACACTTTCACTTTAACAGCGCCTTCGGTGCAGCCCAGCACTTCACCAATCTCACTGTACTTCTTTTCCTGAAACTTACTTAGTAATAACACTTCGCGTTTGTCTTCGGGCAATCGCTCCATGGCCATGGATAGCAATTGATGTTCTTCCATCTGTTGCATTTCTGCTGCACGATTGTCGTTGTGCCCTATTCGCTCCTGCCAGTTTTCAAGTTCTTCCGTTGCCTTGATTCTATTTTTCCGATGATGGTCGTTATTCACATTACGCGCAATGTGAAACATCCACGCCCTGAAGTCGCCCTCTCCCCGGAAGAGGTGGCGGTATTTCAAAATGCGGAGGAAGGTGTTCTGCACGAAGTCTTCGCTGAGCTCCTGCCTTTTGGTAAGGCCATAAAAGAACCCATACAACGGTCTTTTATAACGTTCAAAAAGCAGGCTCATCTTGTCCAGGTCACCTTCTTTGACCTTCATCATCAAGACATTATCGGAAAGCGCTTCCAAATTCAAAGTTTAATCAAACAGGGAAACTGAAGGTACTGAAAATGGTTACAGGATTTCTAAATTTTATGATTCGATGCTTATTCCAACAAAAAAAAGGCTCTTAAAATAAGAAGCCTTTCCAGCAAATGTTAAACAAGGTATAGGTAGGTGCTTATGCCGAATACTGATTATTTGATTACAACACGCACCGCGCTGTTATTAGTATCTGCGATATAAAGATTACCCTTGCTATCCAGCACCACGTCCCAGGGGGCAGCAATATTTGCCGAAACTGCAGCACCCCCATCTCCGGCATATCCATAAACTCCGTTGCCCGCGTAGGTTGCAATTATTCCCGTTGCAACTGTAACTTTTCGAATTACAGTATTCCCAGCATCTGCGATGTAAATATTTCCATCCTCATCAACTGCTACTCTGGTAATAGACTTCAAAGACGCACTGGTTGCTGCCCCACCATCTCCGGTATAACCGGCTACACCATTTCCTGCTACGGTAGTAATGATGCCGTCATGAATTTTACGAATAACATGGTTAGCATCTGCGATATAAATATTGCCAATCTGATCAACGGCAACACCTGTCGGATAATTCAGTTTGGCTGATGTTGCAGGTCCATTGTCACCGCTGTATCCGGCCTGATCTTGACCAAGTCCGGCAAGGGTGGTTATGATCCCCGTTGCAATCGCAATCTTTCGTATGGCATTGTTTCCGGCATCGGCAACATAGATGTTATTCTGACCGTCAACGGCAACATCATAGGGATTAAAAAAAGTCGCGGAGGTAGCAGGACCATTATCGCCAGTAAATCCCTGGGCGCCTGTTCCTGCAATGGTAGAAATAATTCCGGTGGTTGCATCAATCTTCCGAATAACTCCATTCCCGCCATCAACAATTATCACATTGCCCACATGATCCACGGTGATCCCGAGCGGAAAATTGAGGTGCGCATTCTTTGCAAAGCCGCCATCGCCTGCATAAGGCGTGGGATCAACTACGTTAAAACCCAAAAATGTGCCGGCAATGGTAGAAATTTTGCCATCGACACTATTAACCTTCCGAACAACATTGGCTGCTCCATCGGTTAAGTAGATATTATTCATTTTATCAGTGGCAATCGCTGTTACGAATCCCAGTTTGGCGGCTTTAGCAGGTCCACCATCACCATCAAAGCCAGATCCTGTAGGGCCAAGGCCGGCAATAGTATCTATGTCACCCGATAGTGCTGTCTGATCTGAAGGATCAACTGAATCTGAATCACAGGATTGAATCAAACAGGATTGAATCAATAGGAGTGCTATCAGAAAGAGAACCTTTTGTGCGTGATTTTTTATCATGGTGTGTTTGTTTATCACAAAACGAAAACCTGGTAAAAAGATACAACGATGTTGAATATCTTTTTAGGATTACCGCCTTGAACCATGGTAATGTCACACTCAGTAATACACGGTCAACTCCACTCTCCGGTTCTTCGCCCGCTCTTCATCCGTGAGGTTATTATTCAATGGTTGGTGCATTCCTTTTCCTTCGCTTTGCAATCGTTGAGGATTAATGCCCGACTTAATCAGATGATGTTTTACTGCATCGGCTCTTTTCTGCGACAATCTTAAATTGAATTTGTCAGAGCCAACATTATCGGTATGTCCTTCAATTTTCAACTTCAGGTTTTCATTCTCTTTTAATGTGGTTGTAAGTTCCTCCAGAAAATTTTCTGTTGGGCCGTCCAGCTCTGCTGAATTAAATTCAAACGGAAAGTGAAGCGTTACCTTTTCAATAATCAACGGTTCTTGTTTCAGATCGCCTGCTTTTGCCAGCGTGGTGGGTGATACTTCGGTTATCTCAATTTGTTTTTCATCAGTCGGTATTGCATTAACGATGGAGTCCTGTTTCACTTCTGTTACAACAGGAACAACTTCTTTTGGTGTTGTCTTACTCTGTTGCGGCTTCTTTGCCACGGAGTTCTGTTTTTCTAGTGCTTGCTTTTTCCGCTTAGCTGTTAATTTCTGCGACCTTGTTTGAACCGGCTTCCTCCACGCAAGGCCAACTTCCAGCGCACCTGTATTTCCTACATTGTTAATCAGAAAAGGAAAATCGTAAGAGAGTCCCAACGAGATTGTTTCGATATGGAGTTGAGCTCCCAAAACGGCTGATCGTCCTACCACATATTTAGCGATCACTTCCACGCGATCCGACCTCTGCTTTGGCTTGGGATTTAATTCTTTTTGCAACCTTACACCGGCATTGAGAGTGATGTTGGAAGCCGAGTAAGTCATCAGCGCTTCGGGGAAAACATGAAAGTCTTTGGACGAATAAGCCTGGAAACCACCATTGAAAACAAAGGTGGATGACAGTTGAGTGGGGTCACCAAAAAAAGAATCCTGTGGTCGGTTCAGATCAAAAAAAGAAAAACCGACATGATGAAGCAGGCGACCTTTTCTATCTGTCTCCTGCCAATAAACTCCGGTGCTGAATGTTTGAAAGGTGTTTCGCAGTTCATCAAAACTTTCACCACTTGAATAGGAAGGATCAAATCCGCGATCAGGAACATATTGTGAGCCGGTATAAAAACCATCTAAACTAATCGAACGCGTTTGAAGCAACGCTTTCGCACCCAACGAAAGTGTTTGCCATCTACTTAAACGAATGTGAACGGCATAACTAACCGATGCCTCCTGTGTTTTGAAAACTCCTGATGCCTTATCATTATGAAGAGTTACTCCCAACCCCGACCAGGGTTGGCCTGTACTGGAGTTCAATAACGGATAATCGAAAGAAACAAAACTGCTGTTGATCGGAAAATCTCCGCCCGTTTTTTGATGGCGGTAATTCAAACTCACGCTGGCGTATCGGCTGAGGCCGATCATAGCCGGATTGATACGCTGCTCCGTAAAATTGTATTGCGAGAATTGAAAATATTGCGCGCGCAAACTATTTCCTACCGAAAGGAAAAACACGAGAAGTAAAATTCGTTTCAGGATAATCATCAGCCTAATGAACTAATAGAATGGATCCTGTTTTCTTTCCGTTCAGCAGCAGCTGCTCTCCATTACTTGTCTTCCCATCCACCTTCCAATAATAGATACCACTGGGTTGAAGTGTGCCGCGCACCGTTCCGTTCCATCCGTTACCGGTTGCCTGCTGAACATCATTGGTTTCATACATCACATTACCTTCTCGATTGTAAATCTTGAAGGTGAAGGAAGATGCCTGGGTCAGTCCGTACACCAAAAGCATATCGTTTTTTCCATCGCCATTAGGAGTAAACAGGTTGGGAATAAAAGCTGTTTCTTCTACCTGTATCTGAACCCGTGCTTCGATAGTGCAACCTACGGAGTCGGTGGCTATAAGGGTGTAATCCGTTGTCTGTGTTGGTGTGGCCACCGGATTAGGTATGGCATAATTACTCAGTCCTGACGGAGGTAGCCATTTAAATTGTGTTGCTGTACTGACCGCTTCAAGTTGCACGGAGTTGCCTTTCAAAATTTGAAATACTTCTCCATTCAATTTTAATACAGGCTGACTCACCCGCAGGATAAACTCCTTTTGATAGGTACATGTATTCTGAGTTTTTGCTGTAACTAAAATCGTATCGGCCTTCTTCAGCATAAAATTGATTGAGTCTTGATTGCTGATAATCGGATCTGTCTTCCATTCTACATTTTTCCAGCCCGGGGCTATTCCCAACCGAACCGGCTTACCCTGACACGCATAGATGATTTCTTTCTCCGCATTTGGTCCTTCATTGACATGAATCACCCACACATTATTTTTTGAACAGTCAACGCCTTGAGGCACGAAGGAGAAAATGGTATCATTGGCTACTGCCTTAAATTTCAACTGGTCAAAGATTCCCAAAAATCCATTAGTGACCGAGAACCAGTATGCCTGGGATGCTGAGATTAAGGTTACCTCCTCTCCTTTACAAGACTGAATATCTTTATGTACCAGGTCAAAGCATGGCACACACTCTCCTGTACAGATATTATAACCACCATTATACGCATTGTCTACCGATTGAATCCGGTAAAAGTATCGGTTGTCAGTAAGCCCCTGAATAATCTGCGAGGTGTTTGTTCCGGCATTGCCATGCGAAACGTTCATCCTTCGTTTAGAAACAAGATCAAAAGAGGAGGTGATCAATGTTGATTGCGTTGTTCCTAACCAAACATCGTAAGTAATGGATGCGGTGTTGGTATGATCGTCTTGCGGAGCTTCCCAATAAAGAAATGTTTTATTGAAAGCCGAAATAGCGAACGCTTGCGCTGGAATTCCCGGTCTTTTGTTTTCAACTGCGATTGAATTTTCATAGTACTTGATCCATTGCTGACTGGCTGAGTCAATGACTTGCAGAAGATCAAGATCCCCGTCACGATCAAAATCACCCATGCGTTGCACCAGCAAGCCCGCTGTATCGAGATCAGCTAATAGAATATCAGGATCGAGAATGAAATTATCTTTTTTATTTTGTGCATCATACCCGCTGATCAATTGGTCGGCACGACCGTCTGAGTTCATATCTCCTGTAAATAACTCCGCTTTCAAAAGAGAGGGATACGTTTGCTCGATTGAAAAACTATCCACTTTATTTATCCAGCTCCGATTAATGAACTGACCCGAGCGATCTTGTCCAGTGGTAAACAAATCAAACAAACCATCATCATTATAATCGATGGAGGATAGTTTTCCTGAAACCGGGCCTGGCAACTCTTTCACTTTGAACGTGAAATTACCTTTGTTTAAAAACAGAATAGTAGCCGATTGTTGCGCTGCATCTTTTCCGGTTAATACAAAATCATTTTTACTGTCTTTATTGAAATCGAATACAACAAGGTCGTTGATTGTTATCCCAACAGTATCAAACACTAAAGTGAATCCGGCAGGTCCGCTTTGATAAATGTTAAGAAATGAAGATGCGTTTTGCTTACCTGCCGATATCAAATCCAATCTACCATCCTGATTAAGGTCGGTTACCCTGAAAAAAGAACCTTGGTCTGCTATTTTCGATGTGCTCTTTTGAAAACTAAAGTCTCCTTTATTTTCAAAAACAAATAGCGCATCGGTATCGATCAGGGTTTTACCTGCAATCATCAGGTCTATGCGGTTATCACCATTCCAATCTGATAATTGAAGCGTTCCGCTTTTAAATCCAGTGAGTTGAGTGAATTTCTTCACCAGTGAAGTTCCCAGGTTATTTTGATAGGTGATAATTTTCATCTGGCCATCGGGTGCCATGCCGGTCACTACCAAATCCAACAGGGTATCACGATCCAGCGCTATCCATTCTGTTTGAATACCTGTGAGCGACTCATCAATATTCAATTGAAATTTCTTTTTGAATTGCTGACCGCTCGCGGCTACTGCTACCGTCAGCAAACCCACCAGCATCCAGATTGCTATTTTCATTTCTTATCAGGATTTGATTTTACAATTTCAAAAGTGAAGGGTAAAGAAATTTTTGCGGCTACGGGTTTACCATTCAGGGTAGCCGATTTCCAGGCGGGCATATTTTCAATCAGGCGCTGCGCCTCTTTATCAAAAGCCGGACCTAATGAATTCAATATCTTGATCTGAACTGGCTTTCCTTCCTGATCTATTAAAAAGGACACGGATACAATTCCCTGAATGGAATCCTTTAACGCCTCAGCCGGGTAGCGTATTTCCCTGGCGAAATAATCATACAAATTTGGATAGCCTTCGGCTGGCTCTGCTTCCAGGTATAGAAATGCAGGTGTCGAAGATTCTTCCTGAACAGGTTGTGCATTTTCCTGTGGCTTCTTGGTTGTTTTCGCCTTTACGGATTCATTTGCTTTGACCACATTTTCCTTATTCAGTTGATCTGTTTCAGCGGCTAACGGTTCGGCTTTCGATTGAACGCTATCACCGACCAATGGTGACTCCAGCGTTGGAGTATTTGTGGTGGTTGCTACGGGGGCATCCGGCCAGTACACGTAAGTCAATATGGCAATGCCTGCAATGCCCAGCAAGAGTGACGTATTGCGTATCCAGATTTGCTCCGTTTTCTTCCGGGCTTTATGCTGGCTTAGTACCGAATCAAAATTCATATAGCTTCGGATTTCTTCGTCCGTGGCCGAGGGTCGGTTTTTCATAATGTGTATTTTGTTTTTCATCTCTTTTGGAGAAAAAGCTTTTTCATTTTTTCGAGTATACGGTAGGTGCGAACCTTCGCATAGTTCTCCGTGATGCCGAGTATATCGGCTATCTCTTTAAAGGGTCTTGCTTCAAAGAAGCGGAGTTCAATCACATAGAGGTCGTCCTGTTCAAGCTGTTCTAGAATAGCAGGCAATCGATTCTCCCATTCTTCCAGTGTTTGGTCAGCGGTTAGTTCTGCATATAAATTCTCAACTGATGATTCTTCCAACACCACCGTGCGATTTCTTTTTGTCTTTCTGAAAAAGTCATTGCACTGATTAATGGCAATGCGAAACAACCAGGCTGAAAAAGGCAACCCGCGAAATTGGTAACGACCTAAATGGGTCAAAGCATTCAAAAAAACCTGTTGGGTAAGGTCACCGGCCTGATCTTTATCGCCCACCCTGTGCAATACAAAAAGATACACCCTCTTGAAGTAGGCTTCATAAAGGGGACGAAAGGAGTCCGGATCAGCGATTGCTTTCCTTATCCACTCCTCTTCTTCCAGTTTCCAATTGAACGTTACATTCGTTTTCTTTTCTATCATGAGCTTGCTTCTCGTTACCAAAATGCCAGATCATCAAAAAGATACACCTATCTGTAAAATAAATGAAGATCCACCCGGATTTCTTAATGGCCTACAACGGATACCCGTGCTGAGATCAGGGTTTTTTGCGCCTGACTGATTAACAGGTTGATTAAATTATCCTAATTTTATCGCTAATAACGAACTATGAAGAATCTCCTGCTTCTCTCCGCGATGGTAATTATGATTACCACACGTTGCACAGATAAAAAACCGATATGGTCGGACGAATTTGATAATGTCGGTGCGCCTGATTCAACTAAATGGAACTATGACTTAGGAGATGGATGCCCCAATGTATGCGGCTGGGGTAACAATGAAGCACAATACTATACCCAAGACGCAAAAAACGTGCGTGTGGAAAATGGTAACCTGATTATCGAAGCACATAAAGATTCCCTTGGCGGGAAGGCATACATCTCCACCCGCATGGTGAGTAAATTCAAGGGTGATTGGCTTTACGGACGCATTGAAGTAAAAGCAAAACTCCCAAGAGGAAAAGGCACGTGGCCTGCCATTTGGATGCTGCCGACTGATTGGAAATATGGCGGCTGGCCGGCTAGTGGTGAGATTGACATTATGGAACATGTTGGATATGATCCGGGTGTGATCCACGGTACTATTCACACTGAATCATACAACCACGGAATAGGAACACAAAAGGAGGGAAAGATCACCGTAGAAGATTGTATGGATGCCTTTCATGTATATGCTGTTGATTGGACAAAAGATAAAATGGACTTCTTCATAGATGACAAACTCTATCATACTGTTACACGCGATCCGAACGAAGATTTTAAAGGCTGGCCCTTCGATCAGCGCTTTCATTTGATTATGAATATCGCAGTGGGTGGAAACTGGGGCGGTAAAGAGGGTATTGATGAGTCGATCTGGCCACAGCGGATGGAGGTTGATTACGTGAGAGTATTTCAACAAAAGTAGGCAGGAAACGCTGAATAGTTGGCGGTTTGCAGTAGGCAAAAGGATCGTAAGAAGTAGGCGAAAAGGAGAGTAAGCAGAAGACACGGGGAAGTAGTCCGAGTGCAGAGTAAGCAGTACGCAAAAGTTAAACAGAAAATAATATGAAAAATATTCTACTCATTATACTATTGAGTTTTGGGACTCTGGGTTTCAGTCAAAATCCAGAAGCTGAAAAAGTGAATCAATTACATAAGAAAAAATTTGAATGGCTGATCCATAAAAAATATGATTCATTGAATTGGATAATGGATGATCAGGTAAAGTATATTCATTCCAACGGTTGGATTCAATCCAAAGCCGAAGTAATGGACGACTTGAAATCCGGTAAGCTTAATTATACCTCCGTAGCTGTTGAAGAATCAACTGTTTCCTTTTTTGATAAATGTGCGGTGGTAATGGGTAAAGGATATTTTAAAGGCTTAATGACAGATAACACTGAATTTAACATTCATCTTCTTTACACGGAGGTTTATGTTAAGCAAAAGAAGTACTGGAAATTGGTTTCGCGGCAAGCAACCAAAATCTGAAATCAAATCAATTTTTGTCCGCGCTCCAGGGATTTATTTCTTTCGTTCTGAAGCTCCCGCGATAATTTGGTCTGCTTTTCGAGTGCCTTGCGTTTGTATTCCTCAAATTCCTGTGTAATTGTGTGAGCAATCAATGACTTTTCTTTCATCCCGGAATTTAAAATTTTCATCCGCCCCAGGATAATGCCCAGAAATACAAGCAAGCCAGCTAGTAGGGTCGCAACCAAAACAAGAAATGTTCCTTTGCCAAATGGAATCCCTATTACTGATATATGTTTACTATCGTATACGATTTCCTCCATGGAAGCTTTCTGATCCACCAGTTCCTTTTGAACATTTTTTAACTCAACATGCAGGGAATCTATCCGGCTATTGGCAAGTCTAAGTTGGGCATGTTGTTTGTTAATAGAGTCGGTGTTAATCTTCCAGAAACCGTCCAGAATAACTCCCTTTATTACTTTATAGTCTTGGTAGGTCTGAGAACCTGACTTCATCATCTCATAGCGCTCTTGCAGCGTTAAAGTTTTATCTTCTATTGCTTTAACAGCAGGTTGTGCTAACAAGGGGCTTACAACCAGGATCGATATTATGGTCAAAATTAATTTCATGATACAACTTTAGGGAAACAACCAGCAACCTACCTTTTACTCTCCAAAAGTTGAACTGTAAATGGATTATAAGACAATTAAATCGTTCAAGGAAAGAATAACAAGGTTTAGTTAAATATTTCGGATAATAATATGGAGGGCTTAATTTGGTACGTCAACCTAATCCTTCAATGGTTTGTAATCCACTTTTTATCACATAACACAATATTCAAGCAGCAATAACTTCCAGGTTACATCCAGCATGTAAACTTGAAAGTGTCTTAAATCATTGGTATAAAAAGAAGTATTTAGTAAGTTTCCTACCCCGTTTCGATTTAACCCGTCTATTAAATTGGAACTAAAGGGACAGTAGGGTAAAACCTTCAAATTTCCATGATTTTAAACGAATTGTGGTAGAAATAGTGGTTTTGGCTTTAATTCGAGAGGCTTTGAAAAAGATATTAATAATAGAGGATGACGAACCCCTTTGCTGGCTATTGGAAAAGATCTTAACGGGCAAGTATGAACCCATCATCATGAAAAATGGCCTTGAAGGGCTTTCCTGGCTTTCTGATGGTAATTTGCCACATCTTATCATCTCCGATATAAACATGCCTACCTTGGATGGGATTGAATTGCTTGAAAATATCCGTTCCAGTGGCATTTTAAGAGATATACCTGTAATCATGCTTTCAGCCTCAGACGAGCCTGAAAAAAGAAAACGATGCCTTGCCTTAGGCGCAAGCAACTATTTAATTAAACCATTTGAACCACAGTTACTAATTGAAGAGATTGAGAATACATTCAAAAGGCTTGATAACCCCCTTGTAATAGATCGATGAAAATTGATGCTGATACTACTGTGAAAAATTTTCAAAAAGCGATAGATCCCGGTATCTCTACCCACATAGTTTTTGTAGGCAATCATGCTACAAAAATCATTGAGTATACCCAGGATAACTGGCTTATCTCCTCCCTCCAGCTCGATGAACTTTCCCTGGGTGTTCTGGACGGAACCCTGGAACCTGATGCTGTCTTTATCGAATCAAACGCAGTACTTCAACAGATGGATAAGTTGTCGGAATTACTCAAAAAACATGAGATTCCATTTATCTTATATACTGAGAAGTATGATGTTGCTGCTAAAGAAAAAGCCATAGAATTAAAGGTGGATGATTACCTTTTCGGTGCTCTTACGGAGTCGATGCAAAAGAGGCTTCTTTTTATCCGAAAGATAAAAGCCTACAAGAACACCCGAAAAGAAAAACCGTACGAGATAAATAAAATCCAACCGATGCAATCGGTTAAGATCTGGCGATTGAAAAGAGCCTCTGATATAATTCTATCCTTATTCGCGATTATAATACTTTCTCCTATTCTCATTTTAATTGCGCTGATTATCAAATTAGAGTCAAAAGGTCCTGTACTATATATCTCCAAACGAGCTGGATCTGGCTATAAAATTTTCGACTTCTATAAATTTCGTTCCATGCGGGCTGGGGCTGATAAGGAATTAAAAAACCTTTCACATCTCAATCAATACGCAGAAGGAAGTGAAGACTCGGTTTTCTTTAAAATTAAAAACGATCCTCGGGTTACACCTTTTGGACAATTTCTAAGGAATTCCAGTCTGGATGAATTACCGCAACTGATCAATGTACTAAAAGGCGATATGTCCTTAGTCGGTAATCGTCCCCTTCCCCTTTACGAAGCAGAACGCCTCACGAAAGATCAGATTGCCTGGCGATTTATTGCCCCGGCAGGCATCACCGGCCTATGGCAAGTCACCAAACGAGGTCAAAAAGATATGTCATTAGATGAGCGCATCCATTTGGATATGGAATACGCTATGAAAAATTCCTTTCTTTTGGACATGAAAATTATTTTTTCAACATTTCCGGCCTTATTCCAAAGGGAAAAGGTATAGAAAAATTTCTAAATGTCTAAGGTTCGCATTCTCCATTGTATCAGACAAGGAAAAATTGGTGGTGGAGAAAGTCATATAATCGATCTTACCAGGAATCTAAATAATACCTTATTTGAATCATTAGTACTTTCATTTACAGGTGGGGAAATGGTCTCGAGTCTTACCAGAATGGGAGTTCAATGCTTTGTAATACCCACAACAATTCCTTTCAATATTTTAATTTGGCATAAGGTACTTCGTATAATTAGAGAACATAGAATTGACCTTATCCATATCCATGGCACTCGCGCCTTTTCTAATTTACTATTTGCAGCTAAACGCAGCAAGAAACCTATTATTTATACTGTCCACGGATGGTCATTTAATGATTCTCAAAGTCTATTCAAAAGGAAATTAGCAATACTAATAGAATCATATTTTACTTGCGCGTCAAATCAGGTAATTAACGTTTCCTATGATAACCAAAAAATTGGACATAAGTTTATCGCAAATCTGAAATCAACTGTGATACAAAACGGGATAGATATTAACAAATTCAATTCGACAAATCAGTATAAAGATTTTCGAACTGAAGTTAATATACCTAAAGAAAAAATATTGATCGGGTTTGTTGCTCGCATTACGAAGCAGAAAGATCCATTCACACTCATCAAGGCATTTCAATTAATTCGTAATCATAAAGATGGCCAAAAATATTTATTGCTCTTTGTTGGAGATGGCGATTTAAAAAACGAACTACTAGCATTTGCAAGGCAGGCGGGAGTAATTGATCACGTTATATTTGAAAGTTTTAGAAAGGATATTCCTTATGTGCTCAATGCAATTGATATTTTTTGTCTTCCATCGTTATGGGAAGGATTATCTTTAGGTCTTTTAGAAGCCATGTCGATGAAAAAAACGGTTATAGCGACCAAAGTGGATGGTACTAAAGAGGTAATTATTGATGGAATAAATGGGTTCTTATTCGAAGTAGGGGACTTTCGAAGATTAGCCGAACTCATAATAGGTATTTCACAAGACAGAGAATTAAAAAAGGAAATTGAAAATAATGCTTCAAAGACTATTGAAATGAGTTTTTCAATAGGTATCATGACGAAAAAAACCGAAGAACTATATAAAATTGCATTACCTGTTAGCATATGAGAATTATTGAAATACTTGTACTTGTTTACTTCTCATATGTAACAATATATACGATCGTGTTTTATTTCGCTGGTCTTTTATATGAAGATGTTACATTCAATTACTTAGATTCTGATACTTTATCTAAGTTCTGCATCATTATTCCAGCCTACAAAGAAGATTCGGTCATAAAACAAGTTGTAAAAGAATCTTTAAAGCAGAATTACCCAAAGCACCTTTTTGATATATATGTAGTCGCTGATAAGCTACAGGACAAGACAATCGAAGAATTAAATAAATTACCCATACACGTAATAGTAGTTAGTTTTGAAGAGAGCACAAAAGTAAAATCAATTAATGAGGCACTTACCAGAATTGATATAAACTATGATATGATTGTCGTATTGGATGCTGACAACATTATGGAAGCAAATTTCTTAAGTAAAGTAAATTATTTACATAGTTTAGGCTTAAAAGTAATTCAAACAAAACGAGTTCCAAAAAATCAAACAAATGGAATTGAAATTCTTGACGGCCTTAGTGAAGGAATCAATTATAATCTAGTGTCTAAAGGTAGCGTTGTTTTGGGGGCCTCCCCGGGTCTTAAAGGTTCAGGAATGTCATTCCATTTTGACATCTTTAAAGATACCATCAGCAAAATGAAGTCCGTAGGCGGGTTTGATAGAGAATTAGAATTAAAATTGATAGAACAGAATGTTAAAATTATTTATTCCTCTACAACACTAGTCTATGATGAAAAAGTAAGTTCGGTGCAAGTTTTTAAAAAGCAAAGGACGCGCTGGATATCCAGTCAATTTTTCTATCTAAAGAAGTATTTTAAAAAAGGCGTAAAAAATCTCCTTACCGGAAATATAACCTATTTCAATAGTGCAGTATTGAGAAACATTCAACTCCCAAGACTTCTCAATTTGGGCTTACTGTCGATTATTGCTGTTCTTCTGTTTCTTATTAGGGATAAACTAAAATTGCCATATGAACTTTGGCCAACGCTTCTCCTTGTTAATCTCCTTATTACTATTGCATCAATTCCTAAAGAATTCTTTACCCCGAACTTACTTTCTGCAATCATTAGATTACCTTTAATTTTTGCTCAAATGTTTCTTGTTCTATTCAAACTTAAAGACGCAAATAAAAAATTTATACACACACCAAAAACTGTTAAATTGCCAAATGAGAATTAACTAGATTTCCCTTTTATGGATTCGCCTCTTGTATCGCTAATTTCTATTAACTATAATTCACTCAATGATACACTGGAGTTCTTAGAGTCTACAAAGGGTATATCATACCCTAATGTTGAAATTATTCTCATAGACAACGCATCCAATATAGATCCTGGTGAAACCATCTTGAAAGCATTTCCTCACGTAAAATACTTTAGAAGCCATAACAATCTTGGTTTTGCAGGTGGGAACAATCTTGGAATAAATTTGTCTTCTGGTGACTTCTTGTTGTTCCTAAATAATGACACAATCGTTCCACCTGATTCAATAACTATCCTAATAGAATATATGATCGCTAATCCCAAAATAGGAATAGCTAGTCCTAAGGTTTTGTTTAAAGATGGGAAGACTATACAGTATGCTGGAGCCAATAAAATAAATTTTCTTGGTCGCGGAAACAGAATTGGATTACACGAAAAAGATACAGGTCAATATGATTGTAATTACCAAACAGACTTAGGTCATGGTGCCGCGTTGGTGGTTCCCAGGAAAATTATTAAAGAGATAGGTCTTATGCCGGAAATCTATTTTCTCTATTATGAAGAACATGACTGGTGCGAACAAATAAAAAAACACGGATACCTTATGTATTACATAGGTACATCAAAAATTATACACAAAGAATCTGTAAGTACCGGTGGAGACAATAGTTATACCAAAGTGCACTATTTGAATAGGAATAGAATACTCTTTATGCGTAGAAATTTCCATGGCTTCCACAAATTAATTGGAATGATATATTATAGTACTATTTCATTGCCATTGAATTTAATTAATTATACCCTAAAGGGCAAATTTAATCTAAGTAGGGCCCTAATTAACGGAGTAATATGGAATTTAAGAAATAGTTCAAATTGAGTTAAATTGTAATATGATTTTAGCCATAAAAGATCGGTTAAAATATTTCCGAAAAACCAACCCTAATTCAACATTATTAGATTTAATAATTTACTTGGTTTTGGGCTTTGTTAAGATACTCAAAGCAAAATATTACTTGAGGGGATGTGTGGTAGGAAATATGGTTTCAGTATCTGGTAAACCGAAAATTGATAACCAAGGGGAAATGATATTTAATGATGATGTTAGAATCTGGTCCAATATAGTACAGGCAAAATTATTTACAGGAAAACAAGGAAAACTTATTGTTGGTAATAATTCCAGAATCAACGGAGTTCATATTGATGCTCAAAAGCTAATTGTTATTGGTGAGAATGTTAGGATCGCACCTTACAGTATAATCTTAGATAGTGATTTTCATGATATTAATAATCATTTTTCCGAAGGAACTTCAAAAGCGATAGTTATTGAAAATGATGTATGGATTGCAACACGGGCTACTATACTAAAAGGTGTGAATATTGGTAAAGGAGCAGTGGTTGCCGCAGGAGCAGTTGTTATCCGTGATGTACCTGCTTATACCTTAGTAGGTGGCGTTCCAGCTCAATTTATTCGTAAATTAAAAGAGCCAAATCAACCATAAAGTATTGTTGAACTGATGAAACTGAATGTATCAGTACTACTTTTTATAATATCTTATCAAGGACTATGTCAAATAATAAAGCCCCAATCTATTCATTTTGAAAGTTCTGGATATAATACAATAAGCTATTTGCTTTACAAACCGAAAGACTTTTCAAGTTCGCAAACATATCCACTCCTAGTCTACTTACATGGAGGGGGTTCCATAGGTAACAACCTTGATATGGTACGGTCTATGGGAATTCCTAAATTAATCGAAGACGGCAATAACTATCCTTTTATAGTTATTGCTCCCCAACTCAATAAATTAAAACAATGGGATGCTGCATATGTTGATGAATTTATAAATCATGCGATTAAAAATAATAAAATAAATATTCAACAGATTCATCTAACAGGCATTAGTCTTGGCGCTACAGGAGTTTGGGAATACTGCAGCACATATCCATCAAAAGTTACTAGCGCTATTCCTATTTCCGGGTGGGGAAATCCGCAAGTGGTATGCAAAATGAGGGAAATCCCAACATGGGTGTTTCATGGTTCAGAAGATAAAATAGTTCCACCTGCTGGTTCAAAAAATATGGTTTCCGAATTACTTAAGTGCGATGGCAATGTAAGGCTAACTATGATTGAAGGAGGAGGACACGATATTTGGATGGAAGCTTATACCTTTGCAGGATTCAATAATTGGCTATTGTCTAAAAGTAGAAGTGAATCAGTTAAACTCATTCATACAAGGTCAATTGATGATAAAACGAAAGCATATAAATTACCAAAAGCTTTAAAAGATATAACTGGCATTTCAGTCACCCCTCTAGGTGATTTTTTAGGTGTCAATGAAAAGAGTTCTTTGCCAGTTATTCTTCGATTTGATACTTCCGGGCATATCAAACAAATGATACGGGTAAAGAATGCTGCCATCATATCATGGCAAGATATTACTAAATCAAACAAGGGTGAGATATTTATCGCTGATATTGGCAATAGAAACTATAATCGAAAATCATTACAGGTATATAAGATACTAGAAAAGGATTTAGTACAAGATAACGTTGAAGCTTCAAAAATTGAATTCAAAGTTGATTTCAATGAATCCCTCGATTTTAAATCAATTTTCTTTTTTAACGAAAACTTGTATTCGATAGGTGAATCCAAATCAAAAAGGAATTTCCTGGTGGAAATACCAAAAGACCCATCAATTAATCTTGCCAAGATCGTTGGCGAATTATCGCGCTTAAAAAATTTCAGCATCACCTCTGCAGAAATTGACAACCACAAAAATTTATTGATTTTAACCGGAGAGGGTAAACTTGGCCAAATGAACATGAACAGAGGAATCGAATCCATTCTTGCTCTTTCACCATCTCATTTTATAACATTACCAATAAAAAATTCCATTCATGGCTTAAGTCTTTTGAAAAATAATCGTATTGCCTTTGTAGACCAATATTTTTTAGGTGGTACTGATGGTAACCTCTATTTCTATGAAACGTTAAAATAATTATAAAAATTATATTAAATATTTAAATATCAACGGGTTACCTATTCAAAAAATCAACTATTCAGTTCTAATTCTAACCTAAAATTCGTAATTTTATCAATCTCTAATCCTGAGCATATGCGAATGAATATTCGACTCATCGGTCTGTTAACTTTCTGTTTAACTTTCGCTATCAATCTTCAATCCCAAAACCCTTGCGGCTGCACTTTTATGATAAGTCTAAATGCGGCAGAATATCAATTCGATGGAGCTGCAAAAGGAGTTAAACCAGGAGATAAGATTTGCTTTACAAGCGGCACAAGGACAGGAATTGGTTTCTTCAATATTAATGGAACTCCTGATAAGCCAGTGATTATTACTAATGTTTGTACTGGCAAAGTAACGATAAATGCTCCACTTGCTTGGGGTAATGCTGTCTCTATAGAAAAAAGTTCGCATTTCATCTTTACAGGGTCCGGAAATCCTAGTGAGGAATTCGGAATTGAAATTAAGGGTGGACAGATGGGCTTAAATATGCAAAACCGAAGTACCAATTTTGAGATCCACCATGTTAATGTAAATAATGTTGGATGTGTAGGTATGGTTGCAAAAACGGATCCTACGTGTGATCCTCAAACTTGGCGGGCAAATTTCACTTTGCGTGATGCTATATTTCATGATAATAAAATATCAAATACTGGATGTGAAGGATTTTATATTGGTAATTCCCATTATGATGGAGGCAAATCACTGGTTTGCGGTGGACAAAATGTAATCGTAGATGAACACGATATTGATAATGTTCAAATTTATAGGAACGATATAAGTAACATTGGAAACGATGGAATCCAGGTTGGATCATCGAAAAACACAGTGATTCATCATAACACTGTTTTTAATGTTGGCACGAAAAATAACGCTGGACATTTAAATAGCATACAAGCAGGTGGTGGAACCCAAGCCACCGTTTATAATAATATAATTGATACGGGAAAGGGTTATGGCCTTTATGATACAGGTGGAGGTGGGGTTTACTACAACAATATTGTAATGAATGTACTTGGAGGGGGTATGCTTTTACAGGATACACCACCAAATTATGCGCCTACTGGATTTAGAATATTTAATAACACATTCATTAACTGTAAAGATTTTGGTGTGCTGATGTTTAGTGAACATCCTGACGCAACACAATACGCGAATAATATTGTGGTTGGGCAAAACCAAGCCGGATATGTGTACGTCAATTTCAACAATGCTGCAAAAAATAAATGGGTTGAATCTAATAACATCAAATCACAGGATATTACATCTCTAAAATTTGTAAATGCTGCTGCCAAAGATTTTCGTTTGCTCCCAAACTCTCCTGCACTAAATGCGGGAAAAAATGTTAGCGGAAATGGCGTTACTTTCGATTATGATGAAAACCCGCGTCCAAGTGGTACCGGTTTTGATATCGGTGCCTTCGAATTACAAGTGGGTGGTCCTACCTCAAATGCTGGCACTGATAAAAGTATTACTCTCCCAACCAATAGTATTATTTTAAATGGTTCTGGAACCAGTTCAACAGGCATCACTGGCTACCAGTGGACCAAAAAAAGTGGCGGGGCTGCCACCTTAACCAATGCAACCACGGCCAATTTAAGTGTGGCTGGCATGGTTCAAGGAACCTATGTTTTTGAACTTCGGGTAACCGATGCGAGTGGTTTTGCCTTTGACGAGGTAACGGTCAATGTGCTTCCAGCCGCTGTCAACCAAAATCCTGTTGCCAATGCCGGAGGGAACAAAACCATTACATTACCTACCAACTCGGTCATACTTAACGGGATTGGAACTGATGCAGATGGCTCTATCACGAGTTATGTATGGACCAAGGTAAGTGGACCGGCAGCCACGTTAACCAACGCCAATACTCCGAACTTGAGCCTCTCAGGGTTGGTTCAAGGGGTCTATATCTTTCAACTTACTGTCACTGATAATAATTCAGCTACTGCCTCATCGCAGGCCACAGTTACCGTTAACGCAGCTGCTACCAATCAAATACCGATTGTAAATGCCGGGACAGCTAAAACTATTTTTTTACCCACTAATCAAATTATCATTACCGCCACTGCCAGTGATCCGGATGGTTCGATCTCTACCATTCTCTGGGAGAAAAAATCAGGAGGTGCAGCCACGTTAACCAATGCCAATACTTTGACAGTTACGGCTTCCGGACTAGTGGCCGGCACCTACACCTTCAGAATAACGGTAACAGATAATAACGGTGCCACAGCCTTTTCAGAGGTAATTGTTAATGTTCTAGCCGGTAATCAGAGTCCGACAGCCAATGCCGGTGCGGATCAAACTTTAACTTTACCTACTAATAATATTGTGCTGGCCGGATCGGGCAATGATCCTGATGGGTCTGTGGTAGGATATGCCTGGGCGAAAATCAGTGGGCCTGCTGCTTCATTAACCAATACGAATACAGCAACCCTGAATGTCACTAATATGCTAGAGGGGGTGTACGTTTTTAGTTTAACAGTAACTGACAATAACGGGGCAACGGGCAGTGATTTGGTAACTGTTACCGTAAATGCTTCTGTACCTGTTCCTGACCCCAATGAAATTCCGTTGGCACTAGCTGGAGGTAATGTTTCTTTCGCCTTACCAACAAACTCCATTAATTTATACGGATCTGGATTTGATCCAGATGGTACCATCGTTTCTTACAACTGGGTGAAGGCAAGTGGCGGCAGTGCCACCTTGACCAACACGGACAAACCCACATTAACTGTCACGAATCTACAGGCCGGACAGTACACCTTCCGGCTTACTGTAACCGATGATGATGGCGCAACAGATGACGACATAGCGGTGGTCACTATCAGTGCTCTTGGTACCAATGTTTTTCCGGTTGCCTCTGCGGGTGTTGATAAGATTGTCCAACTACCTTCCACCTCGGTTGTACTTATTGGTTCAGGATTAGATGAAGATGGGCAGATTACTTCGTATGCCTGGACAAAATTTACGGGAGCATCAGCTACAATTTCCTCCCCCACTACACCCACTACTACCGTATCTGGATTGTCATTAGGAGAATACACTTTCCGGTTAACGGTTACCGACAATCAGGGAGCTACCGATTTTAATGATGTTGGAGTACGCGTAGTTTCTTCAACGGCTAACTTACCCCCAAACGTAGATGCTGGTCCTGATGTAAAATTATTTCTGCCTCAGAATTCTTTTACATTTGATGCGTCAGCTAGCGATGATGGCAACATAGTATCCTATCAGTGGGTGAAACTCAATGGCCCCACCGTAACACTGACAAACCCCACCCAAGAAGATCTTGTTATCCAGAATTTAGTGTTGGGTGAATATCTCTTTCAACTCACCGTAACCGACAATAATGCGGCCGCTGTATTCGATCTCGTGCGAGTGTCTGTGCTCCCCGCTACGTTCGCTCCACCCGTTGTGGATGCTGGAACCAATCAGGAGATTTCACTTCCAACCAATCAGGTGAGTCTCACGGGCACAGCTTCATCACCCAATGGGGCGATAGTGAGTACCACCTGGACAAAAACGGTTGGGCCGGCTGCAACCCTGGTGGGTGCCAGCACCCTTAATCTTCAAGTAACCAATATGGTGGTTGGCAACTATGTATTCAAATTATCGGCTATTGATGTGGCCGGAAAAGAAACATCCGACAACGTGGAAATAAAAGTAAATCCAATACCTCCTAATCAGGCTCCAATTGTTAGCGCGGGATTAAACACAACTATTACTCTACCTTCCTCTGAAATAACTTTAACTGGCACAGCTTCAGACTCAGATGGTACTGTCAGTTCAGTTTTGTGGTCCCAGATTTCAGGACCCTCAAATTCGACACTTCAAAATTCAAATTCATTAACTGCAACAGCTAGTAGCTTGATTGAAGGTTCATATACTTTTAAACTTACGGCAACGGATAATCTCGGTGCATCTGGGTTTAATTACGTAATTGTATATGTCTCCAAACCAACTAACACAGAAAAATTACCTCCAATCGTCTATGCAGGTGAAGATATTACACTTATTTTACCAGAAAATTCTGTTACGATTATAGGTAATGCATTAGATCCTGATGGAACCGCAATTACAGATTATGTATGGGATCAAATTAGTGGTGAGCCTGTTGAGCTAAATGCTAGTAACGGTAATTTTCTGAGTATAAGTAACCTAAATCTGGGTAATTATTCCTTTCGATTAACTGTGACTGATGATGATTTATTGACAGCCAGTGATGAGGTTACAGTATCTATTATTGAGCAAAGTCAAGAAATTCCCAAGTTTTTTTCACCCAATGGTGACGGCTATGGTGAAACATGGGTGATTCGAAATATTGATTCTTATCAAACATGCGATCTCGTGGTCTTTAGCCGGTCGGGCCAAAATGTGTTGCAAACACGAGGGTATCAGAATAATTGGGATGGATCTTTCAATGGAAAGCCGTTGGGTGACGGGGACTATTATTATACTTTTAATTGTGATGACGGTCGAAAAATAAAAGGAGCCGTCAGGATAATTCGATAACCTATGCATAAACTTTTATCCGCTCTCCTTTGGGTGTGCTTTTTGCTTTCCTTCCATTGTCGCAGTCAGCAAATGCCACTTTATACTCAGTATATTTTTGATCCCTACCTGATCAATCCATCCATGATCGCCACCACCCGAAAATCGGAAGTCAATTTATTGTATCGGCAACAATGGACGGGTATTGAGGATGGTCCCAAGACCATGCAATTTGATTTTCAACACGCTATTAATAATCGAATGGCATTGGGTGTAAATATTTATGATGATAAAACCGTTCTGCTATCCCGGACTTCGGTAATGGCCACGTTTGGATACCGGGTACCGTTGGCAAAAGAGCACATCTTGAGTTTTGGACTATCCGGAGGCTTTAACTCGAACCGAATAAGCCTGGAGGATGTACCTAACATTGACATTAATGATCCGGTATTATTAAACTCATCCGCCAATAACTTTTCGTTTGATGGACAATTTGGGGTTAATTATAACTTCCGCAACCTGGCAGTTGGATTCTCACTCGTGCGCCTGGTTGACAATAAAACGTTCTCTGAAGAGCAACTTCAAAGCCCGGAATTCAATGAGCTGAAAAATAAAATCATTTTTGCCGCTTACAAATTCAATCTGTCACAAACCTTTTCGCTGCAACCTAATTTTGCTTACCGCTTTACTGCCGACAACCTGAATTTTTATGAAACTTCGGCTGTTTTTTCCTACAAAGACATGATCAGTGTGGGTGGGGGTTACCGTGAAAATTATGGTCCCACCGCCATCGCCCGGGTGACTATTAAAGATTTGCAGGTGGGTTTTGCCTATGACCTCCCCTCAACCAAAGCGGAAGTATCCACCGGTGGCACCAATGAAATTCAACTTAAATGGAGGTTCGGAAAAGTGTTGGATAAACTGACTAAGCGGGAGAAAACTAAGGAAGAATCTACCGAAGAGCTTGCCGTTGCTGAAAATAAAGCCCCGATTACTCAAGAACCAACTCCGGAAAAAGCAGAGGAGCCTGTAAAAGAAGAACCCCGTATTGTGCCTGTGGAAACCGTAGTGGTAAAGGAAGCCGAAAAACCAAAAGAGGAAGTAATTACACCTATAGCAGCAGAGAAACCCCTGGAATCCAATGAATATCTTTTAATTGCGGGTACCTTTAACCGAAGAGCGAATGCTGAAAAACTAATTAAAGAGTTAGCTAAAAATGGTATTGAAGGAGTAATTCTTCACACACAAGGTGAAAGTTATTATTATGTGCATGTTCCTAAATACATGACCGATACGGTAACTCTTGAGAAGGTGCTTGGGATACGAAACCTTGAAATACTTAAGGATGCATGGTTTAAAAAACTAGGCAAGTAAGCGAACTACAATCTTGAAGTCTGTATATTATATCACAGCTTAATAATTCTTTGAGTATATACCCTATCCTCCAATTTTACCTTGATTAGGTATAACCCAGATGAAAATTCCTTCATTGGTAGAGTATATGGCCTACTTCGTTGGGCAGATATTATTGACTCTGATAGCACTTTGCCTCCTGTCAAGGAATAAATCTCCACTTCGGCTGTCGAATAATCAAGATCAAAATACAATTCAGTATCTCCCGCGGTTGGATTTGGGAAAACTGAAAATCCTTCCTTAGTAACAAACTCATAAGATTCAATTTGTGTAAAACATCCATTTATATTCACAACTACTTTATAACTACCACTTCTCGAAATAATCAATTCGTTAGAAGTTTCATTCAATAGCTCACCATTATAGAACCATGCATTGCCTGAACGATGACTTGAAATGAGAGTATTTCCACTACGTTCTATAAAAACACTATCAAATTCGGTTACCTGAACCATTACCTTAGCCCGTTCGCTTTCACAGCCAGCCAAATTTTTAATGGAAACGTAAAAATTAGAAGTGCCTGCTGGTAGACCAGTTAAACTTACAATTCCCTGCGATGCAGTTTTGAAAGGAACAACTTCATCTAGTGAATAATACCACATATATTCATCATCTGCCATAGCTCCTTGTGCCTCTAACAATGTCGCGTTAGTCTGACACACAAGCACATCAGCTACCACAGGAATTTGTGGTACTTGAATTTTATTTATCAGCAATGGAGTGTTTAATTCGCTGCTTATACAACTGTTTCGCGTTAAAACAGTAAAAGCGTTTTCACCAATCGACAGCAATTTAACAGGTATATTGAACTGAAGATTTTCACTTGTGCCAAATATCCAATCAGAAAATTCTTTGTCACCCAAAACAATTTTATACTCCACTTCGGGTTGAGTTTTATGTAGAATAGCAGAAGTAAACATACGGTCTGAGCAGACCGCCTCAGCTGATACCAACAAATTATTCAAAATTCGCTTTTTATCAATATTCAATGTGAATCGCGATCCGATGGTATTTATATTCTGATTGGTAATTGAAAAAGTAAATACTGCTTGATCCCTCAAGTCAATTTCAAGATTCTGTTCCGCGTCAACTAAAATTACGTTAACATCAGTTCCAAATGATTCAATCCCTTTTACATTAAGTGTATGTATTCCTGTTTTTAGATTACTCATGGAAATTGGAATAGACCGCTGGCAACTAAGGTCCCCAAGTGTATTGATCGCCATATTCCTTCCGTCTGACGTTATTGTAAACAAGTTTAAGCTGGCATTGGTAAGCTTAAGCGCATCGAATTGCCCATCGAAGGTATCCGTTGCATCCGCAAGAAATCGCACCACCATTTCATCTCTACCACTGGCACCTGTTACAATGAGTCTTAACAAATCAGATTCAGGTTTCAAACGATATATCTGAGCTGCTGAGTCTGAACTAATTATTTTATCGGTCTCATTAAAGGTCAAAACTCCATTCGATGTTGCATGCACCCAAAAGCCCTGACCTGAATCAATCATGCCATCAAACCCTTCCGGTATACTTATTCCACCAACATAGGTAACGAAAGTTCCTATCCCCTGGCCGCTAATATTAGTATTGTCTGGAATATAAACCGCATTATCTACTCCACCTGAACGGCTTACTTTATCCCAAAGTATGGGAGACGGATAAGGATTGCCAATCAAATTCCAACCATTATTTCCCGAGGGAGATTGAGCAGTTACATTTACGATTTTCTGATGTTGCGCCAATGTACCTCTGCTATCCATAACAATAGGCGTAGTAAATCGAACAAAAAGTGCATAGCCCAAGCCATTTATTAATGGAGCGGCTGCTGAATTTCCTGAAGCGGGATAATTTCTATAGCGACTCTCCAGGGTAGTACCACCAGCTGTGTAAGTCTCATCATAATAAAACATGGATGGATTAGCTGAAACAATTCCGGGAAAATTTGTCGTAGGGTTATCAAAAGGTCCCGAGATGGGTACTTCTTCTTGCCAGTCGGCCACATAGGTATTTGTTACCTGTGGTGTGAGGTATCGATAGGCTCGCGAATTTGCAGTATTGGGTAAGTACCGCTGTACTATTACAGTTCCAACAATGTCGGCCCCCGTGATTAAAGGATTTACCCTTGCCGTTCTGTTGGCATTCGATATCAGACTTAATAGTTGATCTCCTGCATTTAAGGTGGTGGCTGTTCTTATATTTAGTACGTCATGAATTGAAACATCTGTTTGAATAGTCACATTCTGACCCGCCTTTTCTATTTCGAGTCTGTAAAACTCAATAGCTCCACTTCCTGAAATGATCTGACTAAAGGCACTATCCAACAATACAGTGCTTTGATTGGGCTCAAATGTTCCATTAATGGTAATATCTCGAGCTATATTTATCTGAAGATCATCTTCGATGGCAAGGCTTTTGGTTGCGTTCACGTTCAGGTTACCAAATTGAGGAATGGAGTCGCCACTAATAAGGGTTGTTCCATCAAAAATTACAGTGCCCGATGAAAAGATACTGTTGGCATTACTTATAAAATCTCCACGCAGTGTCAGAGTTCGGTTGGCTCCATCAAAGGTACCTTCACTTAACACTAAATCTCCATTTACGGTTGCATTGGCCGACAAAGTAACGATGGCAGGGGCAACTTTAAGATTCGTAAGATTGTTCAAAACAGTTGGACTTACAGGAAGTTCATTAGCCGTATTTATATCAGTATTACCAACATAATTTACATTATACGTTGTGGTAGCGCTAACAGGGTTGGTAAGAATTCCTGCATCAACTGAAATGGTACCATTACTTTGCATGGTTATTAACCCGGTATGCGTAAAGGTGCCGGCCAGTAAATTAAGATTTGTGAGAATTAGATTAGAGGGGGTTGCAAAGGTAGCACCAACACGATTGAGCGTGAGTGTGCCTAAACTGCCTCCTGCAATTAATACACTTGGCGGCAAGCTGCCTAAGCCTTCACCCGTTATATTTAATCCTGAAGTAAATGAACCTAATAAATTACCTCCAGTCTGATTGAATCCACTTTGAATATTTAAAGTAAAGCCGTTTAGCTCCAATTCGCCATTGGATAGAGTAAGCAAGTTGGCAATGGCAAGATTGGAAGCTAACTTAACATTCCTTCCGGTAGTACCTGCTATGGTTAAGTCTCCGATTATGCTGGTATTGGTAATGCTCAGGGCACCAAAATCTGCCGTTGACCCAACATCGTTGATGGTTATGTTAGTGGATGCATCGGCAACTAATGCGCCCGGGCCCGGTGTAACGGAGCCCCCAAATGTTACTGCACTTGCTGCAATATTAAGATTCCCATTGTTTAATATTAAATCACCATTAATTGTGAAGGGTGAGACGGCTAAAGTAACATCATTATCAATAATAGTAGTTATTCCGGCAATTGATGGATGTCCGGATCCCAAGAATTGATCGCCAATTCCATTATAGATAATGGTAGAAGCTGTATTAAAAGTTCGTGCCCCGCCCACGCGAATATTACCAAGCGAGGTGGAGTTTACAATGGAACCTGTACTATTACCTGAACCCACCCTTAAGGTAGCTCCTGAATTTAATGTAAAAGTTGTAGACGCACCTGCTATACTTGACACTCCCAAATCTAAAATACTACCGGAAGCCACAGAAGCATTGACTACTCCAGTGAATAAATTATGTGTGGTATTCTGAAAATTTTGAGCCGAAACCCCATTGAAATGGATGTTTGCTGTTGATCCTGGTGCAGCTGTGAACAAACCATTATTCCAGCTATAATTTTCTGCTATGTTAAGATTCAGCGTTCCCGCGTTTAGCGAAAGGGTTCCATTGATATGGTTAAATGAACCAAGAACGTTAATTGTGTTAGTAACCCCTGCTGCAGTATTCCATGTAAATAACCCGCTTCCATTTCTTGTAAAGTCACCATCGACATTTAGTGTATAGTTGGTGGCGCCACCGAGCCTCATTGGCTTACTGTGTGTGCTTTCAATTACAAAATTTCCTCTGATATTTTGAAGTTGACCGTTAAGTTGCAATAGGGTACCACCTGTTAAGTTAAAAATAATATTACCAAATGATTGATTCATGTTACTTGGAAGATTTGAAAAACTACCTCTAAAATAGCAGGTTGAGGAACTATTCCACGTGGCCAAAGGAACCGAACTTGCTCCGGAAATATAAAAATGTTCGTACGATGAATTCGCTTCAAAAAATAAGTTAGAAGTGGAGGAGCCCGTAAACGCTGAAAATTGATAGGCAATAAAAGTTCCATTCACTCTGACAATACTTGATACTGACAAGTCAATAAATCCAAAAAGTTCGAGTACGCCATTTACGGTAAGCGCATCACCCATTACCAAAGGTGGAAACTCCATAAGCACTCCAACATCTATGATAAGGGTACCATCAACAACAACATCATCCACCAACTCATCACTATTAACCATGGTTACTGTATGACCTGTGCGCACGGTTATTCGTCCATCGGCCAATTGAGGTGCGAATACAGCCGGAACCCAGGTAGAACCATTAAACCGCTCCCAGGTCCCATTATTATTCCAATCGCCATCTCCAATGCTTCGAAAGTCATTGAGCGACTGCGCAGCAATAGTACGGCCTATAAGAATCAAAAAACATATACCTAAAAAGCGCCACATAACTATAGATTTCAAGCCAGAAAGCATCATTTCCAAATTGTACTTTCCGTACCCGGTATATCCCTTAAACTATTTAAAGATAACCTTTTAAGACCTATGAAATTGATGAAACTTTCAATTACAGATAATAATTTAATGTTTCAATTTTTGATCATTTTCAATCGTTTGAATTGATGCTCTGCTGCTAGGACTAAGAGATTTAAAATACTGGTCTTTAAAGGAAAGTATTGGCTTTTCCAGAACATAGTAACTAACTGACGCTATGGCAATACACACACCAAAATAAACAGGCAATCCGATCCAATCAGAAGGGAAAACACCCTGCAGGTACTTTCCAAAAGCCATCCAAACCAACCAATGGTACACATAAAGTCCGTACGATATTCTACCGATATATACCATAAAATTGTTTTCAAGCAGAATCCGGATGGATTTGTGAGTAGTAGAGGTAGTATTTGTAATATGAATAATAACTAATACAAATACCAGATTAAGTAAGGTGTAAGACCAAACATGCTGGTAATTAGCCGTTTCGGCAATAGGATAACCCATTGATGAGAATGGTACCTGCAATCCTGCCTGAGAAAGTGAATACCCATTGACCAACCCCGCACAAACCACCAAAATAAAAGCAGCCAGTAAAAGACGACCCGAGGCGATTTTTTTTATAGATAAATTAAAGACAGGTATGAGCGCTCCAAAAGCAAAGCCATCCCACTGACCCAGGGTAAAACGATACACCGTTTGTCCTACATAATAATTTGGCAAGTTGGTGTTAATAGACATGAGTTCAGCCAATGATAGTCGAACAAGTGGTGACAACACAATAATTGCAATGAGAATAATCTGCAGTTGTTTACGGATGAAAATAAATACGACTAGTGGCCATACAAGGTAAAATTGTTCTTCAACAGATAACGACCAGAAATGGGTAAAGAAGATATCTTCATAAGAATACATCTTTACCAAAGGGTAAAAATTAAAGGTGTAGGTAGCTAAAAAAGGAAGGGTGCTTAAATAATCTTCCGGAATATGAAGCACAAGGAAAACTAATCCAATAAATATTAGATAGGCGTAGTAGAGTGGAAAAATTCGTAGTGTCCTTCGCCAATAAAATCGTTTCAGGTAAAAACCCAGTGGATTGTCTTTTTCCTTTACCAGGATGGTTGTAATCAGGTATCCAGACAGTACAAAAAAGAGTTGTACACCTGCCCAACCTATACCGAGAATAAAATTATAGTGAAACAGAATCACCATTAAAATAGCGACTCCTCGTAATCCATCTAGTGCCCGACTATAATTCATACTCCCTAAAATAAGAAAAGTAAGGCTGAGCCTTACTTTTCATTTTATAATTTCAAATCTAATTAGTTCTTAATGAATTTTTTAGTTTCAAATCTTCCATTCGGGAAGGTGACTTTCATTAAGTACATAGCTGGCGGTAACTCCATATCTAGTAACAACTCTGCGTTGATCTGATCTGTATAGGTCTTGCCCGTTTGCACTTCACGGCCATTAAAATCATAAATATGAAATAATACTTCACCAAGAGATGAATCGTCAATTTTTATATGCATAGTCGACTGAACAGGGTTAGGATAGAAAGTCATAGAGTTGGAAGCTTCTCCATAACGAACCTCACGTAAATTTCCTCCAACAATGTTATTTCTCAAACGCGCGCTAGAGTTGCTGCCGCCTGAAGCATAACCCTCAATAACAAGCGCGTTAAAGATTGACCAAGGGGATCCGGCTGTCTCTTTTACGCTAAATAGTATTTCACTATTTGTATCAGGCTTAATATTGCGAATGTAAGAAACTGTTGATGTATTGTTAGAATTAAGGTTAGTGACAGTTCTTCCATCTACAGTGAAATCAGTATTAACTACAGTGGCTAAGCCAATTGAGCCCATAAAACCGAGATTGTAACTAAAGGTCTGATCCAATCCATCAATTACAAACTCACCCTGAGGTTGGAATGAGTTATTATACCAGAAACTAATCAGTACGTTATCCGGGAATAGCCCTGAATTATTTCCTGTATTCGTTCCCCAATTATTGGCTGCTTCTAATTCCTGTTGAACTCGTAAGCGTAAACCTGTAGGCAATCCTGCATCGTCACGGAATCCATGGAAAATATCCCCTGTAAATCCAAACCTGCTTAGGTTATTCCAGGGTACAGGAGCATCATAAGCGGCCGATCCAGCTATGTTGACAAGAACCTTAAAGGCCACTGCGCTACTTTTAGCCACATTAGTATACTCCGATGGTTCCGCTACACTAATCGCTCTTACCTTGTAATAATACAATTGGTTTGACTGAGTTACTGCATCAGTATAGGTGGATACATCGGCTGCCGTTGTAGCAAGTAAAGTATAGGAGTCCTCAGCTCCCGTTGTAGAGCGATAGATTTCATACCCGGTTTCTGATGGTGAATTATCGCTCCAGTTAAGCACAATCTGAGTTTTAGACAATCCAGCCGCTACCAAATTAGTAGGATTAAATTGTGATGGATCTACCGGTATCGGGAAGGCCTCAATAATCATCCCATTGATATAGCCAGCAGCCGTGTTTGGACCTTTGTTTAAGGTGATCATTACCTGACCAGAACTGTTGGTTACAACATCTTCGATGATTGCATACTGTGAGGTGTTTCCCTGAACGTTTACCGATGCTGATTTGCTACCAATGGTGAATATGGTAGTACCATTGTTAGTAATGGTACCATTATTAGAAAATGTACTGCTTGCTATAAACTTAAACCTATACTTGTTTGCCGTACTTAATCCCGATACTCTCATTGTTACTTCCGGATTTCCACCATTGAATCCAAAATAATAGTATTCTCTCAGCACGTTATCAGGTGCAATCCCCGAGTTATTTCCGGTCGTAGCACCTTCATTCCAGACTCCACCAAACGGCCCCACTAGAGTAAGACTTATACCGGTACCCACATTATCCTGGTTTCTTAGGTTTGTAAAGTTATCATTGGGGACAGGGTTCTTTGCAGTATTATTCCATGGAGTCGGAGCGTTAAAATTCTGGCTCATATTAACGGAAATTGAATAAAGCGCAGGCTCTATCACAGCGATTGTAAAGGTTTGGGTTGTGGTTAAACCTTCGCCATCAGTGGCCGATGCTGTAAAAGTAAAATTTCCTGCATGTGAACTTTCAGGTAGCAGAATTATATCTACTGCATTGGCTGCATTTGGGCTCATGTAAGCAAAAGGCGGCAGTCCGGTAATTGTTAATGTTGCATCCGTTGAACTGGTTACCATAATCATCCCGAATGAATTTGGAGATAATATTAAATCACCATCCACCGTGATTTGCGGAGGGAGATTAGGTAAGGTAATAGAAGCAATATTCGAATCAGTCGATTGACCGTAAGAATTAATAGCAACAACTTTATAATAATACGAGTGCCCTTCTTCTGCGTTGCCGTCAAAATAACTTGTGGAATTCTTTGCCAGCGTACTGGTATTAATTCTTAAGTAAGGTCCTTCCTCAAGATCGGCACGATATACATGATAACCGGTTTCATTAAATGGAGCATCTACCCAGGTTAACTGAACAACATTGCTACTTAAGGTAGCCAGAACATTTGTAGGAGCAGCGGGTACAGTACCATCCTGATAGAGCTCTTCAATTGAGAATGCATTTAAAAATCCAGCCACAGTTCCGTTGGCTTTACTCATTGTAAAAGTAACGGTGCCATCTTCATTTGGTGAAACGCTATTGACCTTAGCCGTATTTTGTGTGTTGTTTTGAACTCGCAATGAGATAGATGTGCCGTTAATGGTATAAACTGTTGATCCATTATCTGCAACACCTGTCCACCTGCTTGATCCCAGGAAAGCGAAGTTATACTTCTTAGCAACATTCAATCCAGAAACTCTGACACTAACTGTTTCGGGAGCCCCAAAAACACCAAAGTAATAGTAGTCTCTAATAACATTATCCGGAAACACTCCTGAGTTATTACCTGTCACACTTCCTTCATTATATGTATTCCAAGCAGTTGTAAGAAACTCAACCCCAATAGGAGTAACAGTTCCCAACTCATTTCTTAAAGAGGTTGAAATCCTGCTCGTCATATTATTCCAAGGTGCTGCGCCATTGGAAGAATTTACGATATTGACCAGTACCTTAGAGTTTGGATCAATATCAGCAACAACAATTGTGAATGTTCTTGAAACAGAACTAAGCAAGGGGTCTGTAATCGTTACCGTAACCGGATAAGAACCCGCATGTATGAAACCAGGGGCCACGTTGATTGAGCACAATCCATCCATTATTGTATGCGAAGCAAATCCGGGAAGTCCTTCAATCATCCAGGTTATGTTTTCAGCACCAAAATCAGAAGTTGCCGAAATCAATATATTATTGACTTGACCTTCATTGATGTTCAAATTAGCAATTGGTGATAGCACCGGGATGTCCTTATCCGTAACCGTAAGTACAAATTCATCCGTAGTTATGCCATTATAATTATCCTGAGCGGTAACTGTAATAACGTAGCTTCCTAAATGACTAAGAGCAGGTGAAGCCTGGATAACACCAGTTCCATCTCCTTGATCAATTAAAGTAGCAAATGACGGCAGGCCAGCAACCGTCAAGATAATTGGATCATTGTCTGCATCTTCGGCATAAATATTTATCATCTTCGAAGTGCCAAACTTTATACCTAGGTCTGAAATTGGAGTTAACTCAGGACTATTATTTGATGTTACGCCAAACCTCTCAACAGAAGTACTCGATCCGCCTGGACCTACTGCTTGTATCTTGTAATAATAGGTAGCATTAGCAAATAGATTCTCATCAACAAAAGTAGTGGCACCAGCAGATAAAGTTCTATAAATTACATAGTTCGTATTTTGCTGAAATGATCGAAGCACTCTATAAGCTGTTTCATCAAAAGCGTTATCCTGCCAAGTTAATGAGAGAGCTGTGGGTGAATAATTGCTTACCTCAAAATTTGTTGCGACTAATGGAACAGGTGGCATGGCCAATGTAGTTGCATTGATTTCCGTACCAAAGAATATGGATTGCGAGACTGTTGCGTTAATTGCAGTTTTACTCATTCCCGGAACTCCTGATGCAGATGATCTAGCATAAGAAACAGTTAAACGACTGTTTGTACTTGTCCTCTTTCGCCAACGTACTTCAATATCATGCCATCCAACTGTAAGAGTTCGGGTGCCGGATCTTTCTGTTTGATTTTGGTTATTGTCATTCGAAACAACCTGAACGCTATTGATTAATAAAGTACTTCCATCATCTGAAGAAGTATAAAATGTATAATTACCAGCAACAGTTATATTAATTTTACCCTTCCATATGAGGCCGAAATTTTCATTTCGCTCTCGAAGTGCCACATCAAAAAATGCAGATGTTCCTGTTTTCTTGGGTGTCATGGAGAGGAGTGCTGCTATGTTAGCAATCGAAGGTGCTTCATAATAGGCATAGCTTAATCCGCGAGGTACTTGATTTGAAAGTTCAGATTCTCCATATTCACCAACAGCGGTAACCCGATAATAATATCTCTTAGAGGGCTCAAGATTCTGATCAGAATAGGAGGTCGTATTTGCGGCCACCGTGGCAATTGAAACAAATGGTCCAGTATTATTAAGTGATCGGTAAATTTTAAAACCCGTTTCATTATTACTTGCATCAGTCCAGGATAGATTTATAGAACTGAACGATGCTGCTACCGCAGAAAGATTCATTGGAGGGGATGGAGGATTTCCCAAGGGAATTGACGGAGCTTGGAATTGGCTCAACGGAATCAAAGTACTCGTTACCACACCATGAGCTGTCGCTCTCCATCTTAGGGGATTCATTGCCAGTCCACCGGCTCCTTGATAGTATGTTACTACAATCGGATAAACTCCGGGTTGGGCAAAATTTTTGGTGCCTTCTCTATTTTGTTGACCATGTGAACCATCGTTGTTCACTACAAGATTAGCTTCGTTGTAAGATCCTATGTACAATTTACTCCCGTCATCGGAGTTGGTAATGAATGTATAATTACCAGCAACTGGTATTGTTATTGAGCCCTCCCACATCATGGCAAAGTGCGTTTCTCTTCGCCTTACTGAAATATCTAGAGAATTTGAACTACCCGTAAGAACAGGAGTAAGATTATTAAAATTTGGAAGGTTAGGTCCAAAACTTGTGGCTTCATAATATTTGTATTGCCACGCACCTGCTTCTGCCTTTACTATTAGCAAATTACTTTCAGCAGAAAGATTTCCAGTCAGATCTCTTGCCTTAACATAAAACTGGTAAGTCTGCCCGACTGTAAGATTGTAAACTGTTGCTGATGTAGCATCTGTAGCTAATACTTTAGAGTCATCTTTAAAAATATCATACTTGAAAATACCTACGTTGTCCGTAGAAGCACCCCATTGTAATGACACAGAGTTGGGAGTTGAATTTGTAACCACCAGATTTGCAGGGGCAGTAGGAGCTACATTATCTACATAGGTAAGAACTGAAATAGTTGAACTTACCGGGCCTGCCGAAAAATTATTGACAGGTCGTATTTTGTAGTAATAGGTTGTATTGGGGGTTAAATTATTATCCGTATACGTTACACCATCCGCAGGAACAATAGCAATTAAACTAAAACCTGATGAAGCATTTGTAGATCGATATACTTCAAAGCCCGTCTCATTAAAGTTGGGTGATGGCTTATCTGTCCAGGAAAGAGAAACCTGGGACTCAGTTACAGCATACCCTAAAAGGTCAGAAATTGCATCTGGATTATTAGGGCCTGACGCATTAATAACTGTAAACACCGGGGATGGATTTGTTGCGCATCCATTAAACTCATTAGCCGTTGCGGTATAGGTTCCAGTCTGTACATTGGTGAAAATTCTCGAGGTACTGACTATCTGTCCATTTGAATTTCTCCATGCGTAAGACTCATAACCTTCTGGCAACATAAGTTCTGTCGTATTGCTTCCATCAGGTGCAGGTAACACTTTACTTCGTAGGCCATTGACCTGAATGGGAGGCGTATTTGTTGTGGCTTTTACTCCAACTACAACGGGATCCGACCATTCTGACCAAATTCCTCTGTTTCTAACTCTACCCGTATAACTGCCATAGGATGTAGCAATAATTTTATGTGACGTTTGTCCTGCAATTAATACACCATCCTTTCGCCATTCATAAGCTTCTAGACCTGTTGTAAACCCCATGTCAACACTCACCACAGCTTCAGGGCATATTTCATTTCGATTATACCTGACCAAAATCTTGTTTTTCTTTTGCGCTAAAAACCATGAAAAGAAATCAGATCTGTTATACATAGTAGTCCACGTTCCATGTCCAACTGTAGGAAGATAGAAATACTCTAAGTGACCTCCATTTGTATTAAACCAGTCAACTATGGTTTGAGTCCATCCAGGTGCTGGATTGTTATCCAAACCACCTTGTGCCTGTCGAATAGGCATATAAAGTAAACCTTGCGTTTTTGCATTGTCATTTGAGGCTGACATTGGAAAGGTGGCCGCGACAAGACCTGGATAAGCAATAGTGAAATTCCAAGTATCACCACCTCCGTTAGATAAACCATGAACATAAATTCTATTAACATCAACAGGAAGTTCAATAATTAATTTATCAATGATACTTTTTGCCTGTTCAATAGAAACTGATTGAGGATACACCAGAAATCCAGGAAATTGATTACTTAACACAGCGTCCCGATGACGTTGACCTCCATGCCTTAACTGATTATTGTTGTCAGTACCCCGCTCTCCTGCCCCATGAAAGAAAAGAATTAGTGGATATTTTTTTCCGGGTTCCGTGAAATTCCATGTTTTGGCACTTACATTATAAGAAACTCCATTGGGAGGCATTAAGCGAAACCACCTTCTTTGGTATGCAAAAGGAAGAAATGGAGAGGTATCCCAATTTGTACCCAGATTCGTATGGCCATATGGCTCAAGGTTGTTCTGATTCAAAGAATATAAATCCGGAAACGGGATTGACTGAGAAAAGCTAAGAAAAGATAAAAACGTTAAAAATAGTAGAAAAAAGAACTTTTTCATATAAAGAGATATTAAAGCCAGACGAGAGCAAATTTATTGAATTAATACTAAAAGTCACAAAAAGTAACTCAGATATTACATCTGTCTTACAATATCATTATTTCTAAAAATAAGGATTCTGAGAGAGGGGCTTAAAAAAGGCTTTTAATAGAATAAAAAACTAGTAATCAGTTATTTAATAGCCTCTAGATAGGGTGAAAATTCCGATGCGATTTCTGTTCTAAATTGGGTATTGTATTTAAGGATTAAATAATCACAAATAATTAATTCACTTTATGTCTTCTAATTTGACTCCAATCACTTCTTCTAAGTTTATTTTGGCCTTAACATATTCATTTTCAGCAAAAGCCAGTTGAATCTGCTGATCATTACGGCTTCTTTGGGCTTTGGCATATTCTTCAATTGTTGCATCCCCATTTTTAAAACGTTGTTCTGCTAAAAGATAATTCGACTCCTCGTCTGACATAGATTGCTTTCTTATTATCCAAACAATTTCGGCCTTTTTAAAATCGCTATATAATCTTAATACACTTGCTCTTAATTCAAGCTTAGTAAGATTAACACGCTCTTCGGCCATATTGATTCGAGTTTGAGCAGCCTTTTTCTCATGTGGTGAACCTACTAATAACGATAGGGGTAATTGAATGTAGAAGTTGTATCGGGGAAAAAACAAGTTTCCTTGATTCTCACCACTTTCCGTGAATGCTTTTATATTAAACTCATTCAAATTACCTGCCACTCCAATATTTTGGGACCAGCGTGTTCTTAAAGCAGCTTTAGATTCGCTATTAGCCAAATCAACCCCAGCTTTGGTTATCTGACTAACAGGATTATTATTCCACGCCAACTGCACTAATTTCTCTTCAAAGCTAATGTTCTGTGCGTTGTTTGGAAGAATTATCATGTTGTAATCAACCGTTTGGGCTATTACGGTTAGTGAAGACAGAAATGCCAAACCAAGGCTTAATATTTTATAGGTTTTCATCTTTCTACTATTTATTGTATCTTAGATTGAAATTATTTCATCCATCGTTCATACCACATTTCAAACACTAATATATTCCAAAGTTTTTGATGGTTAATACTTCTTCCGGCAAGGAATTGATTTCTCATTTTCAAAATAGGCTCTGGATTCAAATATCCCTCCTTTTTTAATCTGTCTTCATCAAGGTATTTGAGAAAAATCTCTTTTAATTTCTCCATAAACCATACTGACAAGGGTGCTATAAAAGGTTTTTTTGGTCGATCCATTAACTGGCGTGATACATATTTGTAAACTATCTCCTTCAGTATGTATTTGTTGATCTTACCATTGATTTTAAGATGAGATGGAAGCTGAGCTACATATTCAATCACATGTTGGTCCAAAAAAGGCTCACGGCCTTCCAATGCAACCGACATCGTTGCCCTGTCCATTTTTGTAAGGTTGTTATCGGTTAGAAAGGTAACATAATCCATTGCTAACATTTGCGATAGTGAGTCTGCCTGGGGAATTTTCTTATAAATTTCAAAATCTGTATCTAAATTCTTGAAGTCCATTTTTATCAACTCGCGCGCCTCAGCTGCCGGAATATATTGACTAATAATCTTGAGTATTTCGCATGGATTTTTACTTGAAAGAATGCCTTTGATTTTCTCATACCTCGTGGTAAAGTTGTACTGGTTGCGAAAAAACGGGATGTATTCAGGATTGCATACTCCCATCGTTAACGACAATGCCTGTTTAATTGGAGGCCAACCCCGATTGAACCGTATTGCCTGATTGAATTTATTGTAACCCCCAAAAATTTCATCACCACCATCGCCCGAGAGTGCCACCGTTACCTGCTTGCGTGCAAGTTGCGATACCAATACAGTGGGTACTGAAGAGTTATCAGCAAAAGGCTCATCATAAATCTCTGGTAATCGTGGAATTATTGCAAGGGCATCCTCCGGTGTACAATAATACTCTGTATGATCAGTGCCCAGATGATTTGCAATCTTTCTTGCTTCCGGCACCTCATCAAAACCCTTAACATCAAAGCCAATAGTAAATGTTTTCAGTTTTTCAGTTCTATCCTTCTGCAACAAAGCCGCTACCGCGGTACTGTCGAATCCACCGCTCAGGAACAATCCAACCGGAACATCCGAAACCATTCTGTAGTTAAAGGATTCGGTTAGTATTTTCTCGGTTTGTTCAATGGCTTCTGTTTCGTTAACATCCAGTTTTGGCTTTTTATAACTATCAATAACAGACCAATATTGTTGCGGTTGAATGGAAGGAGACTTTAGGGATATTTCGATATAATGACCTGGCAAGAGTTTCTTTGTATGCTTAAAAATGCAGTGAGGGCCAGGTATATAACTATACTGAATAAATAGACCTAAACTGCCCTCATCAATCTCTTTTTTAAAATGCGGGTGTTTATGGAATGCCTTGAGTTCGGAGGAAAACAATAGCAAATTATTGAAATAATAATAATACAAAGGCTTCACTCCTACCCGATCCCGCACTATCCACAACTTCTTTTCGAATTCATCAAAAATTACAAAACTAAACATGCCTCTAAACTGCTCAAGACAGGCAATACCCCATTTTTGAAAACTTCTTAAAATAACTTCGGTATCGGTATGGCTCTTGAATGAAATACCTTCTTTTATTAATTGCGATCGGATGGCTTCAAAATTATAGATCTCTCCATTGTACACAATTTTGTAGTTATCAACCACCATAGGCTGATGGCCTAAGGCTGACAAATCCAGAATAGATAAACGGGTTTGCCCTAATCCAATGGTGAAATATTCGTTGTGGTCATAGAAGCTACCGGAATCATCTGGCCCGCGATGGCTAAGGGAATCCTTCATGGACACAATTACTTCTGCAGGGGTATTTCTATTAAAGTCTATAAATCCGGCTATTCCGCACATTGGTTTTTGATATTATCCTGATACTATCGACTTAGTTTAATTGAAGCTGCAAGTTCTGAAATAATAATCGGATCCACCCTTTCATCAAACTTTCTGGCTAAATATTCTTGGGACTGTAGCAAAATATTTAAATCTTCTAATCGAAATACTTTAGGATTAACCTTTCCTTCAGACCAATCGATATATCGTAAATTACCCGTTGAAAGATTTTTTCTAAATTGAGAGTTCATAATTAGCGTATTCCAAATAAATTCGTCCGGACTCCACACAGTTTTTAAATAACGTATGAATTCCGGATTTCGCTCCAGAAAATCAAGGCAATACCACATAAATTGATCGGTTGCAGTAAACCAAGCCGACCGTCCATAAGGTGCTAACCGCCCATTAAAAAATTTTCGCTTGGGCAAAAACCAATTGATGATTCGCTCTGTAAAGTACCTTCCTTTTATTGTCCATTCAATCAAATGAAATCTTTCAAACCGGTGTGCCCCAGGCCAAACATCCAATGTTAATATTTCAAAGAACTCCCGTTTCTCCTGTTTGTATGCTGATACCAGAAATTGATAGAAATGTTCCGGGGGTTTAATTGGAAAATCTAAGCCACTCATCAGATTAATGTAAAAAAATCGCTGCTCATTTCTTTTTATTAGAGCAAGGGCATCCAAAGTAACCTGAACAAAACCATAACCTGCCCATACTAACTTTCTGCGCTTTGGAAGCAATGTTACGTTAGGGTGATTTGCCACGGCTGCAAACTCCCGCAACTTTTGTCTTCCATCAATATGAACAAAATTATGAAAATGATCAGCCGGAAATTGGTCGATAAGTTGCAGTAATTGATGCGGATTGGTGTGGGCGATAATAATATTAGCTACTTTCATACCTGATTAAGTTCATCACCCATCTTTCTTGTCTTATTAAGGTAATCCAGCTTGGCAATCAAACCCAACAAGCTTGAATACAAAACCGTAAGTACTTGCGATCTGAAAATTTCCTGCGGGTATTGTGCAATGATTAGCATAAATAATGCTACGAGAATAACTACCAAATAACCTTTCCATTTAGGATGCTTTATTCGAAAATAAACGGACACGCCATAAGCAAAAATGATAGCCTGAATGATACACCAGAGCAATAAACCAATCCACCCGGTTTCAATTGCTACCCGAACATATTCGGAATCAGGTGGAAAACTAGCAACAAATGTATTGGGAGAATACTTCATGCCGAGGTACCCCGTGCTTCCCAAACCAAAACCGATAGGGTGATCTAAAATGTAGGCTCGTATAATTTGCTGATTTATTAATCTTACATTCATTGATGGATCATCTTTTCCCGAAAATGCAGTACTCATAACAAACATTGCATTACCAGTAGGCCGCAGCATAAGTGCAGCACCAAAAAAAACAAGTACACCAATTGCAATAAAAACTTTACGTTTAAGAGTGATGACCAGTAAGGCAAAAAAACCCGCTGGCAACATAACCATTGCTGTTCTGGAACCAGTGTATATCATTGCCCAAAGACAGATCATTGCCGTGAGGCCTGAACAAATAAAAAATCTACTTTTAATTCTTTCATAAAACAAAAGCACAAGGCCTGCCATTCCTGTTATTACCATAACAATAGCAAATTCTGAGGGGGAGAAAAAAAATGAAAATTTTCTTAAGCGACCCCAGGTAAAAAGGGCACTATAGAGAGTTTCGTCATATGTAGCCCAAGCCATATCGAAACCTGGTAAGCCCGCAAATTCCTGATACAGGCCATATAAACCCGCTATCCCGCATAAAGAGAACCAACCCTTTACAAAAATCCTCACATCATGAAGGCCTTCAACAGAAGAATACATGATGAAATAGGCGCAAACAAAAGGCAATAGTCCTCGAAGTGCAACAAATCCTGCTACACGTGAAGCCGAAATAGGATTTACTAATTCAATACCTAAGAAAGCAACCCAAACAAAAATTAAAATACCTGGCATGGCCTTTATTCCAGATAGTCTTCCATTCATAATTAACGTGAGTAACAGAATTACACATAAAGCTTCAGTGGCTATGCCAATAGGAATATCATACAAACTGAGCGCTCGCATAAGGAACGGGATTAGCAAACCACATGCAAGGAGAAAAAGGATATTGTACTGAGGAAAGTAGTACGAAATAAAAAGTACAGAAATGAAAATAATTGAACCAACTACTAAAACAGAAATAATAGCACCCATTTTTGCTGATGCAAGAACAAGGAGGATATTGACCACTATCAAAATCAAGGGTAGCCAAAATCTTTTGCTCGTCAATCTGTTTACTGAAGTCATCCAAAAAGGATCTTATAAAAAAAATAAAGGCATACAATAACACCCATTGAAATAAGTAAAATCTTGTGAATAAGCTCGAAACTCCTACCCGTTTGATTTCTCATGACCAAAATGATTATTAATGGCCTCAATCATACTATGCGCGCTTTGCTCCCAAGTATGGTGTGACGCAAATACCTTGCGAGCCTCAATCTTTGTTGGGGAATTCTCATCAAGGGCTTTCTTAATACAATCTTCAAATTGCTGTACGGTTTCGGCCAAATATGTATGTTCTTTAAAGGGTTCCATCGCATGGGTTTTAGTGCCTACCACCGGTTTGCCTGCAGCCAGATATTCATCAACCTTTCGAGGATAATTTCCGATAGTAATCTCATTAATTAATTGTGGATTAAAAGCGATATCAAATCCATAGAGGTACCGAGGCAAATCTTTAAATTCCTTTTTTCCCAGAAAGAAAACATTTTTCAATTCATGCAATCGACTTGAGCTAAAGGCGCTGTCTTCCTGACCAACAAACACAAAACTAAAGTTAGTCATTCGTTCCGCCAATTTTATAATCAGTTCTATATCCAATCGTTCCGAATTTAATGCTCCTATATATCCAACTATAGGTTTAGGTATTTTGGCCACAGCCTGATCAACCTCAGACTGAGGTGGAGAATTGAGAAAGTGACTCACATCGCAACCTTGCCCAACATAAATGCTATTTCTATTAAAATCGGTGGCATAGTCGTTAAGGTATTGGGAGTTGGTTAGTATTAGACCTGCTTTGCGAATCAGCACAGACTCCAGTCGGGATGTGTGACGCTTCCAATAATTCATTGCTGGTAATCTGTCACGTAAGTAATAAATAATTAGTTTTGGATTAATATACTCGTTTAAGTAAAATCCATTATATATATCATTATCATTTAATAATATGAAATCAGAAAATCCAACTTGTTTTGCTGCTTTCTTGATTACCTTTGAAAATCTTCTTCCATTGATTCTGTTGACAAAATCAAAAATATAATCACTCTTAATACTATTTACTGATTCAAGAACTGAGTCATCAATGTAATGCCATAAATTATTAGCTACTTTGGCAAGATAATCTGAATCTCTAAGTCGTGACCGCACTTCTACCACGGCTGGATTTGTTTTATTAAACCACCGATCTTTTCGTTTCAAAGGCACATCAATAAACAATACCTTATGATGCTTGGAGAGCTCCCAGCAAATGTCTTTTATATTGCAGCCAAATTCAACATTCCACCTAGACAAACTGAAAACAATAAAGTTGTACATCTGAAACTATTTTTTATCATATTTTAAAAGTAATCCATACCCTTCTTTATAAACTAAAATTACTTGTTTGAACGTACGCCATAGGCTCACTTTCAAAAACTTACTAACAAAGTATTGGCCGATAAAGAAGATAAAAGAAATAGTAATAGCAAAAGCGATAGCGGCTCCAATTGCGCCATACAAACGTATCAGTACAATGTTTAAGGCCACATTTAACAAATTAGAAATCAGGTTTACATAAAAACTAACCTGCGGTTTATTGATAACTTCTAACGCAGAGCCAATTTGAATATTGAAAGGAATTAGCAAACTTACTGACACCATTATGCGTAGGATGTCTGCAGAATCCATGTACTTTCGCCCGGCAGTAATAAAAAGAACAAAGCCAGGAAACAAAAAAACAATCAACACCACTGGTAAAATAATAGCCAATATTGTAGCAACAGATTTTTCGTAAAGTAATCCGGCTCCCGAATTTCCGTGGGAATTTGCCCGTTCAGCAATTTTAGGGTACACTATATTGGAGATCGATAAACTAGGAATTTCTATTAAATTTAATATTCGAACACCAGCATTGTAAAGTGCTACCATTGAGTGACTAGCATTTCCTAAAATTACCTGATCCGCATTTTTACCAATTGTGGACGTGAAACCAGTGCCTAAAATATACTTACCAAATTTAAATAGCTTCGAAACATCTTGCCAACTGAATTTGTAATGTGTTGGCATAAAATTTTTTGTTAAAAAAAAAGCCACTACTAAACCCACCAGTGCCATTACCGTTTGCATCACTCCAAAAAAGACTAACGAAAGCCCTGGAAAGAAAGTGTAACACACCACCACTACAGCAAAAAAAGCACCTTGTCTTACAATTGTGCTCCAGAATACACCTGAGAATTGATGATTAGCCTGTTCCAGATAGTTGAGTTGTGTAAAAGGAATAAGAATAATGGAGGTAACGCAGTAGCAGTAAATTAATAAGCCAATGGTTTCCGATTTCCAAAATGCTTGTAACAATGGTGACAGCATCAATAAAATGATCAGAAAAAGGAATGTGGAGGCAGTGTTGAGAAAAAGGCTACTCGTAAACAAAAAATCTTTATCCGTTTCGCTTTGATTATAAAATTTTATAAAAGCATTCTGAATAAATGCTGATCTTGACATTTCAATACTAGTTGATAGCACTAGAAATAATGTCCATACACCAAAACTTTCTACGTCAAAATACCTAACAAGAAAAAAGTAGCTTCCAAAGCCAAAGAGGAAGCCACCCATCCGCTGAAAGATAGCGTAGGCGCCTGAGCTTATCCAATAATTCTTTCCATCCTTCAATTCTATCGCTATCTTTGCCAATAGCTCAAATAAAACAGATGAAAGTTGCTAATCCTAATTCGCGTTACAAATTAAAAATACAAGCTTCAGCAAAGGTGCTCGATGTGGGGAGCGGTCACAATCCTCATCCTCGTGCAAACGTTATCGCTGATAAATTTATAGATACCAACTATCATAGGGCTGATAATATAAAGGTATTAAAAAACCAAAGATTTGTAGAGGCAGATGGTCAATCTCTTCCTTTTAAGGACAACGAATTTGATTATGTAATTTGTTGTCATGTCGTTGAGCATGTTGACGACCCGGCCCGTTTTTTAAACGAGCTAAGCCGCGTAGGTAAACAGGGTTACCTCGAAGCACCCTCATTACTTGGCGAATATCTGATTCCCAAAGAATCGCATCAGTGGGTAATCCTCGATATTGATAATCGTCTTGTTTTTGTAAATAAGAAACGCCTGGGATTTACTACGAGTCATGATTTTGGTGAACTTTTTCTTGACTATCTGCCAAAAAGTTCTATTGGTTTCAAAATCATGCAGCGTACACACCCACAGTTATTTACAGTAAACTATGAATGGAAGGACGCTATTGAATTTGAAGTTGAACCCTCAGATGAAGACCTGAAAAAGTATTTTACTAAAATATGGGACCAATCAATGTATGAACGGATTGTACCCAAAAAAACTCTCGGTCAAGAATTAATTCGATCCACTGGTGCATTGTTTGATATTATAAGTAATGTAATAAAATCAAAATTGCTTTAACTAATCCAACTGAATCATTCCTGCTTCCGTCATCACTTCCCTTAAAACAAACTGTTGCCCTCGCTCACTTAAGTGGCCATGATCAATATAATTCGTATAATCGCTGGTAAACGAAGTATACGCGGGAGAGTTTAAATCAATTACAGTAGCCTTTTTGTCTAAATGTTCACCCATTATATTTTGGTACGTCAATAATTTTAATTTAAACTTATCATAAATGGGGCGGGGTAAAGGGTGAAAATATGCAATAATTTTTACTCCTTTAATGTGCAATGTATTGATCACTTCATCAAACTCAGCCATTGCTATTGAATCGATTTCAGTACGTACAGCATCTTCCTGATCTAATTCGGTTTTAATACGCTCTTCTACATTTACCGTTTGTAAGATTTTGTTGTAATAATTGTAGCCATAATCATTGAATTGATTCTTTGGGTATTTTTCAGGCATTAAATCAAAATTACGTATCACTTTTAGTAGATAGGCTTTATAAAGACTAACTGAGCCTAATGCTCCATAATACTCCCTTGAGTTTATCATACCCGTCTTCATTCCATGGTCAGCTGTAAGGTAGGGATGCAGGCAAATGATCACAAATTTTGGAGTTGACCTTTCCAGTGTCTTTTCCAACACTTCCTTCTGTTCTGTGATATTAGCTCCCATCATACTCAAATTGTATATTTTATACTGTGTGATTTCTTTGGTGTTTAAATTAGCCGATAACGAAGGGCCTAAAATATAAGCCTCAAAATTCAATGGCACATACTTATAGGCAAGTAAATATTTACTGGTACGTTCATCACTATAAACACTAATACCTTTTTTTCCATCGCGCCAGAATAATCCGTATAAATCAATCGAACAATTAATAGATATCAACAGCCCCACGATTAGCATACTGCTTGCAACACACTTAAAAAAAAACTGTTTATACTGTTCCATTCAAAAATCAAAATAAAGAAACTCTTGACTAATTGATGAATTTAAAAAGAGTAGGTTCAGAATAATTAATAGTACCAATTGCGCTCCATATTTGAAATTTGGCACAAACTCATCTCCTATTTGGTTAGTGTTTTTACCGAAAAGTAAAACAAAGGCAATAATCCAGATGGGTAGATTATAATAATCGTTGATGAGAGTAAACTGACTTCCGTTATTTAAACCAACCATGGATGAAAGCAATTGAATAGCTACTTCCCAATTATTCGCTCTGAAAAAAACCCATGTAATATTAACGAAAAGAAAGGTTAATGTGACTGCTAACCAAACTGGAACAACAAATCTTAACCTTGTGAAAAAGCGATGAAACCCCAGTGCCACGCCATGCAAACCTCCCCACACTATAAATGTCCAACCAGCGCCATGCCAAAAGCCACCAATCAAAAATGTCAATAATAGATTACGAATGGTGGTGGCCTCCGATCGCTTGCTCCCACCTAAAGGAATATAAATATAATCTCTCAAAAAACGACTTAAGGTAACATGCCACCGTCTCCAGAATTCCTGAATGTTAATTGATTTGTAGGGAGAATTAAAATTAATTGGAATTTTAATATTGAATAGCAAACCTAATCCAATAGCCATATCTGAGTAACCGCTAAAATCAAAATACAATTGAAGTGAATAAAATAATGAAGTAATCCACGACTGAACCATGGTTAAGTCTAATGAATTTGAATATCCTCTGTTAACAATAAGAGCCAGTGAATCAGCAATTACCAATTTCTTTGCAAGTCCCATGTTGAAAATAAAGACTCCCCTGGCTAAATTCTGCCAGTTGATTGCACGATTGCTTGAATCGACAAATTGCGGCATCATTTCAGAATGGTGAACAATAGGGCCTGCAATCAATTGGGGGAAAAATGTAACAAATAAACAATAATCAGAAAAAGAGAAATCAGGAACTTTACCCTCGTAGTTATCTACCAAAAATGCCACCTGTTGAAAGGTGAAAAAACTAATTCCTAATGGTAATACAATATGAAGTAATGAAAACGATCCATCCGAAATAAAATTAATATTTGAAATAAAAAAATCGGCATATTTGTAATATCCAAGGACTGTGAGATTGAGTATAATGCCGAGAATTAAAACTGACTTGCTTCTACTTCTGTACAGCAATTTCCCAATTAAGTAGTTACCAATTGCCGACAATACAATAATTAATACATTGGCTGGATTCCAATAGGCATAAAAAATTAATGAGGCTAATAAAAGCCAGGTTTTGGCATAAAAAAAATCTAACCTCTTTGACAGGAAAAAATAACCAACTAAGGTAATTGGAAGAAATACGAAGATGAATTCCGAAGAACTAAATAACATTACACTGGGATGGTTTTATCTACTAAGTTGAGTACAGAAGGTCCCAACTTTTCTTTTAGACCCTTAAGATAAGAAATAGACTCAGCGTCTTTTTGATCAATCGATGAATCGGCTGAAAATATTGGGACAATCAAGTCAACAAACTGTGCTAACTCTTTTGAATCAGAAAAGTCATTCAGATTTGGCCCTTCCAATAATATGTAATCGTAAGTGCCTTTTAACCAACCCAACAAAACCTTAAAATCCCCACCGGGAATTATCTCTGAAGGGGATAAATTGCTATTGTTATTTCCTATTATATCAATCCATTCATTTTGAGTCCTCGTGATCAATTCCTTATCATACACATTACTCTTAGTATTGTCTTCCTCATTCTCTTGGCTACCATTACCGCTTTTTGGGGCACTAATAAGTTTAGCATTCTTAATGACATTTTCTAATAGTAAATTCAAATTTGGTCTTGCGGTCAGCATTTTAGATAGGCTATTGTTTTTGAAATTAGTATCAATTATCAAAACACGTTTCTTAAGCAAACTTAAAGAAAATGCCAAGGCAATAATAAAAAAAGACTTACCCTGATTCGAGCGAGCACTCGTGACCATAATTACTTTAGCCCTATAGCTATCAATTTCAAAACGAATTTTCCTAATCTCATTGTTGATCGATGCCCTCTGAGAATCATTACTTTTCAAATTAACATCCCATGCAAAATCCGGATCTTCTTGTTTCGCAACAACACCTGCTAATTTCAACCTTGTCAGTTCTTTAAATCGCTGTGGACTTTTAATTCGAGAATCTGCAAGTTCAATGGCAACAATAACAAACGCACAAACAAAAAATGTCACCGCACCGCTGAGCATCATAAAAATAAGAGTCTTACGGGATTCAGCTTTTTCCGCAGGCTCCGCTACCACTACTTGGGTAATCGAGACATTGTTTGTGACAACTTGTTCCTTTGCTTCATTTAATCGGTTCTGAGCACTAAGAAATTCTTCGCGAGCTACATCAACTTCTTTCTCTAGAGATTTGCCTACAGATTCTTTACTTGCAAAATCTGTTAACCCATAACGTATTGAACTATAGATCTTATTTAGGGAAGTAAGATTCTCTCGTGCAATTTCAAGATCAATACGAGCTTCCTCCCTTCTGCTTTTAAGATCCTTTAACTCTGCTGTCGTCAACTTTGAAGATTCATTCACTTTACGTAGGGCATCATCAAGCTGGTTTCTAAAAAGGGTTAGACTATCCAGTAAACTAGCATTTGATTGCCCTCCTCGAATGTAACGATCGTTCATATCGCTTATCCTTTTCCTTAGGGTGACAACTAGGTCGTAATTTTGTTGGCCATTGTTGACTTCTCCATCTTTAATACGAACGCTGAGATTGGCAATGGTAAGTTCGAGCCCGCGAATCTTTTGCTGTTCAATTGCAATCTGATCTTCGTAACCCTTAACCTGTCTTAACTTCGCTTCGCTTTCCGCCTCAGAATTAAAAAGCTCATTTTGCGATTTAAAAATCTTTAACTCCTCTATTTTAGATTCCAAATAATCCTTTCTTTGATTAACAATAGACTCCAGTGAAGCAATTGAAACAGTGGATCGATTGGATTTTGATGATGAGTAATATTTTATAAACTCGGAACAAACTGAATTTACCACAAATGCCGAAAGCACAGGATTGTCGGAAGTAAAAGACACTTCCATAAAATCAGATTGATTGACACGATACACTGCCAAATTCTCAATTAGAGATTCATAATCGTACCCAAATCCGTCAATAACCTTTAAAATAGTTCTTTCGGTGGTTCTATTTGGATTGAGAAGGACTAAACTATCTATTTTGTTTCTGATAATCTGAAGAAATTCAGATTTACGTTCGTCAAGATCAACAATAAGACCAGATTTTTCAGCACTTTCTTTATCAAAGGTTCTAAATCCATTGGTGGTATCCGTTAAATCATGTTCCAGCAGTCTATAAGACACCTGGCCTAATACGGCCTTTGATCGAATGATTTCTACCAGATTATTAAATGTTACCTGAATTTCATACGGATTCAGGTAATTACCTTTTTCGACAATTTTATCCGAAACGGTAAGGCCAGTTGCTAACTGAGCTGTTGACTTATATTTCCAATCACCAAAAAGTCGGATCGTAAATGCGGTCAATACCGCGATGATAGGTACTAAAATAAGAACCCATTTTTTACTCCATAGTGCTAAAACCAATTGTCTTAAATCCATAAATTATGGCTTACCCGAAAGTAACACCCAAAGGTCAAAAAAATAAGCGTCCAATCAAACCAGTATTTGGCAATACCCCAAATATCCGCGACCTTCGAATTTTGAATTCCATGAAGTATTTCCATTTGTTAAGAATTAACCATTGGGTTAAAAATCTTTTTGTATTTGTGCCCATTTTTTTCTCCGGGCAAATAATCAACTTCAATCGATATAGCGATCTTATTTTAGCATTCCTTGCATTTAGCCTTGTAGCAAGTTCAATCTATATTTTTAACGATATTTGCGACTACTCCACAGATAGGTTACACCCCCAAAAAAAATTACGGCCAATTGCTGCCGGAAGAATTAGCTTAAACTTGGCCAAGCTAATATTTATCTTGACCCTAAGCATTGGAGCTGTTTTGGGTTACTGGCTAGATCTTACTTTCTTCATATTAACCATGGTTTATCTTGCGATCAATATCTCGTACTCCTTAGGGATGAAACATATATCGATAGTAGATATTTTCTTTGTTGCCAGCGGATTTTTATTACGGATTTATGCGGGCGGAATTATCTCAGAAACAACAGTTTCTCATTGGTTGGCCATTATGGTACTCCTTCTTTCATTATTCCTGGCGCTTGCAAAACGTAGAGACGATATTGTATTAAGTTCAACTACTGGTCAATTACGAAAATCCGTACAGCAATATAACCTTGAATTCATCAATTCTTGTCTCTCCATCTTTGCTGGTGTAATCATTGTTGCGTACATTCTCTATACTCTTTCGCCAGAAGTATCTGATAGGTTTAATACCGATTGGTTGTTCTTAACCTCCTTGTTTGTAATTGCCGGCATTATGCGTTATCTGCAAATAACTTATGTAGAAGAAAATAGTGGATCCCCTACCTCCATTTTCTTTAAAGATAAATTCATAATCATTACACTGATAGGATGGGTAATTTCTTTTTATATTATTATCTATCTTAAGTAGGCAAATCGCTATGGTAAAAACAAATTATTTGGTTAAATTTTTAAAGTCTAAAACAGTTAACAGCGGATTTATTGATCAACTTAAAGTAAGTTATCGGCCACTAATATCTCCTTTTGATTCTTTGGTCAATGAACTCCAACAAGTAAACTCAGTATTTGACATTGGGTGCGGGTCTGGACAATTTGCGCTGCTCCTGGCAGAGTTTACAAACGTTAAGAAAATAGGTGGAATAGAAATAGCCGAAAAATTGGTTATAAATGCTACTGAATTACTAAAGCCGTATGAGCAGAAATTGGATTTCAAGTTTGATACCTTCGATGGCAAAACTCTTCCTCCACTTGACGGATACGAAGTTATTTTACTAATTGATGTACTGCATCATGTGCCTTCTAAAATGCAATTTGACTTTTTGCAATCCATCTATAATGCAATGGAGACGGGGTCACAACTGATTGTTAAGGATATTGATGCGAATAGTCCGTTTGTGTATTTTAACAAAATACATGATCTCATTTTTGCCCATGAAATTGGAAATGAATGGAAATTACAAAAATTGATAGATGTTGTTCTTAAAATAGGCTTTAAGGTAAAGCAGGTAGAAAAAAAGCTAATCTATGTTTATCCCCACTACACACTCAAACTTGAAAAATAAGCTGGCGACACAATTGGTCTTTATTTTGGTTGTTTGCTGGATGGCCATATATCCCATTTACAACAATTACTACAAAGGTCTTGCTGTCGAGCAGTATGAACGCTTTCTTGATTTCAAAGCAGGAAAATCGATGTTTTTTAACCCATGGCAATATCGGATTTTATGCCCTTTAGTGATTGAAGGAACTTACCAAGTGCTTGACAATAGCTTGTACTTACTCTTTCCTTTTAAAAAGACACAAGTTGAATTACCAGGAAACACAGGGGATAAAAATGAAACAGTTCAAAAGTTAGTTCGATTATCACAAGAGCCTGAATTTATAAAATACACTATAGTCTTTGTTGGTTTTCGATTCTTGCAACATCTATTAATTTTCTGGCTTGCCTTCCAATATATATCACTATTTGTAAGAAATAAAGCTTTGATTCTGTTGGGAATCATGATAATTCCTCTACTTATGGGTAATGCAGTGATGGATAGCGATCTTGCCTTTAATTCCTACATGGACATTATTCTTTACTTATGGGCCGGATTAATAATAGTTAAAGGCTACAATGGCTGGTGGATTGTGTTGATTACTTTTATAGGAGCCCTAAATCGGGAGACTTCCTTGCTCATACCTCTCATATATTTTACTTCACAAGTAAATTGGGAAAACTGGAAATCACCAATCCAGTTATTAATGGAGAAAAAGAATGTGATCTTGGTGGCCGCCATTTCATCAATCCTTTTTATAGTGGTATTTGTTTCTATACGCACTTATTATGGCTACCAGCCTCAAACAGAATGGCGGGTTCCTGCGGGATGGGCGATGCTCAAACTAAATCTATTTAGTTCGGTCAGCGCCAAAACGTATGGAGAAATGTTTGGTGTCTTTGGTTTTTTACCAATATGGTGTTTACTTATTTTCAAAAAAATACCTAAAATCTTGCAAATATTTTTTATTACTCTCATTCCGATTTGGTTTGGTGTTCACTTGATCTCTGTTGTTGCTTATCAAAGTCGTCTTTTTTTGGTACCCACACTACTTATTTTTCTTCCTGCTGTTCTAAACTACATCGAATGCGAAATTCTGAAGCGAGATTTAGTAGGGGCATCTCAAGACTAAAAGTGTATGAATCTGGCCTTATTCGATTTCGATGGCACCATCACAACGAAGGATACCTTATTTGACTTTACCCATTTTTCTGTTAGCAGATTAACCTTTACCCTTGGAATGGTTGTGCTTTTCCTACCAATGTTGTTACACAAAATTGGACTTCTTTCTGCACATAAAACAAAGGAAATTTTTTTATCATATTTTTTTAAGAATTTTTCAAGGGAGGCATTTGACAAGCATTGTAATCGTTTTGCAAAGGACAGACTCCCAAATCTTATTAGAAGTGAAGCGCTTAATACTATTAATCAACACAAAGAAAAAGGTGATACCGTAATCATTGTATCCGCTTCACCAGAAAACTGGATAAAACCTTGGGCAGAATTGTATGGCATTAAAGTTATTGCTACAAAATTACAAATCATAAATAACCAACTAACAGGCCAAATAATGGGCGCCAATTGTAATGGCATAGAGAAGGTTAACAGAATTCATTCAGAAATAAATTTATCAGACTATACTGAAATAACAGCCTATGGAGATTCTATAGGAGATAAGGATATGTTGGCACTAGCTCAAAAAAGATACTTAAAACCATTTCGGTGAACTATCAACGGAAGAAAACTATCCTGAGCAACTCATCATCAACTCTTTTTCCAGATGAATCGGTTAAAGCAATATCAATTCTTCCCGCTGCAATACCAATTGCTTTAAGCCTTTCGCTAACCAATTTGATTCTTTCTTCTGCTAGTCCATCACTAAAACTGGATATTTGCAATTGCATATTTATTTCAGGTCTGAATAATATTTTATTAGCAATGAAATATAGCAATTCATTTTGTGCGGCTGTTAATGTTCCGGATGCTTGTTCAAATTTGAAGTCTGTTGAAATCTTACTTCCAAAAATTAGTACAATATCTTCGTCAGAAAGTACCTGCTTTCCATCTTTTAGAGTGGATTTAACCTGCTGATATTTTGAGGTAAAAATGTTTGATAATCCATTTGGCAAAGAACTTGCGAAATACGATAAGCTGTCAGTCCAAACAGAAAAGTAGCCGTCAAATGAACTAGAATTGATCCTCTTTCCCAAATTCTTTGGCACTCCCCACGTCTCCCACGAATCAAACAACCGATCACAATAAAAAATATCCGCATCTCCAAATCCCTGATGCCCATTACTGGAAAAGAAAAGCCGCTTCTTGTCGAGGCTTAAAAACGGGGAGATTTCAAATCCTTTGGTATTGATAGTAGGCCCCAGATTCTTAGGCATCGACCAGTTTCCAAATGAATCTTTCAGGCTCACATAAAGATCTTCCTCCCCAAAACTGTCGGCTCCTTTCATGGAGATCATGATGACATCGAAGTCGGGGTGGACATAAATACCTACAAAATCATCGCGGTTGATCCCCGGAATGGGAATGAACTCTGGTTCGCCCCAGATGCCGCTGTTGAGCTTGGAAAACGAAATGCCGCTCTTGTTGGAATAAGCATTTAACAGATAGACAACCGTGTGGTCGTGGTTAACACCAATAACGGCATTGGACCGCTTGTTATTCCAATGGGCAGTCATGTTAGAGGCCGGCATCCAATTACCTTGGTCATCCTTTTTGGAAACCCAGATGTCGGTGCCCGCATACTTGCCACCCGTATTGTTGGCGTGAAAAGCCCTGGAAAAGTATAACGTCTTGCCATCGCTGGAAAGCAAAGGGGCCAACTCTTCATCATCGGAGTTTATCTGTGTACCTAACTTAACCGGTTCGCTGAATACCAGCTCTTGCCCGCTAACCTTTAAGGCCCACAAATAAATAAAGATAAGTACGATCGTTCTCATGCCCATCACCAAAATCTCGGTCTTAACTTATACTTATTAAACATCGTAAGCCCCAGCACCAACTCATGTGTATTTACATTGAAGTTACTGACATCCGAAGTATAGATATCATACGCATAATTAACTGTGAGGTTGGTGGTAGACAACCCAACCAGCAAGGACACCCTTGAATCCGATCCATAAGCAGTTCCTAAAGACAATAAATTTTTATACCGCATGCGGAGGTTCGCAGCCCAAAGCAAGTCATACCCCTCAGAATAGATTACCTGTACACCGGGTGTAAAATCAAGCTCCTGATTTAAGGTAAACACAGTTCCGCTTTGAAGTCGAAAACGAGGTTCCTGACCCAGCGTAAAGAGCTGGTCACCATTCAGCCTTTCAGCTACAAAATTAGATGTCGATAAGCCCAGAAAAAACTTTTTGGAGTAGAGCACCATACCAAAGTCAACCAAAAAAGTATTTTGATTTCCCTGGCCGGATTCAACCAGGCTTCGATAAAAAAGATCATTAACATCATCGCGCACGACCAGGCCAGTGAAATCGAGTCGTTGGTGGGTGTACCCCAACCGTGTGCCCAACGAAATATTAAGTTTTCCGGAAACAGGAAGATGGTAGGCATAGTTGATGTTGGCGCCAAACGATTGGTACGGCCCTACTGTTCTGTTTGTAAGCATAGCTCCCAACCCATGCCGTCTCCTGAATTTTTTATCGTTTTGGATGTCGTCAAATACTTTTGGGTTTGACAAGCGCAACGAATTATTTCTCCGGCCCGAACGGGAAGCACTGTTTAATGCCCCATAAGCGCTGAGGTAAAGATTGTTGTTTTTAATCCCAAAATTATTCCACCCTTCTCGAACACCCGATTTCACATCCAGAAAATCATCCATGCCTGTGAAACCCGCATTGACGGCCGGAAGGTTTAGATAATATTGGGTATAGTCATCCTCCTGCCCTTTCGCATCAAAGCAAAGAAGCACTACAGTTGCACCATAAACACACCCTATCCTTAACCAACTGATCATCGTAATATTGTTACATCGCCCTGATACTTCCTTTTGCCATCATTCAAATAGATGGTGTAGAGATACGTTCCCGCGGGAAGTTCCATCCCATTAAACTTGCCATCCCATTTACAATCTTTCTCTTTACAAGTATAGACCAGTCTTCCATTTCGGTCGAACACAGAAATATTGATATTCGAATAAAACTCCAGATTAACAAAATCCCAGAAGTCATTTACATTGTCGCCATTGGGAGTAAAGGAGTTGACAATACTCAACTCAGGGAACACCTCGGTAATTGAAACGATTCGGGAAATTACATTACTATTATCCAGACTGTCCTTCACGATTATACTGACTCGTTTATCGGAAACCGTGGCGTCTCCCGTAACAGGGCTACTGAATAAAACGTTGGCCAACGCCAATTCATAGTTGGCGCGGGTATCTCTTCCGGTTAATACAAATTCACCGGTAGTGGCATTAAAGGAAGACGTGATGGCCAAACTCACACCGGTACCTGGTGAAAGCAGGTCACCAGTGGTAAAGTTTTCCGTGATGGAGATTTTGGCCGAGTAGATAAAATTATCATCCACATCGTTAATCACGGTGGTACTGGTAATCGGAACTGCAGGATCGCCCAGACTGTATAGTATAGGTGTGGTTTCAATATTACTTAACACCGGGGCATCATTTACTTTTGTAATCCGAATAGAAAGTGTTGCCTCTTGTGCAGCTAAAAATGTTCCTTCAAAAGCATTCCATCGGAACAAATCTGTGCCGTTAAAATTTGTATTGGGTAAATAAAAGAAGTTTTGAATGGAGCTATTCTCTACCATAATTTCGGCACCCACGGCAACAGCCGTTCCCTTCCAAAACAACACGCCATTGGTGGGCAGGCTAACAATTTTTATATAAACAATCGGGCTACCCGAAAAGCTGGTGAAATTGGCCCCGAAGGTTGAATAGCTAAAATTGAACTGAATGTCTTCCTGAGTTTCAATGTTGAAACTTGTTATGACAGGTGGAAAATTTGGGGTCACTGTGAGGGTGCCAGGCACATAGGTGAAATTATAGTTGTTATCGCTTCCCCCGGCCAAGGTTATAGGATATCCACCTACCGGTGACGAGGTAGTTGCCGTGGTGGTTGCCAGGGGTATAACATCCAGATCACTTTCATCATCCGCATTAAGAAATCCGCTATATGAAATTGTCAAGGGTGGATTGGGTGTCCCTAACAACCTCGACTGATCATTAGCGGTTGCCGTTAAGGTTGCCTTTGTAATAGTTAATGATCCTGGAACATACGTGAAATTGTAATTATTGTCGCTGCCACCGGATACTGTCAACGGATAACTGCCAGCAGGAGAGAAAACATCAGCCGTGGTGTTTACAATAGGTTCGGTGTCGAGGGCAGTTTCTATTTCTCCATTTACAAATCCTGTATAATGAATGGTAAGCGTGGGATTGTTCGCTCCATAAGTTCGACTAAGATCATCGGCCGTGGCTGTTAAGTTGATTTTATTAACATTTATTAAAACAGTTGTTCCATTCACACTGCCATAATCCAACGTATTGGTAGGTGTAAAATCAACGGATAAAGTTTGGTTATCACCTGCATTTAATATCTCTCCTGCTGCCGGAGTATAGGTAAAGGTACCCGGCACATTGGCTGTTGCATTTAATTGAGTTGTACCCAATGGAGTGCCATACGAAATAGCTGCCGGATTTGTCCAGGTAATTACCGGAAAAGATTTAACAACCGATATCAGCACGGTTGTTCCTAAAACCGAATTGAAGTTAGCCGTGTTGGTGGGCGTAAAATTAACAGACAAAATCTGGTTAGCGCCAACATTCAAGATCGTACCACTGGCAGGTGTGTATACGAAGGTGCCGGGTGTGTTTGCCGTTGCATTTAATTGGGTACTACTTAATGCAGTTCCAAAAACAATCTGTGCAGGTGTCGGCCATGTGATTATAGGAGTTGCTTTGTTAACTGTAATCTGAGTGGTGGTTCCGTTAACAGAATTATAATTAGCTGTATTGGTGGGCACAAAATTGACGGATAAATTCTGATTCGCGCCCGCATTAAGAATGGTTCCCGCAGCCGGAGAATAGGTATACGTGCCGGGCACCGTTGAGGACGCATTAAGTTGATTGCCGCTCAACGCGGTGCCGTAAGTGATAGCAGCGGGAGTTGTCCAACTGATAACCGGGGTAGCCTTATTCACAGTGATTTGCACGGTTGTACCTTCAACGCTGTTAAAATTGACATTCGTTGGGGTAAAATTTACTGACAACGTCTGGTTTGGTCCCGCATTCAAAATTGTTCCCGCAGGCGGACTGTATGAAAATGTTCCAGCAATAGATGCAGTGGCATTCAGTTGGGTAGCGGAAAGAGTTGTGCCGTAGGTAATGGCAGCCGGTGTTGTCCACGTGACTGTAGGTGTTGCCTTATTTACGGTGATCAAAACCGTAGTGCCCGTAACACTATTGTAATTTGTTCCATCCGTGGGAACAAAATTAGCTGATAACACCTGGTTTGCTCCGGCATTTAAAATCGTTCCGCTTACTGGTAAGTAGGTAAACGTTCCAGACACGCTAGCCGAGGCATTAAGTTGAGTACCACTTAGGGCTGTACCGTATGTAATTGCGGCAGGGTTATTCCATGTGATTACCGGGGTTGCTTTAGTGATGGTCAAAACTCCGTTCACATAAGTCAATGAATAATTATTGTCAAGGCCACCGCTTACCGTGATGGGATAGGTACCTATGGGACTCGCAACAATAGCGGTTGTAGTAGCGGTTGGTGGGGTGTCAATAACACTCGCTGCCTCACCATTTACAAAACCAGTATATGTAATCACAAATGCCGGATTGGTAGTGCCGTAGACTCTGGTAGCGTTGGAGGCAGTAGCCGTAAGAGTTGCTTTCGAAATCGTAAGGGTACCTGCTACATACGTGAAACTATAATTATTATCCGAACCGCCTGTTGCAGTAATAGAATAGGTTCCCACCGAACTGGTAACAGTTGCTGATGTGGCCGCTACTGGTATAACATCAATAACCGAAGCATTCTCGCCATTGAGGAAGCCGGAATAATTAATTACAAAAACCGGGTTTGATGCGCCATAGGTGCGACTTGCATTAGCCACTGTGGCTGTGAGATTAGCCTTTGTAACGGAAAGAGTGCCGGGAATAAAATTAAAAGCATAGTTATTATCATTGCCTCCCGAAACGTTAATGGTGTATGTTCCTACCGGGCTCAATACGGTGGCTGCAGTAGTCGTTAATGGTGCGGAATCGATTACAGCTGCAGTCTCTCCATTCATAAACCCGGAATAAGTAAATGTTAAAGGAGGATTAGCTGCACCATAGGTGCGGGTTTGATTAGTTGCATTTACCGAAAGAGTCGCTTTGTTGATGGTCATCGTACCGGGCTGCAGGATAATTCCATAGTTCAACGCTGAACCTCCACTCAGCGTAATTGGATAGGTTCCCACCGCAGTAGTTTGATTGGCTGCCGTTGTAATAGATGGCTGTGTAATAGAGGCTGCGTTGTCGCCATTTAAGAAACCCGTATAAACGATGGTTAGCGTTGGGTTTGTTTGTCCGTACGTTTTTGTAAGATCGGATGCTTTGGCAATAAGAGGCGATGTGTTGATTGTTAGCGTTCCATTTTGAAGTGTAAAGTTGTAATTGATGGATGCGCCACCAGCAAGTGTTATCGGATACAATCCAACGTTGCTCAAACTTGTTGCAGTCGTAGTAACCGAAGGACTTGTTATTTCACTTTCCGTGTCTCCATTTACAAATCCAGAATAACTGATCGAGAAGGCAGGATTCGCAAGACCATACGATCTTGATTTATCATCCGCGCGGGCAACCAGCGGTGCCTTTGTAATTGTGAGAGATCCGTTAACAAAATTGAACGTGTAGTTATTATCAACTCCACCAGCGGGAACAATAGGAAATACCCCACCTGCATTATCTCCGGCAATAGCAGAACACGATGCTGTGGGTGGCGTATCCAGTACACTTGCATTTTCGCTATTAACAAATCCGGTATAATTGATTGTAAACGCTGGATTTGCAGATCCATAAAGTCGGCTTGTGCTGGCAGCGGTTGCGGTAATCACCGCTTTATTCACTGTGATTTGAACATTCCGGATTACAGAATTATAATTGACTCCATCCGTTGGAATAAAATTGACGGATAATATCTGATTAACTCCTGCATTCAGTAGCGTGTTTATTGCGGGTGTATAGACGAATGTCCCCGGCACATTGGCAGTAGCATTCAGTTGTGTTGCGCTCAATAGGGTTCCATAAGTTACAGCAGCCGGATTATTCCACGTGACAACAGGGTTATCTTTATTATTAACAGCAATCTGAACCTGTGTGCTAGGAACCGAATTGTAGTTGGCCGCATCAGTTGGCGTAAAAGAAACGGTTAATGTATACGTTCCAACTGTGGCATACGAAGTTCCTGCGAGTGGTGAATACACAAAAGTACCAGGAACATTCGCTGTTGCATTTAGTTGAGTACTGGTGAGTGCTTCATTAACCTTAATAGGAAGTGGCGTTGACCAGGAAACCACCGGAGTGGCTTTCGTGACAGTAATTAATGCAGTTCTTCCCAGGATCGAATTAAAATTGTCATCATCTGTTGGAACAAAATTAAGTGACAGAATTTGATTGGTGCCAACATTCAAGATAGTACCGGCAGTTGGTGTATAAGTAAAAGCACCCGGTACATTTGATGTTGCGTTCAGCTGAGTTGCACTTAAAGGAGTGCCGTAGATAATCGCTGCCGGATTAGCCCAGGTGATAACAGGGTTTGCTTTGTTTACGGTAATCAATCGCTGAACATCATTGGCCGGATTGTAATTGGCTGTGTTGGTGGGTGTAAAATCCACTGACAATACTTGATTAGGGCCAGCATTCAACAAGGTGCCAGTGGTGGGTGTATAAACAAAAACCCCGGGTACATTGGATGTTGCATTTAATTGTGTGGCACTTAGGGCAGTTCCATAGGTTATAGGTGCAGGCGTAGCCCAGGTAATTACTGGGGTTGCTTTATTTACGGTGATAACCACCGTTGTTCCGTTAACCGAATTATAGTTGGTGGTGTTGGTAGGTGTAAAGTTTACGGTTAATAACTGGTTGACGCCTGCATTTAAGACTGTTCCTGCTGCGGGATTGTAAACGAACGTACCCGGCACTGTTGCTGTGGCGTTTAGTTGTGTAGTACTTAACGCTGTCCCGTACGTGATAGCAGCAGGGTTTGACCACGAAACAACAGGCGTAGCTCTGTTAACCGTTATTAAAACCGTTGTCCCATTAACGTTACTATAGTTTACCGCATCGGTAGGAGTAAAATTAACAGACAAGGACTGATTCATTCCTGCGTTTAGTATAGTACCAAGTCCTGGCGCATAGACAAAAGATCCCGGAACATTGGCGGTAGCGTTCAATTGGGTTGCACTAAGGGCCGTGCCATAGGTAATAGGTGATGGATTAGACCAGGAAACAATCGGGGTGGCTTTATTTACGGTAATCAATACAGTTGTTCCATTAACCGGATTGTAATTGTCACTATTGGAAGGTGTAAAGTTGACGGACAAGACCTGTCCTACACCTGCATTTAAAATTGTTCCTGCAGCAGGTGTATAAGTCAGAGTTCCCGGCACACTAGCCGTTGCATTGAGTTGCGTAGCGCTTAGGGCTGTGCCATAGGTTATCGATAATGGATTGGACCAGGTAATTACGGGATTGGCTTTATTAACAGTAATAAGTACGGTAGTTCCGTTGACAGCATTATAATTGGTTAAATCTGTTGGGGTAAAATTGACTGACAGAACCTGATTAGGTCCCGCATTTAATAGTGTTCCAACTGCGGGTGTATAAGTGAAGATTCCCGCAACAGTAGCGGTAGCATTTAACTGAGTAGTGCTTAAGGGTGTACCATACGTGATAGGCGCAGGGTTTGCCCAGGAAACAACCGGTGTTGCTTTTGTGATTGTCAAGGTGGCATTCACGTATGTGAAAATATAGTTATTATCAGAACCTCCCGACACGGTTATCGGATAGCTACCGACCGGGGTAGTTACGTTAGCACTGGAAGTTGCTGATGGAGTTACATCCAGTACTCCGGCAGTCTCTCCATTCACAAATCCCGAATAGGTGATTGGAAAAGCAGGATTAGCTACACCATACACCCTGCTCGCATTAAAGACTGTAGCCGTAACAGTTGCTTTAGTAATTGTCAGGATGCCCGAAGTGTAGGCAAAATTGTAGTTGTTATCCGATCCCCCTGTAACTGTAATGGCATAAGGACCTGCCGGGCTAGTTAGAGTGGCAACAGAAGAAGCTGTGGGAGAGGCATCCAACACGGCAGAGGTCTCACCATTCAAAAATCCAGCATAGGTAATTGTAAATATTGGATTCGGAGAGCCATACACGCGGCTTGCATCAACGGCAATTGCGGTAACGGTTGCTTTGGTTATAGAAATTGTTCCGGGTGTATACACAAAATCATAGTTGTTATCTGAACCTCCGGAAGCAACAATCGGATACGATCCCACCGGGGTGGTGGCATTTACTACGGACGTTGCCGTTGGCGCAGACTCTATCACGGCAGCCGTTTCGCCATTCAAAAAACCAGCATAACTAATTGTAAATGACGGATTGGATGCACCATAAGCGCGACTTTGATTATTGGCAATTACTGTAAGGGTTGCTTTAGTAACTTCAATAACCGCGGTTGTGCCGTTCACAACATGGTAGTTTGTTAAGTCGGTTGGTGTAAAGTTAACTGTAAGTACCTGAGCTGCTCCTACATTTAGGATGGCTCCTGCAGCGGGTGTATAAATAAAAGTTCCGGCAACGGTTGCTGTAGCATTTAACTGTGTTGCACTAAGTGGTGTGCCATACGTTATTGCTGATGGATTAGACCATGAAACAATAGGTGTTGCTTTCGTAATTGTTAGTGTTGCATTGACATAATTGAAAAGGTAATTATTATCCAAGCCACCCGATACTGTGATCGGATATGACCCTACCGGACTAGAAAGAATAGCGGTTGTAGTTACGGTTGGGGTTACATCCAGCACAGTAACTGTCTCTCCATTTACAAATCCCGAATAAGAGATCGGAAAAACCGGATTGGCTACACCATATACACGACCTGCATTGGCCACCGAAGCCGTAACCGTAGCTTTCATGATTGTAAGGGTGCCGGAGGTATATAAAAAATTGTAGTTATCATCTGATCCACCAGCTACTGTAATTGCATAAGTGCCTACCGGGCTCGCCAATCCGGCAACAGAAGAAGCTGTGGGTGCAACATTCAATACGGCAGCCGTCTCGCCATTCAACAGTCCTGTGTAGGTAATTGTAAATGCCGGATTCGAAGAACCATACACACGGCTGGCATCAACAGCAATCGCAGTAACGGTCGCCTTTGTGATGGCAATCGTTCCGGATGTATAAATAAAATCATAATTATTATCAGAGCCTCCTGCAACAGTAATGGGATAGGTGCCCACCGGAGTAATACCTACTACTGTAGATGTTGCAAGGGGTGCAGAATCAATCACTGCCGCAGTCTCGCCATTTAAAAATCCGGAATAACTTACCGTAAAAACCGGGTTAGCGGCTCCGTAGGTGCGACTTTGATTATTAGCAATCACACCGAGTGTGGCCTTTGTAATTGTTAGCGATCCGGATACATATGTAAAATCATAATTGTCATCTAGCCCACCCGCAACTGTGATTGGATAGGATCCTGCATTACTTAACAGATCCGCAGTGGTGGAAGCTGTGGGCAAGGTATTTACCACGCTAATCGTTTCGCTATTCACAAAACCTGAATAATTTATCGTCAACACAGGATTTGCTGAACCATAGGTTCTGGATTGATTGTTGGCTGTGGCAACAAGCAACGCTTTCGTGATTGTAAGTGTACCAGCGACATAAGTAAAATCATAATTATTGTCGATGCCGCCTCCAGCCACGATTGGATATGTGCCAACCGGGGAAGTGGATATCGCTGTTGATGATCCGGACGGTGGTGTATCCAATACGGACACTGTTTCGCTATTCACAAAACCCTGATAGCTTACTGTAAAAACCGGATTGACAGCTCCATAAGCTCGACTCTGATTATTGGCTGTAACCGTAAGCATTGCCTTATTAATGGTAAGTGTTCCGGCTGTATTGACGATGTCATAATTATCATCCAAACCACCAGTGAGTAAGATCGGAACAGAACCAACGGGTGTGGTAGTCACTGCAGTTGAAGATGCTGTTGGTAAAGAATTTATTACGGAAATGGTTTCTCCATTGACAAACCCCGTATAGGTTATCGTAAATACTGGATTGGTGGCACCGTATAAACGGGTTTGGTTGTCAGCTGTAGCAGTGAGCGTTGCCTTATTTACTGTTATTAACACCGAAGTGTTGACAGATTCGTAATTGTTGGCATCTGTTGGAATGAAATTCAAAGACAAGTTCTGATTAACCCCCGCATTCAGTAGTGCTCCTGCTGCGGGTGAGTAATTATAAGCACCTGATACCGATGCTGAGGCGTTTAATTGCGTACCGCTTAACAGGGTTCCATAGGTGATCATTGCCGGAGGCGACCAGGTAACAACAGGCGTAGCCTTTGTGATTGTCAGGACGCCATCCACCGTAGAAATGTTATAGTTATTATCCGAACCTATTGAAAGTGTAATGGCATAGGGCCCAACCGGACTATTATTTTCAGCTATTGATGAGGCCGTAGGCGGAGTATCCAAATCTGATGCATCATCCCCATTTACAAACCCGGAATACACAATTGTGAAAACCGGATTCGTGGTGTTATACACCCTGGTTTTATTTTCAGCAGTTGCGGTGAGGTTCGCTTTATTGACTGTAATCAGTACCGAAGTAACGGGTACTGAATTGTAATTATCCGGGTCACTAGGAACAAAACCCACGGATAAAGTTTGCCCTACTCCTGCATTCAAAACAGTTCCAATCGGTTGCTGATAGGTGAATGTGCCCGGAACATTTGCTGAGGCATTCAGTTGCGTAGCGCCAAGCGGTATTCCATAAGTAATGGCCGCAGGATTTGCCCACGTTATGACCGGAGTTCCTTTTGAAATGGTTAGCGTACCGTTGACATTCGTAATCGCATAGTTATCGTCAGATCCGCCCGTTAATGTAATCGGATAAGACCCAACCGGGCTGTTCGTAGCTGCAGTTGTTGAAATTCCGGGGGCGACATTTAAAACAGATTCATCATCGCCATTGACAAAACCCGCATAGGTGATTGTTAATGGTGGGTTGATGGTATTAAATTCTTTTGATTTATCGTCTGCCGTAGCCGTAAGGGGCGCCTGATCAACTGTGATAAAAACCGTTCTACCGATTATGGTTTCATAATTAGTTCCATCGACTGGGGTAAAGTCGGCACTTAGTGTCTGATTAACTCCTGCATTCAATATGGTGCCGACCGGATGATTATAGGAAAATGTACCGGTAACAGGTGTTGATGCATTCAGTTGGGTTGCACTTAATGGAGTTCCATAAACAATGGGGGCTGGATTATTCCAGGTAACCACAGGAGTAGCTTTGTTGATGGTTAATGTGCCATTTACAAATGTGAAGGAATAGTTGTTATCAGATCCCCCGGAAGGGACAATATCATACACGCCAACAGAACTGGAAGTATTCGCTGAAGTAGAACCTGTTGGAAGGAGATCCAGTATGCTCGCAGTTTCACCGAACACAAATCCGGAATAGGACAATGTAAATACGGGATTTCCTTGCCCATAAAACCTGGACTTATTATCGGCAGTTACTGTGAGCGATACCTTGTTGACAGTAAGTACTTGTAATTCATCGGAGGCCGCATTATAGGTTGCATTACCTGCCTGCGAGGCTGTAATGGTTGTGGAACCTGCTCCCACGATTGTTACTGTAGAACCGCTGATCGTTGCCACGAGGGGATCACTACTTATATAACTAACCGACAGACCTGAAGAGGCTGATGCGCCAAGCGAAAAGCTTGTCTCACCATAAGTTTTATCGGCAAGTGCGCTAAAGTTTATTGTTTGATCGAGCTTGATCCCCTCACCTATCAGGTTGATAATAAAGGGAGTGTCGGGATCATCAGTTGCAATTTGAATAGCTGCATTTCTGGTACCGCTCAGGGTTGGTACAAATGAGATGGTAAAACTGGTTGTAGCTGAAGGGACCAGAAGTGTGCTTAGTCCCGTGGTGTTCAAATCAAAATCTGTACTATGGGCTCCGGTTAGTGTTACACCTGTAATATTGAGATCTTCCGGTGAACCTATGTTTTCTAAGGTTACCGTTATAGCCGATGAGGCGGCTAACAAATTGACATTTCCAAAGTTTTGGATTCCACCACTAGAAACGGGGCTTCCGGCAATGCTCACCTGCAAGTCCTGGGTAAATATTTCCCCACTTCTCCGGGTTTCAGGATTGGTTTCAGCAAAAAGCAGTGCTACCGGTAACTGAATAAGCACCCAACTCAGGAAAACGCTTAAATACCTGGATAGATTAAAAGTCGACATCACAAAGCCACAGAATAGACAAAACCCTAAGAAAATTTCAAATTAAATACCTGATTAAAAGACCGATTTGACTCTAAAACTCGGTTAAACCAACCTTCCACCAACCAACCGCCACGTCCGTAAGTTTTATATTTAAAAGTCAACAAAAATTGAACCCAACCCACAAAGTTAGCATAAAGAACCTGAGTTTATCCGCCCAGAAATCTAAATGTAACTCGTAGTTTCGCCCCATAAATGATGCAAAAACAGTGATTAGCCCAAGTTTTTACATTTATTGGATTGGCGTGATTGTAGTTGTCTATACCTATGTAGGGTATGGGGTAATTATTTACATTTTGTCAAAGATTTGGGGTAAATCTAAAATGGCTGATAATCAGTCTGATGATAAACTTCCAGAAATTACGATTCTGATTGCCGCCTACAACGAAGAGAGATTTATTGCCGAAAAAATAAACAACTCGCTTAGCGTAAACTATCCGGCAGAAAAATTGAACATCTGGATTGTTGCCGATGGGTCGACCGACAAGACACTCGCAATTGCCCAACGTTTTCCTACCATCAAAGTTTTCCATGAGCCCGAAAGAAAAGGTAAAATCCATGCTGTGAATCGGGTGATGAAATTTGTTAAAACCCCGATCACCATTTTTTCTGATGCCAATACCGACCTGAATCCGGATGCAATAAAAAATATTGTGCGTCACTTTCAGGACAAAAACGTGGGTGGCGTAGCAGGAGAAAAAAGAATTGCTGTTAATAAGGAAGATAATGCTTCTGGTTCCGGAGAAGGAATTTACTGGAAATATGAGTCCACACTAAAAACGCTTGATTCCAATCTGTCGACTGCCATTGGGGCAGCGGGTGAACTGTTTGCCTTGCGCACTGAATTATATCATGAACCAGAACCCGATACCATCATAGAAGATTTTGTAACCTCTATGAAGATCGTTGCCCAAGGATATCGGTTTGTCTATGAGCCTGAAGCCTACGCGCTCGAAACAGCCTCAGCCACACTAAAAGATGAATGGAAAAGAAAAGTGCGTATTTCTGCTGGCGGAATCCAGGCTATTCTCAGACTTCCAGAACTTTTGAACCCATTTCGATATGGATTGATTAGCTGGCAATACCTATCACATCGGGTAATGCGCTGGACGCTCGCGCCACTGGCACTGCCATTCATTCTCATTTCAAATTATTTTCTATTCACCCAATCATTTTTCTACCAGCTTTCCTTTTATGGACAGATTTTCTTCTATGCGAGTGCACTGGCAGGACATTTTTTGCGTGACCGGAAAATAACTGTTAAAGGGTTTTTTGTTCCTTACTATTTCACCATGATGAACTTGTCTGTGTTCGCTGGGCTTGGCCGATTATTGCGCAAACAACAATCTGTAATTTGGGAAAAGTCCGAAAGAGCGCTATCGTAAGTTCTATTCAATAATTTCCAATAGCTCCATTTCAAAGATCAGATTGGAATTTGCCGGAATATTTGTTGTTGAGTTTGACACCGCTTGATTTCCAAATCCAAGGCCTGAAGGAACATAAAAGATTGCTTTACTTCCAACCGGCAAGTTTGGTAGACCTGCCTGAAAAGCATATAAATAATTAATTACGCGACTGTCAAATGTAGCCGTGGGGCCATTGGTGCCTGAAAAGAAAACTTTACCATCGGCAAGTAACTTGCCTGTATATTTTAATTCAACCTTATCATATAAGCCGGGTTTAGGACCCGATCCTTCTTCCGTAATCACATATCGAAGACCCGATTTATCTTTAATGGCATTAATAGAATTATTCTCCAAATAAGTATCAATAGCCACCGTATCGGCACCTAATTGATTTTTTTCTGCCTCGGAAGTAACAACTTCAATTAATTCAATTTCAAAAATCAGGTTAGAATTGGCTGGGATATCATTTACACCTCTGTTACCATAAGCATAGCCAGAAGGTATATAGATTTTTGCCTTCGTTCCCTCCGGCAATAGCGCCAGGCCAATTTGAAATCCAGGAATCAGGCCGTTTACATCAAACGTAACATTGGTTCCTTGATCAAAAATAACTTCTGATAAAAATCTGCCGACATATGTGACTTTCACCTTGCTGGAAAGCTTAGGGGGAAACCCAGTTCCTAACGACTCAATAACAAACCTGACACCACTGGGATCTTTGAGCGCTGGTATATTATTGGTTCTCAAATAATTTCCAATAGCGGTAGTATCCAGGGCCCACTGCTCTTCAAGAGATAGACTGGGACCGGAGTCTTTATCAAGACATGACGTAAAAATTGTCGACAGGATAACTATTGGAATAAAGAATGATTGTAATCGCATTTTCTTTTTTTTGCAAAGTAACGGACAAAGCAGCAAAAAATTACAATTCAATTAGAATTAGGTTCAGGATCACGGAGGGTGCCTCTATAGCAAGCTAACTTCAAAAACCTGACAACCATCATTGATCGTATAGCGATCATTGTGCATCTTTCAACGAAGAAATTTGCGAAAATGAAAACTATACTTGTCCCAACCGATTTTTCCGCCAATGCCAACAACGCGTTGGAGTATGCTGCTGAAATCGCTCATCTAAATGAAGCAGTCCTTGTCTTGCTACATGTTTACACACCAGCCGTTTCAAAAAGCAACATCATCAGTGCCTTCATCACGGATGAAGTTGAAGACGCAAAAAAAGAAATTTTGGAAAAACTGAATGTTGTGCGTAAAACGCTTGAGCTTGAATATGCCGGTATCACTTGCCATACTCAAGTGGCCATTGGAGAAACTGTTACTGAGATTATTGCGGTATCCAATCAGTTGCCGGCTGATCTGATCATTATGGGAACGCTGGGTGCCAGTAACTTAACGCGTAGCCTGTTTGGTAGCAATACAGCTTCCGTAGTAGAATCGTCTAGCTGTCCTGTGATGTGCATTCCTGCAGGGTATACTTTTCAGGTCCCAAAAAGAATATTATTTGCCACCAATTTTTCGTATGATGATGTGCAGGGTGTCTCCAGGTTGGCTACCCTGGCCAACGTTTTTAAATCCGAAATTATGATTGGTCACGTTGATACTTCCCCGGAAGAAGATGAAACGGAAGAAACCTCCATGCAAAAATTTATTGATGAAGTTAAGCTGGCCAGTGGTTATTCTGATATTACGCATCGTATTGTAAACGACCACAACGTAAGTATGGGGCTGGATCTCATTATTCAGGAATCTGCGGTTGATATAGTTGCACTTTCAACACACAAAAGAAACTTCTTTGAAAAATTCTATAACCCAAGTCTGACCAAAAAAATCTCTCTCTACTCGGACATTCCTATCGTGGTTTTCCAAAACCCGCGTGATAATGAAAGGACCGGGAAAGATTTTTAATTAAGGCGGAAAGTGATCAGGTTTTATCTCCCCGTTCAATCGCAGCCGTGATGGAAGAAACAATTGCGTCCAGTTTTTCGGCCGATTCCTGCAGATGACTATTCATAACCTGCACTTCTTCGGACAGGGGTGCAGACTTCATTAAATTTACCAACCCGAGAATACTTGCTAATGGGCTTCTCAATTTATGAGCATTGATAAAGGCAGCTTCCTCAAGAGCCTTGTTTTTTGTTTCCAGTTCGGCCGTTCGCTCCTGTACCAATCGTTCAAGATTTGCATTGATATTTTTTATTTGTTCCGCTTGCATGCGAATGGCCTCATTGCTGGCCTTCAAAGCAAGCCGCGCCCGAATTTCCCGTATAACAAGGTTGTAACGGGTTTGAATCAACACCCCTGTAAAGATGCCTACGGCTGCCAGCAACAAGCCACCATTCACAAAAAACTGATCAACCGTTAAACTGGAATTTGATTGAAGAAATACCAGGGTTGCGAATGCCGAAACAAGTAAAATCCCTGCTGAATATTCCCAGCGCCACAATACAAACATGGATGCCCCAATTAATAACGCCATGTAATTAAGATTTTGACCTAGTACATGGTCGAGATCAATTACACTGTAGACAAAAGCATTTTGTAATGAAATCAATAAAAAGGGCACGATGGCAACCAGGTAGGAAGGTAGCTGAAGTTTCTTGCGCAACAATACCGTAGCTAAGGTGATAGCCGAAACACACAGACGCATTAGCAACAATGTTTGCCAACTGCCCGGAATATTAAAGTAATCGGTAATGGTAAAAACAGGATCCAGAATGATCGCCACCCAGGCAACGGTAACATGAAACCGGGAAGAAGCTCGCTCCAATTCGGGTTTCCACATCTCCTGAGTAATCTGTTGCACCAAATTCAGATCACCAATGTTATCCTTCTTCATGTCGCAAAATAATTCCTTTTTGAAATTCATGAGATTATATTTGACAGCAGGCGTGGATCAAAATGAAAAAAGTAAGGTTAGTATTAGGAAGTGGAGGTGCCCGGGGCATGGCACACATTGGTGTGATTGAAGAACTTGAAAATGCCGGGTTTCAAATTGTAGAAGTGGTAGGCTGCTCGATGGGTGCCGTGGTGGGGGGCATCTATTGCGCGGGTTATCTTGCCGATTATAAACACTGGCTGATCAAACTCACGAAACTGGATGTTTTTCGTTTGCTCGACTTTACCTTATCATCTCAGGGGTTTGTAAAAGGTGAACGCGTTTTCAAAGCCATTGAAGAATTTATTGGCGACCATCAGATTGAAGATTTCAAAATACCTTTTACTGCCGTATCTGCTGATCTCACAAACAAAAAAGAAGTTCATTACCGATCAGGAAGTTTGTTTAAAGCTTTGCGATCTTCCATTGCAATCCCTACGGTTTTTACACCCATAAGAGACGGAAACTCACAATTGGTGGATGGCGGGGTACTGAATCCATTACCGATGAATTTAGTACACAAAGAAGAAGGCGAATGGATGGTAGCAGTAAATATAAATGCCAACATTCCCTACCAACCCACTAATCCGATGGCTGATAAAGAACCCTCGGCTTACCTTAAAATGTTTTCTGCAATTCAATCTTCCTTACCAAAATTCGATACCAAATCAGATTCGTTGGCAAACCTCGGGCTCTTTGATATTCTCAACAAGTCGTATGATCTTACGCAAGACCGTGTTACTGAATTGATGATTGACATCTACAAACCAGATCTTGTGATTAACATTTCGCGTGATGCCTGTGGTGTCTTTGAATTTTATAGAGCGAATGAAATCATTGAAGAAGGTCGCAACGCATTCCATCGCGTATACGACTCATCTATTAAAAATGGTGCTACTCCATAATTATTTGATTACCTTTGTGCGTCACTCCTCCAAATTCCCGTAGAAAAGCGCTTTCTACGTAGCCGCTCAGGCGGATTCGAGCCAAGAGGCGTCAACAATTAAATTCATAAATAAAAAATCTATTCACGGGATGCCGTGTGTTACAACCCATTTTAAAAAATGTCATTCGAAAAATTAAACCTCATTGAACCTATTCTGAAATCTTTGAAAGCGGAGGGATATACCCATCCAACGCCCATTCAGGAACAAGCCATTCCGGTATTGTTAGAACGCAGAGATCTACTGGGATGTGCTCAAACCGGTACCGGAAAAACCGCTGCCTTTGCGATTCCTATTCTTCAACATCTTCATCAGGACGAACTTTATAAAAAAGGACCTTCTGGTATTAAAGTATTAATCTTAACACCTACGCGTGAGCTAGCTATTCAGATTGGTGAAAGTTTTGCGGCCTACGGAAAACTGCTTCGCATTAAGCACACCGTTATTTTTGGCGGTGTACCCCAACGGTCACAAACAGACGAACTTCGGGCTGGCGTAGAAATTTTGATTGCAACACCCGGGCGGTTACTGGACCTGATGGATCAGCGTTTCGTACGTCTTGAACATCTCAAAACTTTTGTGCTTGATGAAGCCGATCGTATGCTCGACATGGGTTTCATTCATGATGTAAAGAAAATTATTAGTCGCATTCCGGCTAAACGTCAGACAATTTTCTTCTCGGCTACTATGCCGCCAGAAATTTCAAAATTGGCAGATACAATTTTAACTAATCCGGTACGTGTTGAAGTTACTCCGGTTTCTTCTACTGCCAATACCGTGAGACAAGAAATCTACTTTGTAGACAAAAACAATAAACGCTCACTGTTGCTTCATTTGTTGAAAGACAATGCGATAAATACTGCACTTGTGTTTACACGCACCAAGCATGGCGCTGATCGTGTTGCAAAAGATTTGAATCGGGCCGGAGTAATTGCCGAAGCCATTCACGGAAACAAATCACAAAATGCAAGACAACGCGCCTTGAGCAATTTCAAATCACAACAGACCCGCGTGCTGGTTGCTACCGACATCGCAGCGCGTGGAATTGATATTGATGAGCTCTCGCACGTTATTAATTATGAATTACCTAACATACCTGAAACGTACGTGCACCGAATTGGTCGCACAGGCCGTGCCGGTGCCAGTGGTATTTCTATTTCTTTTTGCGATGCTGAAGAAAGAGCCTACCTGAAAGACATTCAGAAATTGATTGGCAAATCAGTGCCCGTTGCTGAAAACAATCCCTATCCGTTAAGCAGTTCTGCCATGAGTCGTCCGGTGGAGGCCCCGAAACAAAATTCACAACGCAGACAAGGATTTAAGCGACCCTCATCATCAGGTTCTTTTAAATCGGCTAACACAACAAAATCAAACACAGGCAATTCCGCTAAGCCAGCAAACTCATCAACGTCTTCTTCCAGGAGACCAAGCCGAGATTGGAAGAGCATGCCCCGCGAACAGAATTATTAAAAATTAATTGACAGTTGACAATTGACAATATTTGTGATTACAGATATCTAAATTGTCAATTGTTCATTGTAAACTGTCAATTGATTTTATCATGAAGATTGGTCTTCTTTCTGATACCCACAGTTACCTCGATCCAAAAATTCTCAGCTGCTTCAGCAACTGTGATGAGATCTGGCATGCCGGTGACATTGGTGATGCGGCTGTTGCAAATGAATTGGAGAAATTCAAACCGCTGCGGGCCGTATTCGGCAACATTGATGACAAAGACATGCAGGTTCGTTTTCCCGAAGATTTGTGGTTTACCTGCGAAGGGCTTACCGTGTGGATGACGCACATAGGCGGTGCCCCACCGAATTACAATCCACGAATAAAAAAGATTTTAAAAGATAAGGTACCTGACATTTTTATCTGTGGTCACTCGCACATTCTCAGAGTAAAAAAAGATGCTACTTATAAAAACATGCTTTACCTGAATCCGGGGGCTGCAGGCAACCACGGCTTTCATCCGATTAAAACGATTCTACGGTTTGAAATTGTTGGCAAAGAGATTCTTAATATGGAGGTTATTGAGTTAGGTAAGCGCGGAGCGATTGAGAAATAATCTTTCTAAAACCAACACGATGTCAGTCTGAGGTTCTCCCTGTCTGCCGAATCCGCCAGTTGGCGGAACAGGCAGGGAAGGCTATTTTGATAGGTCGGGTCAGTTTTCGAGAGCCAAACTGACAGTACATAGTTTTGAGTAACATCTCTTAATAAATTCAGCCTATTTACTTTCCAAAACTCAAATTCTAACTGCGATAGTACATAGCCTATATTGGCTGCAGCTGAATTAAAAACCATTTTCTTTTTGAAAAACTGCGATTACAAAAAAGTTTTAGAGATTTAAAAATACTTAAAACATACATCCTGGTGACTTCGTATGTTTTCGTTGATTTTAAACTATTCTCAAATACTAAATTTATCTCGAAATGAAAATTACCACGGCCATCATATTCTTTTTGGTTATTGTGCTTACAGTAAGAGTAAACGCACAGGAAGTCACTAACAACATGCGCTTAAAATTTATTGATAAAGTTGAAGTCTTTGCCGGTCCTGGTTTGAATTTTAATTATGGAAATAAGTTTATTGAAAATTATAAAGACGAAAATATTGAGAACAAACGATTCTTGAAATTTGGCTACACTGCAGGTATAGGGGTTTACCATACAGTATCAAAAAAAGTACAATTAAACGCCCGTTTTCAATACGAGCAAAAAGGAAGAAAGACAGAGCTAAATACACCACTAACTTCGGCTTCGCGCGTAATTAATTTAAAGGATTATAGCTATAACTACTTGACTGTAGCGATTGCTCCGCAAATGATGTTTGGAAGAAAGCAACAATGGATAGTTTCTATTGGCGGTTATTATGGAAAGATTAGAGGAATGAAGCGGTATGAAAAGGTTGAAAACACCCTAGACAATACTATATCTGAAGGGCGCGATGAAGGCAGATCGTTTGAGGATGTAAACTCAGATGGGGAGGTCTATACAGGAACATGGTTTTCAGGATTGAGAAGTTTTGAAGCCAATGATATAGGGATGGTCATTTCATTTGGATACGCTATCAATATAACCGAGAAGCAGAAAGTTGTTATTCAGATTGTAGACAATCTAGGACTTAAAAACATAAATGTAGATAAACCCTTTAATCAAGAGGAAAATAATCATTCGGTTAGCATTCTGCTAAGTTATACTTTGGAAAGACCATTAAAAAAATATTAATCCTATGAATAAATTTTTATACCTAATTGCTTTTCTACCTTCTATGTTACTGGTGCAAAAATTGAAGGCTCAGTCTCAACCTGTTGTTACTAAAACATTTAATGGAAGTGTTGACGGTGCTGTTTGCCCAGGAGTAAGCATTGACTATGAGGTTAGTGTGCCAAGTGGATTTAGTTTATGTACAATTAATTGGACTGCAACTAATGGTGTTCGTACGGTAAACCCTAATAATCAGAGAAAAGTTAGTGTTGTTTGGACTGACACACCAGGAGCTACAGGTACTATTACAGCTACCTTTACTGTATGTGGAGAGGGTAATGAGGCCAACAATGGTACATCAAAAAACCTTTCAGAACTTATCCTATCTATCAAAAACCAAGGCTGGAATACCTATACAAACTCATATACTGTGAACTTTTGCAACCCTGTACCCATACCCATTAATATGCCGGAAATGGTTGTGATGGGTACGGGTGGTATTAACCAACCTGATCGAATTGAAGTGGCCTATGTATGGAAATTGCCATCAGGCTGGCAAGATTTTGTTACAGGAAACACAGGAGAATTTGGGACAACAACAAGAAGTATAACAATAGTGCCTACTGCGTGTGCAGAACCCGGCATTATAACCGTGAAAGGCACCCTTATTGGTTCCGGCCCGTTTTGTAATTTGGCAGCTTTTTCAAGTGTTGCAAATATTTCAATTAATTCATCACCCCCAATCGTAACGGTAGTTCCGCAAGCTGGCTATTCAGGAAGCACTGCATGTAATATCACTCCGGTTACTTTTACTGCTGTAGTTACTAACGATCCGGGGTGTACTGCTACAGGCTACACTTGGACTCATAACTCCAGTTGGACGGTAGTGAGTCAATCAGGCAATACAATTACACTCAGGCCGACAGGAGCGGCTTCTGATGCAACAGCAATAAAAGGCGAGGTTACTTTTGGTTGTGGTTCAAAAAGAAGTGGCACTGTAACTCCAACTTTTACGGCCCCAGTAATTTCTGGACCAGATTTAATCTGTGGTTCCGGCACCTATTCTATTTCGAATACCACCGCTTCCGCAACATGGTCTTCGAGCAATACGAGCATATTGACCATAAACCAATTTGGTCAGGCCACACGATTACCGAGGAAACGCGGTGCCGTTTCAATTAGTGCTGTTCTTAGTGTCCTGTGCCTGTGCAACCAAAACCAATTTGGGTTGGTGAGCCAAATCTTACCAACCAAGCGGTGTGGACTCCACCAACGAGTAATTTTAATGTAAACCCGATTACACTGAACCCACTATCGCATTACTACTTTTATATGACTGATAGCCAATCGGGAGGTGTGCCTGGAGCAACGGATTATACCTGGTATTTGCCCTCAGGATTTAATTTATTTTCTTCAAATGGATATTCTAGTGCAATTATTCAAACAGCCTATGATCAAGGATCGTATGAGTTGTATTGCGTTCCGAGTAACGCTTGTGGTACAAATGGAGCTCGTGCACTAACTGTAATTATAGGCCAAGGCGGTGGTGGTATTATTCTGGTTACAACACCCAATCCTACTACAGACGAAGTATCTGTTTGGCTTGAGGAAAGTATTGAAGGAAAAGAAGTTATTTCAGCACCAAATGATCAGGTTTCTAATCATCAGGAGTCCCCACCAAACAAGGAATGCAATTACATTTTGTATGATGAGATTGGCCGTGAAATACTGAGGCAGGTATCAACAACATCAGAAACCAAAATTGATGTTAGAAATGTGAAGGAGGGTAGTTATATTTTAAAGGCAGCCGTAGGAGAAAGGGTCTTTTTTCAAAGGTTATTGATAAGGAAATAGTTAGATAGATTATTGTCAACTAAAAATTTCAAGCTGATTGAAGCAGTCGGGTGTGCTTTTCTGAATCCGCGGCATATATTAGACAAGCCTGAACATCTTGCAGGGTAAGTTCAGGAAAATCGTCAACGACTGTAGAAAGGCAAATAAAAAAGCCAATGCGATTCACACATTGGCTTTTTATTCGGCTTGCACCAAAATTATTTCTTAGCCGCTGCTTTGGCTTTAAATTCTTCCTTGATCTTCTCTATATCAACAGCTTTTGCCACAGGCTTGAAGTTTTGTACTTTCAAACTGGTTCTTCTACGGGCTGATTTAGCCTTATCCTTGCGGTTCTTTCTCTTCAAACGGGTAACTGACATAACTTTTGCTTTTAAAGGGTGCAAAAATAAGCAGGTTTTGCAATTTATTGCCACAGAATCTCAGAATATTTCAATTCAGCCTTTAAAATCCAGTAATTGAAGAGCAATCACACAATTGCGAAGTAATAGCACACCAGCAATCTGTGAATCTGTGGCTTAGTGATTAAATTGCCCCGTTTTATTATGGAAAAACCCACTTTACCGAAAGGCACCCGCGACTTTGGCCCGGCTCAGATGGCCAAACGACAGTTTATATTAAACACTATCCGGCTGGTATTTCAAAAATATGGCTTCCAACCGCTCGAAACTCCGGCTATGGAGAATCTTACAACCCTTACGGGGAAGTATGGGGAAGAGGGAGATCAATTACTTTTTAAAATTCTTAATTCTGGGGATTTTCTTAAAGATGTCGATACACAGAAGCTTGAAAGTAAAAATTCGAAAGGAATAACGTTTGACATTTCTGAAAAAGGTCTCCGCTACGATCTGACTGTTCCGTTCGCCAGATATGTGGTAATGAATCGAGGCGAGATAACGTTTCCGTTCAAGCGTTACCAGATTCAACCCGTGTGGCGGGCTGATCGGCCACAAAAAAGTCGGTATCGTGAGTTCTATCAATGCGATGCGGATGTTGTGGGAACGGATTCATTGATTTGTGAAGCCGAGATTGTTTTGATGATCAAAGAAGTATTTAAAGGATTAGGCATCGATGATTACTCAATCAAAATTAATCATAGAGGAATTTTAACCGGGATTTCTGAAATTCTAGGAGCTAAAGGCAAAGAGTCAGATCTATTTGTAGCAATTGACAAATTAGACAAAATCGGGAAAGACAAAGTAAGGGAGGAATTAATCAGTAAAGGATTTACTGAAGAGTCAACCAATGCGCTATTCGATATATTAAATCCGAATAGAAGTTTTGCAAAAAAGATACAAGATCTCAATTTTACAATGAGTCAATCGGAGATAGGAACAAAAGGAGTTGAAGAGATAGTCGAAGTTCTTTCCATCCTCTATGATTATGGGTCTAACCAAGATAACATCGATTTTGACATATCGTTAGCGCGTGGGCTCAGCTATTATACAGGCTGCATCTTCGAAGTAAAAATTAACAACGTTTCGATCGGAAGTGTAAGTGGCGGTGGCCGCTATGATAACCTTACTGGAGGCTTTGGCTTGCCTGGTGTTTCGGGTGTTGGCTTTTCCTTCGGTGTCGATCGTTTGTATGATGCCATGGAAGAGTTAAAACTATTCCCGCAGGAGGCACAAATCTCCAGCAAAGTTCTGATCACACATTTTGATAAGGAAAGTCAGCGCTATGGCTTAAGGGTATTACAAGCCTTGCGTGCCAGCGGCATTGCTTCCGAAATTTATCCAGACTCGGTTAAGATTCAGAAGCAGCTCGACTACGCCAATAAGAAGATGATCCCGTTTACCATTATCATAGGTTCAGAAGAAGTTAAGAGCGGACTGCTTGCTTTCAAAAACATGAAAACCGGAGAACAGACTAAAATGAATATTGATGAAATCCTTACCTTATTAAATAGGCAATAGGCAATGGCAATTGGCAAACTATTTTGTTGCCTACTGCTTTTTGCCAACTGCCTACTTTTACAGCATGAGCCCAACGCACCACATATCCAACAAAACACTTACCCTCCGGGAACTTGACCATATTCTGCATGGGCATTCCAAGATTGCATTATCCGAAGGTTCGCGTCAGCAAATTATCCGGTGTCGCGATTACCTGGATCAGAAGCTGGCATCTTCAGTAAATCCTATTTACGGTATCAACACAGGCTTTGGTTCGCTCTACAATAAAAATATTCCCAAAGATCAACTCGAACAACTTCAGGAAAACCTGGTGAAGTCTCACGCCTGTGGAACCGGCCCTGAAGTGCCGCGCGAAATTGTGCTGCTGATGCTTTACCTAAAAGTGCAATCCCTTTCGTATGGCTATTCGGGTGTGCAGGTAGAAACGGTTGAGCGTTTGATCGACATGTTTAATCAGCGTGTTTTACCACGCGTCTATGAAATGGGTTCGTTGGGTGCCTCGGGAGATCTTGCCCCCCTCGCCCACCTATCGTTGCCGCTAATTGGGTTGGGGGAAGTTCATCATCTTAATAAAATTTATCCGAGTGCGGAAATCCTAAAGCTATTGGGTTGGGAACGAATTCACTTTAAAGCTAAAGAAGGACTCGCCTTGTTGAACGGTACTCAGTTTATGAGCGCCTATGGAATCTGGTGCTTATTACATGCACATCGGTTGATGAAACTTACCAGCATAATCAGCGCGCTTTCGCTCGATGCTTTTGATGGTCGTATTGAACCCTTTGAAGAACCTGTGCATCAGATCAGGCCACATCGAGGGCAGGTTACCGTGGCTGCCGAGGTTAAGAAAATCCTGGAGGGCAGCGCTATTATAACACAAACCAAAAAACATGTGCAGGATCCGTATTCGTTTCGGTGCATTCCACAAGTGCATGGTGCGAGTCACGATGCCATTCACTTCGTAACGCAAACTATTCTTACAGAAGTGAATTCCGTAAGCGACAATCCAAATATTTTTGCTGAGACGGATAAAATTATTTCGGCCGGAAATTTCCATGGGCAACCGTTGGCGCTTGCACTGGATTTCTTAGCCATTGCTTTGGCTGAGTTGGGAAGCATCTCTGAACGAAGAACGTATCAGTTAATCTCCGGCTCACGCGATTTACCGAATTACCTCGTGGCCAATCCGGGCATTAACTCAGGCTTGATGATTCCTCAATATACAGCGGCTTCGTTGGTGAGCCAGAACAAACAACTTTGTTCTCCGGCTTCCGTGGATTCAATTGTTTCGAGTAATGGCCAGGAAGATCACGTAAGTATGGGTGCCAATGCCGCCACCAAAGCGTATCGCGTGGTGAACAATCTCTATTCGATTTTGGCCATTGAGTTAATCACTGCTGCGCAAGCATTGCATTTCAGACGTCCGTTAAAGACATCCCCGGTGCTTGAGAAATTTGTTAATACTTTCCGTGCGGTTGTTCCGTTTATAGAAACAGATCGCGAATTGCATGTAGACATGGTACATGCAGAAAAGTTTTTGAAGGAGACTAAACTGGAAGATTGAAAAAACTTACTCTCATATTATCCCTTGTTTTTTTTGCTGGCAATCTCCACGCCCAATACACGAGTCGGCTGGGCCGGTTTCAGGTGGATGAAATTAAAGGGTGCGCACCTTTTACAGTTACAATTCTTGATACCAACCTTATTACTACGGGAGAATGTACTCCGGGCAAACCGTGTTTGATGAGTGCCGGCAATGGAACACCTCAACAGCAAAATCAATTTACTATTACCTATCCCCAAGCCGGAACCTTTACCCTTGCCGTGTTGTACCAAAGCATTGGTGCAGATGATATTGTGATCACGGTAGATCCTAACATTGAACCGGAATTTGAAGTCTACACCTGTTCAGGTTTGCAAACCTCCATCAAAATCACCGACAAAAATTACGATCAATATCAAATCGATTTTAACAATGATGGAACTTTGGAAACGATTATTCCCAACAGCAATAATCAAACGGCTACACACAGTTATGCCGTTGCAGGAAATTTTAATATCAGTGTAAAAGGAAGAGATATTAACGCGGCAAACAATTGTGCTGCCAAGGTAATTCCTTTCACCTCCTTGCTCACCTTACCAGCTCCCCAACTCACAGCTCTCACGGCTATTGATGCAACTTCGCTCAGACTGGATTTTACTCCTCAGCAAAACATTCAATACAAGTTAGAAATTGCTGTAAACAATTCAGCAACGTTTCAACAGTTTCAAACTTTGTATGGCGTAAGCAGTGTAACGATTCCAAACTTAACAACCGATAATAATTTCTACTGTTTTCGCTTAAGTTCATTTGATCCGTGTACGAACACCAATACCTATTCAACGCCTATTTGCAGTCATAATTTTGATCTTGCTGTACAGAATGGGTCTAATAATCTTTCCTGGGCCAGTGGATCACCCGGTGTACTCTCCACAGAAATTGTCAGGAACGGAGCATCCTATGTTATTATTCCCGGAGCCCCTTCCATCTTCAACGATGTGGATGTGATTTGCAAAACCAATTATTGTTACAAGGTTGTCAATACTTATGCAGGCGGAATTAAAAGCTTTTCCCTTGAGAAATGTGGCGAAGCGTTTACTACGGTCAATCCTGCTGCGATTGACAATACCTCTTCGCGGGTTGGTGCCAATGGTGTTGAACTCTTGTGGACACAAAACCCTCTATTTTCCGTTGACGAGTATGCCATTTTACGCGGTCAGGGAAATACTTTTGGGCTAGTGGGTAAAACAACAGCAACTACCTTTAGCGACCTCACTTACACGACTGAAGGAAACTTTTGTTACCGCATTAATTATGGCGACCTGTGTGGTAATGCCAGTCAGCCCGGAGAGTTGATTTGTCCGATCCGCTTAACATTTGCGATTGATAATGAAAATGTAATTACACTGCGTTGGAATTCATTGAAAGGCTGGCGCAATGGAGTAAGCAATTATCGGATCGAAAAATTCGATAAAAGCGGTGGCTTGATGCAGGTGATTAACGTAGGTACAGATACAACATGGGTTGACGATCAACCCGATGCTGTCAATCAGGTAGTTCAATACCAGATCATCGCACAAGCTAATGAAGCCGGGCTTGTTAACTCTCTTTCCAATCGGGTGGTGGTAACAAAAGAAGTAAACCTGTTCTACCCAACTGCGTTTACTCCGGATGGCGTTGGCCCCCCGGAGAATGAGACCTTTACCGTGTTAGGACAGTATATTGTAAAACTTGAATTGAAAGTTTTTGATCGCTGGGGCTCGATGGTTTTTATTACTGATAACAATGAACCCTGGAATGGTACGAACAATGGCCGCGCCCTGATTGAGGGAACCTATGTCTGGACAGCACGCATCAATGACCTTGCCGGACGGGATTTTACACGCGAAGGCACCGTAGTCATTCTGAAGAAAAAAAACTAGCTGGTTCTTTTGGTTAATCTTTACCTTTGTTAATTCACTAAATCCGCACAGATATGTTTGATATGATGAAGATGATGGGCAAAATGAAGGAAGTGCAAGCCCGGATTAAAGAGGCCCAGGATAATTTGGTTCGTGTGAACGCGTCAGGCGAATCGGGTGGCGGTATGGTAAAAGCGATCGTAAATGGAAAAAAGCAAGTGATTTCAATTGATATAGATCCCACCATCCTGCGCGCGGAAGACAAAGTGCTAATTCAGGATCTGGTTGTTGCCGCTGTCAATAAAGCGTCCGAATCGGTAGAAATACTGGCGAAAGAAGAACTCAAGAAATCAACCGAAGGTTTATTACCCAATATCCCCGGTATGGATTTAAGTAACCTGATGGGATGACCGAAGTAGCGGTTGTCATTTTGAATTATAATGGCCGCAATTTTCTGCGGCAATTTCTGCCATCGGTTATTGCTTATAGTGCCGAAGCCAAAATTATTGTTGCCGACAATGCATCCACGGATGACTCTATCGAAATCCTGGAGAAAGAGTTTAATCAGACTGTAGAAATTATAAAACTCAACGAAAACTACGGCTTTTGCGGGGGCTACAATCGCGCACTCAAATTAATTGATGCAGAATATTATGTGTTGCTAAACTCGGATGTTGAAGTTACTCGAAATTGGATATCGCCCATCATAAGCCTTTTTAAAACAGACACAACTATTGCTGCCGCTCAACCAAAAATTCTTTCCTATTATCAAAAGGATTTGTTCGAATACGCAGGCGCAGCCGGTGGCTATATTGACGCGTTGGGATTTCCGTTCTGCCGCGGAAGGATTTTTAATGTTATAGAAAAAGATTCAGGACAGTATAATGACGTACGACCCATATTTTGGGCAACCGGAGCCTGTTTATTTATACGATCCCGCGCTTATCATGAAAGCGGTGGACTGGACGAAGACTTCTTTGCGCACATGGAGGAAATAGATTTGTGTTGGCAACTCAATCGGGCCGGTCACAAAGTGTATTACGTAGGTGAAAGCGTAGTGTATCATGTGGGTGGTGGTACACTCTCCATGTCCAACCCCCGCAAAACTTTTTTGAATTTTAGAAATGGACTTAGCCTGCTCATCAAACATACGCCTGCAACAACATTGTGGTGGAAATTACCCATTCGCTTAATGCTTGACTGGACGGCAGTCGTGAAATTCTTATTCCAAGGAGCCCCTCGGGATTCATGGGCGGTGTTTAAGGCGCATGTAGGATTTTTTACAAGGCTTGCGTCTGATCTTGAAAAGAGAAGAAAATTAGCTGAAAATAAGTTGGCCTCTCCGGTACCCTATCAATATCCCGGACTGCTGGTCGTTGACTTTTATATTTTCGGCAAGAAATTATTTAAGAATCTGGGTTGGATTCAATAATCCCAAATGGTGCTTCTTCTACGCAAGTGTCTTCGCATATTTAATATGAAAGCAAGCGATAGGTAAATAATTATTGGAGAGCCAAAAGTTAAAAAAGAGGCATAAATAAAGAAAAGCCTGATGGATGAAGTAGCAACACCCATTTTTTCTCCCAAGGCGGTACAAACCCCGAATGCACGTTTCTCAAAAAAATGTTGAATCCCCCTGATTAAGTCTGTCATAACAATTCCATCATTTTCCCGCCAAATCATCCATTTACCTAGGTAAATGTCCCTTTAACGACTTAAAACTCACCTTGCAAATATAAGACGACTTCCGCCACATATGCACCGCTGGCATGTTATTTTTTTGCCTATAATTGCAATAAATAAGGGGTTTAAGGTTAACTTTGCACCTCGTTATAGAAACTTATAAATCAAAACCATGAGAAAATTATTTTACGCATTCCTGATCGTTGGGGCACTCACTTTTACGAGCTGTTCCCTCCCTCAAATGATCAAAGCTGCCAAGGAACAAAAATTGGAAGTGACTCCGAATCCACTTGAGGTTCATAAGGACACTGTAAATTTTAACCTCGCTGGCAATTTACCAGTTAAGATGTTGAAAAAAGGAACAGTTTACACGCTCAATACTTTCTATAAGTATGGTGAGAGTGAACTTGCTCTTGATCCGGTTGCGCTACGCGCAGAGGATTATCCTAATAGCAATACAGAAGAAGTAAAAGTTGCAAAAGCTTTTTCATTCCCTTATCAGGATGCGTATAAGGTAGGTACCGTAGAGGTTCAAGGTGTTGCTTCCAAGGGCACCAAGTCAAAGACTACACCACGCTTGCCATTGGCAACGGGTATCATCACCACTTCAAAATTAGTTCAAAACTCATATTACGCTGCTTTCGCAGAACATGGATACAATAATCAGGAAGAACTTGTTCCTGTAATTATCCCTGATTTCATATTCGAAAGAGGTAGATCAGTATTGCGCACTTCTGAAACAAGAGCTGCAAAAGGAAAAGCTTTGGATGCTTATATCGCTGCCAAGAACGTTACACGCACTGTAACAATCACCGGTACTCACTCCCCGGAAGGTGCTGAACGCATTAACAGCAAACTTTCTGAAGAGCGTGCAGCAGCGATTGAAAAATATTATCGCGCTCAAATGAAGAAATATGACTATAAGGGTTTAGCTGATGAGATCAAATTCATTTTGAAGCCTGTTGTTGACGATTGGACAGAATTCAAAAATGCATTGGCCGCCTACGAAGGAATTACTTCTGATGACAAGTCTCAATACCTGAACATCATTAATAGCGGTGGTTCTTTTGAAGATCAGGAGAAGCAGTTAAAGAAATTGAAAACCTACAATAAAGTTTTCAGAGATGTATATCCTGGTTTACGTACTGCAAAAACAGAAATTCTTACTATTAAGGACAAGAAAACGGATGCTGAAATTTCAGTATTGGCAAAACAAATTACTTCCGGTCAGGCTGGTGCCGATGCACTTAGCTTCGAAGAATTAATGTATTCAGCTACTCTTACTCCTTCCACGGAAGAAAAAGCGGCTATCTATGAGGCAGCCACTAAAAAAGGAAGTAACTGGAATGCTCATAACAACTTAGGAGCTTCCTACTTAAAGTTAGCGATGGAAAATCCTTCCCGCGCTGCTGAATATGCTGATAAAGCTGCTGCTCAATTGGATATCGCTGCTAAACTGCGCGAAACACCTGAGGTACATGCTAATCTTGCCACCATCTCCCTATGGAAAGGAAATCCTTACAAGGCTTACAGTCACGCAACCAAGGCTCTTCGTGGTGCCAACAATGAGGTTACCCGTGGTGTAAATGGAGTTAAAGGTGCTTCTGAAATTTATATGGCAAATTATAGTGCGGCAGTAAGTTCAACCTCTTCGGCTCTTGATACAGATATAAATCTTTTTAACAAGGGTTTAGCGCAATTGTTGAATAAGGACTTCAGCAATGCATCTTCTTCTTTTACAGAGGCTACCCGTAAGAATAGCAACTTCGCTTTGGCTTATTATGGAGCGGCTGTTGCAGCTGCCCGTTCAGGCAATGGCGATGCAGTGGTTAGCAACCTGACCAGCGCTGTTAGAGTTGATTCATCCTTGAAAGAAAAGGCGTTAACAGACCTTGAGTTTACTAAGTTTGCTACGACTGAAGCTTTCCGTAATGCGTTGAAATAATCAGATAGATTTCTATACCAAAGACCCCGGCCTAAAACCGGGGTTTTTTATTGCCCTTTATTCTGAACCGGGAAAAAATAGCCCTATTCCCTTTAACCTAATGTTCCTGATCCCTATTTTTACGGGCTTTCCAAACTAACTGCAGCTATGAGAGAAATTCAATTCAGAGAAGCACTACGCGAAGCGATGAGCGAAGAAATGAGAAGAGACCCGAGTATCTTCCTGATGGGTGAAGAAGTAGCTGAATATAATGGGGCCTATAAAGTAAGCCAGGGGATGCTGGATGAGTTTGGTGCCAGCAGGGTAATAGATACACCTATATCTGAATTAGGCTTTGCGGGTATTGGCGTAGGGGCCGCTTCGAATGGCCTCAGACCCATCATTGAATTCATGACGTTTAATTTCTCGCTGGTAGCCATCGATCAGATTATCAATTCTGCAGCTAAGATGCTTTCCATGTCAGGGGGGCAATACAATGTTCCGATTGTATTTCGGGGCCCTACCGGAAATGCCGGTATGCTTAGCTCACAACACTCGCAAAATTTTGAGAACTGGTTTGCCAATACGCCTGGCTTGAAAGTCGTTGTTCCGTTTACACCCTACGATGCCAAAGGTTTATTAAAAACTGCTATCCGCGACAATGATCCGGTTATTTTCATGGAGTCGGAGTTAATGTATGGCGATAAAGGCGAAGTACCCACCGAGGAATATTTGATTCCTATCGGTGTAGCCGATATAAAAAGAAGTGGTACTGATGTAACGATCGTATCATTTGGAAAAATCATGAAGGTAGCGTTAGCGGCTGCTCAGGAACTAGAGAAAGAAGGAATCTCTGCTGAAATTATTGATCTGCGTTCGGTTCGTCCGATTGACTATGCAACCGTAGTAGAGTCAGTGAAGAAAACAAATCGATTGGTGATTGTAGAAGAAGCATGGCCTTTATCTTCCATAGCAACCGAGATTACCTACCACGTTCAAAAACATGCATTCGATTACCTGGATGCGCCCATACACAGAATAAATAGCTTAGATGTGCCCCTGCCCTACGCACCTACATTGATTGACGCGATCTTACCAAATGTGGCAAGAACAGTGAAGGCGGTGAAAGCAGTGATGTATAAGAATTAAGAATTAAAGATATAATGAAAGTGAGCCAGACGTTGTTCTGGCTTTTTTTATAGAAGGGTTTTCCATGCCTCTTCCACTTTTCCATCTTTCAGATATTGCTGGGCCAGCCGATGAAGTTCATCTGCACCTTTGCCAGCGGATTCTTTCCATACAATCTCATCTTGAAACTGCTTGATCGAAGCCTCATTCGGCAACTTTTCAATGTTACCCAATCGTCCCAAATCGTTGCCCGTCAATACAGTGCTGTTTCTAATCTTTAACGGAATCTGATCAATGCCTATTCCTACTTTTTCGTTAGGCTTCGGCACAACAAAAACACTTTCACCGGAAGCACGGCAATAATAATCCTGGCCCATGCGTGCTACAGCATCTAATTTGTTGGGATCAATACGACCATCCGTATCAAGAATCTCATCTTTTATATGCATCAACAGCACTTCGCAAATTACCAGATTACCTGCACCCCCTTCTTTCCCCAAGGGAACTACCTGATTTACCTTACACTCAAATGAAACGGGCGACTCAGCCACGCGTGGGGGTTTTACTAAGTCAGATTTGACCTCCGTGAAACCAGCTTTCACAAACTCATTTGTTCCCTTCGGAAAATCACAACTGGCGAGCGAGGTTTTTTCAACGATACTATGCGAAACAATATTGATCACCACTTCGGGTACTTCCAACACATTTTGAAGGGTATGCTTGGTTGAATTATCACGCACCCGCCTGGATGGTGAAAAGATTAGTATGGGTGGATTCATACTAAACATATTGAAAAAGCTAAACGGACTAAGATTCACATTTCCCAGCGCATCGATCGAACTAACAAAAGCAATCGGTCGTGGTGCTACTGCACTTTGCAGATACATCTGAAGTTTAGGAACCGGCAACTCGGAAGGGCGAATGATCATGTTAAGTCTTATTTAATGGTGACTCAGGAAATCCCGGCTTTGACTTAAAAACCTGAAACAAACCTAAACCGGTAATAAGTATTAAAATAAATGGAAGCAGGTAAGCCCCGTATTTTAGTTTATGACCCGAATGACCATATGACCAACTTTGAAAATCGTAGGCGGTTTTCACCCAGACCAGGACAAACAATAGCAGCACAAAAATTAATACTGATACACTTAATTTTTTAGGAAGCCATTCTTTTTTGCTTAACCACACTACGGATTGGGTAATGATAAATACAACTCCTACGACTACTGAAACGGTAAGCAAGGCTCGAGGAAAGGTGCGCAAATAGCTAAACTTATAAATAACGAAGCCAAGTTTTCCTAACAAATTTGGATTTGAAATCAGGAAAGCATCCACAACAGTTAACACGAGGATTAGCGCATAAAAAGATAATCGCGACTTCATAGAGCCGGGAGTATTTTTCCTTTGCATTCACCAAAGCCAATCCGAATATGATCACGTTCTGCATGTCCACGCAGGATAATCGTATCACCATCTTCTATAAACCTGCGTTCCGAACCATCGGCCAGGTGAAGAGGTCGTTGTGCGTTCCATGATAATTCAAGTAATGAACCATACGAACCCGGTGACGGACCGCTAATGGTTCCGGATGCATAAAGATCTCCCACCTGAACATTGCAACCATTTACAGTATGATGTGCCAGTTGCTGATTTACATTCCAATACAAGTATTTAAAGTTAGATCGGCTTAAGATAGTCTCATCTGATTTGTCTGGTTGAATCGATACTTCCAGAGTAACATCAAAATTTTTGGCGCCTTCTGTTACCAGATAAGGCAACACGTGCGGGAATTGTTCCGGACCTTGAACCCGAAAAGGTTCGAGTGCATCCATCGTAACGATCCAAGGTGAAATAGTTGAACCAAAGTTTTTTCCGAGGAATGGACCCAAGGGTACATACTCCCATTGTTGAATGTCGCGGGCCGACCAATCATTAAAAAGTACAAAGCCGAAAATATGATTCTCGGCATCGCTCGCAGAGATGGAAGCCCCTAGTTTTGTTTCCTGGCAGGTGATGAATGCCATCTCCAATTCGAAATCCAGTTTTTGAGAAGGGCAAAAAACAGGGAGTTCCGAATCAGCCGGTTTTATTTGGCCTTTAGGTCGATGAAGTGGTGTACCTGATACTACTATGGAAGAGGCCCGGCCATGATAGCCAACCGGAAGATGTTTCCAATTGGGCAACAAAGCATTCTTCGGGTCGCGAAACATGGATCCCACATTAAAGGCATGTTCCTCACTACTATAAAAATCGGTATAGTTGAATATCCTTACAGGTAATAACATCTGCACTTCATCCATGGGTATAAGTGCCAACTCGCGTGCCCCAACATTTAATTTAAGTTCATCATTATCATGCTGAAGCAGTTCGGAAATCCGCTCCCTTACTTCACGCGTCTTTTTTTTCCCGAGGGCAATAAAATCATTGAGGTATTTCTGATTAAATATACCAGAGGGTAATCCGAGGCCATCAAAAAAACCATGCTCATGCAGATATACCAAATCCAATACGTGATTACCGATCGCCACTCCCGCAACCGCTGTTAGGTACTTGGTCTTAAAAATTCCAAAGGGCAAATTTTGAATTGGAAAATCAGAATCCCTGGGGATATCTAACCAACTTCTCAGTGCAGGATTATTAGCCTTTATCATAATTGTCAGTAACTTTCACAAGTTAATTTCTTTTCTTTCCATCTCAACATAGCAAGCTAAAAATTCATGTCCGATAACATTTTTCCATTGCTCTTTGAAACCAGAATGAAGGCGACTTTGGGAAATGAATGGACTGATTTTGCTAATGCGCACAAAAATGTATCACCCATTAGCATTCGGGTGAATCCTGCTAAAGGCAATGGTTTAGATGAAAACAAAATCCCGTGGTCAGAGGTTGGCTATTATTTGCCGGCAAGGCCATCCTTTACCTTAGACCCAACGTTTCATGCGGGGGCTTATTATGTTCAGGAGGCAAGCTCTATGTTTTTAGAACAAGCGCTTAAACAAGCTACCGAACTTGATAAACCTTTGCATGTATTGGATTTATCTGCTGCACCTGGAGGCAAGTCGACTCATTTACTTAGCCTGATGAATCAAGACTCGTTGTTAGTGGCCAATGAAGTAATCCGGTCTCGTGCACAAATTCTCTCAGAAAATATTCAAAAGTGGGGTTGTGCAAATGTGATCGTCACGAATAGCGATCCACAGACTTTTCAAAAACTACCCGGCTATTTTGATGTAATTGTGGTAGATGCCCCGTGTTCGGGTGAAGGACTTTTTCGTAAAGATCCAGAGGCCGCAAAGGAATGGTCAGAAGATAACATTAATCTGTGCTCGCTTCGGCAGCGCAGAATTTTAACTGACGTTTGGCCTTCCTTAAAAGAAAACGGTGTTTTAATCTATAGCACCTGTACCTACAATGCAAAAGAGAACGAAGAAAACCTGACCTGGCTTGCAGAAAATCATACAGTAGAATTCGTGAGTCTGTCGGTAAAGCCCGAATGGAATATTGAAGAAATAAAGGTTGGACCAGTCGTGGGCTATCGGTTTTATCCCCACCGATTGATTGGTGAGGGGTTCTTTCTTTCTGTTATCCGGAAAGCAGAGACCGAAGCGAGTATCCGAATCAGGTCTGGAAAAAATTTCTCATTGGCTTCTAAAAAAATCTCTGATCAACTGGTTCCATGGACGAAGAATGCCGACTATTTTAGAACCATCCGGCAGGATGATTTACTGATTCAAATTCCAGATGCGCTGTATGATGACATGGGATTTATCAGTAGTCAATTACACACCGTGAGTAAAGGAACTGCTATTGCCGAGATCAAGCATGAAAAATTAATTCCTGAACATGCGCTAGCGCTTTCTATTCATCTCAACAAAGAATACTTTCCTGCCATTGAATTAACATTAGATCAAGCGTTAGCGTATCTCAGAAAAGATAACCTTGTGGTGGGTGAAGGTAAAAGAGGATTCGCACTTGTAACGTATAACGGAAATGTGCTAGGTTGGATTAATCAATTGGGTAACCGGATCAATAACCTTTATCCCTCTGCCTGGAGAATCCGAATGAGTTCCAATGCTCCAGGTTAATATCCCATGGCCTGAAGTGCCTCAATAATACCATCTGGGATTGCCACCCCACTAAAAAATATTCCAACGCAAAATACTTTTTCATAATAATTAGCCCGTTCGATGGCCAAAGGCAACGAACTGATGGAAAGTACCGTGAATGAGAGTGTAAAAATCAGGAGTGCCAATATCGTGAGGGAGGGCGAGCCAGTTATAAAAATGACTATGATCATCATCAGATTGATGGCAAGACTATACCAAAATGATTTACTGGTTCCATACTTATTGATGATTGTGCTGGTGGGTAACGAAAAAACAGCAGTTAGTAAGAGCACAATCACAAGAATCCACTTTCCGGCTAATGATGTCATGGCCATCAGATTTTCCTCCAGTAAATCCGGGAAATAGTTGAAGAGCAAGGTTGTTGAAAGTCCCAGGGCAACACCTAAGAAAAGAATATAACCGTAGTTAGATCGTTGTGTGTCAAACCTGATTTCGGTTCGTGGCCTGGAGGAATTATTGAATAAACTGAGTGAATTTTTTTTCAATGCATAACCTGATACAAATACAGCCAAACCACCAAAAATAAAGGTGATGGGTGCACCGAGATAATCAATCAAATCGACAATAACGGGTTCGAGGGAATAGATGAGATTCGCGACAATGGTAAGAATTGCCATGGCTTTAGGGAGCTTGTCGATAGGTGTAAATAATTCGAGCGTTGATAGAGCAGGGCTTGTAAAAATACTCATGGCAACTAACCACAATACAATTAACAAAGGCAAAATCCAACGAAAGGTTTCGTTTGGATTGCTGAGTAAGGTGAATGCAACCGCCATAAAGATCATGGCCGCAAAACTTATTCCCGATGAAATAATAGGAATCCGATGGCCTTGGCGGAAACGAAAACGGTCCCCGATTTTTCCTGCGATAGGAGGTGTAATGATCAGGATAAAACCCTGAACAATAATCAATAAAAAGGTAAATTCGGTGAAATTAAATTGAACGAGCAGTTTTGGCTGATAGTTGTGATAAGCAATCCATCCAATCACAATCGATCCATACAAGGCGGCCAGGCTCCATAGTTGCCTCCACTCAATATGATCCGTTTTATTACCTTCTGCCGATGCTACGTCATTCATTAATTTAAATTTTTGGTAATCATTACTATACAAACCTGCCTGATATCAAAAAGTTTAGGGCACCACAATTACCCATCCTTTTCCTATTTTTGCGAACTTAATCCTGGCACATTTATAACATGGCACTTTCAACCAAATATAGCCCCTCCGAAGTAGAAAATAAATGGTATCAATACTGGATGAAGGAGGGCTTCTTTCATGCCACCGTTAATCCGTCAAAAGAACCCTACTGTATCGTCATTCCTCCCCCGAATGTAACCGGAGTGCTTCATATGGGCCATATGCTGAATAATACTATTCAGGATGTACTGATACGCAAGGCACGTATGGAAGGCAAAGAAGCCTGCTGGGTACCGGGCACGGACCATGCATCAATCGCTACAGAAGCCAGAGTGGTAGCCATGCTTCGTGAAAAGGGAATTAAGAAGTCTGATTTATCACGCGAAGAGTTTTTGAAATATGCGTGGGAATGGAAAGAGAAGTACGGGGGTATCATTCTCGATCAATTAAAAAAGTTAGGCGCTTCCTGTGATTGGGATCGGACTTCGTTTACGATGGACGAAGATTATTACAAAGCCGTAATCCGTGTGTTCGTTGATCTATACAAAAAAGGATATATCTATCGCGGCTTGCGCATGATCAATTGGGATTGCGAAGCGAAGACAGCCTTGTCTAATGAAGAAGTGCTTTATAAAGAAGATGGAGAAAAGTCAGTACTTTATTCGGTACGATACAAAGTTAAGGACACAGCGGATGACTGGATTGTGATTGCTACCCAACGCCCGGAAACGATTATGGGTGATGTGGCCATTGCTGTTAACCCCACCGATGACCGGTATAAAAATCTGGTCGGCAAAAAAGTTCTTGTACCCTTTATCAATCGTGAAATTCCCGTTATCACGGATGATTATGTTGACAAATCATTTGGTACTGGATGCTTGAAAGTGACTCCAGCCCATGATGTAAATGACTATGAAATTGGTGTGCGTCATAATTTACCGGTAATCGATACCATTAATGATGACGGTTCGCTAAATGAAAAATGTGAGTTGCCAAAATTCTTTGGTAAGGATCGGTTTGCCGTGCGCAAGGAAATCATTAAAGATTTGCGTGATACCGGTCACTTGATAAAAGAGGAAGAATTCATTACCCGAATCGGTAGATCAGAACGAACCAATACGGTTGTAGAACCGAAGCTATCCTTGCAGTGGTTTGTGAAGATGAAAGAGATTTCTCGCAAAGCCTATCAGGCTGTTGAAGAGGATGAGATTAAACTACACCCGGCCAAATTCAAGAACACCTACCGCCATTGGATGGAAAATGTTCGCGACTGGTGTATTTCACGACAATTGTGGTGGGGACATCGGATACCGGCCTATTATTATGGTGCCGGTGAAGATGACTTTATAGTTGCAGAGTCATTGAAGGAAGCCATTGAATTGGGTTCTAAAAAATGTGGTCGCACATTAACTGAAAAAGATCTGCGTCAGGACTCAGATGTATTAGACACATGGGCCTCTTCCTGGTTGTGGCCGATTGAAGTATTTGAAGGATTTAAAGACGAATACTTTGATAAAGAAAAAGGTAAGATTCTGGTTTCAAAAAATAAGGAGCTTGATTATTTCTATCCGACCAAAGTATTGGTTACAGCACCCGAAATACTTTTCTTCTGGGTTGCGCGGATGATCATAGCCGGGTATGAGTACATGGATAAAAAACCTTTTGAAGATGTTTATCTGACCGGCATTGTTCGAGATAAACAAGGGCGAAAAATGTCCAAGTCACTCGGAAATTCACCCGATCCACTTGAACTGATCAATAGCTATGGTGCGGATGCTGTGCGGACAGGGATGCTATTTAGTTCGCCAGCTGGTAACGACTTACCCTATGATGAAAAACTGGTTGAACAAGGTCGAAATTTTGCCAACAAAATCTGGAATGCATTCCGTCTTGTAAATGGTTTGGAAGTTGATCATCAACTGGCCCAACCCGAAGAAAACAAAACTGCCATTCGGTGGTTTGAATCGAAATTAAATCAGGCCCTTATTGAACTGAAGGATCATTTTGAAAAATTCAGAATGTCGGATGCTTTACTGAGCGTCTACAAACTTATCTGGGATGACTTTTGCGCCTGGTATCTGGAAATAATTAAACCCGAGTTTGGAAAACCGATCGATTCAATAACCTACTCTCAAACCGTTTCCTATTTTGAATCGCTGATGAAAGTTTTGCATCCATTTATGCCTTTTATCACCGAAGAGCTTTGGGGTGAACTAAAAAAACGATCTGAACGAGATTGTATTATTGTCGCTTCGTGGCCAACACCGGGCTCCATAGATGCTTCCATTCTTTTAGAAGCGGAGATTGCTTTTGAAACTGTCACTCAAATCAGGAATGCCAGAAACTCAAAAGGCATCTCGCCCAAAGAAGCCATTAAGCTTTATAAAAAAGAAGTCAGCAACAATCTCCTGTTCTTTTGGCCTATCATAAAAAAATTATCCAACATCAGCGAAGTTTTATCTTCAGCTGAAAAGCCTGTCGGGATTTCATTTCTGGTACGGACAGAAGAATATGTTATACCAGTGGAGGGAAAACTTGATCTTGCCAAAGAGCGTGAGTCCATTCAAAAGGACTTGGCATACCAACGCGGGTTTCTGGCTTCGGTAGATAAGAAATTATCCAACGAGAAATTTGTGAACAGTGCTCCGCCTCAAGTAATTGAAGCAGAACGCAAGAAAAAAGCCGATGCTGAGGTTAAAATTAAGTCTCTGGAGGTGGCTTTGAAAGACTTAGTATAATCATTAATGACTTCTTTAAAACCACGAAATCGCTAAACGGGATTCAATTGCGATCTCCCTAGAGTTTAAATAAAATATTGCTTTTTTCGAAATAATATTTATATTTAATAGCGAAAATTTAGAGTTAGAAATTATCAACTAATAATATGAAAACAAAATTTATTTATTTTCTTTTAATTGGTTTTTGCTTCTCATGCAATGAGGCAAATATTACCCCCCCCCGCGACAATTTTAAGTGAATCACATGTTATTTTTAACTCACCTCATCAGTTTTATTCAACTGGAAGTGATCTTTTAAAGATGACCGATAAAGAGTTGGATGATTGGGAAAGGAAAAATTCTTTCCAGTCATTTAGGAGTGTTTTTAAAAAAGCACAAGACGAGTGGAACAATGTTACTAATATTTCTGATACTCTTTTAATACTTAATAAGTACCAAGATGTACTCACGTATGACAATGGATCTTTAATTCCAAATATTCCCGTTGGTATTTATCAAATAATTTGCAATAGACAGGGTTTTTACGAGACTGGTGGAGTTATGAACAGAGTTTCTGGATCTTATATCTATTCTATTGTAAAAAAGGAAGCTGACAAATTGTTTGAATTAGAAGCAAATACTAAGGAATTATTGGTTTCTAAGTACTATGAAGAATCTGAGAAGGAGAGCTTATCGGCAAAAACTCAAGGAGCCTGCGGGTTTTCAGCGAAGGTCAGTTTTTTTGACAATCCAAGTGGATGTAAAAATGATCGGATTTCATATACCGAGTTTAAACAATCTTATTATGAATACACTGATTACTTCTTGTTGATAGATGGTTCTGCTTTCTATCGAAATTACAAAAAGGCTGCTGTAGAAATATATGTTTGGGGTAGTAAAAAAAATTGGTTATGCAGTTGGAATGAATATTATATGACATCGTTTTACGTTCGAAATTCGTTTTTTACGGTGAGTAAGTTCAAAAATATTTCATACGAGTATTATAACGTAAGTCCTTTAGCACCGCAAATAACAAAGTCTAATTCAATAGTGGAGTCAGTTTCTGTGGTTTTACCAGATTATTCACTACCAAATGAAGCTGAGAGATTGGTTGTTTATAATGAATTATTGGGTGATTATATTATAAACGAAGCAATAGCTTTTAACATACCCACTAGGGTTCATATTGAAGGTAAAACGAGAGGAACGACTGGATGGGCAATAGTTGACTGTCAATAATTACTTATGAAATTTAAGTGTTATTTTACCGCTGCACTAGTTTGTATTTCGCTATCCTGTAGAAGTCAAACAGAACGTGTACAAGACATATCTTATAGTATTGGAGGTGGTATAAACTACTCATATCTTACCTATAATTTTAATAATGGTCATAGTTTTAGAACACCGGAAATCTGGATTCGACTAGTTTTAGAAAAGCCTTTGACTTCTAATTTAATATTGAAGTCAGGTTTAGGATTTGGTGTTAAGAAAAAGACGGTACCCTATTCTGCAAGTACTCTATCCACCTTACCTTATCAGTTTTTGGTGGTCAAATGGGTAGATGAGACTATGAGTTTAAAGGATCATTATTTTATTGAGATTCCAATTTCTCTTTTTTATGATTTCCGAAAGATTCAAGTTGGTGCTGGTGTTCTTGGTCGACATTATTTCAATAACTCACAAGGATTAGAAAATGATTGGCTTTCTGGCTCTTATGAATTTGGGATTCAGCCGACCCTATCTTATAAACTTAGCAAGAATATTAGGCTTGGGGTTGATTATTATTTCGGAGTTACGCCACTTTTCAGCCAGATAACCCTTGATGGTTCAGAATCACAAGTAAAAAACAATTTTTTTGGACTAAATCTGAGCTATAAGATTCGGTGATTGCTAGTGCTCCAAACAAAGAATAAGAATTACAACGCAAGAAAAAAGCAGATGCTGAAGCCAAGATCCGTTCTTATGAAATCACGCTTCAGGAATTGATTTAATATCTGGAATGCATTATACCCGAATCGCCAACAGCAATTCTATGTTCTTGAACTTAATGCCAAACTTTCGGGCAATCGATTCGTTGGTTAACGTGCCTTTGTAGGTATATACCCCCTTCATAAACCACTTGTGTGAGAATATCATTTCTTCTACTCCACCCTCTTCGGCCGCGCGTAAAATAGTAGGTGTAAAAATATTACTCAGCGCAGTGGTTGCCGTTGTGGCGACTCGTGAGGCCACATTCGGAACGCAATAGTGTATGATATCATACTTCCTGAACACAGGTCGGTTAAGACTGGTCGTTTCCGAGGTAGCAATACACCCACCCTGGTCAATACTTAAATCAATGATCAACGAATCAGGTTTCATTTTTCGTACCATCTCCTCAGAAACCACATGTCGAACCTTACCTTTTTCGGCCCGAAGTGCCCCGATCACCACATCCGCATTTTTCAAACTCTCACTTAACGTAATCGTATCAATGGTGGATGTGTAAAATTGATTTCCAAGCGTGTGTTTGATCCTTCTCAGTTTATAAAGATGGTTATCAAAAACCTGAATCTCGGCCCCTAAACTTAGTGCTGCCCGTGCTGCATATTCTGCTACCGTACCAGCACCAATAATGACAACCTTAGTAGGTGGCACGCCTGTTATACCTCCCAGAATTATCCCTTTGCCTTTGTTCACCGTGCTCAAATACTCCGCAGCTATCAACATTACTGTGCTGCCGGCAATCTCACTCATGGCCCGCACGATCGGCATTCCTCCTACTTTATCTTCAATAAATTCATAGGCGAGCGAAGTAACACGTTTCTTCAACAAAGAATTTATGCACTCTTCTTTCAAATGCCCCATTTGAAGCGCGGATATCAACGTCTGGCCCGGTTTGAAGTATTCGATTTCTTCGAGCGTGGGCGGTTCGATTTTTAGAATTATCTCTGCCTTATATACTTCGTCTACAGCATACACTATTTTTGCACCCGCCTCACTGTATTGTTTATCTGAAAATTTAGATCCTTCTCCGGCCATGGTTTCCACCAACACTTCGTGGCCATTATTAACCAATAAGGCAACAGCATCGGGGGTCAGACTGATTCGATTTTCTTGTAAGGAGATTTCTCTGGGCAAGCCAATACAAAAGGAATGTTTGCTCCTCTTTACTTTCAACATTTCCTCCTGCGGATAGAGGCTCGATTTGGCCAATGCCTCAAATCCCGTCTTTTTCCTTTCTGTCATGTTTGCGAAAATATATCTCTCTACTTAACGAATCATGGTGTTGAATCCTGATTTCAAAAAATTTATCGGGTAACAATGATTTGATTTTTTCCGACCATTCAATCAGGCAAAGATTACCAGAAGCCAGGTACTCCTCAAAACCCAGATCCAGGGCCTCAACCGCATTGTTTATTCTATAGAAATCAAAATGATAAATCGCTTTTCCATCCAGTCCTCCATATTGATTGACAATTGAAAATGTGGGACTCGTCACTAAGCTTTCCACTCCAGTTTCTTTAACAATTTGCTTCGCGAGAGTGGTTTTTCCGCTACCCATGTCGCCCAATAAAAGCCAAACTCGATAATCCCGGCCTTGCTTCAATAACTCTCCCGCTACCTGGGTCAAACCCTCAAGTGTCACTGGACCCTCACTGACTCGTTGCCACCCCTCAGGCATTCTTCGAAGATAATAAAATAAAAGGAATGATCATCTCCTCCAGACTTACCCCACCATGCTGAAAAGTATCTTTGTAAAAATTTACATAGTAATTGTAATTGTTGGGGTAAGCAAAAAATTGGTCCTCTATGGCAAAAACATAGGAGGTAGAAACATTCATTTTAGGTAGGAAAAATCGTTCTGGTTTAGCCGCTTCAAACACCTTATCTCCTTCGAAACCCAAATTCTTTCCTTGCTTGTAGCGTAGGTTGGAGTTAACACTGCGATCGCCAACAATTTTAAAAGGGCGTTTCACACGAATCGTACCATGATCAGTTGTAATGATTACTTTGGCTTTCTTGTCTGAAATCTTTCTTAGAATTTCAAATAAGGGCGAGTGAATAAACCATGATTTTGTAATGGATCTGTAAGCTGATTCATCCGGAGCCAACTCGCGCACCATGGCCATGTCGGTGCGGGCATGCGATAGCATGTCGACAAAATTGTAAACAATTACATTTAAATCATTGTGAAAAAGATTGTTGATCGAATCTGCCAGATCACGACCTTCTTCTAACTTTTTGATTTTATTATACGAGAACTTAATATTCAGATTATTCTTTCTTATTTGCTTAGCCAGAAAATCATCTTCATAGTTATTTTTTGATTCATCCTCATCCTCACCTACCCACAAATCGGGATGTACCTTGGCCATTTCAGAAGGCAGCATGCCAGAAAAAATTGCGTTGCGGGCATACGCAGTGGTGGTTGGCAATATAGAATAGTAGGTCTCTTCTTTATCTACATTAAAGTATTCGGATAAAACAGGTTCAATTGTTTTCCATTGATCCAGTCGGAGATTGTCAATCAATACAAAAAAACAAGGCTCGCCAGTCTTAATTTCCGGGAACACTTTCTTCTTCATTACCTGATGCGATAAAAGAGGCTTATCGATGTTGGTATTGTTTAACCAACTTTCATAGTTGCGTTTAATGAAACGACAAAAATTTAAATTTGCCTCCACCTTTTGCATATCAAGCACTTCAGCCATATCGCGGTTATCGGCTTCTTCCATCTGAAGTTCCCAATAGACAAGCTTCTTATAAATATCAGCCCATTGCTCATGACTCATATCATCTAAAAAAGCCATACTGATTTTTCTGAATTCCTGCTGATAATTGAGATTTGTTTTCTCAATAACAAGCCGCTTGTTGTCCAGGATTTTTTTAATAGCCAGCAGAATCTGACTGGGGTTAATCGGCTTGATCAGGTAATCGTCAATTTTAGAACCTATAGCCTCCTCCATAATCTGCTCCTCCTCATTCTTGGTGATCATCACAACCGGAAGATTTGGCTTTGCATTTTTAATTTGACTCAGCGCCTCCAGGCCGGACATCCCGGGCATGTGCTCATCTAAAAACACTAAATCAAAATGCCGGGCCTCGCTCATATCCACCGCATCCGATCCGTTGTTAACCGGTGTAATATCGTACCCACGTTGCTGAAGAAATAAAATATGAGGTTTCAGCAAATCAATCTCATCATCGGCCCACAAAATGCTATATCTTTGCATGTTTTCAGGAATGAAAATATTTCCAAGTTACGTTATATACCTCAATCTCAGCGGATCATTTGAATAAAAAGAAAATCATCAACGACCCGGTGTATGGATTTATCTCGTTAGAGAGTGATTTAATCTATGATCTGATCCAGCATCCTTATTTTCAGCGCCTGCGGTATATTAAACAATTGGGATTAAGTGACCTGGTTTACCCGGGTGCCTTACATACTCGGTTTCATCACGCTTTAGGCGCCATGCATCTGATGAGTCGTGTCATGAAAAATCTGCAACTCAAGGGTGTTGAGATCAGTGAACAGGAAGCCGAAGCCGCACAAATAGCCATTTTACTTCATGACATCGGTCATGGTCCCCTGTCTCATGCCCTGGAAGAAACTCTTTTGCAAGACATTAATCACGAAAGTCTTTCATACCTGTTTATGAAAGAGTTGAATAAGCAGTTTAACGGGGCACTTTCACTGGCGATACAATTTTTCAGAAACAGTTATCCACGAAAATTTTTTCACCAGTTGGTGAGCAGTCAGTTAGATATTGACCGTCTGGATTATTTAAAGCGAGATAGTTTTTTTACGGGTGTACTGGAAGGCACGATTGGTGTGGATAGAATCATCGCCATGCTCAACGTGTACCGCGATCAATTGGTTGTAGAAGAAAAGGGAATTTTCAGTATTGAAAGTTTTTTACATTCCCGAAGGCTTATGTATTGGCAGGTCTATTTACATAAAACAGCACTGAGTGCCGAACGTATGATGGTAAACATCATACGAAGAGCACACTATCTGATGCAAGCCGGTGAACCGCTGCCCGCGACTGATGCCTTAAAAAATTTCCTGATGCATGATTATAAGATTACAGATTTCAACGAACATGTTGAACTACTGGATCAATTCGGACAAATGGATGACAACGATGTGTGGGGAGCCATTAAATGCTGGAGAAATAGTGGTGATGCAATTTTATCAGGATTATGCAATCGTCTTTTACAACGCGAATTGTTTCAAATAATTTTATCAACCGACCCGATCAAGAAGAGCATGGTTGAAAAAGTAAGGCAAGAAATTCATCAGGTATATGGAATTTTGAGAAAGGATACTACCTATTTATACTCGTTAGGAACAGTTAGTAACGAAGCCTACGTATCCGGAGGTAAGTCCATTAACATTTTAACCAAGAAAGGTGAGATTGTTGATATCGCACAAGCTTCAGATTTACCCAGCATAAAAGCCATCAGCAAAATCGTTGAAAAAAACTATTTATGCTGGCCTAAAAATGTATCTTTGTAAAGGTCTCATGCAACTTGCAATTCCTATCTTACTAACACAAGCCATCTATGGAGTTTAGTATTGCTCAAATAGCCGCCATGCTGGGTGGGGAAGTAAAAGGTAATGGAACCGACAAGATCAATATGCTGGCCAAAATTCAGGATGCTAAGAATGGCCAGATTGCTTTTCTATCCAATCCAAAATACGAGCACTTTATTTATGCCACACAAGCGAGTGCAGTCATTGTTAAAAAAGATTTTATTCCTAAGAAAAGTATTTCTACTACCTTAATACTGGTTGATGATCCTTACTCAAGTTTTACAGCTTTGCTGGAAGAATATCATAAACTTATTTCTTTTCAAAAATCAGGCATTGAACAACCCTCTTTCATAGGTGAGAGTTCTAGTACAGGAGCAAACATTTATCGAGGAGCGTTTTCGTATGTAGGTAGCAATGTAAAAATCGGAGATAACGTCCGAATTTATCCGCACGTATTTATTGGCGATAATTCCGTTATCGGGAACAATACCATACTTCATCCGAGCGTGAAAATTTACGCAGGTTCGCGGATTGGAAATAACTGTGTAATCCATGCCGGAACTGTTATTGGAAGCGATGGTTTCGGATTTGCCCCTCAGGAAGATGGATCGTACAAAACCATTCCACAACTTGGCAATGTATGGATCGAAGACAATGTGACCATTGGCGCAAATACGGTTATAGATTGTGCCACCATGTTTGGCGATTCAACCATTATTCGTGAAGGGGTAAAAATGGATAACCTCATCCAGATTGCACACAACGTAGAAATCGGTAAAAACACCGTCATTGCCGCACAGGCGGGCGTTTCAGGTTCTTCCAAGGTAGGAGAAAACGCTATGATAGGAGGCCAGGTGGGCATTGCCGGCCATCTTGTAGTGGCCAATCGCACACAAATTGGTGCGCAATCAGGAATATCTAAATCCATAACGGAAGAGGGCCAACAAATAATTGGCTACCCGGCAATTAACATAAAGGGCTATTTCCGTTCCTACGCTGTTTTCAAACGGTTGCCCGAGCTTAATGACCGCCTTCGGGAACTTGAGAAAAAGGTAGCCGCATCGATGTCAATAGAATCTACCCCTCGAAACGGCCAATAGAGGAATTTTGAAAGTTTGGTTATCGACCCATAACAGGTTAACTTTGCCCACTTTTTACCTATGAGGCTAAACCATAAGCAACAGACGATTAAGAAATCGGTAACTCTCTCGGGAGTTGGACTTCATACGGGTGTGCAGACCAATATGACCTTTCTGCCGGCCAAGCCCAATCATGGAATCAAGTTTCAACGCATCGATTTACCCGGTTCCCCCATTATTGATGCCGATTGCGACCGTGTTGTTGACGTTTCCAGAGGTACTACAATCGAACAAAGTGGAGCCCGGGTAAGCACAATAGAACATACGCTTGCAGCCTTAGTGGGTCTTGAAATCGATAATGTTCTGATTCAATTGGACGGCCCAGAAGCCCCGATCATGGATGGCAGTTCCATTCAGTTTGTAAACATCTTAAAAGAAGCTGAGGCCGAAGAACAAAATGCACTTCGCGATTTCTTTGAAGTGCAGGATAGCATTTTTTATCGCGAGGCAGCACGTAACGTTGAAATTGCCGCATTGCCACTGGATGATTACCGCGTAACGGTAATGATCGATTATAATTCTCCGGTATTAGGAAGCCAGCACGCCTCCATCACCAACATTCGTCAATTTGAAAAAGAGATCGCCTCATGCCGCACCTTTTGTTTCTTGCATGAGCTTGAGATGCTTTACAAAAATAATCTTATCAAAGGCGGTGATTTAAATAATGCGATTGTCATCGTAGATCGCGTAGTAGAAACCCACGAGTTAGAAAACATTGCCAAGATGCTGGGCAAGCCCAAAGTAGAAGTAAAGAAAGAGGGCATCCTGAATAACATTGAGCTTCGCTATAACAATGAGCCAGCCCGCCACAAGTTGCTGGATATTATTGGTGACCTCGCTTTGGCTGGCCGCCCGCTCAAGGCGCAGATACTTGCAGCAAGACCAGGCCATGCAGCTAATGTTGCTTTTGCGCGAAAGCTTAAAAAGTTAATGCAGGAGGATGACAAGAAGGGAAGGCCCAAATATAATCCCAGTCTGCCACCCGTGATGGACATCAACAAAATCACCGGCACGTTACCGCATCGCTATCCATTCCTGTTAATTGATAAGGTCATTTATCTTGATAACGAAACTGTTGCCTGTGTAAAGAATGTAACGTTTAACGAACCCTATTTTCAAGGTCACTTCCCAGGCAATCCTGTAATGCCTGGCGTGCTGCAGGTTGAGGCCATGGTGCAAACCGGTGGGATTCTTGTTCTTAACACGGTACCTGATCCTGAAAACTATTGGACTTATTTTTTAGGCATTGAGAATTTCAGATTCAGAAAAATGGTTTTACCCGGTGATACATTGGTAATCCAATGTGATTTAATTGCACCCATCAAGAGAGGTATCGCGAAAATGTATGGCAGAGCCTATGTAGGCAATAGCTTAGTGTGCGAGGGGTCCATGACTGCAAGTATTGTTCGTAAAGATTCATGAGTTATCATCCGCTAGCCAACGTTCACCCAGAGGCGAAAATTGGCAACAACGTAATAATAGAACCTTTTGCAACTGTTAAAGCCGATGTAGTAATCGGAGATGATAGTTGGATTGGGCCCAATGCAGTAATCTGGGAAGGAGCCCGCCTGGGTAAAAATGTAAAGGTGTATCCGGGAGCTTCGGTATCCTCTATCCCTCAGGATTTGAAATTTGCCGGAGAAAAAACCGAAACTTTTATTGGTGACAACACGGTGATTCGTGAGTGCGTTACCATCAGTCGCGGAACAAGTGATAAATTTCGCACCGAAGTTGGCAAGAATTGTTTGTTGATGGCTTACGTTCACGTGGCTCATGATTGTATTGTGGGCAACCATTGTATTTTCGCGAACACCGTGCAGTTGGCAGGCCACGTTTCTATTGAAGACTGGGCGATTATCGGTGGTGCCAGTGCGATTCATCAGTTTGTTAAAGTCGGTTCGCATGTCATGATTTCCGGTGGTTCTCTTGTAAGAAAAGACGTTCCTCCTTATACCAAAGCTGCACGCGAACCCCTCACCTATGCAGGCGTCAATACAGTAGGCTTGCGAAGAAGAGGTTTTTCTGCCGATAAGATCAGCGAGATTCAGGAAGTTTACCGCTATATTTTTCTTAAGGGTTTGAATAATTCCAAAGCGTTAGACCTCGTAGAATCCGAACTGGCTCCGAGCACCGAAAGAGATTATATCGTATCCTTTATCCGTACCAGCGAACGCGGAGTGTTAAAAGGATTTTCTACCAACACCGCAGCCTTTGAATGAGGATTTCAACTAAAAATCTAAGCAAGCGATTCAATCGCGAATGGATTTTTAAAGACCTCACCTATCAATTCTCAGCCTCTAAAACATACGCCATCATCGGACCCAACGGTTCGGGAAAATCCACCTTACTTCAAGTGTTATGGGGACAAATGCTCCCCAGTCAGGGAAAAGTAATTTATGAAAACGAAGGTCATGAAATTCCTGGCCAGGAAGTTTATAAACATCTCTCTATTGCGACTCCTTATTTGGATCTAATCGATGAATTCACCCTGCTGGAAATGATTAAGTTTCATTTTAAATTTAAAAAGGTTCGCGAAAACAAAAGTGAAGAGGAGTTGATTGATCTCTTTGAATTACCTCAAGCACGAGATAAAGCCATTGCAAATTTTTCATCGGGTATGCGGCAACGACTAAAACTTGGGTTGGCATTTTACTCAACTTCAGAGATACTTTTTCTGGATGAACCCACCACTAATCTGGATCGAAAATCTGTGGACTGGTATCAACAGCAACGTGAACAATTGCCAAAAGATACCCTCGTCATTATCGCCTCCAATCAGGAGCATGAGTACCCAGCCTATGCAGATAAAATCGATATTTTGACCTATAAAAAAGGTTACAAATAGCCCATTCTGCTAATTAAACCTTGAATTTTAGGACTTCCGTTTACCTATATTTTTTTTAGAATTTCGATTTTACTATGTTTAAGTTGATTTTAAGCAATCTATGATGAAAGCATTAAGAATACTCTCTCTTTTATTCATTTCTAGTCTGCTGCTCACCTTCATGAGCTGCAAAAAAGATGATCCAGCGCCACCACCCGTTACAGATGTTCAATTCGATAAACTGAGTAAAACCTGGAAAATCAATACTGTTTCTCTGGATGGTGTTGACAAAACGTCTGATTACACTGGATTTACTTTAACATTTTCAGGCACAAAAGGAACACCTCCATTTAACTATGCAACATCTGGCAGGCCAACGCTTAGCCCCTGGAAGGCAAGTGGAACCTGGGATTTTGGTGCAGCTCCTGAAACACAAATTATTCGCGACAAAGGAACTGCGGATGAGTTGGCTGTTACCTATGCAGTAACGGAGGCAACTTTAACTGTTTCATTTACTTTTAATGGTGCCGGATATCCGGCCAGAACAAGTGTTGTAAAAGGCGCCTGGGTGTATACCTTCGTCCTTTGATCATATTTAATCAAACATTCAAAGCCTGTTCTAAATGAACAGGCTTTTTTATTTTAAAACCACTACGGTTATTCCAGCCCCACCCCGTTCCACATGTTCATCTGATACTGAGGCTACACCTTTTATTTTCTTCAACCGATCACGGACCACGTTTCTCAAAACTCCCTCACCCTTTCCGTGTAGAATTTTTAGTTCTGCATGCCCTAAAAGCATGGCATCATCAATAAACTGGTCAAGAATAGAATTTACTTCCTCCACACGCTTGCCTCGAATATCCAGTGTACTTACAAAAGTTGATTGTTTACTCACGAGATCCAGACCCATCGATTTTGCTTTCGTAAATGTTGGATTGACAAGGACCTGATCACTGCGCACCAATCTCTTGAGCTTTACCTGCGATCTTAAATCACCGAACTGAACCAGCGCACTATCATCTTTGATAGAAATCACACGGCCGCTTACTTCCTGCCCTACCAATCGAACACTGTCACCAACTTCAATTTTTTCTTTTTGCTCCTGTAAAGGCATTACCGGCTTCACTTTCTCTACTAAACTTTGCAGTCCATCACGTACCTTTCGAGTTTCCTTTTTCTCGGCCTTATTTTCCCGGATGTGGCGAATGGTTTTTTCTATTTCGCGGTTGGTATCCTTCAACAACGTGGAGGCTTCTGTTTTTGCTTTGTCAATGATTTCTTTCTTTTTCGCATTTAACTCGGCCGACAATGTCTGATAATGCGATAGCGTTTCGTTGAGTTTCTTCTCCCGCACCTGAATTTCACGAAGTCGTTTATCCAACGATTGTTTCTCTTCCGCTACAGACTTCATCAAGGTTTCCAACCCTGTTAACTCCTGACCAATAATTGCTTCTGCCTGTTGAATTGTTTGTGATGGTAATCCTGTCTTTCGTGCAATTTCAAGCGCAAAAGAACTGCCGGGCTTTCCTATCTCCAGTTGAAACAAAGGCTCCAGCTTTTTACTATCAAATTGCATCGCCCCATTGCGAATAGCCGGGTGGTTGCTGGCAAATAACTTTAAGTTATAATAATGCGTGGTGGCAACGCCCCAGACTTTTCGATCCAATAATCCACGCAACACCGATTCGGCAATGCCACCTCCAAAATTAGGATCCGTACCAGCCCCTAATTCATCCAACAGTACCAACGTTTGATCATCTGCATGTTGGAGAAAGAAGGCCATATTTTTTAAATGCGAACTGTAGGTACTAAGATCATTTTCGATGGATTGCTGATCGCCAATATCCAAAAAGATACTTTTGAAAATGCCGATCGTAGATTTATCATGCAAGGGCACCAGCAAACCACACTGTGCCATATATTGGATTAGTCCAACAGTCTTGAGACAAACTGATTTTCCACCTGCATTAGGACCCGAAACCAAAAGGAAAGGAGTCGAGGATGTTAAATCTATTGTTAGCGGCACCACATCGCGCTTGCCTTTTAAACTTAGATAGAGTAAGGGATGGCGGCCATGCAACCAATTGAGATCTGGATTAGGTACCAGTTGTGGAAGCTCAGCATGAATATCTAAAGAAAACTTTGCTTTCGCTCTGGTAAAATCGATCGTAGCCAGAAATTGGTAAGCGGTAATCAACTCAGGTAAATGGGTTCTCAGTAAGCTGGTAAGCTCCTTAAGAATTTTAATAATCTCTCTGCGTTCAGCATGTAGCAAATCGCGAATTTCATTATTGGCCTCTAACACTTCCGAGGGCTCCATATATACCGTTTGGCCGGTAGCAGATTCATCCACCATGAAGCCGTGTAACTTTCGTTTGTGCTCAGCCAAGACTGGAATTACTAATCGGCCATCCCGGATGGTAGCTGAAACTCCTTCAGGCACCCATCCATTTCCTACAGCTTGCCTGAAAATCTGATCGATCAATCGCTTAACACGATGTTGCTCATCGCGAATGCGCTTTCTGATTTTGCCAAGATCCGGACTTGCGTTATCCCGCACGTGGCCCAGGTCATCAAACTTAGATTCAATCGCTACTACAAGATTTTTAGAAATGGAGACTTCCTGAGTCAGTTTAAATAATTCAGGGTAGGGCTCCTGATTTTTAACCAAAAAATTCTTGCAAGCCAAAATGGTTTGCAACGAGAGAATGATTTTATGAAAAACTTCCTCCTCTAAAAAACTATCCTGAATAGCGGCTGTTTTAAAATCTTCTTCCGGATCGGTATAATGCGAAGCCGGAAACTCATCGCCCTTTTCAAGAATCAGCTTAAACTCCAGTGTCTGCTTAAGTAGAATCTCAACGGTGGAAAAGTCGGAATTAAATTCCATGGCCTCCGCCCTATTAATACCTAGCTGACAGAGACAATAATTTTTTATTCGTTGACGGATTTGATCAAATCCCAGTTTCGACTCCAACTCGGGTGGAAATATCATACCTCAATTCACCTTGGTAGCTTTCGTTCGTTCCATTTGCTCCCGCAGACTTAAGGTGTCGATAACGGAATCATAGATTTTCTCAAACTCTTCGGTATGATTCATATAATACTGATAGGTTGCACGAAGTGTTGAATCAGGAACTCCGTAGCGTTTAAGGATTTTTTCTTCTAAAGGGAGAAAGTATTTCATCGCGGTATCCCGTACCATGCCCTGAGCCGTCATTCGCGACTCAGCCAAATAAAACTCCACCAACAATTTTGAGATTTCAGCCGGTGGCAGCACCCCAGCAGGCCTTTCCTCTTGTTTGCAGGCATTCCCTAACAGACCGGCCATCACTAACATCAAACTCACACGAAATTTAATCGTATCCAACACTTGTCGGTTGTTTATCATATAGGCTGCGAAATTAGTCATATTTCTTAATTTTAGGCCTCCAAAAAGGTGCCAGAGTGAAAGAGCTGCTGAAAAAGCTAAGGAAGTACGAAATACAGATCAGAAAGGCTATCAATAGCCAGATGCAGGGTGACTTTCACTCTATCTTCAAAGGTACAGGCCTGGAGTTTGATGATGTGAGGCCGTATCAGTACGGAGATGATATTCGTACCATCGACTGGAACGTTTCGGCTAAGGGACACGGCACATTTGTAAAAACTTTTCGGGAAGAAAAAGAACAAACCATTTTCTTCATACTGGATGTAAGCGCATCGCAGTTTATAGGCACACCCGGAAAAACCAAATTTGATATTGGATCAGAGATTTGCGGGGTCCTGGCATTGTCAGGCACAAAGGAATCCAGTCAGGTTGGCTTGATTTGTTATTCCGATGAACGGGAGAAGTTTATCAAACCCAAGAAAGGAATTGCCCAGGCCTACGAGATCATTTACAACTTAAACAAACTCAGCCCGAAGTCTGCTAAAACTAATCTCAACAAAGCAATTACGTTTGCCTTGAATTCGATCAAAAGAAGAAGTGTGATTGTAATGATTTCAGATTTTATTGACGAAGGTTATCAGCATCATTTAAAATCGTTGGCCCGAAAGCATGATCTTGTGATGATACAAGTAAGTGATAAACGTGAAACTCAATTACCAAAATTAGGTATCATACCGGTATTGGATAAAGAATCAAAAAAAACCTTATGGGTCAACTCATCCTTTGGAGATTTCCGAGAGACCATTGTTTCGCATCATGTTACCCGGCAAAAGGAGTTAATTGACTTCAGCAGAAAACATCAAATCAATTTCATTACTGTCTCTACGGATGAGGACTACGTGCCTAAATTGCTTAAGTTATTTAAGATCAGAAATAAATCAGTGAAAAGTGTTTAAGTACCCTACACTCATTTGTTTATTATTGCTTATCAACCACATAAGTTTCTCCCAGAAGGTGTTGGTGAAAGGGCGATTTGAAACTGACACAGTAAAGTTGGGTAAGCCTATTGACTATTATTTGACCGTTACGTATCCGAAAAACACATCTGTCTTATTTCCCGATTCAACATTTTCATTTGCGCCCTTTGAGTTTCAGAAGAAATCATTCTTTATCACGAAGACTGAAAATGATGTTAGCTACGATAGTGTAATTTATACCCTTACTACCTTTGAGATTGATAGTATTCAAACGCTGGCGCTTCCCGTGTTCCAACCTCAAAAAAAGGACTGCGTAATTTTTTATTCCGTTGCCGATACAGTTTTCTTTAAAAAAATGGTTGATGCGGTTCCTGACTCCTTAGCAATAAGTCAATTGCCCCTCAAAACAAACACTGCCTATAATCCCGTCAACTGGTTGCTGAATTATCCGTTGGCTCTTATCCTTTCAGGAGTCCTTCTGGTCGTATTGGTGGTTATCTGGATTTTATTTGGCAAACGAATTAAAAGATATTTTGCTGTTAAACGTTTGACTAAAAGTCACTCGGCATTTTTAGGCAGGTTTGAACAATCTGTGGAAGGTCTCAAAAATAGTTTTACCCCTGAGTTAGCAGAGTCAGCCGTTACAATCTGGAAAAAGTATATGGAAGAACTTTCTTCAAGGCCGTATACCAAATTTACATCGCGCGAAATCCGGGAAGCAGAAAAAGGTGAACTCGGTCAAGCTCTGCATTCGGTAGACCGCATGATTTACGGTCGTATGGTTCCGGAAACATTTGATTCTTTTCAGGAATTGAAAACGTTTACTCAAAACAAGTTTAATCAAAAGCTGGAGGAAGTGAAACATGGATGAGATAACGGATTCCTGGTATTCATTAAGCTGGTTTTCACCCACTACTCTTCAAGGGTTTACCTGGGAGAATAAAGTGTTCCTTTATTTGATACTTGCCGTGCCCATTCTATTCATTGCCCGGTGGGTGATGCGTCATTACTTCAATCAAAAACTTCCGGTTGCGCTCATTAAAAGTGATCTTAAAAGTTCTCCGTTAAACTGGATTCGTATTTTTCCCGAAGTGGTATTAGTTCTTGTGTTAACGCTAATACTTACTGCGCTGGCGCGACCTCAAAAAACCAATGAAAAAGTTGAGCAATGGACCGAGGGGGTTGACATTATGCTCGCTATTGATATTTCCCAATCCATGCAAATTCAGGATTTTCAACCCAATCGACTGGAGGCAGCCAAAGATGTGGCTCGCGATTTTATAAAAGGTCGCATTCAGGATCGGATTGGAATCGTTGTTTTTTCCGGGGATGCTTTTTCGCTGGCACCCTTGACCACTGATTATGATTTACTGAATTCATACCTCAATGATATCAGCTTTGAAATGATCGAGTCCAGAGGCACGGCCATTGGTTCGGCCCTGGCGGTAGTCACCAATCGGATGCGCGAGTCAGAGTCAAAATCAAAAGTTTGCATTCTTCTAAGTGATGGGGATAATACAGCCGGCAATATAGATCCTATTACGTCTGCAGAACTTGCCGCAGCCTATGAAATAAAAATGTATACGATCATTGTTGGGCAGGAGGGCATGGTGCCTTTTGGAAAAGACTATTTTGGCAGACCCAACATGGTGGAGAATACGATTGACGAAACTACCATGCGCAAAATTGCTGAAATTGGTTCCGGTGAGTTTTTCAGGGTAACGGATAATGAAGCCTTGAAGAATGTATTTGATCGCATCGATCAATATGAAAAAGCTGAAATAAAAGAAACCCGTTTTAAGGATACAGCTGATTATTATTACATCTATCTGCAATGGGCGGTGATGTTCTTTATTCTCTTTTTGCTGCTGAAGTCTACGTTCTTATCGAACGTACTTCAGGATTAACGAATCATTGTAAAAAAGTGTCTGCCAGAATAATTAACCTGCTACCGAAAATAATCAGGCATATCCCTACGATAATATTCATGATCATCATTGATCGCCTGGTTACCAATCTTCTTAATTTATCGGCCAGGTAAGCTTTAAAAATATCTGTTATCAGCACGGTGGCCAGCACAGCACTAAAAAAAATCAGAAACTCAAATCCTTTCGAATACCCAAAATCGATGGAAGCCACACTAATGGTTCCAATCCAAAAAATGAGCACCATGGGACTGAGACCATTGATGATGAAGCCCTTGATAAAATAACGATATAGCCTTTTTTCATTAGCCATATCCAACGAGGGATGTACATGTCTGCGGCTCTTGATAAATAAATGATAAAGACCAAAAAGAACCAGAATACCTCCACCTGCATAGGCCAGATAAATCCGAAACCCAGGCTCATTTATAAATTGAACTAACCCGAAGTAGCAAACGGTAACGTAAATTATATCACTTACCGAAACACCCAGGGAAACGAGGACACCATTTCCAAAACCTTTTTCAACGCTCGTTTGAATAATGGTAAAAAAAACAGGCCCTACTAAAAAGGCCAATACAATACCGAGTTTTAATCCATTGAATACAATCTCCATCCCGCTAAGCGATGAATTTGATCCACTCGTCCAATTGAGTGCTCTTCATCACTCGTGGAAATTTATTCTGCCCACCTACTTTACCTTTTGATTCCATCCAATCATAAAACTTGTGTAACGGAAGCACCTCCACCACTACATCTTTAAGTGCAGCACTTCGTTCTACTGCATAGTCATCATTCAGTACTTTCAGGTGATGGTCAATCCGATCTTTTAATACGTTAGCATCCACCTGATCATCGGTACCAATAAACCAATGATGCGCAAATAAGGTTTGATGGGGTATGCCAGCAACAGTAAACTCAGGAATGGTAATGTTCATTTCACTCGAAACAAGTTCGATGGCCTTGTTCATGTTGTCTACCGAGAGGTGCTCACCACAAAGACTCAAAAAATGTTTGGTCCTGCCGGTGATAATAATCTCAGATTCCTCAATAGAGACAAATTTGATTACATCGCCAATCAAGTACCGCCACGCACCAGCACACGTAGACAATAAAATGGCATATTCTTTACCTTCCTCCACCTCGTCAATTAAGAGAGTTTCGGCTTCCGGTCTAATCTCTCCGGAAGACAAAAAGTTCTTCTCATCGAATGGAACAAATTCATAGAAAATTCCATTGTTCAAAACTAACCGCATCGATTTTCGGTTAGGCTGTGCCTGATAGGCGATAAAGCCTTCAGAAGCCAGATAGGTTTCGATGTAATAAATCGGTCGGCCTAATAATCTCTCAAAGCCCTTTCGGTATGGGTCCATCGATACACCTCCATGTACATAAATCAAAAGATTGGGCCATATCTCGTGTATATGTTCAACCTTGTAATAATCGATAATTCGCTCAAGCAAAATTTGTATCCACGCGGGCACGCCTACAACAATACCAATATCCCATTCACTGGCTTTCTTAACAATCTCATTGAGTTTTGATTCCCAATTACGTGTGGAGGCTATTTTTTTTCCTGGCTTATAGAAGTGCTGAAACCAAAACGGAATTCGGGCAGCCTGAATACCTGTGAGATCTCCCTCAAAATAACTTCCCTTTCTATTCAGGTGTGTGCTGCCTCCTATCATCAAAATCCCTGATTGAAAAACTTCTGAAGGTAAGTCATACCTGGAAAGGCTGAGAATCTGACGGATACTGGTTTTCTGTATTGCTTTGGTCATTTCCTTGGTAACAGGAATATGTTTGGAGGAAGCTTCTGAGGTGCCCGAACTCAACGCGAAGTACTTAATACGGCCAGGCCAGCAGATGTTCTTGGCTCCTTTCACAGCAAGCTGCCACCAGTCTTTATAAATTTTGTTGTAATCGTGAATAGGAACGCTGGCCTTAAAGGCCTGGTAGAAATCGTAATGACCTTTGCGAAAGCGAGTTAGAATGCCCTGAAAATTATAATACTTGCCAAACTCTGTGTGGCTTGCCGTTATCATAAGTTCCTTTAGTTCCTTTTTCTGCAACTCAAAAGGCGATGTGTATTCCTGTTCTAGGGTTTCCCTAAGTTTAATTCCTTTTTTGAGTAAGGTTCCAAGTATGGCCATAACTTTGTAGAAAGTGAAAAGTTAATAGTTAGAACGCGCGAAATTATTAAATGGTGATTAAAAATAATATACATGCTCTCCAGGCTGAGTTGAGCGGCAGCCCCTGCCGGTTGATAGCGGTGAGTAAAACCCAACCTGTGGAAAAGATTCTGGAGGCCTATCATGCCGGGCACCGTCTTTTTGGTGAAAACAAAGCGCAGGAAGTAGCTGCCAAGTATGAAGCCTTACCGAAAGATATAGAATGGCACATGATCGGTCATCTGCAAACCAATAAAGTAAAATACATAGCTCCCTTTATCACCCTTATTCATTCTGTTGATTCAGTCAAACTGTTGGAGGAAATTAACAAACAAGCCGGGAAAGTAACGCGAAGAATACCTTGTTTGCTACAGGTTTATATCGCAAAGGAAGAAACTAAGTTTGGATTTGATCCGGAAGAAGTTGTTCAGTTAGTTACTAAAAACTTTCCTGAATCTTATCCGAATGTTGAAATAAGGGGACTCATGGGAATGGCGACTTTTACTGATAACCCTGAACAGATTCGAAATGAATTCAAATCACTGCGCAAGCTTTTTGAAAAATTGCGCTCTATGGCGTTGCCAGCAAACATCCATATGCAAGAACTATCCATGGGCATGAGTGCTGATTATAAGATTGCTCTTGAAGAAGGAAGCACGCTGGTGCGGGTTGGCACAGCTATTTTTGGTGATCGTAATTATCCAACCAAGTCATGATGAACGCCAAACAAACTCTTGCGATTGCCTCATTTTCAGGTTTGATGGCTGTTATGCTAGGTGCTTTTGGTGCACATGCACTGAAGCCGATATTAATACACTATGACCGTCTCGAAACTTATGAACTAGCCGTTCGGTACCACTTTTACCATACTCTTGCCCTGCTTGCCATTGGCCTATTGATGGAAAGAATTTCAGGGAAAAGTATAAGGGTAAGTGCTGTGGCTATGATCGTGGGAATAATTTTGTTTAGCGGAAGCCTTTATGTGTTGGCCCTATTTAATACCACTGCCGTTGTTTTTATAACACCTGTTGGCGGGGTGTTTCTCATCTGCGGATGGGCCCTGTTATTGTTCTCAGTTCTAAGCAATAAATCTAATTAGGTTCCTTTTTTTCCAAAACATTAACGGTAATCATTACCTGATTGCCCTCTCCGGCAGCATTTGAAGTTACTGTTACTACTTTATTTTGCTTGCCGATCTTTCCGGCACTGTTGAACGCAACCGTTAGGTCACCTTTGCCTCCGGGCATAATGGGGTCGCGTGGCCAACCCTTGGGTGTTGTGCATCCGCAGGTTACTTCCACATTGGTAATCACCAATGGTTGATTGCCTGCGTTGGTAAACTTGAATGTATAATCCACCTTCTCACCTTGCGTGATGTCCCCAAAATCATGTGTAGTCTTTTCCCATCTGATTACAGGACCCTGCTGTGATGATGTGTCCTGCGCATTAATTAAGAATGGGATGCAAAAGAATCCAATCAAGATACTAATCCTCTTCATACCAATTTTATTTGTCAAATTTAAACCCTGAATGAGAAAAGAACTGTTTACAACAAATTTTATTTCATCAATAGGCTAAAAGTTTAAACGGATTTATGGCAAACCTGGTTCACCAGTTTTATGGAAATCAACTGCGATTAAGGATCTGTGGAATTTGCCAGGTTGAAAACAAAATCCTCCTCGTAAACCACAGTGGCTTAAGTGAAGCAAACTTTTGGGCACCTCCGGGTGGAGGCTTAGAGTTTGGCGAATCTGCGGAAGCTTGTCTGAAACGAGAGTTTTTAGAGGAAACGGGGCTTGAAGTAGAAATCCGTGACTTTTTGTTCGCTTGTGAATTTATTCATAGCCCCTTGCATGCTGTTGAACTGTTCTTTTTAACATCCCTAAAGAGTGGAGTTTTGAAAAAAGGGTATGATCCTGAGTTTATGGAGAATCAGATAATTCGAGATGTAAAATTTTTCTCCTGGACCGAAATTGAGCGACTTCCACCCGAGGATCTTCACGGCATTTTCTCAAAAGCTCCAAACCCATCAAAAATAGTCGATTTAAGGGGCTATTTTAAGTTATAATTGGTTGTATTAAACGCCATAAAATATTTATAATTGCAAGCTAAACCTGTAACCAATGAACTTGACAAAAATCCTCACCGGAGTACTTCTTCTGGCCAGTCTTTTTCTGGCTTATCGGCTTTATCGCAGTGTACAAGGCACCATTGAAGAGCGTGAGTCAATATCCACCACGGAGTCGGCTATCATTGAAAAATTGAAGTTAATTCGGGAGGCTGAGATTGTTTTTCAAAGCGTAAATGGAAGATATACAACCAATTGGGATTCACTTGCCAACTTTATTCAAAACGGACAGGTACCCATCATTCAACGCAGGGAAGAAATCACCCAAAAGTCATATGGTGTTGAGGAAGTGACGGTATTCATCGATACCCTCGGGTTTATTTCAGCCCGCGATCGGATTTTTAAAAAGAACTACACGGTAAATGCGCCTGATAATGGAATATTTATGGGCTTCAAGGTGAAGGAAGGTGATCGTGTAATAAAAAATCAGCGTACCTATCTCATTAAGGTGGGTGACAAAACCAACGAACCTCCTATGCAGGATGAAGGTACGATTACAAAATTAGAACCCGTAAAGGTAGGTGACGAATTACGCAAAGGACAACCTTTGATGAGTCTCACCAACTACATGTTTGATCCCAATATTAACTTAAGCACATTGGGAGATGTACCGGGTCAGCCGGGTTTAAAATTTGATGTTTTCGTTGGGGTGGTCGATAAGTCTGGTTTGAAGGTGCAGGTTATCGAGGTGAAAGATCCTAAACCTGTTAATCCAATCCGTAAGGAAAGCAACGAAGCAAAAAACAGGAAACCACTACACTTTGGTTCACGTTTTGACGTTTCGACATCAGGTAATTGGGAATAACAAACAATTTTGCAATCAACGGCACAAGGTTTTAAGCTCATTAAGAAAATCAAAGATGATCGCTTTGATGAGGATAAACTTCATCAATACGAGTTGTTGATTCAGTTAGGAATAAAAGACCTTCAAATTGCCATCCTGGATACCCAGGATAATCGATTATTGTTTTTTGAAGACTATGTGTTAGGCGACCTGGGTTCCCATGCGGAACTTCTGGACCTTTATAAATTATTATTTGATTCCCACCAGGTTATTCAAGCAGGATTCTGGAAAGAGGTTAAAATTGCTATTAAAAATACAAAGTTTGCACAGGTACCTGCTTCCCTCTTTTTAGAAGAAGTAGCTGCCGAATATCTGCAGTTCAATGCGCCTTTAGATTCAGCCCGGGAAGATGTAATTACCTGCAAAAATAATTTGATCGATGCAGTAACTGTTTTTGCCATTCAGCAGGATCTTCATGGTTGGTTACAGGACGTTTATAAAAACACAACCATTTCAATCCTGCACCAATCCACCGCATTAATTGAGGGGGTGCTGAAGGTTTCTATCAACAGCGAAAAAATGCCGTTATACATTTATGTTGACCGGTTTCGGTTACATATCCTCTCCGCACAAAAAGGCAAACTGATCTATTACAATCAGTTCCTGATCAAACAATTCTCTGATTACATCAAGTACATCATGCTCGTTATGAAGGGACTCTCGATGGATCAGAACACAAGTGAAGTAATGCTGTGGGGATATATTGGAAAAAATTCACCTCACTATCAGGAGTTTATTAAATACGTGCGAAATGTGAGTTTTGGTGATCGACCTACTTACCTGAAGTTTGGCTATTTATTTGATGAAGTTCAGGAACATCATTTCTTTGATCTTTACTCTATACACCTTCTTCAACGCTGATTGATGAAACGGATTGCTTTATTCCCAGGCTCCTTTGATCCCTTCACAAAAGGTCATGAAGACATTGTACTTCGCGGACTTGCCTTATTCGATGAAATTATTGTAGCCATTGGATACAACAGCAGCAAGAGCCAACGCTACTTTCCTATTGACTACATGGTCGATAAAATCAAGGCTACGTTTATCGAGTACCCCAATATCTCGGTGCATACGTTCTCGGAATTAACTGCAGAATTTGCGCGAAGAAACAATGCCAAATACCTGCTGCGCGGATTACGCAACACAACCGACTTTGAATACGAAAACAGCATTGCCCAGGTAAACAGGAACCTCAATCAGGACCTTGAATCGGTCTTTTTGATTACCTCACCGCAATTTGCCTCCATTAACTCCTCCATCATCCGGGAAGTACATCGCTACAATGGTGATGTTTCGTCCATGATTCCGTACAAACTCTGATCAGGAAATTTTTTCTTTGCTTTTGTAATACTCTTCGAAAACAAAGTGAATTGACTTATAGGAATTTTCCAGTGCGTGATACACTTCCTTGTGTGTCATCCATCGCAACTCTTCGATATCCTCTTCTGTACTAGGCTTGCTGCGCGAGTCATCCACCAACTCCATTTCATACCAGCGTGTTTTCTTTAACATGCTGTTTTTGTTCATGGTGTACGTGTGCCAGGTGGTACAGATTTTTTTTCCAAGCTTTACTTCAATGTTACACTCTTCGGCTACTTCGCGTACGGCTGTTTGTTTATATTTTTCACCCGATTCTTTCTTGCCCTTTGGAAGGTCCCACTTTTTCATCCGGTAAATCATAAGGAACTTATCCTTTTTTTTAACCAACCCGCCCGCTGCCTTCACAACCTTAAACTTTGTTGTCAAGAATAACTTAAGGGCATCGTAATCCTTTGCGGTAATAAATAATGAAAAGAGGTTGGTAGGAACTTTGGAGTTAATTAAGTCCATAATTAAATCCATGTCCGGAACACTTACCTGATGGATCCAAACGTGGTGAAAAAGTTTGGCTTTTGTAATGGCCTCAGCCGATGCATCAATTTCAAAATTGATATGCCCCGAGGGCGGCATCTCGTCCGCATGTAATATGCGGATAGGAATGTCATTTACAAAAAGGTACATGACTACTATTTAGGCAAATTCACATATGCAAAAACATCAATTATTTGGAATGAATCAACCCCCCACTCTATTTATAATCAAATCACCAACAAATCAGGCAGGATTTCGAGGATTTATTGAGACTACCATTTGGCCTGCGCAGCGTTATCTGATAAATTGCATCCATGAGTAAGATCATAATTCATCAGGAGACTGCAGGTGCAGTCGCCTCGCGACTGCTTGAGATCGGTGCAATTAAATTAAACCACAAACAGCCCTTTACCTGGAGTTCGGGCTGGAAGTCACCCATCTATTGCGATAACCGGCTGGCGTTGTCTTACCCTGAAATACGAACCTTTATCAAGGATAATCTTGCAAGTGTTATAAGATTTCATTTCCCAAAGGCAGAATATATTGCCGGGGTTGCTACGGCCGGCATCCCGCAAGGTGCTTTGGTTGCTGATCTATTAGGATTACCCTTTGTGTATGTGCGCCCCAAACCCAAGGAGCATGGCATGGGAAACCTCATTGAAGGAAAGGTGGAAAAAGGTGCCCGGGTTGTGTTGGTAGAAGATCTTATTTCTACGGGTGGGAGTTCACTGAAAGCCGCGCAGGCTGTTGAAGAGGCAGGGTGTAAAGTTATTGGTATGGTTGCCATTTTTACCTATGGATTTGAAACCGCGGAAAAGAATTTTTCAGACGCTGATATCCCTCTTGTTTGCCTCAGCGATTTTACTCATCTGCTTGAACAAGCGGTAAAACAAAAATACCTGGACGAGACCGAATTGATTTATGTAAAATCATGGCGTCTTGATCCTTCCCACTGGAAATAGTACCTTTTATTCTTAAACTCCAAGCACTTATGACTTCCCGTCAATACATCTACCTGAGTTCCATTGTAGCCGCCATGGCGGGATTTCTGTTTGGGTTTGATACGGTAGTAATTTCAGGAGCCAACCTGCCTATTAAACAATTATGGAACACATCCCCGTGGTTTCATGGCTTCTTTATTATGTCGATGGCACTTTGGGGAACAGTTTTAGGTGCTTTGTTTGGTGGCATTCCTACTGAAAAGTATGGAAGAAAGAAAGTCTTATTCTGGATTGGAGTATTATATGCTGTAAGTGCGCTTGGTTCGGCCTTAGCCACCGATCCTTATTTATTTTCATTTTTCCGATTTATCGGAGGCGTAGGCGTAGGTGTTTCATCCGTAGTTGCTCCTACCTACATCGCTGAGATTTCAACATCGTCTATTCGCGGCAGGCTGGTAGCCATGTATCAATTCAATATTGTATTTGGTATTTTGATTGCTTTTTTATCGAACTTCTTTCTGGTGGGTTTTGATGGAGCCAATGATTGGCGCTGGATGCTGGGTGTGGAGGCGATACCTGCGATCGTATATACCATCATGGTGTTGCGTGTACCTGAAAGTCCCCGCTGGCTTATTTCCAGAAAGAACGATTTCATATCTGCAAAAAAAATATTATCCGATTTAGGATCAGAAAATCCAGATCAAGACATTGAGACAATAGTTGCGTCCAATAAAGATGCAGGCTCACTTACTACCAAGGAAAATTTATTTAGTCAAAGAATACGCAAACCATTATTACTCGCATTCTTTATCGCCTTTTTCAATCAACTTTCAGGCATCAATTTCATTCTTTATTATGCGCCAGAAATTCTGGAACGTGCCGGGCTCGCTACCAAAGATTCTTTGTTTAACTCCATTGCCATTGGTGGCATTAATTTGATTTTTACATTTGTGGGTTTGTACCTGATTGATCGAACCGGAAGGAAGAACCTGCTGATTATTGGATCATTAGGATATATCATAAGCCTTTCGATGGTTTCTTATGCGTTCTACTTTATAAGTGGTCCTTTGTTTCTCATGTCCTTCCTGTTGTTATTTATTGCCGCCCATGCTATCGGGCAAGGCGCTGTAATCTGGGTATTTATCTCTGAAATATTTCCCAATAAATCGCGGGCGTTAGGCCAGTCTTTTGGAGCCAGCATACATTGGGTATTCGCTGCTCTCATCACCTTGCTCATGCCTGTTTTTCTGGATGGAGACAAGGGACTTCTGAAGGATGACCCCTGGATAATCTTTGCATTTTTTGCTGGCATGATGACCTTGCAATTACTCTGGGTGCTTACAAAATATCCTGAAACGAAAGGCGTTTCATTGGAAGAAATTCAAAAGCGACTCGGAATTAATTAACATCAACCCGAAGGATTTGAATAAATTTCACTTCAACCCTACAAGACTTGCAATCTTTTGTCTCTTGCTGGTACCTACCTTTGGTTATTCGCAATCTCAGGAGAAAGAAGTCCTTAACTTACTGAATCAGGTACGTACCAATCCGCAGGGTTTTATTACCTCCCATGTGAAAGATTACCTGAAAGAAAATAACTTAAGTAACAATAGTTATGCTAAGTCGCTGATGGCTGATCTCAAAAAGTGCAAAAAGATGGGCGAGCTTCAGCTTTCGAAACCATTAACAGACGTTGCACGATTGCATGCACAGGATATGGGAAAAACTGGAACCGTGGGCCATACAAGTTCTGACGGCACACCGTTTCACGAGCGCATACGAAATCAAGCAAAGGCCAGGGGCATGATTGCTGAAAATTGCGAATACGGGCATGACACGGCAATGGATATTGTTATGGCATTATTGATTGATGATGGCATTCAATCCCTTGGGCATAGAAAGAATATTCTTGAGCCGAAATACAGATGGATAGGTATCGCTATTGAGCCCCACAAAACCTATCGTTCGAATTGTGTGATGGATTTTGCTGAGAGTTTTTAATAGGTCTCTGGCAATCGAACGAGCGAGTTTTAGGATATGTATTCAAAAAAAAATCCCGACCGGGACCGATCGGGATTTTGTTGAAATTATAGGCTGTTAGTTCTTACCCATTTTTTCCATTTCCTTATCGAAGGTTTCTTTGAACTTCTCGTAATCGTAATCGATTTTAAGGCGATCATCTTTTGAAAGACGCTCATTGTACTTAGAAACCAATTCTTCCGCTGAAAGCTCTATGGCCACATAGGTTTTATATGATCCTTCCTTGGTTTTCATCAACTTTTCGCATTTGGTAACAATGCCCGACAAGGTCTGATCAACAACTTCGCGGTTTAAGCTTTCGAAACGTTCTTCAACTTCTTCCCGGTTGTTCATTTCACGTGAGTTGACATAGTTGTCAGTCACGGTTTTAACTGTAGTGTTGATGGCTTGAGCCAACTCGTTACGTGCATTGGTTAATGCTTTCTTCTTGGAGGTCACCTGATCCTGGCTTTCCCCGATGGAGTTCGCCCTGAAGAACTTGGCTGTAGTAAAATACTCAGGGCCTGAGCATGGAACGACAACTTCAGTCTCACCGGTAGGAACCTTTTCTTTTCCTTTACAGCCTGCTATTAATGCGGCCGCAAGTAGGACAGTGAACGAAACATAATTTAGTTTTTTCATATCAATATGGAATTTTGGTTATGCAATTTACAATAATGCAATTAATAGGCCACTCTGATTGACACAGATTTTATTACCTCAATATAGGGCTTAATGGATACTAAAAAGGCCATTATTACTGCAAAATCGCATTTAGTAATTCGGGTAATTTTTCCTTTTCCAGTGTCTCTAACGATTTGTTATAAGCCTCCTGGCTTGATCTTTCGTAGTCCAGACTAAACCCTTTAATGCGGTCCAATGTAGTCGCATAAATCTCTTTGTTATCGCGGGCTGTAGAAACCCGGATCAACGCGGTTACATAGGTAATGTATATACTGCCAGACACAGCACCCTTTTCAGAGTTGGCATTAATATCCAGCGACAGTTCGGCTTTACTTCTGTCATCCGTGAATTCAAAACCTGAATTTGTTAAGAAATTCTTTACACGATTTGTTATTTGTTGATTTGATTTATCCACGCCTAAACTCTTCTCGCTGGCAGTAATATAAACCAATGGTCGGGCCACCTTCATCAAAACGGTTGCCTTTGGTACTACCATTTTACTGGTTATAAGGGAATAAATATCATCCGTACTACCCTGCCCTACAAAACTCATCATATCAACTTTTACAGCCATTGTTTGCTCGATATCCCGCGAGCTGATCTTCGTCAATAGAATTTTTGCCTGACCGGTTGGGTCTGTCTTATAATTTGGAAAAACATCACCGGCTCCCTTTTCAAAAGCTGCTGTCAAAGGGAGGTCAGGTATGGCTTTGCGCGAGCCTTTTTCTACCACTTTGGTTATAACGGCAAGATCACTTTGAGCCACTCTCCGGTTTAACATAATCTCGCCCGGCTCCACAATCAATTCTATTTTATCCAGCAGCAATTGCATGCTGGCGATTATCTCATTGGTTAATAAAATCTCCTTCTCTTCAAATACCAATCGGATGGGCTCCGCCAGGTATTTTTCAATGGCCCGGAAACCCTGATAATAAAATCCTAACGCCAAAACCGATTCGCCTTTCCGTTCAGCCTCTTTGGCTTTGGTAAAAAAATCCAGGCCCAAGGCAACCGCATCGCGCTTTTGTTGATCCTTGATATCCTTATAGCGTTGTTTTGAAAGGCGGTAATAAACCCAATAATTTCGTTCATCTTCCCAGGCATCAACTTGTTCAAATTCCTGAATCTCATCGGCCACTGTTGTTTGAATAATCTGCTCATATTTCTCCTGAAACTCTTTGTTAGCGTCAATCTGGCTGAGCACCGAAGTAGAAGAAATATTTACTTTAATCTCGGAAACCAGATCTTCCAAAGCGCTTTTCTTCGCTGATTGAATGTAGTTGTTTGAGCCATCTCTGGTAGAGTGACCTATTCCAATATAATAAGAAGCCGACACGGGCTTAGCGGTCAGCCATTCTGGTTTGGGATTTTGTAAATCTGACTTAAGGGAGGTTTTGGTTACGGATGGGCTACATCCGACCAAAATCAAAAGGAAAAAAAGTAATTGTTTCACAGAATTAAAAGGGGCCTGGTTTCGTTAGGACGAATATACCATATCTATGCCAAATCATGGATTTTAATTAAATCCAAGGGCAAAAAAATTGGATAGATCGGTTTTATGCGAATTTTTTTAACTTTAAATAACAAACAAAAGCGGTATGAAAAAGATTTTTGGGCTGGTGTTGTGTGGCATGCTTTGGATCTCTTGCCAGGAAAGCGAAAACGTAAATGACTTCACGGGTAACGAAACGACCTATGCGCTTCAGCCCGGATCTGACTACAACATCTCGGGCACTGTTACCCTTAAAGAACGCAGGGATGGAACCTCTACGGTACTAGTAAACCTAACCGGAACATCGGGCACTACTAAACTTCCCTTGCATTTGCACCTGGGTGATATTTCAACGCCTGGTGCTGATGTAGCCGCGTTGCTAAATCCTGTTGATGCAAAAACCGGAACAAGCGAAACTATTTTAACACAATTAGCTGATGAGACCCTGATATCCTATGCCGACCTGATCAAGCTTGAAGCCTGTGTTAAAGTTCACCTTGCCGACACAGGTCCAGAAAGGGATATCATTTTGGCAGGCGGAAATATTGGTGTATCCGTTGGCAAGGCATCCGCTTCCGGAAGACTAGGAGTTGGGGTGTGTAAAAGTGAGTAGGTAAAAAACTTTCTTCGGTATTTTTTCACCTCCCGTAAGATTTCTGATAGTGTAGTGGACGCAACCATTCATGCGGACACGAACCATGGATTAGGAAAGCCTGAAAAGTTCAATCTTGTACAAACCGTGGGTGTATTTGGTACAAGGTGTTCCCTCATCTTGTACACACCGAGGGTGCATTTAGTACAAAGAGTTCCCGCATCTTGTAAGGGGTGCAATGAAAGCCACTATTCAAGGGTAATCTGCCGAAACAAAACATCGGCTGACTCTTGAACCGAATTGCGCATTTTGAATATATCCGATTATAAACGTTTATAAACGGATTAATTCTCAGTTTTTGAAAAATAGGGCTAAAAGGGGGTTGCTCATGAGTCTGTTGGATAGTATTTCGCATACCCTTACCTTAGATTATAATAAGGAAATATAGGCAATGCCTATACACAATTGTTGTGGCCAATTTGCTGACAAAGAGATAAACAATGAGACAAGGAATTAGAAGACCAATGCAAGCGTACTTTTTTCATGGACTATGGATTGCGATGATGATTTTTTGGTCTACTACAAATTCCTCAGAAATGGGACGATGGATTCTCTGGATCGGAGCGACAGCCGGGCTGGTTTCGTTGATACACATGACTCTGAGACGAAATTACTTTGAGATTGCTGACAACAAACTCATAATTAATGACGGAATTTTTCGGACAAAGACTATCGACCTCGACAAGATTGAGAAGTTTGACATAGAACCTGGACCCTTCACTGCTTCAAAGATTATCCTCAAGGACAAGACTAAGATAAAGTACTCGGACAGCCAGATTGACGACAAGAAACTAAAAGAACTTATGGGACAGTACAACATTCCTGTTGAGTGACGTGAAAGCAAACTGGCCACAACAACAGCTATAAAACATATGCTTTTTTGTAGGTTCTTAAAGTGCGTGCTGTTAAATTTCGTTAGCAACGTGGGACAAAGATGTAGGTATTTACACGCATACGTTTTATAGCCAAGCGTTGTGGGTAATGCTGCCGGACAAATATGAGACTGTTTACATGGACGACTATTTTGATTTTTTGTTTCTCTTGTAATAATCAGGAGAAAGTAAAGACCATTGACTTTAAAATATTTACGTTAGAAACACCATCGACTTGGAACAAATTTAAGTTATGGATTGAAGACTCTTATGTAGGAGGAATAAAATTGGACTCGGGAGATGAAGTAACATTCGACTTAGGACTATATTCGAACAGTTTAGATGACATCGACAGCTTGACTCATAATTTTGAGTGGATAACGATTGACGGGCGAATGACCAAACTTGTGACACCAAAGAATTCCGGACATGGGACAGTTGCAATTTATATTGACAGTTTATGGGTTAAGGCGGACTTTGAAGACTACTCCATGGTCGACAGATTTGTAATGGGTGGAAACGACTTAAGACCAGAAAACGAAAAAATGTTAGTCAAAGCATTCAGTACACTAAAATTTAAAAAGGACTGAGTAGCAGCACTACCCACAACAAAATACATATGCCATGCAGGGGTTTAGTGTTGCCATTTACGTGTAATCAACTAATTTAGTATATCAACGTGGGACAGTGACGTGTTTCAAAAACCCTGCACGTCATATGTACCAACGTTGGCAGTAATAGGGCCCTGGACAATTTGGTCATCTAACGGTAGACACTCTACTAACACAACGATTTGCCACGGGGACAAGTGAACGGCTTCGGGACAACTAGGACTTTGAAACAAATTCAAACGCGGGACAGACTAAAAAATAAAACTTCCGACCCTTTCGAAGCGCAACACAAGTCAATGGCATGTTTATTGGTTGGATAAAATAATGAAATATCTATTTTTTGTTTTCAGTTTGACAACTACAATTCATAGCCTAGGACAGAAATATGATTTACAAATTGACTCCGTAATTAACCTTGAAATTAGAAAAAAGATAAATGGACAAATACTAGAGATTGGGTATACAAAACTCGCATGTGTAAATTATGGCATTAGCTCGACAGCATATTTATTCTGGAACGAAGGTGAGAAAACTTATATTCAGAAGTTCGAAGACTCTGAATACGACAAAATAGATGTTCGGAGATTCAAACCAATAACATTTGTTGATTCTGTATTTTTTCCTTTCTTTAAAGTTAATGGTGATCAGTTGACTACTGAAGAAGTAAAACAATTTCAACATCAAGCAGACCAGATCATTATACGTTCACATTCATGTTTCAGACACTTTAGACTATTCACAGGGGACATAGTTTTTAGTAAGTACTTTGACTTTTTTGATTTACAGGAATTTGATGCGGAGCAAATCGACAATTCTAAATTGTCAAGAGAAAGAATTGAGGAGCTTCGACTAATGAACTGGGAAGTTGACACTTTATATAAGTACGTACCTCAAAGAAATATTAACTATAAGGGCAATACTGAATTGAAAATTACTGAATGGGACTTAATTTTATCTAAGTTCATTGAAATGATAGAATCAACGAATCAGTTTATTGAAATAAAGAATTAGTTGTGGCTAACATATCGTTGACGTGTAACATTAGAAGCCAACGAAGACACGGCTTCGAATGAAGTGAGGAGAAAGGCCCTACTACTGCCAACAAAATGTTTCTGCAATGGTGCCGTGACGAGTTGGTATAAAGTTTTATCTTCGTTCAACGTTTCTCCACGTGGGACAGGACGCGGCTTCGAGAAGGCACCACTGCAGAAACACAAACGTTGGGCGCAAGTGTTGGACAGAGTAGACTAAAAAGAACATGGATAAAATAAAGGGACTATTATTTGGAATCTTATACGGACTAGTTGCAAGAGGAATATTTGCATTAGAAATAAGTGAGAAATCAATATTTCAGACCTATGGACTAATGACACTTTCATTCTTATTTATCGTTCCATTTGTTATTGGACTCATTGTGGCTTATAACTACGACCACTTAACAAGTTCAAGGAAAGTTCTAAAAATATCAATGCCAGTTCTATCAATAATCGGACTAATTGGACTATCTGTGTTCTTCGGACAAGAAGGAATCATTTGCGCTCTTATGGCAGTTCCGATTTTTGCAGTAATGGCATTACTCGGTGGACTAATTGGAGTAAGAATTTTTGAACGGAACAAAAACAAGTTGACTATTTCGCTACTAGTGCTTTTGCCATTTGTGATTGCCCCAATTGAAAATTCTCTTGGTTTGACTGATAAAATATTTACTGAGAAAACAAGTATAGAAATTTCTTCAACTGAACAACAGGTTTGGAAGAACATAACAAGAGTTCAAGAAATTTCAAAAGAAGAGAACAACCTGACACTTTTTCAAATAATGGGCTTTCCGAGACCAATTAAAGCAGAACTCGACACAATTGCGGTTGGTGGTATAAGAAAAGCAATTTTTGACCGTGGACTTTTTTTTACTGAGACAGTAACTGAAGTAACAGATAAAAGAATTTTGGCATTTGACATCAAGGCTGACCCGAGCTCAATACCACCGACAGCTTTAGACAAACACGTACTTGTAGGGGGACAATATTTTGACGTTTTAGAAGGCAGGTACGAGATTGAAAAACTAAGTGACTCTAAAGTTCGACTTCATTTGACTTCAAAGTTCAGATTGTCGACAGGTTTCAATTTTTATAGCGGACTATGGAGTCAATTGATAATGTCGGACATTCAAAAAAACATACTTACAATAATTAAAGAACGAAGTGAGCGAGTTTAAACACCAGCGCCCAACAAAATACATATGCCATGCAGGGGTTTAGTGTTGCCATTTAAGTGTAATCAACTAATTTAGCATAGCAACGTGGGACAGTAACGTGTTTCAAAAACCCTGCACGTCATATGTACAAACGTTGTGTGTAATTTTTATGTCGACAGACAGGTTTCAATAAATAAGAAGTGAACGACATTACGGTACATTATCATTTAGCTATCCCGACACTGATTTCTGTCTTGGGACTTGTGACAATTGTAATTTTTAGGAAAAGACTTTTCAGTAGGGACAAATGGCTTTGGACGAGTCTGACAGTTTTCTTAGTAGTTTATCTTTTCATTGTTGGAAGCGCAATGTATGACGACATCTACTACCAATTGGACCTTAATCGCTACGATCTTGACAAAGACGGACTTTTTGGCGGAGAAGAAATTACTAAAGACCAAGAAGCCGCAATGCAACGTTTGACAAGTGACGTTGGACGAAACTTCTCATTTATTACAGGTTTCATATTTGCTTTAATAGTTGCAGGCGGGGTTTACATTTTCGGTAGACTAAAATCAAAATTAATTAAGAGTTGAGGTAATAAAATCGAGTAGGTAAGGGAGAATTACACTCCCAAACCTCTCACAGAACCGTGCTTGATAGTCTCCCATCACACGGCTCTTCATGATCAAGTTCACGGGGTAAAGCCATGTTGCCACATCGGGAACA